>Ga0126307_10000075_pt1 | contig 54310 bp, 59 predicted proteins | sample Plot28_FD_89955 | JGI IMG/M metagenome (GOLD analysis project Ga0126307, IMG submission 89955) | Serpentine soil microbial communities from UC McLaughlin Reserve, CA, USA - Plot28 | ecosystem: Environmental > Terrestrial > Soil > Grasslands | place: USA: UC McLaughlin Reserve, Lake County... | reverse complement strand
GGAGCACTCCGTGTACGCGCCACGGCCCGACCACGAGCCGCCGGAGCCCGGGTGGAAGCGGATGCCCGAGTACCGGGACGCGCTCAGCCCTCGAGGCCGAGCGTCCTGAACGCCAGCCGCCGGGTGCCGTGCTCGGTGACGAGCGCGAACCACAGCGCGAGCACGGCGTCGACCGCGTCCACCGCCTCCGGCCCGCCGACGCGCACGGGTCGCAGGCCGACGTCGGCGATGACCTGCTCAGCGACCTCGGTCGCGCGGCCCTCCGGCCCGCACCAGAAGAGATCGGCGCGCTCGTCGCCGAACGTAGGCTCGGCGAAGTTCTCCCAGCCGAGCGTGTTGAACGCGCGCACCATGAGCGCGCCGGGCGCGTGCTCGGCGAAGGCGGCGGCGTGGTGGGCGGCGCCCGCGCTGCGCGAGTTGGCGGCGTCGATGACGACGACGCCGTCCAACGCGGCGCCGTGGTCGCGCAGGAAGGTGTCGACGTCACCGCCGGGGAGGGCGAGGACGAGGCCCTCGACGTCCTGGACCGCCTCGTCGATCGAGCCGGGCTCGGAGCGCCGCCCGACGACGACCTCGTGCCCCGCGCGGCTCAGCGCGCTCGCCAGCGTGCCGCCGATCCGGCCCGCACCGATGATCCCGATCCTCATCGCCACCCTCCGTCTCTCAGCCAGGTCGCGACCGCGACCGTCAGCGCCGGCAGGCCGCCGCGCAGGCTGTGGTCACCGGCCACGGTAACGACCTCACGCCGCGGGCCCGGCGGGGGCATCCCGAACGGGTCACGCTCGCCCTGCACCACGAGCACCGGCACCTCGACCGCCTCGAGCTCGTCCAGCCGGGTCTTCTCGGGCCGCCCGGGCGGGTGGACCGGGAAGGCGAGGCAGAGCACGCCCGCGGCGCCCGTCGCCGCGGCGGTGCGGCACGCGACCCGCGCGCCCGCCGACCGCCCGCCGGTCAACAACGGCAGCCCACCCAGCTCGCTCGCGCGCAGGTGCTCGACGACGGCGGTCCACGCCTCGTCGAGCTGCCCCGCGGGCGCCGGCGATCGCCGCCCGCCGACGAGGTAGGGCTGCTCGACGAGCGCGACGCTCACGCCTTCGCCGTTCGCCGCCCGCGTCGCGGCGACGAGGTCGGGCGCGCCGACCCCGCCGCCGGCGCCGTGCCCGAGCACGAGCGCCGCGCGCGGCGCTTCGACGGCATGGAGGTGCACGCGGGCCGGCCCCCGCGGCGTCGGAACGCCCCGCTCGCTCACCACTCGTGCCCGATCAGCGTCGGCTCCGGCAGGAGCGGCACGCCGAAGCGCTCGCGCACGCCGCCCGCGATCTCGCGCGCGAGCGCCATGAGCTCGCTCGTCCGCGCGCCGCCGCGGTTGACCAGCGCCAGCGTGTGCTTGGAGGAGATGCCGACCCGGCCGTTGCCGTAGCCGCGGTGGAAGCCGCTGCGCTCGATCAGCCACGCCGCCGACGTCTTCACGCGCCCGTCCGGCTCCGGCCACGCGGGCGCCGAGCCGAGGGCGGAGATCGCGTCCGGCGCGAGGATCGGGTTGGTGAAGAACGACCCGGCGCTGGCCGTGTCCGGATCGGCGGGGTCGATGACCATCCCCTTGCGCCGCCGCAGCGCGAGCACCGCCTCGCGCACGTCGGCCAGCGGCGCCGTCCCCCCCACCGGCACGTCGAGCGCCCGGCACAGCTCCGCGTAGCCCAGCGGCCCGGAGACCGGCGACGCGCGCAGCCGGAACGCCACCGCGAGCACGGCCCGGCGGTCGCTGCCCTTGAACGCGCTGGTCCGGTAGCCGAAGCCGCACGCCGCCGGCGGCAGCGTCTCGACCTCACCCGTCGCGCGGTCGAGCACGCGCACCCACTCCACGGTCTCCGACACCTCCTGCCCGTACGCGCCGACGTTCTGGATCGGCGTCGCGCCGACCGAGCCGGGGATGCCGCACAGGCACTCGAAGCCCTGCAGCCCCTCCTGCACGCAGCGCGCCACGAGCGGGTCCCACGGCTCGCCCGCTTGGGCGACCACGAGCTCGCCCGAGCGCTCCACGCCGCGCGTGAGCACGCGCACCACGGTGCCGGGCCAGCCGTCGTCCGCGATGACCACGTTGCTGCCGCCGGCGAGCAGGAGCACCGGCGGCTCGGCCTCCCGCACGAGCGCCACCAGCGACGCCTCGTCGCGCGCCTCGACGAGCCGCTCCGCCGGCCCTCCGAGGCGCAGCGTGGTCAAGGATGCGAGCTCATGCGGCACGCCCGGTGACGGTATAGGGTCCGCCGCCGTGCCGGACCGCGTCACGATCATCGGCGGCTCCGGCGCTCTCGGCTTCGGCCTGGCGCGGCGACTGGGAGCGGCGGGGGTGCCGGTGGTGATCGGCTCGCGCGACGCCGACCGCGCCGGGGAGACCGCCCGCCGGCTCGGCGACGGCCCGTTCGAGGCCGCCGCGAACGGCCCCGCGGCCGAGCGCGCGGACGTCGTGTTCCTGTGCGTCCCGTTCCGCAACCAGTCCGAGACGCTGACCAACCTCAAGGCCCACCTGCGCGAGGGCCAGGTCCTCGTCGACGCCACCGTCCCGCTCGCCGCCGCCGTCGCCGGACGGGCGACGCGCATGCTCGGCGTCTGGCAGGGCTCCGCCGCGCAGCAGGCGGCGGAGATGGTGCCCGACGGCGTCCGCGTGGTCAGCGCGCTGCACACCGTCTCGGCGCCCGTGCTCGCCGACCTGGACCGAACGCTCGACGAGGACGTCCTCGTCTGCGGCGACCGCAAGACCGACAAGGCGCGCGCCATCGACGTCCTCGAGCGGATCGCGGGTCTGCGGTGCGTCGACTGCGGGCGGCTCGAGAACGCGCGCACGACCGAGTCGCTGACCGCGCTCCTGATCGGCATCAACGCCCGCTACAAGTGCCACGCCGGGATCCGGATCACGGGGCTGCCGGCCCGGTAGTCCTGCTCGCCGGCGGCACGGGCGGCGCCAAGCTCGCCCGCGGCCTGCTCGACGAGGTGGGCGAGGACCTCGTCGTCATCGCCAACACGGGCGACGACGTCGAGGTCCACGGCGGGCTCGTGTGCCCGGACCCGGACCTGATCACGTTCTGGCTCGCCGACCGCATCGACGAGCGCGGCTGGGGCCTGCGCGGCGACACGTTCCACGTGATGGACGCGCTGCGCGCGCTGGGCGACGAGGTCTGGTTCAACCTCGGCGACCGGGACCTCGCGCTGTGCCTGCGGCGCGCGCGGCGGCTGGCCGAGGGCGCCCGGCTCACGGACGTCATCGACGAGGCGCGCCGCGCGCTCGGAGTCCGCGCGCGCGTGCTGCCGATGGCCGATGCGCCCGTCCGCACGTTCGTGCAGGCGCGCGGCGAGTGGCACGCATTCCAGGAGTTCATGGTCCGCGACGGCGCCGTCGGCCCGGTGGAGGGCGTCGCGGTCCACGGCGCGCTCGAGGCGGAGCCGACCCCGGAGGTCCTCCACGCGATCGCGAGCGCCCGCGCGATCGTCGTCGGCCCCTCGAACCCGGTCGTCTCCATCCGCCCGATCCTCACCGTGCCCGGTGTCCGCGAGGCGATCGAAGGCGCCGCCGCGCCGGTCGTCGCGGTGTCACCGCTCGTGCGCGGCCGGGTCGTGAAGGGGCCGACCGACGCCTTCATGGCCTGGGCCGGCCACCCGCTGTCGTCCGACGGCATCGTCGAGCACTACCGCGGCCTGCTCGACGGCCTCGTGGCCGACGAGCGCGCCGACAGCGCGCCGACGCTCGTGACCGACGTCGACATGGCCGACGCCGACGCCCGCCGCCGCGTGGCGCGGGAGACGCTCGCCTTCGCGGCGGCGCTGGAGACGTAGCATCCGGGGCCCATGCGCACGGCCGCCGTCCTGCCGATCAAGACGTTCACGCGCGCCAAGGCGCGGCTCGGCGCCGCGGTCGAGGCGCCCGACCGCGCCGAGCTGGCCGAAGCCATGGCCCGCGATGTGCTCGTGGCCCTCGCCGCGGTGCCCGGGCTCGACGACGTGGTCGTCGTCACCGCCGAGCCGCGCGCCGCCCGCGCCGCGGAGGAGGTCGGCGCCGTCGTCATCCACGACCCCGAGGAGGCCGGGCAGTCGGCGGCCGCCCGCCGCGGGATCGCGGCGGCGCGGGCCGATCGCGTGCTGCTGGTGCCGGGCGACTGCCCGGCGCTCGACCCCGCCGAGGTCGGCGCGCTGCTCGCCGGGCCGCCGGCCGCCGTGACGATCGTCCCCGACCGCCACGGCAGCGGCACGAACGCGCTCCTCCTCTCACCGCCCGACGCCATCGAGCCCGCGTTCGGGCCCGGGTCGCTCGCGCGTCACCTCGAGCGCGCCGGCCCTGCGGCGCGCGTGGCCGAGCTGGCCTCGCTCACGCTCGACATAGACACGCCGGCCGACCTCGCCGTGCTGCGCGCCGGGCGCGCCGGGGCGCCGCGCACCCGCGCGCTGCTCGCTCGGCTCGCCCCGGCGGCGTGACGCTGACCGCGGCAGCGCTGCCCGGCCTGCCGGAGGTCCGGCCGGGCGACGACCTCGCCGCGCTGCTGGCGACCGCGGCCGACCGGATCGGCGGGCTGCGCGCGGGCGACGTCCTCGCCGTCGCGCACAAGGTCGTGTCGAAGGCGGACGGGCGCGTCGTCGCGCTGGCGGAGGTCGAGCCCCACGCCGAGGCGCGCGCGCTCGCCGCGGCGCACGGCAAGGACCCGCGGCACGTGCAGGTGATCCTCGACGAGTCGGCCGAGGTGCTGCGCGCCGACCGCGGGCGGCTCATCTGCCGCACGCGCCACGGGTTCGTGTGCGCGAACGCCGGAGTGGACGCGTCCAACGCCGGCGGCCCGGACCGGCTCGTCCTGCTGCCGACCGATCCCGACGCGTCGGCGCGCGCGCTCCACGCCGCGCTGGGCGCCGCCGTCGTGATCACCGACTCGTTCGGCCGCGCGCACCGCCAGGGCCAGGCCGAGGTGGCGATCGGGGCGGCGGGGATCACGGCGCTCGACGACCGGCGCGGCCTGCCCGACGGCGACGGCCGCCCGCTGGCGGCGACGCAGATCGCCATCGCCGACCAGGCCGCCGCGGCGGCGGACCTGGTGCGCGGCAAGGCCACGCGCGAGCCCGCGGTCCGCCTGCGCGGGCTGGAGCGCTACGTGGCTGACGGCCCGGGCGCCGCGGTCCTCGTCCGCGCGCCCGAGGAGGATCTGTTCACGTGACGTCGCCGAAGGCAACCCGCTCGCGGGCTGCCTGGCAGGCGAAACCGATTACGCCGCCCGCTTCGCCCGCGCCTTGGCGTCGAAGCGGTCGCGCGCCTCGGCGACGTGCTTGCCGTGCGCCAGCGACCATGACCCGAGCGCCTTCAGCGGCGGCGCCATCGTGGCTCCGAGCGGCGTCAGCGCGTACTCGACACGCGGCGGGACCTCGGCGTGCACCCGCCGGGCGACGAGCCCGTCGCGCTCCATCTGGCGCAGCGTCTGGGTGAGCACCTTCTCCGAGATCGGCGCGAGGTCGTCGAGCAGCTCGTGGTAGCGGCGCGTGCCGTCGCCGAGGGCGAGCAGCAGGTCGACGGACCACTTCGAGCTCAGCAGGGAGATCGACTCGCGGATGAGCCTCGCGGAGCGCGTGCGCTCGGTGCTGCGGCGCTCGTGCGCGCCGGTGGGCATGGGCAATGTCTGGACGGCCATCGGCCTCCTCTGCGGGGTGGAACGCTCGAGGCCATCATCCCCGCCGCCCCGAAAGCGTGTCTTAAGGCTCTGCGAAGACCGAGTTAGGTGACGTCGCCGACGGCAACACGCTCGCGGGTTGCCTGGCAGGTGAAACGCGTTTCGTGCGCAGTTCGTAGAGCGTCGTGCGCTCCGCCGCGGGGCGCCCGGCGCGGTGTGCGGCGGCGACGAGGTCGTCCGGGTCGAGCTTCACGCCGTGGTAGGAGCCCGCCATCCGCGAGATGCTCTCCTCCATCAGCGTGCCCCCGAGGTCGTTGACGCCCCAGCGCAGAGCCTCGGTCGCGGCGTCGAGCCCCATCTTCACCCAGCTCGCCTGCACGTTGCGGATCGTGCGCCCGAGCGCCAGCCGGAACGCCGCCGTGTGGCGAAGGTTGTCCTCGGCCGAGATCTCCCGCACCCCGTGCCGGCGACCGAGCTGCGTGTGGTACGGGATGAACGACAGCGGCACGAACTCGGTGAAGCCGCCGGTGCGCTCCTGCAGCGACCGCACGACGCGCATGTGCTCGGCCAGCTCGTGCGGCTGCTCGATGTGCCCGAACATCACCGTGACCGTCGAGCGCAGCCCGATGCCGTGGGCGGCCTCGACGATCTCCACCCAGCGCGCCACCGGCAGCTTGTTCGGTGAGATCCGGGCGCGGACGCCGTCGTCGAGCACCTCCGCCGCGGTCCCCGGCACGGAGCCGAGCCCGGCCTCACGCAGCCGCGCGAGCACCGCGCGCGGCGGCAGCCCCGACACGTCGCACATGTGCGCGATCTCCATCGGGCTGTAGGCGTGCAGATGCAGCTCGGGCGCGACGCGCCTGGCCAGCTCGAGCCAGCCGACGTAGTCCTCGAGCCCCCAGTCGGGGTGGATGCCCGACTGGATGCACAGCTCCGTCGCCCCGTAGCCGAGGGCGTCGCGGATGCGCCGCTCGAACTCCGCGACGTCGTGCTCGTAGGCGTCGGGCGAGCGGCGCGCGACGCCGAAGCCGCAGAAGGCGCAGCCGACCGTGCAGATGTTGGAGACGTTGAGGTTGCGGTTGACGACGTAGGTGACGAGCTCGCCCGCGAGCTCGGCGCGCAGCGCGTCGGCGGCCTGGCGCATGTCCTCGACGACCTCGGGACGCGTGTCGGAGAACAGCGCGGTCAGCTCGACGCCGTCCAGCGGCTCGCCGGCGGCCGCGCGCGCGATCGTCGCCGCCGACAGCGCGCCGCCGCGCCGGCGCGGCGCGAACGTCGGGTAGCGGGCACGTACGACGTCGAGCACGCGCGGCGCCAGCCACTCCTCGTCGATGAAGCGCTCGTACACGCACAGCCGCTCCGCCAGCGCCACGCCGTCCGCCCGCAGCCGGCGGCGGACCTGCAGCGGCGAGGGAAACGGGTGCTCGGGCGAGATGTGGTCGCCGTTCGCCGACAGGCCGCCGAGGTCGGTGGCTCCCGCCGCCACCAGCTCGGGCCACCAGTCGGCCAGGTTGGGCGGCACCTGGATGCCCACGCCGGGCAGCAGCCCGCGCGCCGCGCGCACGAGCCGCACCATGTCCTCGACGCCGACCGGGCACGCCCACGGCGGCAGCGGAACCCCCGGCCCGTCGGCCACGCCGGTGCGCCAGTAGCGCTCGGCGGCCTCGCCGGCGATGTCGGCCGGCTCCTCGCCGTAGTAGCGCCGGTGCGGCACGAAGTTCTGGAGGATCACCTCCTGGAGGTGATCGAACTCCGCCAGCGCCTCGAGCGAGGCGATCCGCGACTCCTCGGACTCGCCGATGCCGACGAGGATGCCGCTGGTGAACGGGATCCGCAGGTCCTGCGCGGCGCGGATCGTCGCGAGCCGGACCTCCGGGTGCTTGGTCGGCGAGCCCTGGTGGGCGACCAGGTCGGGCTCGACCGACTCGAGCATCAGCCCCTGCGAGGCGGTCACCGCGCGCAGCCGGGCGAGGTCCGACGGCGGGAGGACGCCGAGGTTGGTGTGGGGGAGCAGCCCGCGGTCGAGCGCCCGCTCGCAGCACCAGACGACATAGGCCACGAAGTCCTCGAACCCGAGGGCCGCGAGCCGGTCCGACACGGCCGGCGCCTCGCCGGTGAGCACGAGCAGCTCCTTGACGCCGCGCCGCGCGGCGTGGTCGATGAGCCGCTCGACCTCCTCGGGCTCGTGCAGGTGCGGGCGGTGCGTGGCGAAGGCGCAGTACTTGCAGTAGCAGCGGCACGTCCGCGACAGCGACAGCGTCACGTTGCGCGAGAAGGTGACGCGCCTGCGCATCGGCCCGCCACCATACCTCCCGTGCCCCGGAAGCTCGCCGCACTGTTGCTGGCCCTCGCGCTCGCCGCCTGTGGCGGCTCGGGGACGGATCGCCCGGAGGAGTCAGCGACCCTTCTGCTCGATTTCACCCCGAACGCGGTCCATGCCGGCATCTACCTCGCCACGAACCGCGGCTTCGACGCCGCGGAGGGCGTGCGCCTGCGGGTGCGCGCCGCCGGCGCGTCCACCGACGCGCCGCGCTTACTCGAGGCCGACCGCGTCGACATGGCGATCCTCGACATCCACGACCTCGGCCTGGCGCGCGAGCGCGGCGCCGACATCGTCGGCGTGATGGCGCTCGTGCAGCGGCCGCTGGCGGCGGTGCTCGCGCAGCCGTCCATCCGCCGCCCGCGCGACCTCGAGGGGCAGCGGGCCGGGGTCACGGGACTGCCCTCCGACGTGGCGGTGCTGGACTCGATCGTCCAAGGGGACGGTGGCGACCCGGAGCGCGTACGGACCACGACGATCGGCTTCGCTGCGGTCAAGGCGCTGCTCGCGCGGCGCGTGGCGGCCGCGACCGCCTTCTGGAACGTCGAGGGCGTCGTGCTCGGGCAGCGGCGGCCGGACGTGCACGAGTTCCGCGTCGACGACTTCGGCGCGCCGCCGTATCCCGAGCTCGTCCTGTGCGTCACCCGGCAGACGCTCGACGAGCGCAAGGACGTCGTGCGAGCAGCCATCCGCGCGTTGCAGCGCGGCTATAGCGAGACGCAGGCGGACCCGGAGAGCGCGCTGCAGGTGCTCCGCCGTTCCAATGCCGAGGTCGACGAGGCCCAGCTCGACGCGGTATCCCCGGCCTTCACCGCCGGCGCGCGGGCCTACGGCCAGCTGCGGCCCGACGTGTTGCGCCGCTGGGCGCGCTGGGACGTCGACTTCGGGATCCTCGACGCGCCGCCCGACGTCGGCGCGGCGTTCGACACGACGCTGGTCAGCCGGCAGTCGCGCTGAGCAGGCGCTCCACGAGCGCCGCGCCTTCCCGCGCCATCCGCGACCGCGGCACGACGAGGTCGAACCCTGCCGCCTCGGCGCGCCGGCGCGTGTCGACGTCGACGTGCGAGTAGACGCCGAGCGTCCGCGTGCCCTCCAACCCGCCCGCCGCGCGCGCCCGCTCGACGACCTCCACGCCGTCGAACGTGCTCGCCCCGAGGTCGACCACGAGCAGCGCCGCGCCGTCCGCGCGGAGGTCGCCGCCGCCTGCGAGCTCGGCGTCGAAGCCCGCCGCGCGCAGCGTGCCGAGGATGTTCGAGCCGAGCAGCAGGTCGTCGAAGACGGCGACGACGCGCGCCACGGCTACTGCGCCCGCAGGCGCTTGAACTCCTGGCGGACCGACTCCGGGCGCCCCCAGGTCGGCACGACCTCGGCGCGGCCCTCGCGCACCTCGCGCAGCACCAGCTCGCCATCGATCCCGGCGTCGTCGAGGAGCTTGAGCGTGCCGTGCACCGTCTCCGGCGCGGCGGCGTGCCCGAAGTGGTGCGCGACGATCAGGCGGAAGTGCCAGTCGTGGCGCGAGTAGGGCTGCGCGTTGCACGTCACAAGCAGGCCGGCCGCGTCGATGTAGCGGTCCTCCTGCACGCGCAGGTCGAGCTCGAGGTCGGTCCAGTCCGACGGCAGCGAGTCGACGATCTGCTGGAACGTGCCGGCCAGGGCCATGGGGCTGAGTCTACGATGAGCGGGGATGGCGACCCTCACCGACACGATGGCCTCGGAGTACCGCACCCTGACCGAGGGCTGCGGCCTCGTCGACCGCTCGGAGCGCGGGAAGCTGGCGCTGACCGGCGCCGAGGCGAAGGCCTTCCTGCAAGGCCAGGTGACCAACGACGTCGAGGGCCTCGAGCCCGGCCGCGGGTGCTACGCCGCCTTCCTGACGCACAAGGGCAAGATGCTCGGCGACCTGCGGATCCTGGACGTCGGCGACGAGCTGCTGCTGGACACCGAGCGCGCCACGCTCCAGGAGCTCTTCAACATGATCCGCCGCTACAAGCTCGGCCGCGACGTCGAGCTGCACAAGCGCACCCTGGAGCTCGCGGAGCTCTCGCTGGTCGGGCCTGACGCGCGGCGCGTGGCGGGTGCCGGCGACCTCGGCACGGCCGAGCACGACAGCGTCCGGACCGCGCTGGGCATCCTCGTCGCGACCGACCGCGGCGTCGACGTCCTCTGCCCGGCCGAGCGCGCCGGCGAGGTCCGTGACGCGCTCGTCGGCGCGGGCGCCGTGCGGGTCTCGGAGGCGGCGGCCGAGGTGGTGCGCGTGGAGTCCGGCCGTCCGCGCTACGGGCTCGACCTCGACGACTCGGTCATCCCGCAGGAGGCCGGGCTCAATGAGCGCGCGGTGTCGTTCACCAAGGGCTGCTACGTGGGCCAGGAGACCGTCGCCCGGCTCTACTACCGCGGCAAGCCGAACCGCCACCTGCGCGGGCTGCGGCTGAGCGGCCCGGCGAAGACCGGCGCGCCGCTGCGGCTCGGCGAGCGCGAGGTCGGCCGGCTGCGCTCGAGTGTGGTCTCGCCCTCGCGCGGGCCGATCGGGCTCGCGATCGTCCGCCGCGAGGCGGCGCCGGGCGACCGGCTCGCCGTGGGCGACGGCACGGTGACCGCCGAGGTCGCCGAGCTGCCGTTCGCCTGATCGCGCGCCCGCCTCGCGCCGCTACGGCACGTTCGTCACCGCGTCATAGGCGTCCTTGTTGACGATGACGCGGTACAGTCGGCACGGCAGCAAGGGTCTAGAGAGGGAGCCGCCCGATGGCCGCGCATGTCCTCGTCGTCGCCCAGGTCACCGCCCGGTCGCGGGACCTGCTGGAAGCGCTGCGCGCCCGCAGCACGCGCGGCCCCGCCCACTTCACGCTCCTCATGCCCGGCAGGGGCCCGGGCCTCACCGGCCGGGAGGCCGTGCGACCCGAGCTCGACGCCGCCGTAGCGGAGTGGCGGGAGGCGGGGCTGAAGGCCGACGGGATCGCCGGCGACTGCGACCCGGGCCATGCCGTGACGGAGACGTGGGACCCCGGGCGCTACGACGAGGTGATCGTCTCGACGCTCCCGGGCCAGAGCTCCAAGTGGGTGGCGGCCGACCTGCCGCATCGCGTCGCGCGGCTGACCGGCGCGCCGGTCATGCACGTCATCGCCACCGACATGCGCCCGCAGCCCGCGCACGGGCCGCCGCCGCAGCGCGAGCGCTCGCCGCTCGGCCCGCTCGGCGTGCTCGCCTGGGGCGGCAAGGACCGCTAGGCGGCGAGCGCCGCGGCCACGCCGGCGAACGCCGCGAGCTCGGCGTCCGGCGGGCGCGGCCGGAGCTCGAGCACCGGCGGCTCGTGCGCCGCGACCCAGGCGCCGACGATGCGCGCCTCGTCCAGCTCGTCGGCGGGAAGCCAGGCGCCGAGCCCGTCCGCGGGCGCGGCGCGCAGCGCGCTGTCCGTGCGCGCGGCGAGCTCCTCGCGGTCCGCCGGCAGCGGGCCCCAGTCGACGACGCGGCCGCCGGCGATCCAGAAGGCGTCGCTGCGCTCGGGCTGCTCTGGATGCGGCGCCAGGACGAGCCGCGCGCCGGCATGGGTGGCGCGCAGCACCCCGCCGAGGCGGTGCAGCAGCGTCTCGAGCCGCCGGCGGCGGCGCTGCAGCCAGGCCGCCCGCTCGTAGCGGCGCTCCGCCGACGCGGTCCGGATCTGCCCGTCGACGTGGGCCAGCAGCGCGTCGGCGCCGTCGCGCCCGGACGCGAAGAGCCCGAGCGCGGCGTCGAGCCGCTGACGGTAGAGGTTCGGGTCCAGGTCGCCGAGGCACGGCGAGAGGCAGCGGCCCATCTGCCCGTAGGCCGACGGGTGCGAGCGCCGCGGCATGGCGCGGCCGCAGTGGCGCAGCCCGAACAGGGAGTTGAGCTGCTCGACCAGCTCGGCCGCCGCCGCGCGGCCGCGCACGGGGCCGACGCAGACGGCGTGGCCGGCGGCCGGCTCGCGCGCGACCTCGAGGATCGGGAACGGGATGTCGAGCCGGCAGCGCAGGTAGACGTAGCCGTCCGTCGCCTTCTTGAGCAGCGTGTTGCCGGGTGGCCGCAGCGCCTTGATGAGGCGGTTCTCGAGCAGCAGCGCACCGAGCTCGGACTCCGTCGGCTGGTAGTCGACGAGCTCCGCCTGGCCCGTCCACTCCGCCGGGCGGGTGAAGTGCGCGCGGGCCCGCGTGCGCAGGCAGACCGACTTGCCGACGTAGAGCGGATGGCCGTCGGCGTCGCGGAAGACGTAGACGCCGGGGTCGCGCGGCAGAGCCGAGAGGTCGGGGCGGCGGTCACGGGTGCGTGCCGCGCCGGCGGGCCGCCGGCGCGCGGGCCGGCGCGGCCGCAGCGCCTTCAGCGCGTCGCCCACGGTGAGCGCGTGCGCGCACAGCCGCCCGAACAGCGCGCAGAAGACGCGCGCGCACGTCTCGGCGTCCGGCAGCGCACGGTGCGTCTCGGCGACCTCGATGCCCAGCGCGTCGGCCAGGGCGCTCAGCCCGCGGCGGCGCTGCAGCGGCGCGAAGCGGCGCGCGAGCGCGACCGTGCACAGCACCGGCGGGTCGGGCCAGGTGAGCGCGGCGCGGTCGAAGGCCTGGTGCAGCACGCCGACGTCGAAGCGCGCGGAGTGCGCGACGAGCACGCGGTTGCGCAGCCGGCGCTCGAGCTCGGGCAGCACGGCCTCGGGCGGCGGCGCGGTGTCGACCATCGCCTGGCTGATGCCCGTGAAGCGCTGGATGCCGCGCCCGAGCGGCGCCTGCACGCCGACGAGCGAGCTCCAGCGCTCGTGCAGCTCGCCGCCGCCGACCAGCACCACGCCGACCTCGGTGAGCTCACAGCGGTCGCGCGGCTGGCCGTTCGTCTCCGTGTCGACGGCGAGGAACTCGGCGGTGGCGAGCGGCTGGTCGAGCATGGGACCGGCCATCGTTCCGTCAGGTCCGGACGGACTGCGTTCCCTAACGTCGCGCGGAGGTTCGCCGCTCGCGGCGCACCGGAGCGCGAAATGTGAGATCCGGGGTATGTTCCGGTCGCATGAGGCCGCTGCTGCTCGCCGCTGCGCTGTGCGCCCTCGCCGGCTGCGGCGGCAGCGACACGCGCGTCAACGAGGACCGCCCGCCGTCGCCGATCAACATCACCGCGGCCATCGACGACGACAAGGTGCTCGTCACGCCCAAGCGGTTCGGCGCGGGCCCGGTGGTCCTCATCGTCTCCAACCAGTCCTCCGAGGAGCAGGAGGTGACGTTCGAGACGAACGAGCTGGCCGGCGAGCAGGGCGGCATCCAGGTCAAGAGCCGCCCGATCGGGCCGAGCAGCACGGGCACCGTCCAGGTGACACCGCGTCCGGGCACCTACCGCATCCGCGTCGGCACCAGCGCGATCAAGCCGGCCCAGGTTGAGGTCGGCGCCGCGCGCGGGACCGCGCAGGACGAGCTGCTGCTGCCCTAGCCGGGCCGCAGCTCGCGCGGCACGAGCCGCACCGTCCGCTCGCCGTCGCCGCGCACCACGGTGAGCTCGCTCATGCGGCCGATCCGCTCCTCGGTCATCAGGCGCTGGAGGTCGTCGACGCCGCGGACGGGGGCGCCATCGACCGCGACGACGAGGTCCTCGGCCCGGAGCCCGGCCGTGGCGGCCGGCGAGCCCTGGATGACCTCGACGACCTCGACCGCGCTGTCGCGGCCGAGCGAGGCGGCGACCCGCGGCGGGAGCGGCCGCCCGCCGCCGGCGATGCCGATCCACGCGCGGCGGACGCGGCCGTCGCGCATGAGCGCGGTGACCACGCGGCGCGTCGTGGCGTTGATCGGCACGGCGAGGCCGAGCCCGATGCCGGCGACGGCGGTGTTGATCCCGACCACGCGGCCGCGGCCGTCGACGAGCGCGCCGCCCGAGTTGCCCGGGTTGAGCGCCGCGTCGGTCTGGATGACGTCGTCGATGATGCGGGTCGCCGCGCCCGACCGCGCGGGGAGCGAGCGGCCGAGCGCGGACACCACGCCGGCGGTGACCGAGCCGGCGTAGCCGTGGGGGTTCCCGATGGCCACGACGAGCTGGCCGACGCGCAGGCCCGCTGCGTCGCCCAGCTCCGCGGGCTGGAGGCGGGCCGACTCGGCGCGCAGGACGGCGAGGTCGGACAGCGGGTCGCTGCCGACGGCGCGCGCCTCCACGTCGCTGCCGTCGGTGAACGACGCCCGCAGGCGCGACGAGCGCCCGACCACGTGCGCGGAGGTGAGCATGAAGCCGTCGGGCGTGATGACGACGCCCGAGCCTCCGCCGCGGCGCAGCCGCAGGTTGGCCACCGACGGCCCGAGCCGCTCGGCGACGCCGGTGACGACGCGCGAGTAGGCGTCGAGCGCCTCGGCGTCGTCGGGGAGCGCGCCGGGGGCGGCGGGGCGCTGCTCGTCCGTCGTCGTCACTTGCGAAATGCTAGCGACTCGCTGGGAGTACGGTGACGCCGTGCACGTCCTCACCGCCGTCGACGACGCCCGCATCCGCCGGCAGCGGCAGCACGACGAGTTCTTCTGGCTCGATCTCGAGGACCCGACCCCGGCCGAGCTGGACGACCTCGGCGGCGTGCTGGGGCTCCACCCGATGTCGCTCGAGGACACGCGCGAGTTCGGGCAGCGGCCGAAGGTCGACGTCTACGAGGACAACGTGCTCGTGGTCTTCTACACGGCGCGCGTGACCGGCGCGGAGCGCACGGTCGCGCCGATCGAGGTCCACGTCTACGTCTCGGGCGGCTACGTGGTCACCGTGCGGCGCGACTCGTGCTCGGTGCTCGACGAGCTGCACGCGACGCTCGCGCCCCAGGGCACCGCGGACGAGGAGGCGCTGGTCTACCGCATCTTCGACGCGCTGACCGACGCCTACTACCCCGTCATCGAGGCGCTCGAGTGGCGGGTCGACACGCTGGAGTCGGAGGTCCTGGAGCGCGCCCGGCCCGAGCAGCGCGAGAAGATCTACCGGCTGCGCCAGGACGTCCGCGGGCTGGACCGCCTCGTGGTCACGCAGCGCGACCACTTCCAGCGGGCCTCGGACGCCATCCGCCAGCTCGGGGGGCTCTCGCGCGGCTCGCGCGAGTACCTGCGCGACATCGGCGACCACCTCGCCCAGATCGCCGGCGAGTTCTCCCGCCAGACCGACGACCTCATCGCCCTGACCGGGACGTACTTCAACGCCAACGCCGACCGCCTCAACGCCGTCGTGACCCGGCTCACCATCGGTGGCACCTTCTTCCTCGCCTGGACCCTGGTCACCGGCTTCTTCGGCCAGAACTTTCGCTGGTTGGTCGACAACGTCGAGTCCAAGCACGATTTCCTGGTCTTCGGCATCGGCGCGCTGGTCGTGCCCACCGTCGTGCTCGGCGCCCTGTTCTGGGTCAAGCGGCGCGACTGGTTCTAATAAGGTCCGCGCCCATGTCTGTGGACACGAGCCGCGTGGCGGAGCTGGACGTCGAGCCCGGGGAGCTCCCGGCCACGATGGCCGCCTGGGTGATCCGCGAGGAGCGCTTCGGGGAGCCCATCGACGCCTTCCAGATCGAGGAGATGGAGGTCCCCGAGCCGGGGGCCATGGAGGTCGTCGTCCGCGTCATGGCGGCCGGCGTGAACTACAACAACGTGTGGGCCGCGCTCGGCCAGCCGGTGTCGGTCTTCCGCTACCACCCCGAGGACCACCACATCGGCGGCTCCGACGCGTCGGGCATCGTCTGGAAGGTCGGGCCGGGCGTGACGCGCTGGAAGCCCGGCGACGAGGTCGTCATCCACTGCAACCAGGCCTCCTACGAGGACGTGGAGGTCCACGGGCTCGACCCGATGGCGGCGCCGACGCAGCAGATCTGGGGCTACGAGACGACGTGGGGCTCCTTCGCCCAGTTCTGCAAGGTCCAGGCCCAGCAGCTGCTGCCCAAGCCCGCGGCGCTGACCTGGGAGGAGGCCGCCTCCTACGGCCTCACGTACTTCACGGCCTACCGCATGCTGCTCGACCAGGCCGAGCTCCAGGCCGGCCACCGGGTCCTGATCTGGGGCGCGGCCGGCGGGCTCGGCGTGTTCGCGATCCAGCTCTGCAAGCTCGCCGGCGCCGACTGCGTCGGCGTCGTGTCGTCGCCCGAGAAGGGCGAGCTGTGCCGCTCGCTCGGCGCGCTCGACGTCATCGAGCGCAGCGAGTTCGCGGGCATGATGCGCCGCGGCGGCGAGACGCCCGAGGAGGAGAAGGCGCGCTTCAAGGAGTCGCGGCGCTTCTGCAAGGCGGTCGAGGAGAAGCTCGGCGCGCCCCCGGACGTCGTGTTCGAGCACGTCGGCAAGGCGACGTTCCCGACCTCCGTGCTCGTGGTGAAGCCGTTCGGCACGGTGGTCATCTGCGCCGGGACGACGGGCTACACGCTCGACTTCGATGTCCGCTACCTGTGGATGAAGCAGAAGCGCATCGTCGGCTCTCACTTCGCCAATGCCTGGGAGTGCCACCAGGCCAACCAGCTCATCGAGCGCGGCGAGATCCGTCCCGTACTCTGGAGGACGCTCGCCTTCGACCAGGTCGGTGAGGCCCACCAGCTGATGAAGGAGAACAAGCACCTGGGCAAGATCGCCATCCTCGTCGGCGCCGAGGGCGAGGGCCTCGGCAGGACCGCCGAGGGCCCGGGCGCGATCCGCGCGGAGGTCGGCGCCTGATGGCCGGCGTGGTCCTGGTCCCGTGGTACGCGACCGTCTTCCGCGCCGACAAGTTCGCGGTCGCCCTCCAGGAGATCGCGCCGGTGGCGCTGCGCTACGGCGCCACCGAGTTCCACGCCTACCGCTCGCGCGACGACCCGTACCGCTTCATGCAGTTCTCCACGTTCGAGCACAAGCTCGACTGGGAGCGCTTCTGGTACGGCGAGGAGTTCGGCGCCTGGCGCAGCGACTACTCGTCCTGGTACCAGGTGCCCATCGTCTACTCGTGGAACGACCTCGTCATCGCCGGCTCGCTGGACAACGGCGAGACGCGCAGCTCCGACCGCGCGCCGGCCGAGGGATCGACGATGTGACGAGCTACGCCGGCTCGTAGTGGAAGCTGAGCCGGCGGACGACGTCGAGCCGTGTGTCGAGGCGCCCGAGGTCGAGCGCGCTCCACGCCGGCCGGCCGAGCAGCCATGCGGCGAGCCGCTCGCGCTCGTCGTCGGGCACGTCGGCCGGCGCGTCCACGTCGGCCAGCGCGTCCACGGCGGCGAGCAGCGAGGGCGCCGACCGCGCCTCGACGGCGTCGAACAGGCGCGGGGCGAGGCCCGGCAGCCCAGAGTTGACGGCGGCGAGGAAGGTCACGACCTGGCGGTCGGGCGGCGCGCGCACGTCGTCCTCGAGCGACGGCGGCAGCGCGAGCAGCAGCTGCGTGACGTTGACGAAGCGCTTCACGCGGCGCGGGGTGTCGCCCAGCAGCGGCGCGAGCGACTCCATGAAGACCAGGTCCTCCGGCCGCAGCGCCAGCACGTGCGCGTCGAGGCGCGGATCGGCCCCGCGGCGGGAGAGCATGGCGGTCATCAGCGACTCCTCGCGCGGCCCGATGGCCAGCGAGCGCGCCGGCGGGCCGCCGTCGCCATCGCCCTTGCCGGGCGCCGCGACGGCGCCCTCGAGCAGCCCGTGGACCAGTGAGCGGCGCCCGTTGTCGCTGAGCGGCTGGACCCAGAACGGGAGCTGGAAGATCTTCTCCAGGTAGTCCTGCGGCGTCGCGCGCCGGATGCCGTCGCCCGAGGCCTCGAGCGCCCGCAGCTCGTCGGTCAGCGCGTGGCTCAGCCAGCGCGAGTCGACGGCCACGACGACGACGAACAGCTCGAAGGCGAGGAGCAGGTGCACGGCCTCGAGCACCTCGACGACCTTGTCCGACGAGCAGCGGTCGAGGTCGTCGATGTAGAGGATGATGCGGTTGGGCGGCGCGCTGTCGTCCGGGTCGGCGCCGGCGTCGTTGTTCTCGCGCACGAGCTGCTCGAGGCTGGAGAGGTCCTCGCGCACGCGCGCCATCAGCCCGAGGTGGCGCCGGTAGTCGTCGCTGCGCGAGCGCTCCTGGAGGAACTCGCCGAGGACGCGGCCGGGCGTGAGCTCGGCGAGCTCCTCGTCGAGGCCCTGGGCCTCGGCCTCGGCGTCGCGCTCGGCCGAGGCGAGCTCGGCCTGCCTGGCCTCCGACCTCTCGACCTCGGCTCGAGCGTCGTCGACGTGCGCGTCGAGCTCGCGCTCGCGCGCGCCCAGCTCGCTCTCGAGCTGGTGCGCGACCGCCTCGAGCTCGTCGAGGCGCTCGCGCGTCCACGCGCTCGCCGAGCGCAGCAGCGCCGTGACCGCCGGCACGAGCGCCGACAGCCCGCCGAGCGCGCTCACCACCGGCGGCAGGTCGACGGCGTCGGCGGCGAGCGCCACCGCGGGCACGGCCAGGGCGACGAGCGTAGCCACGACGACGCGGCGCCAGGTCCAGTAGGCGCCGAGCAGGCCGCGGCTGCGCAGCAGCTCCGCGCGCGCCTCGGCGAGGGCGTCCCTGAGCTCGCCCGCGTCGTCGCCGGCGAGCTCGGCGGCGCCTCCCCACAGGTCGCGCCGCATCTCGGTCACCTTGGCGGCGAGCCGCTCCGAGCGCTCCGCGCGGATCCGGTCGAGCTCCTCGTCGCGCTCGTCCTCGGCCTCCTGTAGCGCGGTCCGGGCGGCGGACAGCTCCTTCTCGACGAGCCGGCGTTGCTCGGCCTGGGTTCTCACTCGCGCCTCGGCCTCCTCGCGTGCCGCCCGCAGCTGCTCCTGGCGCGTGCGGACGAGGTCGATGTGGCTGCCGTCGAGCTGGCTGAAGATATGGTCGAGCAGGCTCGCCCACAGCGTCCCGCGCACGTACTCCCAGGCGTTGAACTCGATCTGGGAGACCTTCTTCCAGAACGGGACGTCGGCCTGGCCGCGCCGGGCGATCTGCGCCTCGATGGTCTCGATGCGCTCGCGCACCGCGCGCATGAAGAAGCTCTTGCCGCTGCCCCAGTCGCCGAACAGGCCGACGGCGAGCGGCGGCCGCTGCGCCTTGGACACGAGCAGGTACGCGAACGCATCGACCTCGCGGCGGATGCCGACGAGGTCGTCGCCGGCGCCGACGCGGTCGGCCGCGTAGCTCGGCACGTCGACCGGCCGGCGCGGCAGCTCACGCTCGAGCGTCTCCGCGAGCCCGCGGCCCGCGGTCGCGGCCTTGCCGTGCTGCGACGGCTCGCCCAGCCAGCGGTCGTACACCGCGGCCAGCTCGGAGAGGCTCGCGCCGGCGCCGTCGAGGCCCTGCTCGAGGCGCGAGTGGAGCGGCGACGTCGGCGGGCCGTGCAGCAGGCTGCCGAGGAGGTGGCGCAGGTGAACCTCTTCAGTGGCGACCGACAGCAGCGCGCGCTCCGTCTCGGGCGCCAGCGGCGGCGACGCCTCGACGTCGATGCCGGAGACATGGCGGCGTAGGTCCTCGGCCGTGATCGGCGGGTAGTCGGGCGGCAGCACGTCGCGGCCGGTCAGGCCGAAGTGCGCGAGCAGGACGCGCGCCTCGCCGTCGTCGTTCGGGTGCGAGAGCAGCAGGCCGACGAGGAGGTCGGCGGGCTCGACCGGCGCCTCCGGCGTGCCGGTGCGGTGGCGGGCGGCGGCGTGCGCGAACCCGAGCGCCCGCTTGGAGGAGGGGCTCAGCTGGCGATACTGCTCGCGCGCCACCGCCATGAGGTCATCCTCTTCCCCCGCGGCGCTCGCCGCAAGTGGCGGCTAGGCCTGCTCGAGCGGGGCCATGGTCAGCCCCGCCGAGGCCAGCTGCTCCCAGTAGAGCTCGGCCGGCTCCTTCATGCCGGTCCACACGATCGCGCGGCCGGTGTTGTGGATCGTGTCGGCGATCGAGTAGCCCTTGGCCACGGACACGCCGGGGATGGTGCGGGCCAGCGTGTGGGCGACGTGGTCGAACGTGTTGTGGTCATCGTTGAGCACGATCACGCGCCAGCTGCCGCCCAGCTCGCTGTCGGGTCCGGCTGAGCGAGGCTTCTCGACGACTTCGCTCACAACTTCAGGGTAATCCCGTTTCGCCCTCCGGTCACCGCGAGCGGTGACCTTCGGGCGAGGTTACGTTCGCCCAGCGGTTCAGGCCCAGGAAAAGGTGGTGGAACGGAGCGGCCTGGGCGAGGGCCGGGTCGGCGCCGTCGGTGCGCCGGCGCATCTCCGCGATGAAGCCCTCCATGTCGGTGCTCCGGGCCAGCTCGGCCTCCTCGTGGAGCGCGTTGCGCATCGCCTCGATGTGCCCCGGGACGTCGTCCTCGACGGCGCCGAAGTGCGTGAGGCCGAGGCCGGGCGGCTCCCACGCCGCGACGGTGTCGAGCGAGCCTTCCCAGGCCTCGACGTCGATGTCCGGCGGCGGCGTCGGGGCTACCACCAGGTCGGCCGGCGGGATGCGCACGCCCGCGACGTCGCCGACGAACGCCCAGCCGGACGCGCGGTGGCGGTAGCAGACGTGGTGGGAGGCGTGGCCGGGGGTGTAGGCGACGTCGAAGCCGAGCGCCTCCTCGCCGCCGCTCAGGACGTGCAGGTTCTCCTCGGGAACGGGCACGACCTCGCCCCAGAGGTCGCGCAGGCCGTCCTCGCCGCCGTAGAGCCGGGCGGCGCTCGCCACCAGTCGCTCAGGGTCGGCGAGGTGGCGCGCGCCGCGCTCGTGCACGTACACCGGCAGGTCGGGCCAGCGGCGCACGAGGGCGCCGGAAGCCCCAGCGTGGTCGAAGTGGATGTGCGTCAGGAGCAGGGCTTTCGGGCGCTCCCCGGCGAGGCCCTCCAGGAGCGTCTCCAGAGTCGACTCCGGGCCCGGATCGACGATCGCGCCGTCGACCTCCCAGGCGCAGATGACCCGCTCCCTGCCGCGGTGGCGCACGTCGATCGGCCGCACCGCTGGCAAGATATCGGCCCATGAGCCACCGCCTGCCGGAGCCCGACCGTGCGTGGATGATGCGCACCTACGCCGGTCACTCGACCGCGGCGAAGTCCAACGAGCTCTACCGGCGCAACCTCGCCAAGGGCCAGACGGGGCTGTCGGTGGCCTTCGACCTGCCGACCCAGACGGGCTACGACGCCGACCACGAGCTGGCCCGCGGCGAGGTCGGCAAGGTCGGCGTGCCGGTCGCCCACAAGGGCGACATGCACGCGCTGCTCGACGGCATCCCGCTCGGCGAGATGAACACGTCGATGACCATCAACGCCACGGCGGCGTGGCTGCTCGCGCTCTACATCGTCGTCGCCGAGGAGAACGGCGTCGACCCCGCGGTGCTCCAAGGCACGACGCAGAACGACATCATCAAGGAGTACCTCTCGCGCGGGACCTACGCGTTCCCGCCCGCGCCCTCGATGCGGCTGACCGCGGACATGGTCGCCTACACGGTCGAGCACGTCCCGCGCTTCAACCCGGTGAACATCTGCTCGTACCACCTCCAGGAGGCGGGCGCCACGCCGCTCCAGGAGATCGCCTACGCCATGAGCACGGCGATCGCGGTGCTCGACGAGGTGCGCCCGCGGGTGGGCGACGACGCGATGGGCCGAGTCTTCGGCCGCATCTCGTTCTTCGTCAACGCCGGCGTGCGGTTCGTGGAGGAGCACGCGAAGCTGCGGGCGATGGCCGAGCTGTGGGACGAGCTCGGCCGCGAGCGCTACGGCGTTGGCGACGAGAAGCACCGGCGCTTCCGCTACGGCGTGCAGGTCAACTCGCTCGGTCTGACGGAGCAGCAGCCGGAGAACAACGTCCAGCGGATCGTGCTCGAGGCGCTGGCGGTGACCCTGGGGCGCTCGGCGCGCGCGCGGGCGATCCAGCTGCCGGCGTGGAACGAGGCGCTGGGGCTGCCCCGGCCGTGGGACCAGCAGTGGTCGCTGCGCATCCAGCAGGTGCTCGCCTACGAGACCGACCTGCTCGAGTACCCCGACCTCTTCGAGGGCTCGAAGGTGATGGACGGGCTCGTCGCCGAGCTCGTGGAGGGCGCGCGGGCCGAGATGGCGCGCGTGGCCGAGCAGGGCGGCGCGGTGGAGGCCGTCCCGTACATGAAGGCGGCGCTGGTCGAGTCGCACCGCGAGCGGATCGCGCGCATCGAGGCCGGCGAGCAGGTCGTGGTGGGCCTTAACCGGTTCTGCGAGACCGAGCCGTCGCCGCTGACCGCTGACGCCGAGGGCGGGATCCTCGTCGTCGACCCCGCGGTGGAGGCGCAGCAGGTGGCGGCGCTCGAGGACTGGCGGTCGGCGCGCGACGCGGCGGCGGTGGAGGCGGCGCTGGAGGAGCTGCGCCGCGTGGCGGTCAGCGACGAGAACGTCATGCCGGCGACGATCGCCGCCGCCCGGGCGGGCGCGACGACCGGCGAGTGGGCCGGCGCGCTGCGCGACGCCTTCGGCTCCTACCGGGCGCCGACGGGCGTCGGCGAGGCCGCGGCGCCCGCCGTGTCGGGCGACGACCTGGCCGAGCTGCGCGATGACGTCGGGTGGGTCAGCGAGGCGCTGGGGCGCACGCTGAAGATCCTCGTCGGCAAGCCGGGGCTCGACGGGCACTCCAACGGGGCGGAGCAGATCGCCGTGCGGGCGCGCGACGCGGGGATGGACGTCGTCTACGAGGGGATCCGGCTCACGCCGGCGCAGATCGCCCGCTCGGCCGTGGACGAGGGCGTGCACGTGATCGGGCTCTCGATCCTCTCGGGGTCGCACCGCGAGCTCGTGCCGGCGGTGATGGAGGCGCTGCGCGCGGCGGGCGGCGGAGAGATCCCGGTCGTGGCCGGCGGCATCATCCCCGAGGGCGACGTGGCCGCGCTGCTCGAGGCCGGCGTCGCCGCCGTCTACACGCCCAAGGACTTCGAGATCACACGCATCCTGCGCGACATCGTCGGCATCGTGGCGGCGCGCAACGGGATCTCCGCGGCGGCATGAGGCGCATCCCCCTCATGGGGGTGCTCGTGCTGCTGGCCCTCACGCCGCCGGCGTCGGCGGCGACGGTCGCCTACCGCACGCCGGCCATGGGGCCGGTGCTCGCCGGCTCCGACGTGGTGTGGGGCGAGGAGGCGCGCGACGGGTCGATCCGCGTGGTCCGCGGCGCGCCGCGCGAGGTCGCGTGGTCGCTGGCGCCGACGACGGCCCCGAGGAGCGAGCGCGGCTTCATGCACACGCCCTGGGCGCTGGCGGCCTCCGAGCACGGCTGGGCGGCGCTGCCCTACGTGGGCACCGTCACGTCCGAGAGCTTCGACTCCGTGTCGACCTCGATCGACATCGCCGCCGTCAGCGCCCACTGGGGCGAGCCGCCGGCGGTCGTCTCCGGTGAGATCGCCGACCGCGGCGACCGGCAGTGCGCTCCGGGGTCGTGGTCGGCCGGCGCCGTCGCGGTCGACGGCGATCGCGTCGCCGTCGCCGAGACGGCGTGCGCGACGTTCGAGCAGCGGGTCGTGGTCGACGGCACGGCGGTCCCGGTCGGCGACGTGCCGCGCGCCCTTGCGCTCGCCGGGCGCTGGCTGGCGTGGACGACCGGCGTCGGCGCCGGCGACTCGCTGACGATCTGTGACCTCTCGACCGGTCAGCGGGCGCTGCGGCTCACGCGCGGCGACCTCGGCCGCTGGATCGAGGACATCGACCTCGCGGAGGACGGCCGCGTGCTGTTCACGATGGCCGGGCCTGGCGACTTCGGCTCGCTGCTCGCCATCGCTCAGCCCGGCGTGCCGGAGGTCCGCCACCTGCTGCGCCGCGTCGCGCCACGGGGCATCGCGCTGGCCGGGGACGGGGTGCTGTACACCCGCTACAAGGACCGCCACTACCGCCGGTCGGTCCTGAAGCTCGAGTCGATCGAGGGCGGCATCGTGCGCAAGCTGGCGACGTTCCGGCGCGGGCGGCGCCAGGTCGGCGACGTCGACCTGTCGGAGTCGCGCGCCGTGTGGGCCGTCCGGGGCGCTCGGGTCACGCACGGCAGGCGGATCGTCCTGCGCCGGCTGTGAACGGCGCCGAGCTGGGCGCGCGGCTGCGCTCGCGCGATCTGGCCGCGGCGCCGGCGGCGCTGAACCTGCTCGAGAACCGGGCGCCGGCCGTGGGCGGGGAGATCGCGGCGCTGCTGGGCGAGGTCGCGCCGGCGCGGCTGGGCGGCGAGGCGGCGGCCCACGTGGTCGGGGTGACGGGCCCGCCCGGCGCGGGGAAGTCGATGCTGCTGTCGGCGCTCGTGCGGGCGTGGCGCTCGCTCGGCCGCACCGTCGCGGTGCTCGCGGTCGACCCGTCGTCGAAGCGCTCGGGCGGCGCGCTGCTCGGCGACCGGGCGCGGATCGAGGCGGACCCCGCGGACCGCGGGCTGTTCATCCGCTCGACGGCGGCCGGCGAGCGGCTCGGCGGCCTGGCGCCGGCGACGCGCGCGGCGGCGCAGGCGCTGGCGGCGGCGTTCGACGTCGTCGTCATCGAAACGGTCGGCGTCGGCCAGTCAGAGACCGAGGTGGCCGAGGCGGCCGACACCGTGGCGGTCGTCGTCCAGCCGGGGTCGGGCGACGCCCTGCAGTTCCTGAAGGCCGGGATCATGGAGGTGCCCGACGTGCTGGTCGTCACCAAGGCCGACCTGGGCGTCGTGGCACAGCGGGCGGTGCGCGACCTGCGCGCGGCGCTGCGCTCGGTGGGCGCCGCGGCGACGCCCGTCGTCGCGGTGTCGTCCCTGCCGCCGCCGTCGGGGATCGACGAGCTCGTCGCCGCCCTCGACGCGCACCGCGCGGCGCTCGATCTCGGCGCCGCGCGCACGCGCGCCCGGCGCTTGGGCGCGCTGGCCGAGTTCGTCTCCGAGCACGGGGAGCGGGGGTTGCGGGCCCTCGGCGGGCGGCGCGCCGCCGAACGCTGGCTGGAGGAGCAGGATGCTGCGCTCGACGAGCCGGCGTTGGTGCGGGCGCTGGAAGCGCGGGCGGGCGGGGGCGGCTGACGCGGCGCGGCCCCGCCCGCCCGGGCGCTCATGCGGCGCGTCCCGGCGCGTTCGGCGCGGGGACCGGCGCGCCGCCCGCCGGCGCCGCTCACCCACGTCCGGGCACGTCGCCCGCGGGCGCGCCGCAGGGACGAACTTCGGGCATTGAGGGGGGTGGGTCCGGATGTGCCGGTCAACGTCGACCGTCTGCGGTTTTCGTCGCGTCCGTCGACGTTGACCTCGTATATCGAGGTGAACGTCGACAGCGGTCGTGATTCCGCGCAGCCGTCGACGTTGACCGGCGGAGGTGACCGTCAACGTCGACCGTCTGCGGTTCTTGGCGCGCCCGTCGACATTGACCGCCTATACGACCGTCAACGTCGACCGAGAGTCCGATTCCGCACGGCCGTCGACGTTGACCGGCGGATCTGCGGTCAACGTCCACCGCCTGCCGCTTTTCGTGGTCCCGTGGACGTTGACCTCGTATATGGAGGTCAACGTCCACGGAGGTCGTGATTCCGTGCGGCCGTGGACGTTGACCGCATCCGGTCGCCCCCGCCTCGTCCCCCTCCCTCAATGCCCGAAGTTCGTGAACCGCCCACCCCCCACACCGCCGCCAACGCGACGCTCCGTCGCCCTCGCAACGCCGTTCCGCGACGCTTCGCCCATCCTCGGCCACGCCAAGCGATGCGACGCTGCGCGCCATGACGATCACCGGCGCCGAGACCCTCTCGCACTGGATCGGCGGCCGCGCCGACGCCGCCCCGGCCGAGCGCTACGGCGAGGTGACCGACTCCGCCACCGGCGAGGTGGTCGCGCGCGTGCCGTTCGCCGCCGCGGCGGACGTCGACCGCGCCGTCACGGCCGCCACCGAGGCGGCGCGCGGCTGGGGCCGCGCCTCGCTGACGCGCCGCGCCCAGGTCATGTTCGCCTTCCGCGAGCTCGTACTGCGCCACCGCGACGACCTCGCGCGCGAGATCACGCGCGAGCACGGCAAGGTGCTCGACGACGCGCGCGGCGAGGTGACCCGCGGCCTGGAGGTCGTCGAGTTCGCGTGCGGCCTCGGCCACCTGCTGAAGGGCGAGATGAGCCCGCAGGTCTCCGGCGGCGTGGACTCGCACTCGCTGCGCATGCCGCTCGGCGTCGTGGCCGGCATCACGCCGTTCAACTTCCCGGTGATGGTCCCGCTGTGGATGGCGCCGGTCGCGCTGGCCTGCGGCAACGCCTTCGTCCTCAAGCCGTCCGAGCAGGACCCCTCCCCCTCGCTGCTGCTCGCCGAGCTGCTCGCGGAGGCCGGGCTGCCGGAAGGCGTGTTCTCCGTCGTCCACGGCGATCGCGAGGCGGTGCAGGCGATCCTCGCCCATCCCGGCATCCGCGCGGTCTCCTTCGTCGGCTCGACACCGGTCGCGCGCTTCATCTACGAGACGGGCACGGCCGCCGGCAAGCGCGTGCAGGCGCTCGGCGGGGCCAAGAACCACGCGGTCATCCTCCCCGACGCCGACCTCGACCTCGCCGCCGACGGGCTCGTCTCCGCCGCCTACGGCTCCGCCGGCCAGCGCTGCATGGCGGTGTCCGTCGCCGTCACCGTCGGCGACGTCGCCGATCCGCTCCTCGAGCGCGTGCGCGCGCGGATCGAGGCGCTGCGCGTCGGCCCCGGCACCGACCCGGCGTCCGACATGGGCCCGCTCGTCTCCCAGGCGCATTACGACAAGGTCACCGGGCTTGTCGCCGCGGGCGTCGAGGAGGGCGCCGAGCTCGTGGTCGACGGCCGCACGCTCGCCGTCCAGGGGCGCTGGGAGGACGGCTACTGGCTCGGCCCGTGCGTCTTCGATCGCGTCCGCCCCGGCATGCGGATCTACGACGAGGAGATCTTCGGCCCGGTGCTCGTCGTCGTGCGCGCCGAGAGCTACCCGGAGGCGCTCGAGCTGGTCAACGCGAACCCGTACGGCAACGGCGCGGCGATCTTCACCCGCGACGGCGGCGCGGCACGCCTGTTCGAGCAGGAGGCGACCGCGGGGATGGTCGGCGTCAACGTCCCGATCCCGGTCCCGATGGCCTACCACTCCTTCGGCGGCTGGAAGTCATCGCTGTTCGGCGACCTCCACGTCCACGGCCCCGACGGCGTCCGCTTCTACACCCGCGGCAAGGTCGTCACGACCCGCTGGCCGGACCCCAGCCAGGCCGGCGTCAACCTCGGCTTCCCGACCCAGAGCTAGGACCGGGCGCGCTTGGCCGGCCGCTCACGGCCGTCCGGGCGAGCGAGGCTACGCAGCCGCTCGATCGCCACGTCGACCCGGCGCATGCGCTCGCGATGGCGCTTCAGGAACTCGTCGGAGGGCGAACTCGGTGTCTTCGGTGATGTGGCCATGCTCGAGACAGAGCTTACCCGCGGACAGCCGGCGGTTAGTCCCGTCCCTCCAGACGACGCAGGCGCTTGTCGACGTCCTCGAACCCTGCGTCGACGGCCGTGCGGATCGCGATGTCCGCGTCAGCCGCCCGCTCAGCGATCTGTACGCCGGGGCCACCCGGTGCCGTGAAGCCCTGGACGGTGTCCCCGCGCAGGAGCCGATCGGCGATGCCGCCGATGCCGATGATCACGCCGGCGACCAGGGCGGCGCGCTCGAGGTAGAGCAGAGCCGGCCAGCCGAGCGCGATCGCAGGCAAGGCCGAGGGTGGGCCTTGAACCAGGCTGATGGCGATGACGGCCGCCGCCGCGCCGAGCGCGAGGAGCGCCAGCACGCGACTGACCCGCCCGCGCGACCCGGGTTCCTTCTGTGACATCTCAGCCGCCATGTCACAACGATATGGGCCTGCTCAGTCGCCCTCCGGTCCCACGGCGGCGACGTGGCGGCCGCTGCAGCGCAGCGCTCGTGCTCTACCGGCCGGCCGCTCACGGCTCGGCCGGCGCCACGACGCGTATACCCTCGCGGCATGAGCGAGCTGACCGGAGGGTGCCTGTGCGGCGGCGTGCGATTCCGGGTCACGGAAGGCCCGCTCGGTGCCCGCTACTGCCACTGCAAGCACTGCCAGCGCCGCACGGGCACGGCGTTCAGCCTCAGCGCCGGGGTGCCCGCGAGCGGCTTCGAGATCCTCCAGGGCGCGGAGCTGATCCGCTCCTTCCAGCCGCCGGGCGGGTCGCCGAAGGCGTTCTGCGAGCGCTGCGGCGGCCACCTGTACGCCGGCGACCCGGCGGACGGCGCCGTCCACGTGCGCTTCGGGGCCTTCGACACCGACCCGGGCGTCCGCGCCGACCTGCACCAGTACGTCGACTCGAAGGCGGCGTGGGACGTCCTTCCGGACGACGGGCTACCGCGCTACGGCGGCCGCCGGCCCTAGCCGGACGCGCCGAGCGACGCGATCCGCCAGACGCCGTTGACGCGCTCGAGGCGCACGGTGTCCCGCGACGGCGCCTGGTTGGCCGCCGACGTCTCGACCTGGGCGCTCGCGCGATCGCCGTCGATCGTGATGCGACCGACGGTGAGCCGTGGGTCGCGCACCTCGCCGAGCCCCTGCTCGAGCGCGACCTCGCACGGCAGCCCGATCGAGCGCACGTCCTCCACCAGCGACGGCGAGAGGATCCGGCGGCACAACGTGCCGTAGTCCTTGGCCGCCGTTGCCCGGCCGAAGTCCAGGACCGTCCGGCGGACCAGGTCCTCGTCGGTGGGCCCCGACTGCCCGCAGCCGGCCAGCAGGAGCGCAAGGACCCCCACGAGCCCGGAGCGCACGGGGCCGGAGCATAGAATGACCTGTGTATGGAGGGTTCCAACGGCCCCATCGGGGCCTGGCTGCGCTGCTACCGCTGCTGGTCGCAGGAGCTGGAGGTCCAGGTCCACTACGAGGGGATCCATCGCATCGATCCCGTGACCGGCGAGCGCGCCGAGGTCGTCGACGAGCTGCAGGAGGCCGTCGTCCAGTGCCTCGACTGCATGCACGACCAGCCGCATCTGGGCTTCCACAACGGCCGCATCGAGCCGATCGAGGACCGCTGGGAGCGGATGGTCGCCGGCACGCCGTGGGTCGCCTCGTGCACTGTGACGGTCGACGCCGACTCGGTCGAGAGCTGCTCGGGCCCGGACGCCGCCGACTCGCTGGCCTACGCCGCGTTCGGCGACCACGGCACGCGCGAGTTCTTCACCCACGTGCGCTTCCACAAGCACGACGAGGACCAGATCGTCGTGCACCTGCTCGTCGAGCTCTACGCCCGCTCCTCCGAGGAGGCGACCGGCGTCCTCGAGGACGCCGCCCGCGGCGCCCTGGCGATCACCTCGCTCGCCGAGGAGTCACGGCCGCCCGCCGCCACGGGCGAGCACCCGCACTAGGCGCCTGCGCCTAGCCGAAGATCGTGTCGTAGAGCAGGAAGGCGTTCAGCCCGATGATGAGCGCGGCGACGACGCTCGCCACGATCGTCGTCGCCCGGCGGTTGACCAGCGCGCCCATGACGTCGGGCCGGCGCGTGAGCAGGATCATCGGCACGAGCGCGAACGGGATGCCGAACGAGAGCACGACCTGCGAGATCACGAGCGTCGACGACGGGTCGAGCCCCAGGCCGAGCACGACCAGCGACGGCGCCATCGTCACCGCGCGGCGGAGGAAGAGCGGGATGCGGCGGTTGATGAAGCCCTGCATCACGACCTGCCCGGCGTAGGTGCCGACGCTCGAGCTCGACAGCCCCGACGCCATCAGGGCCACCGCGAAGGCCAGCGCCGCGCCGCCGCCGAGGAGCGCGTCGAACCCCGCGTGCGCGCCCTCGATCGAGTCCACGCCCGTCCGGCCCGACTCGTGGAACAGCCCGGCGGCCACGACGAGCATCGTCATGTTGATCACGCCCGCGATGCTCATCGCGAGCACGACGTCGGCGCGCTGGAAGCGCAGCAGCTCGCGCTTCTCGCCGTCGTCGCGCGGCTTGATGCGGTGCGCGGTCAGCGCCGAGTGCAGGTAGACGACGTGCGGCATCACCGTCGCGCCGAGGATGCCGACGGCGAGCAGCAGCGAGTCGGTGCCCGCGAAGCCCGGGATGAGGCCAGAGGCGAAGGCGCTCGTGTCGACGCCGACCTGCGACAGGTCGTAGGCGAAGCCGAGGAAGACGATGCCGAGGAAGCCGGCGATGGCCAGCTCGAAGCGCCGGTAGCCACGCGTCTGGAGCGCGAGGATGGCGAAGGCGACGACCGCCGTCATCAGGCCGGCCGTGAACGGCGGCACGCCGAAGAGGAGGTTCAGGGCGATGGCCGCGCCGACGAACTCCGCGAGGTCGGTGGCGATGGCGATCGCCTCGGCCTGCACCCACAGCCCCCAGGTGACGGGGCGCGCGAAGCGGTCGCGGCACAGCTCCGGCAGGTTGCGGCCGGTGGCGATGCCCGTCTTGGCGGAGAGGTACTGGACGAGCATCGCCATGAGGTTGGCCGCGACGATCACCCAGACCAGCAGGAAGCCGTACTTGGCCCCGCCCGCGATGTTGGTGGCGAAGTTGCCCGGGTCGATGTAGGCGACGGCGGCGACGAAGGCCGGCCCGAGCAGCGCCAGGCCGCCGCGGATGCGGCCGCGGGAGCGGATCCGGCGCAGCGGCGACTCGTCGAGGACCAGCGCCGGGGCGCCCAGCGCGGCGGCGGCGGCCTCGGTGGGCGGGGGCGGCGGCGGCGGGCTCATCGCCGCACCTCCACGCGCATGGCCTCGGCCAGCGCGCCGCCGAGCGCGTGGACGTCGTCGCCGAAGCGCACGAAGCACGGGCCGCCGAACGGCTGCACCTCGACCACCTCGAAGTCGTCGCCGGGCGCGACGCCCCGGTCGGCCAGGTAGCGCAGCATCGCCGGGTCGTGGTCGGACACCCGCGCCAGCGTGCCGAGCGTCCCGGCGGGCTGGCCGGCGAGGCTCTCCGTCGGCGCCTCGTCCACGACCAGGTCCGCGGTCGGGATCGGGTCGCCGTGCGGGTCGCGCGTCGGGTCGCCGAGCTTCGCCGCGATCAGCGCCTCCAGCTCCTCCGACAGCGCGTGCTCGAGCACCTCGGCCTCGTCATGGACGCGGTCCCACGGCACCCCGAGGTGCTCGGCGAGGTAGAGCTCGAGCAGCCGGTGGTGGCGCAGCACCTCGAGCGCCACCCGCACCCCGCGCTGGGTCAGCGTCACGCCGTGGTAGCGCTCGTGCTCGACCAGCCCGAGCTCGCCGAGCTTGCGGACCATGCCCGACGCCGACGACGGCGAGACGTCGAGCCGCTCGGCCAGAGCGTTCGTCGTCACCGCGCCGCCGCAGCGGGTCTGGAGCGCGTATATCGCCTTCGCGTAGTCCTGTACGGCGGACGAGAACTCGATTTCACGGGCTGGCACGGCGGAGATTGTGGCAGGCCGAAATCTCGATTTCAACCTCTGGACAGATTGGAACCGCGCGGGCACCGGCGGCCTACCAGGACATGCGCCGTGTCGTGGCCATCGCCGTCCTCGTCCTCGCCGGCTGCGGCGACGGGGCCGTCGAGCGGCCGGCCGCGGCGCACGAGCCCGCGGCCGAGTCACGGCCACACGGCGTCACGACCGGCTGCGACCACCGCTCCGGAGCCGCGTTCGGCGACATCTACTCGGACCGCGACACGCTCGTCGTCGGCCCGTTCGCGCTCGTCGGCGCCGGCTACACGCCCGTCGAGACCGTGCGCGAGTACGGCGGCGACAAGTTCCCCGCGCTCGTACGCGAAGGCCACCGCGTGACGGTCTCGATCGCCCGGCCCGCCCGCCGCACGGCGGGGCTGGCCTACGGCCCGCTCCCCCAGGGCGAGATCGCGCCCGCCGACGGCCACCGCGTCGTGACGTTCGTGGCCTGCCGCCGCGGCGAGCCGTCAGGGAGCACCGCCGACGGTGAGCCGGTGACGTTCTGGTCTGGCTTCGTGCTCACCGCCCGCCCCGGCTGCGTCCCGCTGAAGGTGTGGGTCGACGACGAGCCGGCGCCGCGCCGCGCGGTGATCCCGTTCGGCGTGCCTACTCGTGAACGATCAGGACGCTCGTGCGGGCGTGATGGGCCAGCTTGACGGCGACGCTGCCCACGTGGAAGCGCCGCGACTCGGTGTTCCCGCGCGCCCCGACGACGATCATCGCGGCGCGGACCTCGTCGGCGACGTCGATGAGCGTGTCGGCCGGGTCGCCCTGGCGAGCGTGCGTGCCGACCTCGAAGCCCGCCTCCTCGAGCCGGCGCTCCTCACGGGCGAGGACGTCGGCCGCGACCCCGCGCAGGTCGACGGATTCGGTGCGCGCCGTCATGCCGATCCGCTCCAGCGCCGACCGTGCGGGGTACGCGCAGACGAGGTTCACCGTCGCACCCTTGCCCTCCAGCAGCTCGATCACCTTGCGCACGGCCGCCTGCGCGCCCGGCGATCCGTCGGTCCCTACGACGATGGCGTCCATGCGCGCAACCTAAGTCACGCCACCACCGCGCGCAATTGCCGCACGGCCAGCGTGAGGCCGGCGAGGTCGGGGTCGCCCTCGCGCGCGACCACGCGCAGCAGGATCCGCAGCCGCCGCACGCGCTCGGCGCGGGCCTCGAGGAAGGCCTCGACGACCGCCACGGGGTCGGCGCCCGGGGATTCGGTGAGCGCGCGCTCGGCCAGCTCCCGGGCGGCGCGGAAGGAGTCCTCGCGCACCGCCTGCACGGCCCAGCGCTGGGTGCGGGTCGCCGTGCGCACGCGCTCGAGCTCGCGCTCCATCCAGTCCAGCCGCAGCTCGGACGCGAGCCGGGACAGCACGCGCGCCACGTCCTCGACCGAGCGGCCGGTGGCGTGCGCCACCGCCCCGACGGAGAGCCCGTGGACGAGCTCCGGGCGCAGCGCGTGCGCCCGCGCGAGGTCCTCCGGGACCTTCTGCGCGGTGAGGCGGCGCGCGACGTCGTCCCAGCGGCGCCGGCGGTCCTCACCGCCCAGCTCCTCGAGCACGGCCGCGAAGCGCTCCATCCCCTTGCGCCCGGCGGCGATCGCCTGGTCGAGTGGCTCGTCGGGCGGGAACGCCGCGTACCAGCGGGCGACCGCCTCCACGAGCGCGTCGATGCCGCCCATCAGCTCGGCCTGGACGTCGCGCTCGAGGTCGCGCAGGCCCTCGACGGCCTCCCACTGGCGCGGGGCGCCCGTCACGCCGCGCGCGATCCGGTAGGCGCGGACGATCTCGCCGACCGGCGCGCCGCGCTCGGCCACGAGCTGCGAGACGAACGTCGGCCCGAGCGCGTTGACGACCGAGTTCGCGTTCGCCATGCACACGAGCTGCCGGCGCAGCGGGTGCTCGGCGAGGAGGTGGCCGCAGCGGTCGACCACGGGGTCCGGGAAGTACGCGCGCAGGTCGCGCTCGAACCACGGGTCCTCGGCGAAGTCCGAGCGCTCGAGCTCGCGCGCCACCCAGCGCTTCGCGTAGGCCACGAGCACGGCGAGCTCGGGCCGCTCGAGGCCACGGCCCGTCCGCCGGCGCTCCATGACCTCCTCGGCCTCGGGGAGGTCCTCGCTCGCCCGGTCGAGCAGGCCCGTCGCCTCGAGGAGGGCCATCAGGTCCTCGTAGGCGAACATCCGTGCCGGGGCGCGCTCGACCTCCTGGGCGATGATCTGCGCCTGCAGGAACGAGTCGTAGAGCACGTGCTCGACGACGTCGCCGGTCACCTGCTCGAGCAGCGCGTCGCGCTCCGGGCGGGTGAGCTCGCCCCGGCGCTCGGCCAGGCCGAGGAGGATCTTGAGGTTGACCTCGTGGTCGGAGCAGTCGACGCCCGCGGAGTTGTCGATGAAGTCGGCGTTGACGAGGCCGCCGCGGGCCGAGAACTCGATCCGCGAGCGGCGCGTCAGGCCGAGGTTGCCGCCCTCGGCGACGACGCGGCAGCGCAGGTCGCGCGCATCCACGCGAATGGCGTCGCTCGAGCGGTCGGCGGCGTCGGCGTCGCTCTCGGCCGACGCCTTGACGACCGTGCCGATGCCGCCGTTGAAGAGCAGGTCGACCGGCGCGCGCAGGATCGCGCGGATGACGTCGTTGGGCGGCAGCGCCTCGGCCTCGACGCCGAGCGCGGCGCGGGCCTCGGGCGGCAGCGTGATCGACTTCGCGCTGCGCGGCCACACCCCGCCGCCGGCCGACAGCTTCGCGCGCTCGTAGTCGTCCCACGACGAGCCGGCGAGCTCGAACAGGCGCCGCCGCTCCTCGTAGGACGCCGCCGGGTCCGGGTCCGGGTCGATGAAGACGTGGCGGTGGTCGTAGGCGCCGATCAGCTTGAGGGTCCGCGAGAGCAGCATCCCGTTGCCGAACACGTCGCCCGACATGTCGCCGATCCCGACGGCCGTGTACTCGTCCGCCTGCGGGTCCATCCCCAGCTCGCGGAAGTGCCGCTTGACCGACTCCCACGCCCCGCGGGCCGTGATCCCGAGCTTCTTGTGGTCATAGCCCGACGAGCCGCCGGACGCGAACGCGTCGTCGAGCCAGAAGCCGTACTCGCGCGCGACGGCGTTGGCGGTGTCGCTGAACGTCGCCGTGCCCTTGTCGGCGGCGACGACGAGGTACGTGTCGTCCTCGTCGCGCACGCGGACGTGCTCGGGGTGCACGACCTCGCCGTCCGCGAGGTTGTCCGTGAGGTCGAGCAGCGAGCGGATGTAGCGCACATACGCGTCGCGCACGTCGAGCCCCGGCCGCTTGACGATGAAGCCGCCCTTGGCGCCCGACGGCACGATGATCGCGTTCTTCGTGAGCTGCGCGCGCATGAGGCCGTAGACCTCGGTGCGGTAGTCCATGCGGTCCGAGAAGCGGATGCCCCCGCGCGCGATCCGCCCGCCGCGCAGGTGGATGCCCTCGACGTCCGGCGCGTAGACGTAGATCTCGAACTGCGGCGGGGGCTGCGGGATGGCCGGGACGTCCGGCGAGCGCAGCTTGAAGGCCATGGCGCCGCGGCCGGGCTTGTAGGCGTTCGTGCGCAGCGTGGCGTCGATCGCGCCGAGCTGGTTGCGGAGGATGCGGTCGTGGTCCAGCGACGCGACCTCGTCCAGCGCGCCGAGGATCTCCTCGCGCAGCGCCGCCTCCGCCGCCTCGTCGGGCTCGCGCTCGGGCTCGAAGCGCAGCTCGAAGTAGCGCACGAGCTTCGCCGTGACCTCGGGATTGGCCGCCAGGACGTCGTTCTGGTAGCCCTCGGTGAAGCGCGAGCCGATGCGCTGGCGGTACTTGCGGTAGGCGCGCAGGAGGGCGATCTGGTGCCGGTCGAGGTCGGCGCTGATGACGAGGCGGTTCAGCGGGTCGGACTCCGCGTCGCCGCGGTACACGGCCGCGATCGCCTCCGCCACGCGCTCGCCCGAGCGCTCGAGGTCGAGCGGCGCCTCATCCGCGCCGAGCACCCGGAACTCCTGCACCCACGTCTCGTCGTCGCCCAGCAGCCGCGTGGCGATCTCCTCGATCACGCGCAGCCCGAGGTCCTCGAGCATCGGCATCACGCGCGAGAGCTCGACCTTGGCCCCGCGCTTGTAGAGCGCCACGCGCGTGGGCAACGCCGGGCCGAGCGGATGGAGGCTGACCATGAAGGCGTCCTCGCCGCCGAGCTGCGCCACCGCGGCGATGTCGTGGGCGGCCAGCTCCGCCGACGTGTAGCCCTTGTAGTGCTCGGGGAACAGCGGCGCTGTCGCCTCGGCGAGCGCTCGGCCCTGGGCGCCGTAGCGCTCGACCAGGAGGTCGTGCACCTCGTCGTCCCACGTCCGCGCGAGCGCGGTCGCCTCCTCCTCGAGCTCGCGCACGGGCACGTCGGCCAGCCCGCCCTCCGCGTGGACCGAGAAGTGCACGCGTACGCGCTGGCCCTCGTCGAGCACGTGGTGCGCCTCGACCGCCGCCGTGCCGAGGCGCCGGCGCAGCAGAGCGGTGATGCGGGCCACGAGCGCCGCCGAGTAGCGGGCGCGCGGCAGCGAGAGGATGAAGGACGCCGAGCGCCCGTCGGGGTCGCGGCGGCCGAGCAGGCGCACGCGCTGGGAGCCCTCGAGCCCGATCAGCTCGACGACCGCGCGCCGGAGGTCATCGATCGGGGCGGAGAACAGCTCGTCCTTCGGGAACGTGTCGAAGATCGCGACGGCGGCCTTGTAGTCGTGCGAGCCCTCGATGAGGTCCTCGGCGTCGAGCGAGCGGACCAGCTTGCGAGCCAGCAGCGGCGTCTCCGAGGACGGCTCGGCGTAGGCCTTGGTCGTGAACAGCCCGAGCAGGCGCGACTCGCCGCCGTCGCGGCGCACGACGACGGAGTCCATGCGCTCGTGGCGGTGGACGGGCGAGCGCGCGTTGGTCTTGGAGACGATCAGCCGCTCGCCGTGGAGCGCCTGGTCGCGCACGCAGTCGAGCAGGTCGTCGAGCGCCACCGGCGCCGACTCGCCGGCCAGCAGGCCGAGCCCCGACCCGGGCACCACGCGCACGGCGCCGCCGCCGAAGTCGTACTCGCGGGCGCCGAGGAAGACGAAGTTGCCGGCGAGCAGCCAGCGCAGGAACCGGGCCGTGTCGGGGTCGGCGGCCTCGCCGGCGAGGCGCCCGACGCGCTCGGTCATCGCCGGGAAGTCCTGGACCGCCGCGCGGACGGCGTCCAGCACGCCGGCGACCGCCTGCTCGAGCTCCGCCAGCTCGTCGTCGTCCAGCCGGCGCGTGAGGTCGAAGTGCATCACCGACTCGCGGCGCGGGGCCTCGCGCACGGGGCGCAGGCCGAGCAGCTCGCCGCCGGGGCCGCGCTCGGTGCCGATGATCGGGTGCAGCAGGCGCGTGACCGGCAGCCCGCGCGCCTCGAGCTCCGCCGACACGGAGTCGACCAGGAACGGCAGGTCGTCGGTGTTCGTCTCGAGCACCGAGCCGAGCGGCTCGTAGCCGTCGCGCTCCCGCGTCGGGTTGAAGGCCCGCACCACGGCGGGCTCGCGCCCGCGGCCCTCGGCCAGCGCGAAGGCGCCGAGGACCTCGGCGAGCAGCGCCTCCGGCGCGATGGCGCCGTCGCGGTCGGCGCTCAGCCGGCGCAGGTACGCGTGCGCGAAGGCGCGGACCGCGTCGGCACGCTCGGCGGGGACGCGCCGGCCGATGAGCTCGGAGAGCGGGTCGGTCTCCTCCGCTACGTCCACGTATCCACGCTACTCCCCGCGCACCGCCCGCTGGTAGCTGCGCAGGAACTCGTCCCAGCCGCGCTTGGCGAAGGCGAGGTCCTTGTAGTAGGGCGAGATCTTCGTCAGCGGCGGAGGGAAGTACAGCGTCACGCCGCCGCAGCCCTCGACGCTCTCGCCGAGGTGGCCTTCGTCGACGACGTAGCGCCCGGGCTTCAGCGCGTCGATGACCTCGCCGGCCGAGTCCTTGACGACGCCGGCCGCCCGCAGCTCGCGGCAGAACGTGCGGAGGTCGACGAGGTCCCCCGTGAACGCCGCGCTGCGGGCCTGGGCGCGGATGACCTTCGCCGCGTCGCCCTCCTCGCGCATGTGGCTGCGCAGCGCCTTCGCCAGGCCGTCCACGGCGTCGGCGAAGCCGTCGAGCTGCGCGGTCGTGACCGCGCACATGGTCACCGGCCACTGGCCCTTGCGCCTCTCGTAGGACTTCAGGTAGCGCTCGACGACGACCTTGCCGAGGTCGTCGCCCTCCATGTCCGGGTTGTCGTTGAGCGCCTTGAGGATCGGCGTGTACGGCCAGCCGTCGCCGGGCTCGAGCTCCTCGGAGCCGACGACGGCGGCGACGTGCTTACGCGCCTCGTAGGCCACCTCGAAGGTGCTCATGAGGCACGCGTCCATGCCGAGGAGAGCCAGCGGCGCGTCCAGCTCGTCGTGCGCCTTCTTGAGCACGCGGTTGAGCTCGATCGTGTCCAGTGAGTGACCGGTGCCGTCGTCGGAGGCGATCGCCCGGTCGCCCGCCGTGGGCAGCGAGAGGATCTTCTCCACGGTCGGCGCGAACAGCGAGCGCGCCACTTCCTGCGTGGCGCGGACGCCGAGCTCGCGCGGCGTCACGTCGCCGTTGCCGCGGACGTGGGCGTAGAGCTCGTCCAGGTCGTCGGGCTGCCAGCCGCTGCCGTGGTTCCACACGACGAGCGCGTAGCGCTCGGCCGGCGCGGCCTTCGCCGCCCAGCGCACGAAGTCGAGCAGGGTCTGCGGGTTGCCGGAGTCGGCGTCGCCGACCTTCTCGGACTGCTCGCCCTGGCCGTCCTTGCCGACGACGATGTGCTTCGCCGACTTGCGGTCGAGCTGCTTGATGAAGACCGCGACCTTGACCTCATCGGTCGAGCCGACCTTGCGCATCTCCTCGAGGTCCTTCGTGGCGAAGTCCGTGAGGTTGTTGAACCCCGCCATGTACACCATGAACGTCCATTTAGCCGCCATGCGGCGAGGCTACCCGACCAGTTCGGCGACGGCCTCCCCGAACACGTCCGTGTGGCGGTCGACGTCGGCCTCGGTCGTCGCCGGGCACATGAGCGCCATGTTGTGGAACGGCGTCATCAGCACGCCGCGGTTGAGCAGGTAGAGGTGCACGAGCCGGTCGAGCTCCGCGTCCCCCGCGGCCGCCGCCTGCACGCCGTCGCGCGGCCGCTCGGGCGCGAACAGGTACTCGGCGCGGCACCCCAGCCTGGTCACGTGCCACGGCAGGCCGTGACGCTCGATCGCCGCCTCGACGCCCTCGGTCAGCCGCTCGGCCAGCGCGATCATCCGCGCGAACGCCTCGGCGGTGAGGACGTGCTCGAGCGTGGCGCGCGCCGCGGCGAGCGACAGCGCGTTGCCGGCCAGCGTGCCGCCGATGCCGCTGACGTCGGTGGCGTCGTCCTCGAGCGCGGCCGCGGCCCGCTCGGCGACGTCGTCGGTGACGCCGTACGCGCCGATCGGCACGCCGGAGGCGATCGCCTTGCCGATTGTCAGGACGTCGGGCTCGAGCCCGTGCGCGGCGGTGTAGCCGCCGGGGCCGGCGCAGATCGTGTGCGTCTCGTCGATGACGAGCAGCGTCCCGGTGGCGCGGGTGAGCTCGCGCAGCGCGGCGTGAAAGCCCGGCTCGGGATGGACGATGCCGATGTTGGTCAGCGCCGGCTCGGCCAGCACGCAGGCCACGTCGCCGTGGGCCAGCTCGGCCTCGAGCGCCTCGGCGTCGTTGAACTCGACGATCCGCGTCGTGACCGCCGGGTCGACGGGCGGGCCGGTGTTGCCGGGTCGCGCGACGACGGCCCCGCCGTCGAGCGTCGCGACCGTCTCGTCGACGCTCCCGTGGTAGCAGTAGTTGAAGACCAGGATCTTCGGGCGCCCGGTCACGTGGCGGGCGAGGCGGATCACGAAGCGGTTGGCGTCGGTCGCCGTGAGCGCGAACTGCCAGCGCGGCACGCCGAAGCGCCGGGCCATCGCGTCGCCGACGTGCAGCGCGTCCTCGGTCGGGAGCATGAACGTCACGCCGCGGCGCGAGCGCTCCGCGATCGCCTCCACCGCGGCCGGCGGCGCGTGCCCGGCCATGGCGCCGGTGTCGCCCAGGCACAGGTCGATGTACTCGTTGCCGTCGACGTCCGCGAGGCGCGCGCCGCTCGCCTCGGTGATGAACGGCGGGAAGCTGCCGGGCCAGCGTCGCATCCAGTTCATCGGCACGCCGCCGACGAGCGACGCGCGGCCGCGCTCGAACAGCTCGCGCGAGCGCGGATGCTCGCGCACGAAGCGCTCCTCCTCGCGCTCGCGCAGCCGCGCGAGCCGCGCGCGGTCGACGGTGGCCACGCGCGTCAGCCGAGACGCTCGACGAGCGCGTCCAGCTGCCGCTGCATCTCGGGCGGCAGGCGGTCGCCGAACTGCGCGAAGTGCTCGCGGACCTGCGGGAGCTCGTCGCGGGCCTTGTCGGCGTCGACGCCGAGCAGCTGCTCGAGCGCTCCCGGCGCGAGGTCGACGCCCTCGACGTCCAGCGCCTCGGGCGCCGGGACGAGGCCGATCGGCGTCTCGACGGCCTCCGCGCCGCCCTCGCAGCGCCGGAAGATCCAGGCGAGCACGCGCGCGTTCTCGCCGAAGCCCGGCCACAGGAAGTCGCCGCTCCCCGGGTCCTTGCGGAACCAGTTGACGTAGAAGATCCGCGGCAGCTTCGCCCCCTCGCGGCGCCCGATGGCGAGCCAGTGGGCGAAGTAGTCGGCCATGTTGTAGCCGCAGAACGGCAGCATGGCCATGGGGTCGAAGCGCAGCTCGCCGACCGCGCCCTCGGCGGCGGCGGTCGTCTCGGCGCTCATCGTCGCGCCGAGGAAGACGCCGTGCTCCCAGTCGAACGCCTCGCGCACGAGCGGGACGACGGTGGAGCGCCGGCCGCCGAACAGGAAGGCGTCCATCGGGACGCCCGCCGGGTCCTCCCACTCGGGCGCCATCGACGGGCACTGGGCGGCCGGCGTGGTGAAGCGCGCGTTCGGGTGCGCGGCCGGGCGGTCGTCCTCGGGCGTCCAGTCGTCGCCGCGCCAGTCGATCAGGTGGGCGGGCGGCTCGTCGGTGAGGTGCTCCCACCAGACGTCGCCGTCGTCGGTGCGCGCGCAGTTGGTGAAGACCGTGTTCTCGCCGATCGTGGCCAGCGCGTTCGGGTTCGTGGCCTCGCTCGTGCCCGGCGCCACGCCGAAGAAGCCGGCCTCGGGGTTGACGGCGTAGAGCCGGCCGTCGTCGCCGAACTTCATCCAGGCGATGTCGTCGCCGATCGTCTCGATCTTCCAGCCCTCGAGCGACGGGACGAGCATCGCGAGGTTCGTCTTGCCGGAGGCGCTCGGGAACGCCCCGCCGACGTAGCGCGAGCGGCCCTCGGGCGAGGTGATCTTCAGGACGAGCATGTGCTCGGCCAGCCAGCCGTCGTCGCGGGCCATGACCGTCGCGATGCGCAGGGCGAAGCACTTCTTGCCGAGCAGGGCGTTGCCGCCGTAGCCCGACCCGAAGGACCAGATCTCGCGCGTCTCGGGGAAGTGGACGATGTACTTCTCCTCGCTGGCCGGCCACGGCACGTCGACCCCTGGGGCGCCGACGCTGTGCAGGCAGGGGACGAAGGTCCCGTCGCTGCCGAGGACGTCGAGGGCGCCCTTGCCCATGCGGGTCATGATCCGCATCGAGACCGCGACATAGGCCGAGTCGGTGAGCTGGACGCCGATCTCCGCGATCCGCGAGCCGAGCGGGCCCATCGAGAAGGGTACGACGTACATCGTCCGCCCCCGCATGCTGCCGCGGAACTTCTCGGTCAGCAGCTCGCGCATCTCCTGCGGGTCGCGCCAGTTGTTCGTCGGCCCGGCGTCGTCCTCGCGCTCGGAGCAGATGAAGGTGCGGTCCTCGACGCGCGCGACGTCGCCCGGGTCGCTGAGCGCGAGGTAGGAATTGGGCCGCTTGGCGTCCGAGAGGCGCTCGAACGTGCCCGCGGCGACCAGCGCCTGGCAGAGCGCGTCGTACTCCTCGGCGGACCCGTCGCACCAGTGCACGGCGTCAGGCTCCGTGAGCTGGGCGACCTCTTCCACCCATTCGAGGAGCCGGCGGTTGGTTGTCAGCGGGTCCGTCTCGATGGTCATGGCGAGGGACTTTGCCAGACATCGTCAAACGTCGCGCGCAGGTCGGCGTCTCGCGACGACCGGAGCGCGAGACACGTTCTCCCGCGACGTCGGGCACGCCCGCGTGTTCGGGGTCGTACTCGACGGAAGGGAGGCTCTATGAGCTCGAGGACGAGGTCGGTGGCGCTCGCCACCGGCATGCTGGTGGTCGGCCTGGCGCCGTTCGGCGTGGCGGCCACGGGAGATGTGCTGCGCGAGGGCGTGCGCAACGGGACGGCCACGCGGGAGACCGAGATCATCGCCAACGAGACCGCCAGCACGGCGGCCAAGGGCGGCTATGCCACGCGCCAGTCCAACACGTCCAGGTCCGGCGGCGGCGCGATCTACGGCTGCCGGTCGGGGCCGGGCGGCACCGCGCAGAACCGCGAGCCCTGCCTGCGGGCCTCGAACGTGCGCGACGGCCGGGCGTTCGAGTTCCACACCCGCAGCGGCGACGAGGTCGGCCGGATCGACGTGGGGATCGATCCCGAGGGCAAGCGCCCGTTTACGACGAACGCGACCGGCGTGGCCACGGGCCTGAACGCCGACCAGGTCGACGGCGCCGACGCCGCCGGCCTGCGCACCCGCTGGGTGCTGGTCAGCGCGGCCGGGCGGATCCAGGAGCAGTCCGGCGGCTTCACGATCGTCAACGCGTACCAGACCGACCAGAACGTCTACATCGACACCGGCGCGTCGCTGGCGGGCAAGGGCCTGTCCGCGACGCTCGCGCCGCGAACCCTCGGCGCGGGCGGCGGCGAGATCCTCGTCGCGCGCTGCCAGTTCCCCGACAGCGTGGACTGCGGGCCGGCCGGCGCGAACACGCCGAACGCGCTCGTCGTGAGCCCGCGGGACAGCTCGGGGGAGCTGACCACGCCGGACAATCGGAAGCGGTTCTACGTGACGGTCACCGAGTAGGGATTTCGCGCTACGGACATCGCAAGCGACGTCCTTCGCGCGACGTTACTCATTCCACGTCGGACTCCGCTGGTGTCGCGCCCGCATCGCGGCGCGGCACCAGCACGAGCCGCTTGAACTCCGCGACGAGCGTGCCCTCCTGGTTGAGCACGCGCGTGTGGACGCGGACGGTGCCGCGGTCGGGCTTGGACTGCGACGGCTTGACCTCGAGGACCTCCGACTCGCAGAACAGCGTGTCGCCGTGGAACACGGGCGCCGGGTGCTTGAGCTCCTCGGTGGCCAGGTTGGCGATCGCCTTGCCGGACACATCGGAGACGCTCATGCCGAGCGCGAGCGAGTAGACCAGCGGGCCGACGACGACGTTGCGACCCTGCTGCGACGCCTTGGCGTAGACGTCGTTGATGTGCAGCGGGTGGTGGTTCATCGTCAGCAGGCAGAACAGGTGGTCGTCGGCCTCGGTGACCGTCTTCGCCGGCCAGTGCTTGTAGGTCGCCCCGACCTCGAACTCCTCGAGGTAGCGGCCGTAGGGATGCGCTCCGGTCGCCTCGCGGGCGGCCTGGTTGGTCTCCGTGCTCATGGTCGCGGCACTCTACGATCCCGCCCCCATGCGCAGCCCCCGTGACTTCTTCGCACCGCTGGCCATCGGCGCTCCCGAGCCGCTCCGCGAGATCCCGGTCAAGCCCTCGCGGATGATCCACTTCCTCGACTTCTCCAACGCGAAGATGGTCGCCAAGGCGGCCGACATCGCGCAGCAGACCGACATCCTGCTCGGCAACCTCGAGGACGCGATCCCGGTCGAGCGCAAAGAGGCCGCCCGCGCGGGCCTGATCCGCGTGGGACGCGAGATCGAGCTCGGCCAGACCGCTTTGTGGACGCGCGTGAACGCGCTGGAGTCGCCGTGGGTGCTCGACGACCTGACGCAGCTCGCCGGCGAGATCGGCGACCGGCTCGAGGTCGTGATGGTGCCCAAGGTCGAGGGCCCGTGGGACATCCACTACGTCGACCGGGTGCTGGCGCAGCTCGAGGCCAAGGCGGGCCTCGAGCGCCCCATCCTCGTCCACGCGATCCTCGAGACGGCGCAGGGCGTGACGAATCTCGAGGACATCGCCACCGCGTCGCCGCGGATGCAGGGCATGAGCTTCGGGCCGGCCGACCTCGCCGCCTCGCGGCGCATGAAGACGACCCGCGTCGGCGGCGGCCATCCGGGCTACCGGGTCCTGTCCGACCCCGACGGGGACGCGCCGCGTGAATCCGCCCAGCAGGACCTCTGGCACTACTCGATCGCCCGCATGGTCGACGCCTGCGCCGGCGCCGGGATCCTGCCGTTCTACGGGCCGTTCGGGGACATCCGCGACGTCGACGGCTGCGAGGCCCAGTTCCGCGCCGCGTTCCTGATGGGCTGCGTCGGCGCGTGGTCGCTGCACCCGGCGCAGATCGACGTCGCCAAGCGGGTCTTCTCGCCCGACCCGGAGGAGGTGGCCTTCGCCAAGAAGGTCATCGAGGCCATCCCCGACGGTCGCGGCGTGCACATGATCGACGGCAAGATGCAGGACGACGCCACGTGGAAGCAGTGCCGCGTGATGGTCGACCTCGCCGAGCTCCTCGCCCGCAAGGACCCCGAGCTCGCGGAGGCGTACGGGCTCTGACGCTCGAGATGGCCGGCCGCGTCATGGCGCGGCCGGCCATCGAGGTCTATGACGTGGTCTAGCCAAGCGGGCGCGGCTTGAGCCAGGCGCCGTCGTCGTAGCGGGCGGGAGAGGCGTCGATGCGCTTGAAGGCGGGTCGATCCTCGGCCACCAGGGAGGAGACCGCGAGGCGGATGTGGCGGAGGCGTGAGGTCATGAGAGCATGATCGTCCGCTTGCGTCGGATGTCACATGCGGGCAGCAGGCGTCGCGAAGTAGTGGAGCCCGTAGGGGCGGCCTACAGCTCGAGGGACATCCGGCGCGCGGTGTCGAACCGCGTGGCCACCGCCTCGCCCGGCGCGAAGCCGAGCCGCGCGTAGAAGCCCTCGGCCCGCGGGTTGGCGATCACGTCGATCCGGCGGGCGCCGTCGCGGCGCGCGCGGGCGATCGCGTCCTGCGCGAGCCGGGGGCCCAGGGCCGCGGCCCATGGCCTCCGGGTCGACGAACAAGCCGTCGAGCTCGACCGCTCCATCGGCGGCGGGCAGGACGACGCTGAAGCCGAGCGGCGCGTCATCCGCGCCGGCGATCACGCGGATCCGGCGGTCCGGTGGAGCGCGATCGCGTCGGGATGGGCCGCCAGCGCCTCGCGGTACTCCTCCCACGCGTCAGACGCGCGGCGTTGGAGGGCCTCCAGCGCCGCCGCCTCGCCGGGAAGCGCGTCCCTAATCGTCGTCGCCGCCGTCGCCCTCGTGGTCGGCCTCGGAGCCGATGACGTTGAACGCCTCGTCGAGGTGGACGTCGACCTGCGAGCCGTCGGCGCTCGTGACCTCGACCTCGTATGCGCCCTCCTCGTCGCCGGCCTCGGTGCCGGTGACGCGCCCCGGCGTGTCGGCCAGCGCCGCGGCCTCGGCCTTCTCGAGCGCGCTGCCGGTGATGGCCTTCTCGGTGGCGTCGTCGTCCCCGCCGGCCGCGCCGGCGATGGCCGCCCCGCCCGCGGCCGCGGCGGCGATGGCGGCCGCCGCGACGATCGCTGTCCTGGTCTTGCCGTTCATGGGTCGCACGTTAGATCGCGCCGATGAGCCGGCGATGAAAGCTCAGAGCTCCAGCCGCTCCTTGGGGCACGTGGCGTCCGGGTCGCCCATCCCGCTGCCCGGCGAGTACCTGAAGCAGGAGCCGTAGCGGAACTTGCCGTTCCAGGCGTCCGGGATGCGGATCGTGGCCTTCGAGACCCAGCGGCGCGGGCGCTTCTTCACGACGTCGGCCTTGGCCCGCAGCTCGCCGAACCGGGCGCCCTTCGGGCCGACGTAGAACCGCGTCGGCGCGCCGAGGCGGACCTTGCGGGGCGTGCGGTAGGTCTGCTTGAGCGTGATCACACGCGGGTTGCGGGCCTTGAACGACAGCTCCGTCGCGGGGAAGACGAAGGCGCGCAGGACGCCGCTCGTGACGGTGGGCGCGACGACCCGCAGCTCGTGGTTGCGGCGCAGGCGCGCCCGGAACACGTACTTGCCGTCGGCGTCGGTCGCGGCGGTCCGGATCCGCTCGAACTCGCCGTTGTAGGGGTGGCGTCGCGCCTCGAGCGCGACCTCCTGGGCGGGGAGCGGCGCGGTGCCCTCCGTGAGCGTCCCGGTGACCTGCAGGCGGTCGCCGAAGTCGACGTCGCCGGGCCGCAGCCGGACGTCGAGCGTGGCCGCCGCGGCGGCGGGCGCGAGGGCCAGCAGGAGCCCGACGGTGGCAAAGAGCAACCGCACGACCGCGCCAGGGTAGCGCCGGGTAGGGTGCCCGCCTTCCGATGCGCTTCTACGAGTACGAGTCGCGCCAGATCGTCCAGTGCGCGGGCATCCCGGTGTCACCCCACGGGTTCGCCCGGACGGCCTCCGAGGCCCGCCGCGCCGCGGAGGAGATCGGCGGCCCCGTGGTCATCAAGTCCCAGGTCCTGACCGGGGGTCGCATGAAGGCCGGCGGCGTCCGCTTCGCCGACACGCCGGACGCCGCCGAGCGCGAGGCCGCCCAGGTGCTCGAGCTCGAGATCAACGGCCACATGCCGCGTGGCGTGCTGGTGGACTCGCGCGCCGCGGTCAAGCAGGAGTACTACGCCGGCGTCACCTGGGACGGCACGCGCAAGCGCCCGGTGATCATCTTCTCCGACGAGGGCGGGATCGACATCGAGGAGGTCGAGCACGTCGGCCGCCGCCACCTGTCGAACCTCGCGCCGCCGAGCGAGTACGAGGCGAAGGAGGCCATCGCGTCCGTCGGCGTGACCGGGCGGGCGCTGACCCGGCTCGTGCCGATCGTGACGCGGCTCGCCCGGCTGTTCTCGGACTACGACATGACGCTGGCCGAGATCAACCCGCTGGCCGAGCTCGAGGACGGCTCCTTCGTGGCGCTGGACGCCCACATGGACATGGAGAACGAGGCGCGCCCGCGGCAGAAGGCGCTGCTCGACGCGCTCGGGGTCGGCGACGAGGAGACGCGCCAGGCGCGCGAGGCGACGGAGTTCGAGCTGGCGGGCGAGGCCGTCGACGCCCAGGACCACCGCGGCGTGGCCGGCAACGTGACGGAGTTCGACGGCGACCTCGGGCTCGTGATCGGGGCCGGCGGCGGGTCGCTGACGCTGTTCGACGCGGTGCGCGCCCACGGCGGCCGGCCGGCGAACTACTGCGAGATCGGCGGCAACCCGTCGGTCGCGAAGGCCTGCGGGCTGGCCAAGCTCGTCCTCTCCAAGCCGGGCGTGGACAAGATCGCGGTGATGATGTCGATCGTCTCCAACACGCGGGTGGACATCGTCGCCCGCGGCGTCGTCAAGGCGTGCCTGGAGCTCGGCCACGACCCGGCCGAGAAGATCGCCATCTTCCGGATCCCGGGCGCCTGGGAGGAGGAGGGCTTCAAGATCCTGGAGCGCTATGGCGTGCCCTACGCCGACCGCTCGGTGTCGCTCAACGAGGCCGCACGCAGGGCGGCGAGCGCCGTATGAGCATCCTCGTCGACGCCGACACGACGTTCATCGTCCAGGGCATCACCGGCCGCGAGGCGGTGAACCTCACGCGCGAGTGCCTCGACTACGGCGCGGGCGCGCGGATAGTGGGCGGCGTGACGCCCGGCCGGCTGGGCCGCGACGTCCACGGCGTGCCCGTGTTCGACACGGTCCAGCAGGCGGTCGAGCACCACGGCGCGCCGATCGACGGCTCGGTCGTGACCGTGCCGCCGGCGTTCACGCGCGACGCCGTGCTCGAGGCGATCGCGAACGGCGTGAAGCTCGTCGTGATCGTCACCGAGCGCATCCCCCGGCGCGACGTCGCGGTCATGGTGGAGTTCGCGAGCGCGCACGGCGCCCGCATCATCGGCCCGAACTGCCTCGGCATCATCGTCCCGGACGTCGTCAAGATGGGCGGCATCGGCGGTCCGGCGCGCGACGCCGCGAAGGCCTACACGCCGGGCCCGGTGGGCGTGATCTCGCGCTCGGGCGGCATGACGACCGAGATGTCGTCGACGCTCAGCGCCGCCGGGCTCGGTCAGTCCACGGCGGTGTCGATCGGCGGCGACGCGATCATCGGCACCACGTATGCCGAGCTCATGCCCTTGTTCGAGGCCGACGAGCAGACCGAGGCGATCGTCATCTACACCGAGCCCGGCGGCCGCATGGAGGCCAAGCTGTCGGCCTGGGTCACCGACAACGCCTCACGGCTGCCGATCGTCGCGTTCATGGCCGGCCGGTTCATGGACGAGATGCCCGGCATGTCGTTCGGGCACGCCGGCACGATCGTCGAAGGCAAGGAGGACACGGCGACCGAGAAGATCACCCGCCTGCAGGCCGCGGGCATCACCGTGGCGGAGCGCATCGAGGACATCCCCGACCTGGTCAAGCAGGGCATCGCCGCCCGCAAGGGGGCGACGGTCTAGATGGCGGGTCTGTTCATCGACGTCGAGGTCACGCCGGAGGCCGCCTCCGATCGGGCGGTCGCGGCGAAGCTCGCCGAGGTCTGCCCCGTCGACATCTACGCCACCGGCGAGGACGGCACGCTGCGCATCGTCGAGGAGAACCTCGACGAATGCGTGCTCTGCCGGCTGTGCCTCGAGGCCTCGCCCCCGGGCGCCGTCACCGTCCGCAAGCTCTACGACGACGGCGCGCCGCTGTAGGGCGGCTCAGCCGCCGGGCCCGCCGCGCTGGATGCTGCCGGGCGGCGCGGGGCTCGCCTCGTCGTGATCGGGGTCGCCCGCCCCTGCGCCGGGCACCGCGTCGCGATCGCGTCCCGCGACGCCGGCTTCGCCGCCGCTGTCGGCCGCCGCGCCGCCGCCGCCGCTGTCGCCGGTGTCGCCAGATCGCTCGTCGCCGCTGCGCCTGCGGGCCTCGGCCTCGTGCTCGCGCATCTCGCGCTCCTGATCCAGCGCGTCGCCCGGTTCGGTCTCGCCGGCCATCGTTCCTCCCGTGCTCGGTGACGTGACGGGTCTACCCGTCACGCGCCGTTCCTGCTCAGTCGAGCATGCGGCGGGGGTCGGTGTGCTGGACGACCTCGGCCTCGGCCTCGCCGCCCTTCTCGACCACGACGTAGCGCTCGTGGATCTCGACGATCTCCTCCGCCTCTGGGATCTCGTGGCCGTCGATGATGGCGAAGCGGCGCGGGTTGGCGCGCAGCGCCTCGTACTCGCGCCGCTCGAGCTGGATCAGCTCGTTGCAGCCCATGCGGCCGCACTCGCAGATGAACGTGAGGAGGCCTGAAGGGTCCTGCCCGGCCTCCAGGCCCTCGTTGACCCGGCGGAACGTCGCCTCGTTCATGGCGATCCGCTGCTTCCCCTGACGCTCCATGCCACCCGTCACAGTAGTGCGGCGGGCGTCCGAGCGCTACGGCGGCCGCGTGCCGGGTACACGGTTGGTGCATGCGCAACGGCCTGCGGGCGATCTATCCGGGAACTCCCGGCGGCGTGCGCGCGCTGCGCCGCGAGCTCTCGGCCGTCGCCGGTGCATGCGGGATGGACGAAGCGGTGATGACCGACATGCGGATCGCCGTCACGGAAGCGGCGACCAACGCCGTCGTGCACGGCTACGACGAAACCGAAGGCGGTCTCGACGTGAGCGCCGAGCTGCGCGAGGGGGAGCTGCTCGTCGTGATCGCGGACGCCGGACGGGGCATCAGCGCCGGCCGCAAGAGCCGCGGCGCGGGCCTGGGCCTGCCGCTCATCGCGAGCCTCACCTCGCGCTTCCGGGTCCACACCGGAGCGAGCGGCACGGAGGTCCACATGGCCTTCCCCTGCCCGGACGCCGCTGCATAGACCGGGATGAGCCTGCGCGAGCGCCTGGGGCTCGAGCACCCCGTCGTGGCGGCCGGGATGGGCGGTGGGCTCGCCCGGGCGCGGTTGACGGTGGCGGTCGGCGACGCGGGCGGGCTCGGGCAGATCGGCATCCTGCCACCGGGCGAGCTGCGCGCGGAGCTGGCGGCGCATCGCGAGCGCAGCGCCGGCCCGGTCGGCGTGAACCTGCTGCTGCCGTTCGCGCGCCGCGGCCACTGGGACGCCGCGCGCCCGGCCGACGTGGTCGTGACGTTCTGGGGCGCGCCGCGGCGGCGGAGCGACGGGCTGTGGGTGCACCAGTGCGGATCCGTGCCGGAGGCGCGTGCGGCGGCGGACGCCGGCGCCGACGCGGTAATCGTGCAGGGCGCCGAAGCCGGCGGCCATGTCCGCGGCGTCGTGGCCGCGCTCGAGCTGCTCGAGCGCACGCGGGCCGCGCTCCCGGCGGGGTTCGCGATCTGGCTGGCGGGCGGTGTGGCCGAGCGAGCGGACGCCGACGCGGCGCTCGCGGTCGGCGCGGACGCCGTCGTGGCGGGGACGCGGTTCCTCCTCTCCGACGAGAGCGACGCGCATCCCGCCTACAAGCGCCGGCTGCTCGAGGCGCGCGAGACGGTGCTCACCGAGCTGTTCGGCGCAGGCTGGCCGGCGCCGCATCGCGTCGTCGCGAACGCCGCCACGCGCCGGTGGCTGCGGCGCGATGATCGCGGCCCGGCGTGGCTGCGGGCGATGCACCGCGCCAGCGCGCCGGCCCTCGCGCGGCTGCCGCAGGCCGCGGTCGAGCGCGCGGCCCGCCTCCCGGTGCTCAGCCCCGTGTCGGCCACGAGCGAGCGTCCCGAGTCGCTCGTCGAGTCGGCACCGCTCTACGCCGGCGAATGCGTGGCCCGCATCCGCGAGCTCCGGCCCGCCGCCGAGATCGTGCGGAACCTGGCCGGCGCCCGGTGAGACCGCCGCGTGACGCGCGTGGAGGCGTTCAGCGACGCGGTCGTCGACCGCGAGCGCGTCAGCTGACCTGCTCGACGAGCTGCGGCGTGACGTCGCCGACGACCGGCACGGCCGCCGCGGCGAGGGCCAGCGCGTCGGCGTCGGGCGCGTAGTGCGGGTTCGGGACGGCGATCACCGCCATCCCCGCCGCGGCCGCGGAGCGTAGGCCGTTGGAGGAGTCCTCGATCGCGACGCAGGTGGACGGGTTCACGCCGAGGCGGCCGGCCGCCGTGAGGTAGACGTCGGGCGCCGGCTTGCCGCGCGGGACCTCCTCGGAGGCGACCGTGACGCGAAAGGCGTCCGCGAAGCCGGCGAGCGAGAGCGCGAGGTCGATGATCTCGCGGTTCGAGGACGACGCGAGGCCGAGCGGCCAGCGCTCGGCGAGCGCGTGCACCGCCTCCCTGGCGCCCGGCAGCAGCGGGAGCGCGGCGACGTAGCCCTCTTGCATGCGCCGGACGACCTCGCCGCTGATCTCCTCCACGTCCAGCGGCACGGCGAGCTCGTCGTGCAGGTACGCCGACCACTCGGGCGCGCTCATGCCCATCATCGTCCGCGGCGCCTCCGCGCGCCAGCGCCCGCCGGTCTCCCGGACGAGCTGCTCCTTCGCCTCGTTCCAGCGCTGCTCGGAGTCCATGAGGACGCCGTCGAGGTCGAAGATGACGGCGGCGGGCATCACGGATGCATGGTGACGACCCGCGTCGGCCGGACGAGGAGCGCGCCGGTGTCCGCGTCGAGGTCGCGGTCGCCGGTCAGCTCGCCTTCGAGCTCGACGATGCCACAGCCGTCCATGTCGGCCTCGCTCTCGGCGATGTAGCGGCGCAGGCCCTCGATCGACGGGAAGACGCTCACCCCGTCGCGCGTCGTGCGCGTGATCTCGCCGTCGCCCTCGCACGCGGGGCAGATGTCGTCGTACTCCACGCGCCCACCGCAGGCCGGGCAATCGGCCCGCGGGCCGAGCTCGAGGCACGACCGGCAGCGGAACCGCGTGCGGCCCGCGCCCGAGCACTTGTCGCACGGTCCGTGCTCCGGCTCGCCCCACGGCGTCGACCAGTGGTTCTCCGGGTGAAGCAACTCGGCGGGGTCCTCGTCGCGGGACCAGCGGCGGAAGAAACGCGGCATACCTAGGCTCAGAGGATGCCCGAGCTTCCCGAGGCCGAACGCGCGCGGCGGCAGATCGAGCGCGCGGTCGGTCGCGAGATCGTCGTCGTCGACGACCGCGACACCTACGTCTGCCGGCCGCACGCGCCGGGCGAGATCGCCGCCGCGCTCGTCGGGCGGCGGCTCACGGCGGCGCACCGGCGCGGCAAGTTCCTCTGGGCGGAGACCGACGGCGGGCCCGACCTCGGCCTGCATCTCGGCATGGCGGGGAGCATCGCCGTCGACGAGCCCGCCGCGCCGAACGGCTGGGACCGCTTCAGCCTCGAGTTCGCCGACGGCGGCCGGCTGGCCCTGCGTGACAAGCGTCGGCTCGGGCGCGCGGTGATCGAGCCGGACTTCGATCACGTCGGCCCCGACGCGGCGGAGGTCGACCGGGACATCTTCCGCGAGCGGATCGGCCGCGGGACGGCCCCGATCAAGGCGCGCCTGCTCGATCAGCGCGCCATCTCGGGCGTGGGCAACCTGCTTGCCGACGAGGCGCTGTGGCGCGCGCGATTGCACCCTGCGCGGTCCGCGGGAGTTCTCACAGTACAAGAGCTGGACCGCCTGCGGCGCGAGGTGAGAGCGGCCACGCGCTCAGCCATCCGGCGCGGTGGCGCCCACACCGGCGACCTCATCCCTCACCGTAACAGAGGTGACGTCTGCCCGCGCTGCGGCACACCGCTCGAGCGGGCGACGATCGGCGGCCGGACGACGTTCTGGTGCCCTTCCTGCCAGCCCGACTTACGGTGAAGTAGCCCCGCGGACGGCCGCCGCCGCGTCGTCGTAGGAGTAGCCCACTCCCGCGAGGAGGTCGGCCGCCGTCGAGCGGATCTGTCCCACTATCACACTGACTGACAGGTTGCCGGTGCGCTCGAGCACGGCCGACGCCTGAGCGGCCGCGCGCAGCGCGGGTTCGACCACTTCACTCGCGCGTTCACCGTCAGCGAGCGCGCCGTCGAGCGCGCGCACGGCGGCGGCGAGCTCACGCACGGCCCCGGCGATGTCGGGCGGCACGTTGTCGTCGAGCAGCAGCGCCCGGATCACCCCGCGGGCGAGGACGCGGACGTTGCGGACGGCGAGGTCGACGGGCGGGGCGGCGCCGGCATAGAGGTCGACGTCGTCGCGGGAGCCCCGCCGCGGCGGCGCGTAGAGCATCGTCTCGCGGCCGGTGCTCACCGCGTCGGTGAAGCGCTCGCTGAGCTCGTCGACCTCGCTCGCACGCGCCAGGGCGGCGTCCGCGAGCTCGCGATCGCGCGCCAGCATGGCATCGGCGATGTCCTCGAGCGTCGCCGCCAGCTCCTCGAGCACCGGCCGCGCCGCGCCGCGGACCATGCGGACGGGGTCGGCGGGCAGGAGGAGGGCGTTGACCACGAGCGCCAGCGCGCCGCCGACCAGGGCGTCGAGGAAGCGCGCGAAGGAGATGCCGCCGGTGGGCGGCTGCAGCGTCGCTACGAGGGCCGCGCTGACCGCGGCCTGGCTCGCGAACATCTGCCCCCGGCCCACGAACAGCGCGACGGCGGTGGCCAGCGCGACCACGAGGGCCAGCTGGGCCGGCCCCACGCCGATGCCCAGCACCAGCAGGTCGCCCACGGCGATGCCCAGAGCCACCCCGGCGGCCAGCTCCCACGCCCGCCGCCCGCGCTCGGACACGGTCAGCCCCAGCGTGATGATGGCCGCGACCGGCGCGAAGAACGGCCGCTGGTGGCCGAAGATCTCCGTCGCCACGAGCCACGCGAGGCCCGCGGCCACCGAGGCCTGGACGACGGAGCGCCATGCGACGCGGACGCGCTCCAGCCGGTCGCGCAGCGTGAGCTGCGCCCGGGCGGCGGGCCCGGCCGCGCGCGCGGCGGCGGCGACGCGCTCGGACGCGACGGCGCGATGGGACGTGGCGTCGCGGTCCGGAGCGGGCGCGGTGTCGCGGTCCGGCGCGGGCGCGGCGTCGCGGTCTGCTGCGGTTTCCCGGTCGGCGGGCGTCATGCGTTCCGGCTCCCGCGCCCACGCGGCCCGCAGAGGCCGAGCGAGCGCCGGTACTCCACGAGCTCGAGGCCGAGCATGGCCTCGTAGTACTCCTCGCCGGTGGGCGTCCAGCCCTCGCGCTCGTAGAACGCGCGGGCACGGGCGTGGGCCGTGGGCGTGTGGAGCCGCATCCCGGTGTGGCCGCGTGCGCCGGCGGCGGCCACCGCCGCGTCCAGCAGGCGGGATGCGAGGCCCGTGCCCCACCACCCGGGCCGCAGGAAGAGCATCCACAGGTGCGCCGTGGATTCCCGGGCGGCCGGGGACGCGGCCTGAGGGGCCGTGAACGCCGCCTGACCGGCCGGCTCCGACCCGTCCACGGCGACGGCGCACCAGCACTCGGGGCGGACCAGGCGCTCGCGGATGCCGGCGAGGTGGAGATCGGCCTCCGGCGGGTCCCATCCGCGCGGCGCCCACTCGCGGTAGCTCTCGAACCCCTGCTGAACCGTTTCAGCGAGGCTCTCGGCGTCCGCCAGCGTGGCCGGTCGGAGGGTGACGTCGTCGAGCCGGGTGAGCACGTCCTCAATCATCCCGCAGGCACCTAATCTCAGGCTCAACTTGAGCCCTATGTCGACAGGAGGATGTCTGCAGCGGCCTGGCGCAACTCAAGCCGACCCCCCTCGCTGCCGACTTCCTACCCGAGTATGCGCCGCATCCTTGCCATCGGCCTGGCCGCGGCCGCCGTTTACGCCGCTGTGCTGGGCACGGCGGCGCCCGCACAGGCCCCGGAGACCACGCCCGAGGCCAGCCCCGCGGCGACGAGCTCGCCTGCCGCGATCACGTCGCCCGCGCCCACGGCCGCAGCCACGGAGCCGCCCGCGGTCACGCCGGCCGCCACGGAGGAGCCCACGCCGTTCCCCTCTGCCGTGGAGACGACGGCGGGCACGCCGGAGCCGACGGCGACCAACACGCCGGGCGCCACACCCGACGCGACGCCGGAGGGCACCCCCGAGGGGACGCCGGAGCCGACGGCCACCCCCGGCGAACGCGGCGACATCGGCAAGCCGTCCAGGACCCGTCGCGCTCGCAACCGCCGCTCGGGCGGTGACGCGGACGCGCGCGGATGCAGAGAAGGCTCAACCTCCGATCGAGGGTGCAAGAAGCGC
>Ga0126307_10000074_pt1 | contig 54412 bp, 56 predicted proteins | sample Plot28_FD_89955 | JGI IMG/M metagenome (GOLD analysis project Ga0126307, IMG submission 89955) | Serpentine soil microbial communities from UC McLaughlin Reserve, CA, USA - Plot28 | ecosystem: Environmental > Terrestrial > Soil > Grasslands | place: USA: UC McLaughlin Reserve, Lake County... | reverse complement strand
GGGGGCGATCGGCCTCAAGACCGGCTACACCCGGCCAGCCGGCCGCTGCCTCGTCGCGGTGGCCAGGCGCAACGGGAGAACCCTCGCGGCGATCCTGCTCAACTCGCCCGACCCGGGCAAGCAAGCCGCGAAGATGCTCAAGACGGGCTTCGGGCGCTCTCGATAGACCGGCGGCCCGGCCTAACTCATGCGATGCTGGGCCGCATGGAAGCTCATCAGATGCCCGGCGGCGGCCAGCCCCCGGCCCCCGGTTGGTACGCAGACCCCTCGCAGCCGGGCGCCCAGCGCTGGTGGGACGGGACACAATGGACGCAGCAGACCCACGCGCCCCAGGCCTCTTCGCCGATGGCGGCCGGGACCTACGTGCCCGACGCGAACGCCCGTCAGTGGGCCATGTTCGCCCACCTCTCGGCGCTGCTCGCCTCCCTGGTCGGCGGCCTGACCTTCATCGGCCCGCTGGTCATCTACCTGGTCAAGCGCGACGAGCATCCGTTCATCGCCGACCAAGCTCGGGAGGCGCTGAACTTCAACCTCTCGATGCTCATCTACAGCGTCGGCCTGGCGATCGTCTCCTTCGTGCTGACTCTCATCCTGATCGGGTTCCTGCTGTTCCTGCTGTTCATCCCGCTGGCGATCGCCTGGCTGGTGCTCACGATCATCGCCGCGATGAAGGCCAATGAGGGCGAGGCCTACCGCTACCCGGTCACCATCCGGATGGTGACCTGACCGCCGTCCTACAGTTGGCCCCAGCGGGGCCATAGCTCAGTTGGAAGAGCGCCTGCTTTGCAAGCAGGAGGTCGCCGGTTCGAGCCCGGCTGGCTCCACTGGCGGAAACCCGCTTGTAGAGCGGAGTTCAGGTGGTCGGGGCAGCCGCGTCGGGGCGGGCGAGGTGGGTCGTGGAAGCGTTGTGGAAGCGCTCGCGACAGGCTTCATGGGTATACCGCTGAACGACGCATCCCGAGATGTCGCGCGGGAGGATCGCCGCGACGGTGATGCCAAGCTGCTAGCCGGCGTCGCCTGAGTCACTCTGCCGTGCCCCCAGATGTCGCTCCAGCGGGAGGAATGAACTCGTAGGGCGTCCTAGCTAAGAGATGCTGGCTTGGCCGGAGCGGGTGGACGCTCGTGGGTCCTGAGCGTGATCTCTGTGACGACGGCGGCTGCAATGTCCTCAATCAGCGCGATTTCCTCGCTCTTCCAGATGCGGGGCTCGTGGTCGATCACGCACAGCGTGCCGATGGCCTGGCCATCGCGGGAGATCAGAGGGACCCCCAAGTACGCAATCACACCCAGGTCGCGGATTGCGAGGTTGTCGAGCAAGCGCTCATCCTCGCGGGCGTCGGCGACAATCACCGGCTCGCGAGCGACCACGACGTGCTGGCAGAAGGAGTGCGAAAGCGGTGTTTCGCGCGCTGTGGCCCATGGTTCGGGTAGCCCGAGGCAGCTCTTGAAGAATTGGCGGTCGTGGTCGACGGCCGAGACCAGCGCGACCGGCGCATTCACGACCTTGGCCGCGAGTCTCGTTAGTCGGTCAAATGACTCCTCCGGAGGCGTGTCCAGCAGGGCCGCTTCGTGAAGCGCCGCCAGGCGCCCTGGCTCCGCGAGGGCCTTCGCGCGCTCGCTGGTTCCGGCTGAGCGGCCGCTTGCGCGCGAGGCGATGTCGGCGATCGTCAACTCGTCGTCGGGATCGCCCCGGCTGCCGGCCAGGGCTGCCAAACGCAGAATCGTTGCCTCACGCACGAACTGTGCCGCGCTTACCTCACTCCTGCGCGACTCCCGCTCCAGCATGGCCCACAGGTCTTCACCGAAGCGCACCGTGGTAGCCCGCATGCCCATGCCGACAAGGGTAGTGAACGGGGCAGATGCGCCCCGATCAGATATCTCATGGCGGCTAGAACGGGGTTTAGACGCCAAACCCAGGGGTAGCGATAGCGCATCCGATAGCGCTACGGCAAGGAGTAACGCATGGCAGCACTCAAGATCGTTGACTCACTCCAGACCGGCTTCGACGCTTTCTTCGCGTTCCTGCCGAACCTGCTCGCCTTCCTGGTCATCCTGGTGGTGGGCTTCGTCATCGCCAAGATCGTCTCGGCCGTCGTCCGCAAGGTCGCCCAGAAGGCGGGCTTGGATAAGGCGCTGCACGAGTCAGACGCCAAGCAGTACGTCGACCGAGTGATGCCTGATGCGTCGCCCTCGTCGGCCATCGGCAAGGTCTTCTTCTACATCATCTTCATCTTTGTGCTCACGGCTGCGATCGGGGCTCTGAAGATCCCGGCCGTCACCGCGTTCATGAACCAGGTGCTCGCCTACCTGCCCAACGTGATCGCGGCGATCGTGATCTTCGTGGTGGCTGCGGCCCTGGCCGGCGTCATCGCCGGTGGCGTCGCCAAGCTGCTCGGGGACACGCCCACCGGCAAGATCGTCGCCACCGCTGTCCCCGGGCTGGTGATGCTGATAGCCGTCTTCATGATCCTCAACCAGCTGCAGATCGCCCCCGAGATCGTGCAGATCACCTACACCGCTCTCGTTGCCACGGTCGCCCTCGCTTCGGCGCTGGCTTTCGGGCTCGGCGGACGCGAGGTGGCGGGCACGATGCTCAACGACGCCTACCGAAAGGGCCAGGAGCAGCGCGGCCAGGTTCGCCAGGACGTCGAGACCGGCAAGCGGCGCGGTCAGGAGCAGGCCGAGCGCGGCAAGCAGCGCGCCCAGGCCGAGGTCGGAACTGACCGTCAGCCCGGCAACGGCGGACAGGGCGGCCCCTCCGGCGCCTACCGGGCAGAGGGCTGAGCAGCATGGCCCGAGAGAACGGGATAGGCAGCAAGGTCCTCGACCGCGACAGGAACAAGGTCGGCAAGCTGGAGGGCGCGACTCGAGAGCCTCGATGCAAGCACCCAGGGATAAGGCCCGGGCGAGGCGCGGCCTGATGGACGATCGGTTGGGCTCGTAAGCCGCTTCAGCCCCGCCAATCTCCTTACGGCGCCAACCTCGCCGTGGCCTCCCGCGCCCTGATCCGATTCTCGCGCCCGACGCTCGCCGAGGTCAAGCGGCTCGCCCACCCGCCTGCGCGACGGGCTCAGGTCGGCGCTGCGCACGCACCTCGGAGGTAGGAGCCCATGCTCGCCTACCTGCTCGGAATCGCTATCGCGCTGGCTTCGGCCAGCTCCTACAGCGTCGGCGTTCTCCTCCAGTCGCTGGAGGCCCGCGACGTCCCTGACACGGAGTCGCTCAAGCTCTCGCTGATCAAGAACCTGGTCTCGCGCAAGCGCTGGCTCATCGGCACCGTCTGCGTGATCCTCGGCTGGGTCCTGCAGGCCGCCGCCCTGGGCTTTGCGCCCTTGACCGTGGTCCAGCCCGCGCTCGCCGTCGGGCTCTTCGTGCTGCTGATCGCCGGCGAGCGGCTGTCGGACGAGTCTGTGGGCCGCCGCGAGGTTCTCGCGGTCCTTGCGATATCCGTCGGCGTGACGGGCCTCGGACTGGCTTCGCCCAAGGGCGCCGAAGGTGGTTCGGCGGCACCCATCGTCATCGGTCCGGCGCTTGCGCTCTTGGCCATCGCTGCGCTCTCGCCCTATCTGCTGCAGGGCCGCAAGCTGCCTGTGCTCGTTGTTGTTAGCGCCGGCTTGGCCTACGCCTGTTCGGGCTTCATGACCAAGTTCGTAGCGGACTCGTTCTCGGAGGCGAACGTCGTTGCAGGAGTTGCCTGGCTGGGGGGTACCATCCTCGCCGCCGTAGTCGGACTCGTGAGCGAGATGACCGCTCTCCAGCGGCGCTCCGCCGTGCAGGTGTTCCCCGGCGTGCTCGTCATCCAGATCGTCCTCGCGGTTCTGCTCGCGCCCGTCTTGGCGGGCGAGAAGTGGAGCACCAATCCGCTCCTGCTGGCGGTCTTGGGCGCGTCGCTCGTGATCCTTGCCGGGGGCACCGCCGTTCTAGCTAGCGCCGGTGCCGTGGCCGCGGTGGTGGATTCGGACGGCAATGCGCATACGCCGCCGGTGGCCGAGCCCGCCACTCCTTGACGAGGCCTGCGGGGGCGTAGCTGCAGGTGGTTGCTGGTTCGAGCCCAGCACCGCCCACCGCCCGGAGGACCCGGTGCGGCCCAGCATGCGACCTAGCGCCTGGCCCCCTGGCGGCGGGAGCGCGAGGTATGGAAGGCGCACTGGCGGTGGAAGAGGTCCCCGTAGAGGCAGACGCCGTCTTCCTGGCGGCGGACGGGTTTCGAGCAGGCGACGCACGTGCCGCCCTCCGGGTAGGGGGCGCTTGGGATCGAGCTGGAGCCCAGGCGAGTCTGGCGCATGCGAGTTTTCCAGCGGTGACGTTCAGAGGGTCCCGATCGCCCCTGCGACGGCGTCTGTCCCTTGCCTGGCTGATGCACCCTCGTCGCATGGTTTCCCCCGCGCGGTGGCGCTGAGGAGAAGGATTACCCTGGCGGATGCAGGCGACACGTGGCCCGGCCGGTCGCAGCCCAGGCGGTCGGGCGCGACGCGGCCTAGTGGTCCACCTCGAGCCATACTTCGTTGCCATCGGCACGGCGCTTGATCCCCCCGCGGTCGGCATCCTGTTAACGAGAACCAGACCCCAGCCGCCTTCCTTGCCGGCTGGGGGTGGGCCGTGCCATCTGAACCTGGGCCCGCCGCTTCGGACGACCAGCCGAGCCATCCCCGCCAGCCAGGTCAGCTCAAGCTCCGCGGGCGGCTCGCCGTGGCGAACGGCGTTCGGGACCGTCGACAGCAAAGCCAAAGTCTCCCGCGCCCGGTCCGGCAGGTGCCGGTCAACGTCGCGTAGAACGGCTCGAACCGCCGGAAGGGGAAGTCCCGGAGTTACGCCGAGGGTGTGTGTATCGCTGGCCATGGCTCTCAGTCGTGCGAATCCTCGAGGCCGGGATACCGGTGACCCCTCCTGCCGACCTCGTGGCCATTCAGCCAGACTCGCCCGCCACCCGCGCCCGGCTTCTCGTCAGACTGGGCGAGCCAGGCTCGAAGAGCGGCGATCTCCTCGCCCGTGACCCGCAGCCGGGCGTAGGCACCGATCTCGTTCGGCGTGCCGATCTCTGCACGCCAGTCCTCGCTCAGCTTCACCTGCTCGTTAGTGCAGCATCCAACTGCAGGAACGCCGCATCGCGCTCGGTGACCATCGCCATCGCCTTCCGACCTCTCTAGAGGAGCGCGTGAAGGAAAGAGGGTGAGACCCAACCCGCGATCGGTCGCTACGGACACTAGTCCTTTCGGGGACGCGACCGGCGGGGCGACCAGGGAGCCTTGTCTCGCGCCACCCGAGTGCTGGATCGGTGAACTCGTTGTCCCCTTTCACTTGCTGGACCGGCGCAATCCAATCAAGGCGATAGCGGTCGTCAGGCGCGCTCTGCTGCGCTCGCCGCGGGCACTCAGGCGCCAGATTCGGCTGGTCCAACGTAGCCTCGGCCGGCCTCTAGGAGTGCTCTCCGTAGCTGTCGGGCAACCAGCAAGGACACTGTTGACGAAAGAACGAGGAGACGGACATGGCAACAGCGACTGAACTTGGACAGGCGGGCCTCCAGGGCTGGCGCCAAAAGGTGGCGGACGGCATCTCCCGACCAGTCGCAGACCGTGCACCTCTCGAGGAGGAGCAGGTACGGGCCATCATCGGGGCTGCGTTCTTCGTCTTGTCAGTGGTCTACGTCGTCAAGACGATCTCCACGGCTGCGCGCAAAGGTTGAGTCGTTAACGGGCTTGGCGCTCGCGCGCGAGAAGCAGTAGCCGCCGTCGGTGCTCTCGTGAAAGGCGCTCTTCAGCGAGTGACAGAAGGCTCTCCGGCGGCCCAGCGGATCGCGGCCCGATATGTCCCTCTGTGCGACGCTCGGGTAGTGCAGCGGTATCCGGTGGCCGCACGAGCGCCGGCGAGTCGCTCCAGGGCCTGCCCTAGAAGCCCGCGCGCCCGCCAGTGTCTACAACATGCGTCACTTGGCTGAGTCGGATCCAGACCTGCCGGCCCTGGCCGCTCACCTCGAACGACGTCCAGCCCTCCTCGCTGTCAAGGCCGGCTGCGAGGCTGTTCATCACCGCCTCGGCGCTCTCGCCTTCGACGACGACGTTCGCCCCGCTCGTGAGGTGAACCTCCACCCGCGCCATCGTCAGGAGGCATCGCGGCGCCGAGGCACAGTTTGCTCACGCACCATTGGCTCCGCCGCTGGGAGGCACAGGTCGATCCTGCGCCGGCTCCGGTCCGAAGGGGTTGCCACAGGAGGTACGAGTCTAGGAGGGGAGATCTCAACTGCTCCGCAGCTCGTTCTTTGAGTACACCCAGCCCGGCACGAGGGTTCGGCGAAGATTTCCGCCTATCGCCCCCCGCTCCTACGATGCGGGCGCGGCACTGCCCGGAGCGGCCTTGGCGGTAGCCGGAAGCCGGGCTAGCGGATCGCCAGCCCGATATTCCCTCAGTGCGACGCTCAGATCCTGCAGCGGTACTGGTGGGCAGCGTAAGGACCGTCTCGCCTGTCGCCCCTGTAGAGCGATGGCACGCGGTCTCGTCAGTCGTGCGTCTGCGCGAGGTGGGTAAAGCGCGGATCTGTCCCGCCGCGCTCGCGGCCGTTGAGCCAGGCACGGCCCCCAACCCGGGTGGGCAGGTTGCGACGCGCCCGGTTGGCCTGCCCTACCCGGCGATCGCCCTGGGCGCGGTGTAGCTCGCCCCGTCGCCGTGCAGCGCCGTCTCGCTCTCTGGTCTTCATCAGCTCGGCACCCCTCTCCCGGTAGAGCTGTCGCGGTTTGGCTCGGAGCGCTCTGCGAGCAGTTCGAACGGTCCCGCGTTGAGCCCTCGGTAGCCCTCGTCGTCGACCCAGTGCACCCAGGCCTCGCGCGTCCGGACCTGTTCGCCGGCGGTCCGGAGGCGAACGTAGGCCCCGAGCTCGGTCGATGTTCCGATCGCGGCGTTGAAGAGCCCTCTCACTCGGTCCTGCTCGACCAGCGCGGCGTCCAGCCGCTGAGCGGCGCGGACGCGTTCCCGGCTTTCCATAGTCCTCAACCTTTCAGTCCCTCTCTGGGGGCCGCGCGAAAGGAAGAGAGAGAGTGAGACCTAGCGAGCGATGAGTCGGCCGGCCCCGCGGGTCTCAATCATTGTCCCCGGGCTCCGCGCCTCAGCGCGTTCGCGCTTTGGTGGCTTTCGGGTCCGGGGCTGAAGTCTGGCCCGCAGGGTCAGCTCGACCACCCACGCTACTCCTTTATCGAGCTCGAAACGAGTGATCGGCACAAGTTCCTCCCGAGCTCAGCAGCAACCAGACGCAGCGCTGTGTTTACGTCGAGCTCCAGGGCACCCGCTCAATCTGGCGCCCGCGCCCGGACCCTTCAGCTAGTCAGATCGCGGCGGCATCGTAACGTTGGCCCGACCCCCCTCAGGAGGCGGGCCGGAACGAAGGAACGAGTCCTAGCGCAGGCCCGTCACCCAGGAAGATCGGGGGCGGCCGGTGTTTGCTCGACGGCCGGACCCGCCGCCCACAGAGCACCGGGTACGGATCGAGATCCTCTTGTTAGGGTCGGCCGGTGGGTCAGGTCCGTATCGAGGAGCCAGGCGACGGTGTCCTGCTGACGACCATCGACAACCCGCCGCTCGCGCTCATGACGGAGGCCATCGTGGCCGAGCTCGAGGCGCTGAGCCGTCGAGCCGAGAGCGACGCTGAGGTCAGGGGCGTGGTGCTGACCGGCGCCCATCCCGAGCGCTTCGTGGCCCACTACGAGGTCGCCGAGCTGCTGGCCGGCGCGCGGGCCTCCCCAGCGGTCAACCCTGGCCCGGCCCGGGGGCTGCTCTCGGCTGTCGCCGCGCTGCGCAGGGTGCCCGGCGCGATCGCGGCCATGGCCGGCACCCAGGTGTCGGGGCTCTCGGACGCCGAGCGCTTCGGAGAGGTGCTTTCCCGTTTCGAGAGCAGCGGCGCCGTCACCGTCGCGGCCGTGAACGGCTCCGCGATGGGGGGAGGCTGCGAACTCTCGCTGGCCTGCGACTTCCGCGTTATGGCTGATGGGCCCTTCTACATCGGCCAGCCCGAGATCCTGCTCGGCTTCCCCCCAGGCGGGGGCGGTACCCAGCGACTGGCGCGGCTGCTCGGCACCGGGTCGGCGCTGCGGATGTGCCTAGAAGGCGCGCCGCTCACGCCGCACGAGGCAAGGGACGTGGGGGTCGTAGACGAGGTCGTCCCCCAGCACGAGGTGCTCGACCGCGCCGTCGCGCTCGCCGCTCGGCTCGGCAAGCGGCCAAAGGCGGGCATCGCGGCAGTCAAGCGGGCCGTCTACCGCGGCGGCGCGCTTCCCCTGGGCGCTGGGCTGCGCCTCGAGCGAGCGGAGTTCATGGCCGCGCTAGTGACCAAGGAGGCCGAGGACGCGATGGCGGCCTACGTGAAGGCCACGGAGCGCGACGGCGATCTCCCCCTCTACGACGAGGAGGCCCGCGAACGCGCCCTGGAACGCGGCCGCTTCACCTGAGACTGCCGTGCGGCCGCCTTGCCGTCGAACGTGCCTCAGATTGTGCGATCCCGCAAGTCCGAGGTAGGCTGACCGCGTGAGCCGCCCGCTCCTGCTGTTGGGCGTCGTTTACGTGCTTATCGCGGCGCTCGTGATGCCCGGGTCGCTCCTCGCGGCCGAGGAAGCGCCGCAGAAGGACCAGGGATACGCGCAAGGGGCGGCGTCGAGCGGGCAGCCGGCGGACGGGGCAGGCGAGGCGACCGCCGAGGTGCAGCGGGCTGCCCGTGAGCCGCCGGCGAGCGGTTCCCCGCCGAGCGGCAGCGCACCCGCCGAGCAGCCCGCCGAGTCGCAGACGCGGTCGCTGGCGCGCGCCGCCGCCTCCGGCACGGTGGTCATCCGCGACTTCGAGTTCGCCCCGAGGTCGATCACGGTCAACGCAGGGGACACCGTGACGTGGGCCAACAACGGGCCCTCCCCCCACTCCGCCACGGCCAACGACGGGAGCTTCGACACCGGCGTGTTCGGCGAGCGACGGAGCCGCTCCCACCGCTTCGTGGAGGCCGGGACCTTCACCTACTACTGCCGGCCGCACCCGTTCATGAAGGGCTCGGTGACCGTGCGGGGCGCGAGCTCGGGCGGCGGGGGCGGCGCCGACCCCGATGCCAAGGCAGGCGCATCGGCGGGCGCCGCGGAGGGCAGCTCGGCCGGCGCGGGAGGCTCGGACGCCCAGGGCGGGTCGCAGGGCTCGGACGCCCAGGGCGGGTCCCAAGGGGCGGGCGGCCGCAAGGGAGCGCGCCTTCCCGCGAGCGGGGCGGACGCCGGGATCCTCGCGGGCCTCGGTTTGGCGATGCTCGCCCTGGGGACGGCCATGCGGCGCCGCACCGCCAGGGGTGGGGCGTAGGGCCGTCGACCCGTCGCAGTTTGCAACGGCCCCCGCTGCCGCCCGTGAGTTCTCACCTGGCGCCGATCAGGCGGTGCTCGGCTCTGGCAGCTGGCCGATCTGCGCCAGCAGGCTCATTACGTCGACAATCTCCCACTCCTCCTCGATCTTGCCGTCGCGACAACGGCTGACCGTGAGGCCGGTGAACTCGACCTCGTGGTCGGTGACGTGGCGGCCGCGGATGGTGAATCGGGTTGCGACGCAGTCGCCCTCGGTGAACTGGTGGTCGACCGTGACGCTGAGGTCGGGGATCTGCGAGCGGTAGTCCTGGACCATCTCGGCCAGGCCGTCAGCGCCGCGGATGCCCTCCGGATGCAGGACGTAGTCCTCGGCCAGCAAGCCGGGGAGCGCGTCGAAGTTGCCGGTCGCCGCCTGCGAGAAGCATGCGCGGACCGCCGCCTTGTTCTGTTCATGTGTATCCATGCCCGCGAGCTTGTCGCGGTGTGGCCGGCACAGCATCGGTAGAACTACCGAGATCGCTACGGGTCTTTGGATCTCTGGCTCACTGCGTAGGCGGCGACCTCGGAGCGGCGACGAAGGCCCAGCTTGGAGAGGATGCTGGCCACGTGATGCTCGGCGGTGCGCGTGCTGATCACGAGCCGTTCTGCGATCTGGGCATTCGAGCAGCCTTCCGCGAGAAGGCCCACCACCTCGGCCTCGCGACGGGTGAGCGAGGTCGCTCCCCGGGGCCACGCGCGTCCCGCAGCAGCCCCGAGGCCACGCAGCAGGCCCGCTGCCGCGTCCGCGTCTGGAAGCGCGCCGAGCCGCTCGAACGTCGCGACCGCAAGCTTGCCCTCGCGGACCGCCGCGGCTGGTGCCGAGGCCGCCAGCGTGCGGGCGAGCTCAAGCTGCGCCCGCGCCGCGTCGAGCGGGAGGTCCAAGGAGGCGAACACCTCGACCGCGCGCTTGAGCCGACCCGCTGCCCGCTCGTCGCCCTGTGCCGCCGCCACGCGCCCCTCGGCGAGCGCGGCACAGGCCTCGAGGCGCTCCAGTCCGGACTCGCGCGCGATCGTTGACAACCGGTCGGCGGCCTCGTGCGCCGCCGCCACATCTCCGATCGCCAGTCGGGTCAGAACCAGCAGCTCCAACGCCGGGGCACACGTCGGATCGGCAAGCTCCGACCCTTCGGCGCACAACTCTCCGAGCTGGGACGCAAGTTCGGCGTCGCCGCGCGCGAGCGCGATCTTCGCGGCCAGAAGCCGCGCGTTGGAATGCCACTCCGCCCCCTCGAGCAGTCGCTCCGCCTCTTCCACACGGCCCTGGCGCACGCGAAGGTCGGCGAGGCGCAGGGCTGCGAACATCCGGTCACCGCGATACCCGCGGTCGAACTCCTCGATGGCTGCCAGCAGCTCGGCCTCAGCCTCGGCCCAACGACCGAGAGCGACGAGGATCCCGCCGTAATGGGTCCGGCAGGTCGGCCGCACGAAGTCGGTCCACACCACGTAGCGATCTACCATCGAGAGCCAGTCCGTTGCGCGGCGCACGTCGAGCGCCTCCTCGCAGGCACTCAAGAGCCGGCAGTAGACCTCGCCCAAGGCGAAGTGATCGCGGACGCGGCCGGCCGTGACAGCGGCCATCGCCTCGTCAAGCAGGCGCATGCCCTCCACGACCTCACCGCCTACGACCTGCGCCTCGCCTAGGAGAGCGAGCGCCTCGATCTCGAGATCCCCGTCGCCGAAGCGGCGAGCGATGGCCAGCGCCGAGACCGCGAGCTGCCTGCGCTCTGCCGGGTCGCGCGAAAAGGGTGCTTGAAGGAGCGTCAGCCAGCCGTGCGCAGCAGTCTCCTCGGTGCCGTCGAGCACCCTCTCAGCGCGTTCCTTCCAGCCAAGAGCCGCGCTGAAGTTCCCGTGGTAGGTGGCATACATGAACGTCAGCCAGATCGCGTCGTCCGACGCGCGAGCGAGCTGGCCGGCCGCCTTGTACAAGTCGAACGCCCGCTCCCTGAGCTCGATCGCGAGCTCGTACTCGCGCTCGATCATCGCGACCTTGCTCAACCCGGTCAGCGCCTCGGGGCTCTCGCGGGCATCGAGCGCACGCTCCAGGCAGCCTCGCGCCGTCTCCCAGTCCGCGTCGGTGATCGCGCGCTCACCCGCCCGCAATAGCTCTTCCCACGCATGGGGCTCCACCGTCACCGATCATTTCATCCTGGCCATCGACCGGCCAGCGGACATCCGGGGGCTCGCCGCATCGAGTGAGGTAGGCAACCTCGGCGACCGTGTGGTGTGCGTCGGGCGCGTAAAGGGCAGCGGCCTGAGCAGCGGGGCTGCCTTCGAGAGCGGCTGGGCGTGTCTGTTCACGATCCGGGCGGGACGGGTGATCCGCGAGCAGCCCTTCTTCGATCGACGCGAGGCCCTCGAAGCCGCAGGGCTGTCGGAGTAGGCATGGAGCCCTCGCGGTGGCTCGGCTCACCCGAGCTCGGGGGCCTCTTTAGTCAGGGCCTCGACGTAGCGGGAGTAGCGCGCGACCAGCGACGGCGCGCTCACGCCGTGGACGACGATGCTGAGCAGAACCGTGGCGACCACCGTCGTCTCGATCGTTGGGAGCCCTGGCAGGCCGTGCTCCTCGCTTATCACCACGAAGAGCAGGGCGATGCTCGCGATGCCTCGGGGCCCGAACCAGCCCATGAAGGCGAGCGTTGGAGGCTTCAAGCCGGAGCCGACCATGGCCAGCACGACGGGCACCGTCCGAATGATGGTCAGGCTCAGCACGGCATAGCCGGCGATTGTCCACGTCAGGTCGTCGAGCACGCTCGCGGCCAGGACGCCGAAGATGAAGAAGACGGCGAACGAGAGGATTTGGCCGTCCTGCTCCATGAACTCCGTCAGCCGTTCCCGGCGATCTCCGAGCGGCGCGGCCGCCAACAGGCCCGCGACGAAGGCCGCGATGAACCCGCTCGCGCCGATCGCATCGGCGGCGAAGAACGTGACGAGGGCCAGGGCTGCCAGCGCCATCTGCTCATAGGCCGGGGCGACCGTGCGCCGGCGGATCGCTGCGGCCATGACCCGCCCGCCGAGGGCCCCTGCAACAGCGCCTACCACGACGCCGCCGCCGATGATGACCAGGGCCTCGTGGGCCAGGCCGTGCTCGGGTGAACCTTCCACCGCGACGGTGGCCGCCAGCGCGAAGAACACCACCGGAACCACCCCGCCGTCGTTGAGTCCTGCCTCGACGTCGAGTGCATCTCGGACCCGTGCCGGAACCCGGCGGTCGCTCACTACCGGGGCGGCGAGCGCCGCATCCGTGGGCGCGAGCAGGGCGGCGAGCAGCACCATCTCCCAGATATCCAGCTGCCCGAACAACACGAGGGCGGCGAGCACGCCGGCAGCGATCGTCAGCGGCAAGCCGATGCCCAGCAAGCGGTCCGGAAGCTGGCTGTCGCTGCGCAGGCGACGCAGGCCGAGCTTGGCGGCGTCGGCGAACAAGACCAGCGCGAGCGCGAGCTCAGCGAGAAGCAGGACAGCCTCGCGGGCGCTGCCCTCCAGCTCGCTTGGCCTGATGTCAGCGCCACCCGCCACTCCGAGCAGGAGCCCGCTCAGGGCGAAGACCATCGCCGGGCTGACGGCGGTCCCCCCGAGGCGCTTGGAAAGCAGCGTGAAGACGAGCAGAACGGCTGCAAAGACTCCGAGACCCGTCATGGCACCGGGAGAGTCGCCGTACGAATCGCGGCGCCGAGGAAGAGTGGGCCGCCGAGCGCGAGGATCGCTCTGCGGCCCACCGACGTCGCGACCTTCATGCTCAGGTTTACGAAGTAGACCGCGGGGCCATGGCACCACCACCTGACGGTTGACGTGCTCGGCGCCCCGCCCGCCTCAACGCCGGGCGGGTCACCGCCTCAGGCAGCGCCGACCTCGTCGAGCTGCTTCTCGAGCTCCTTGGGGTCGGCGTCCACTTCCTTCTCCAGCATCTTGGCTGCGCGGGTGAGCCGCTTCTCGAGCTCCTCCTGCACGCGGCTTTCGGCGATCACGATCAGCGCGGCCTCGTTGTCCCCGAGGTAGTCCCCGAGCTCCTTGAGGTCGGCTCTGGACATGCCGCCCTCGAGGTGCCCGATCAGCCCGCCCGCGGCGGCACCGACGACCGCGCTGCCGATGATCGCGGGAGGGAAGACCAGCCCGATGAGCGCGCCTACCCCGGCGCCGGTCCAGGCTCCATGCTGGGTGGGCTTCTCGTGCTTGTGGACGTGCACCTTGCCGTCGGGAGTCTTGTGCAGGACGGCGGCGTCGTAGGTGCCGATCCAGCCCTCGTCGTGAGCTTCGAGGAGGACCTCGTAGTCGGCGCGGGCGTCGTCTTCGGTGTCGTAGGCGGCGGCGTACAAAAACACGGGTCTGTCGGCCATGCGGGCCTTTCGCTTGGTGTCTCGGACATGTTGACCCTCCTCCAGCGCCCCGCGGCGGACAATGGTGCGTGCCCGTTGCCGCTGAGGCAGGCTCGCCGGTGTCCCGGGAGTGACATTTGCCCCAGACGTCGCGAGCGACGGCGAGCGCCCAATTGCCGTGCGGGCATTGGTCTCCCGGCTTCGACGGACCGGCTTCGGCCGAGCTCCACGGGTTCCGGGTTGGGCGCGTGCACGCCCTGCTTTGCACCGGCCGGCACCCTTGCCTTGCCGAAGGCTGTGAGCGAGGCTCGGCCCGAGAAAGCTCGGAGGAGCCAGGACACGCGGCGTCAGCGTCGAACTCTGAGGGTTGAGTCTCCAACTGAGAGGAGCATCAAAGTGAGAGGTACCGGTCGTGTGGCTTTCGCAGGCTTCCTGCTGTTGCTGGTGGGAACGCTCAACATCATCTACGGCTTGGGCGCCTTGGATGATGCGAACATCTTCGTCAACGACAAGCGGTTCGTCCTCGACAATCTCAACACCCTCGGCTGGGTGCTGCTGATTCTCGGAGTGATCCAGCTCGCCGGAGGTTTCTCGCTGCTGGCCGGCAACACCTTCGGGCGAGTGCTCGGGATCATCGGCGGCAGCCTCGGCGCGATCGGGGCAGTGCTGTCCATCGGAGGTAACAACCCGTGGTGGTCGCTGGCCGTCTTCGCGCTCTGCGTCTACGTCGTCCACGGGATCGTCATCTTCGGCCGAGACGAGCGAGCCGCCGAGGCCGCGTAGCCCGTCTTACCGGTGCAGGGTCTTACGGCAGGCCCTGCGCCGCCGGCCTGCCCAAGTGAAACGACCCGCAGCAGCAGGTTAACACGGCGGACTTACCCGCAAGGGGCGGGAGCATTGCGACGCGACGGCCCGGACTGACGCCCAAGAGGCGGCTGCCCTTCGCAGCGGGCTCTCTCCTTAGGTGGAGAGCCCAGGGGCCGGCTTATGCTCCACGCGTGCTCGGCGAAACGCTCGGACGCCGCAGCCCGGCGTGGCGGCGACTTCCTGGGTGGCTCCGGCGCTTTGCCGGTATCGGCGCGCTGCCGTCTGACTCGGAGGAGACCAGGCTTCGTAAGTCCGTGCTGGTGCTGTCGTCGGGCCTGATGGCAACGCTGGCGTTTGTCTGGGTTGGGACCTACGCGGCACTTGGGTTGTGGCTTTCGGCGGTGATCCCCCTCGTCTACCAGCTCGCCTCGGCGGCGAGCATCTACGCGTATGCGCGGGAGCGTCGGTATCAGCTGTTCAGGGCGAGCCAGCTGGGAATGAGCCTCCTGCTGCCGTTCGCCCTGCAATGGAGCCTGGGTGGCTTTCGCACGTCCTCGGCGGTCGCGCTGTGGGGCCTGACCTCTCCCGTGGGCGCCCTGTTGTTTGTAGGCGCGCGCGAGGCCGTGCCGTGGTTTCTGGCTTTCGTCGCCTTGGTCGTGGTGTCGGCCGCGATCGATCCCAGCCTGGCGGCAAACGCGCCCGACGTGCCCAACGCCGTCATCGTGACGTTCTTCGCGCTCGATGTAATAGGAGTTTCCACCACCGTTTACGTGTTGCTGCAGTACTTCGTCCGCGCTCGCGAGCGGGCGCTGGCGGAGTCCGAGCGTCTGCTCCTCAACGTGCTGCCTGCGCCGGTGGCGAGCCGGCTCAAGCAGTCCGACGAGGTGATCGCGGACGGGTTCGGGGCCGTGACCGTGCTGTTCGCTGACATCGTCGGCTTTACCGGGCTCGCACAACGTCTCGCCCCGGCAGACGTGGTCACCCTGCTCGACGAGGTGTTCGGACGCTGGGACGGGCTCGCCGCTCGCCATGGGGTGGAGAAGATCAAGACGATCGGTGACGCTTACATGGTTGCGGGGGGCATTCCCAGGCCGCGCGAAGACCACGCTGAGGCGATCGCCGATATGGCCCTGGAGATGGGCCCGGAGCTCGCACAGTGCGCGGCCGAAAGTGGCCGGGCGCTCGAGGTTCGCATCGGTATCGACACCGGTCCGGTTGTCGCCGGCGTGATCGGCCGAGCCAAGTTCATCTACGACCTGTGGGGAGACACGGTCAACACGGCCAGCCGCATGGAGTCCCACGGGCTGCCCGGCAGCATCCAGGTCACCGAGCACACCTACGAGCGGCTGCGCGACCGCTACGAGCTCCGCCGGCGGGGAAAGATCGAGATCAAGGGCAAGGAGCCGATGACCACCTACCTCTTGGTCGAAAGGCGGGACGCGGGGGGCGCCGCACGGACCAAGTGAGGCAGTCGCTGCCCGAGCGACGTTCGGCCCGGGAGAGTGGCGATCTCGAGCGCATCGCGAATCCCGAGCTGGTCCTCGAGTTCAACTACAGCTCGTACGTGGCCGAGATGACTCCGCTGGCGAATGCCTCCAAGCGCGCGAGCTTCATTCCATAGTCGTCGCCAGGCTCAAACAGTCGGCGCCCTCGCCCAACGACAACAGGGTGGATCAACAGGCGCAGCTCGTCGACCAACCCAGCGCCGAGCAGCGAACGCACGAGGGTCGTGCTGCCCGAGGTCTGCAGCTCCTTTCCCTCCTCCTGCTTGAGCGCGGCGACAGCCTCAGCGGCGTCGCCTTCAAGGAGGGTCGAGTTCTCCCAATCAGCGCTGTTCAAGGTCGTCGATGCCACGTACTTGCGAGCGCTGTTGATTGCCGCCGCCATCCGGTCCTCGTACGGCTGGTTCGGCCAAAAACCCGCCCACTCTTCGTAGGTCACTCGGCCAAGAACGAATCCGCCAGACTCGGCCATGGCGCGGCCCAGCGCGGCGCCGAGCTCCTGATCGAAGTATGGCCCCTGCCAGCGCTCGGGGTTCTCGACTACGCCGTCGAGCGTGATGAACAACGAAGCCGCGAGCGTTCTCATTCGATCTCTTTTCTGTCGTGGTTTGCCGGACGCCGGTTTCGGCGAGTCAGCCTGGGCGCCGCCAATTGGCTCTCATGGGGTTTCGACTGTGACTGCGACGCCGATTCACCGGCGAATTCGCCCGAACGGCCGAGGCGCGGGGGATCTTTCCGCAGCAGCCGTGGCGTGGCCCGCCCACTCCCGTTGGGGAACGCTGCAGCAGCGGCGTTGCCACACTCAACGCCATGCAAGCGAACGCTTCGGTTCCGCGCGAAACCGACCTGCTGGCGGCCGCTCGAACGGGCGATGAGTCGGCGTTCCGCGACCTGATCGAGCCGCACCGCGACGAGCTTCAGGCCCTCTCCTACCGCTTGCTCGGCTCCACTCACGACGCTGAAGATGCCACTCAGGAAGCACTGGTGCGGGCGTGGCGGGCGCTGCCGCGCTTCGACGGGCGAAGCCGGCTGCGCACCTGGCTCTACCGGATCGCCACCAACGTCTGCCTCGACGCGCTTGCCAGCCGCCGCAGGCGCCTGCTGCCGATGGATTACGGACCCCCTGTACGCGAGGGCGCCGAGGCGCCGACCGACCCGTTGGACAGCGAGCTATGGATTGAGCCCTACCCCCACGAACTCGCTCGGCTCAGTGAGAACGGGCCGGACCCAGCGGCCCGGTGCGCCGCGAGAGAGACGATCGAGCTGTCGTTCGTCGCTGCGCTTCAGCACCTTCCTCCGCGCCAGCGCTGCATTCTCGTTCTGCGAGACGTGCTCAGCTTCTCCGCGTCCGAGGTCGCCGAGATGCTCTCGACGACGTCCACGTCCGTGAATAGCGCCCTTCAGCGGGCACGCGAGGCGATCGAGCGGCGATTGCCTGAGGGCAGCGAGCAAGAGAACCTGCGCTGGCTCGGCGACGCGCGGTTACGCCAGCTCGTCAGCGATCTGATCGATTCATTTGAGCGCGGCGACGTGGAAGCGATCCTTGCGATGCTCGCCGAAGACGTGCGGTTCTCGATGCCGCCCTACGCAGCCTGGTACCAGGGCCGTCCCGGGGTGGCGGATTCCTGGCTGATCCCGGACGAGCGGCCGACCGGGCTGCGCTTCCTCCCGACCCGCGCGAACGGCCAGATCGCGCTCGGGGTCTATAAGTTCGACCGCCAGTCGCGCCGCTACCGCCCGATCGCCCTCGAAGTCCTGAGCCTGCGCGGCGAGCTCGTCGTCGAAGTGACCTCCTTCCGCTACCCCGAGCTGGTGCGACGCTTTGGGCTGCCGGAGGAGCTGCCAGACGACGACACCGAGGCCCGACCGAAGGACCCGCGTGACGGAAGTGCGCAGGTCGAGCGCTCGAGCCTGAGCTACTGAGCCTTAGACCAGAGAGGAACAGGCGATGAGTGATGCGGACAGAGAGCAGCGCGAGCAGGCGTTCGAGCAGCTGTGGCGGGGCTGGGAGGAATTGCTCCGTATCGGCGAGCAGGTCGGGCCCGAGAGGATGAGCACGGCCATCGACGGTCTTTCGGAGCGTGGAGCCAAGTCCTTGCTCAAGGTCGCCGCCGCAGCCGTGCTCCGCGCGCGCCAGCAGCAGGCCGACGACACCCCGCCGGAGTCCCCGCCGACGTAGCTCGGGCTCGCAGTAGCACGGCGAGTCAACTCAGTGGCCCAAGCGCCCACGCGGCAATAACCGGGGTCCGGGGGTGGTGCGGCTGTCCGGAGTAACGCCCCTCGACGGGGGGTAGGGTGACGCCCGGGGATGGATGAGGGCGCCGCCGCGAGCGAGCAGGAGGAGGACGTGGCTCACCGCCAGCCCGAGCCCGACCCCCCTGCGCCCGACGAGACCGCGGAGGTCTCCAACTACGAGATCGTCTCGCACTGGTTCGACCAGGCGGCCGAGCGGCTGGACCTGCGCGACGACCTGGCCGCCGTCCTGCGCTCCTCCTACCGCGAGGTCCAAGTGCAGATCCCTGTCAAGCAGTCGGACGGGCGCGTGCACGTCTACCACGGCTACCGCGTGCAGCACAACGGCGCCCGCGGGCCCTACAAGGGCGGCATCCGTTTCCACCCCGACGTGGACCTCGACGAAGTGCGTGCCCTTGCGGAGCTGATGACGTGGAAGACCGCGATCGCCGAAATCCCCTTCGGCGGCGCCAAGGGCGGCGTGAACGTCGACCCGGGTCAGCTCGAAACCTCCGAGGTCCAGAAGATCGCCCGCTCGTTCATGGACAAGATCGAGAAGGTGCTGGGACCCCAGCGCGACATCCCCGCTCCCGACGTCGGGACCAACGCCCAGACAATGGCCTGGCTCATGGACGAGTACGGCAAGCTGCACGGCCATACGCCGGCCTGCGTGACGGGCAAGCCGCTCGAGCTGGAGGGATCACACGGTCGCGAGGCGGCAACGGGCCGGGGCGTGGTGTGCCATTTCTCCGAGGCAGCGGCGGAGTTGGATGTGGACCCGGCGGACTGCGACTTCGTGGTTCAGGGCTTCGGCAACGTCGGCTCGTGGATCGCCCGCATCCTGGTCGAGAAGGGCGCGCGAATGGTGGGCTGCGCCGACGCCAGCAGCGCAATACGAAACGAGAAGGGCATCGACGTCGAGGCCCTGGTCGAGCACTCGCGGGAGAACGGGAGGATCGAGGGCTTCGAGGGTGACGCCGAGCGGTGCAGCGCCGAGGAGCTGCTGGCCACCGAGTGCGACGTGGTCTTCCCCGCGGCCCTCGGCGGCATGATCCATCGTGGCAACGCCGACATCCTGCGCTGCAAGCTGATGGTGGAGGGTGCCAACAGCCCAACCACGCCCAACGCCGACGAGATCCTGAACGGCAACGGGGTCCACGTCGTGCCTGACGTCATGGCCAACGCCGGCGGCGTGATCGTCTCCTACTTCGAGTGGGTTCAGAACCTCCAGCACTTCCGCTGGGAGGAGGACGCCGTCAACCACCAGCTCGAGACGATGATGCGCAACGCGTACCGTCAAGTCGCCGAAAAGGCCAACGAGGACGAGGTCTCGTTGCGCTTGGCGGCTTACCAGATGGGCATCGAGCGTGTGCTCGCCGCCGCGCGCACCCGCGGCTACGTGACCTGAACCGGCTGGAGCCGACTGTGGCGGGAACCGCCCGCCCCGGCGGTTCCCGCTGAATCACAGCCGAGCGGCGTCCCGTGCCGCTGGATTCGACGGAACCCTCCGTGCCGTCGTACACGACTCTTCGGCCGCCCCGGCCCCCTGCTCGCCTGCGCGCAAGTGGGCGTGGACAGGTGTTGGAGTCCGCCGGGCCTAGTCGAAGTCGAAGTCCCGAGGGGGCTTCTGCTCGAACCAGAGCCTGTCGTGCTCGGGCGTCTCGGACAGGAAATCCGGGGTCTCCTCGAGGACGTCCTCGTCCTCACTCGCCGCGGGCGCGGCCTCCTCGTCGAGCGGCTCGGGCTCGTCGCCGAAGGGCTCGTCGAACGGAGAGCCCACCTCGGTGACGGGCTGCTCCTCTGGCAGCGGCTCCTCGCGGGGCAGCGGGTCCTCGGGCAGTGACTCCTTGGGCAGCGGGTCCTCGGGCAGTGACTCCTCGTGGGGCGGCGGCTCCGCTGGCAACGGGTCCTCGATCGCCGTGTCGTCCAGGGCGGCCTCGCGCGGCCGCGGCTCCTCTGCCAGGGGCTCGGCCGCAGGATTGGGATCGTCGTCGGCCACGATCGGTTCATCGCTGACGAACGGCTCGTCCTCGAGCGCCGGCTCGGGGCGCGGGCGATCGCCGGGCTCGTAGGAGGTGTCGCCCTCCGCAGCCCCGTCGAAGGGCATGCCGGGCTCGGACTCGTCGGGCGGGGAGACCTCGACCAGGCGGGTCGGCTCCTCCTCGCGGCGGGCAGGCCCCAGGGCTTCGGTCTCCTGATGACGCAACTCGTCCTCGGCCGCCCCATGCCGGCGCCGCAGCTCGAGGTGCTCACGGATGGCGTCCTCGAGAACACCCATCGGCCCCGAAGCCTACCGTCAGCGCGGCGTAGCCAGCGATCCGGCGCGCTCGACCCGATTCTTCCCCGCGCGCTTCGCGCGATAGAGCGCGGCGTCGGCCGCCGCGATAAGCGAGGCCTTGTCCGATGCGGAGTCCGGGACCGAAGCCACGCCGAAACTGGCCGTGACGCTTATCCGGCCGTCGCCGTCCAGCCGCGTGATTTCGAGGTTCTCGATCGCCTCCCGCATTCGCTCGGCAAGCTGGGCCGCGCCCGCGGCGTCCGTTTCCGGGGTTACTACGGCCAGCTCCTCGCCTCCGTAGCGGGCCGGCTCGTCGATGTCGCGCGACAGGTCTCGCAAGACCCGGCCCACCATCACGAGCACCTGGTCCCCCTGCTGGTGTCCGTGGAGGTCGTTTACCTGCTTGAAGTCGTCGATGTCGACCATGACCAGGCCCAGCGAGCTGCTGAAGCGCCGCGACCGCTCGATCTCGCGGTCGAGGGTGGTGTTGAGCTCGCGGATGTTCGAAAGCCCCGTCAGCTCGTCGGTGACTGCCTGGCGCTGCACCGTCTCGTGGAGGTCGGCGTTTTCGATCGACACGCCGGCCTGGCCGGCGAGGTACTCGAACAGCTCGCGCTCCTCACGCGTGAACTCGGTCGCGCGGGCGATCGACACCAAGGCCACGTGCTCGCTTCCGCCCCGATGCGGGGCAGTGATGGGCATGGAGAGGGCGTGGGCGCCCCGGCCGCGCGCCGTGGCGGCCCGTCCCCCCGCGGCCGGCAGAGCGGCGCCATCCCCCAACGCGACCCGCTCCGCCGCCCCCATGGCCGCCGTGGTGGGGACTGCGTCGGGGCCGCGCTGTGTGCGCTCGATGCGGTCGTGGTCGAGCGGGACGGCGCGACCGGCCTCGGCCTCACAGGCGTCAATCGCCGTGACCAGGGTCAGCTCGAGGATCCCTTGCGGGTCGAGGCCCGAGGCGAAGGCCGCTCCGACGCGGCGGATGGTCTCCTCCAGCTCGCGGCGCTTTCGGTCCAGCTCATCGATCTTGGCCTCGAGTTGCCCCGACATGCTGTTGAACTCGCGGCCGAGCAGCGCGAACTCGTCACCGCCGTAGGTGGGCACGGGGTGCTTGAAGTCGCCCTTGGCGAGACGGCGCGCGGCGTCGAGGAAGCTCCCGATCTGATCTTGGAGCGCCCGGACGACGAACACCGACGAGGCCAGCGCCAGGAGCAGGAAGCAGAGCAGGATCCCGCCCATGACGATGCGGCTGTTGCCCAGGGAGCCGGTGAGCGGGCGGGTGGGGTCGTAGACCGAGACGAGCACCGGCGGGCCGACGCTCTCGTGCAGCCGGGCCGAGCGTCCGCGGTACTCCTCGCCCTTGAAGTCGAAGTCCCCTCCGCCGGAGGGCACCATGCGAGCGCCGTTGCCGGTGTCGGCCAGCATCCGCCCGTCGCGGCTCACGCCGACCTGCATCCTGGTGAGCTTCGCCAGCCGATTGGCGTAGTCACGGGCGTCAGTGACTGAGAGGCTCAGCGTTCCCAGCCGCTCCCCCCGGCCGTCCACCAGAGGCGCGCCGGCCGCCGCTATGGCGCTGGGGCGGCCCGCCCGAACGACATGCCCCGTGCCCGCCGACCGGAAGGCCACGCCGGCGATCCTCCGCTGCGAGGGGGCCTGACGCAGGGCACTGCGCGCCCGGGTACCGCCGGCTGCGAGCCCGTCCACGAACTCGCGGTCGGCGGCCAGGCCCCGGAGTTCGCCTTCGGCCCGCGCGGCCGAGGCGTCGTAGACCGAGAAGGCTACGCGCATGGCGGCCGCGAGCCCGGCGTCGGCCTTGCCCGTCTCGCTGTCGGCCGTGAGCCGATAGAGGACAGCCGCGACGGCGACCATCGGGACGATCACGATGATCGTGAAGAAGACGCGCAGGCGTCCACGGAAGCTCATCTCGCCGTCCAACTGTAACCCGCGAGGGGTGGCCGGCGAGCCGGCTTAGGAAGGCCTGCCCGGCGCTACCATCGATGCCCCTCGGGGCTATAGCTCAGCTGGAAGAGCGCCTGGATCGCACCCAGGAGGTCGCCGGTTCGAGTCCGGCTAGCTCCATCGCAGGAAAGGCGTGCGTAGGTCTCGACTCTGGCCCTGGCCAGTTAGCTCGCCGCTAGTCGAGGCGCACCATGAGTCCCGGCCTGCTGCCCGTTAATGCCCAAGACCGGGAATCTTCACGACGGATCGGACGAGCGTCGGCAGGGACATCCGGCGCATGAGCATCGATCGCGTCTGGGGACTCTTTCTGATGAGGCTGGCGCGAGCGGCTCGGCCGGCGACCTCGCTCGAGCTCGGAACGACGTTCGGCATCTCGCCGCCTATCAGGCCGCCGGGCTCGAGCTGGCCGGGACGGGCCGGCTCGTGACCCTCGAGGGAGACGAGACGCTCTGTTCGCTAGCGCGCGCCAACATCGAGACGGTCGGGCTCGGCCACCGCGCGGAGGTCCACGCGGGCCCTGTGACGGAGCAGCTCGGCGACGTACTGTCGGCCGCCGGCCAGGTCGACTTCGCATTCATAGACGCGAGCCACAACGCGGCAGCGACGTTCGCCTACATCGAGCAGATCGGTCCGGCGCTGAGCCCGGGCGCGGTGATCGTGTTCGACGACATTCGCCTGTCCGCCGAGATGACGGGCGCCTGGGTGGTGGGCGTCCCTTCTGGCGCCCGTAGTGTCGGGCCCATGTAGGGTCGTCCCGCCATGGTCGCGCGCACCGGAGGGAACGCCGCCGCGCGGCGAGGCGCAGCGTGGATGCTGCCCGCCGAGGTAGTGCCCGTCTCCACCCCCGCGGCCATGGAGCTCCGGTTTGCCCGCATTCAGCGATGGCTTGCCGGGATCGGATACACGCCGGAGGCCTTCGCCCGCGGCAAGCGGTCGCTCCCGACGGGTGCCAAGCCGATGCGGCGCGGCCGCGGGACGGCCCGTGCGTTCGCCGGCGCACTGCAGCGAGTCGTCCTTACCCCATGGTGGGGGCTGAGGGCGCTGCGCGAGCGCCCGGCGGTCGTCTTCACGAACACGGCCCTCAACGCCCCGGCGATTGCCCTGATCAAGCGTCTGCTACGGGACCGTGTCGTGGCACTCGTCGACGTCGCCGGGATTCGCTCGTTCGAGATCGCGCAGACGACGCGTCGCCCGGTCGCCCGAGCCCTGTACCGCCCGATCTGGTGCAGGCTCGAGAGGCTGTCTTTTTCGTCGGCCGACCTCGTCCTCGCCGTCAACGAGGCGCACGCGAGGTTGATCGCGGAGCGGTATGGGCACGTGAACGTTCAGGTCTTGCGTGACGCCGCCGAGCCGGACCTGGCCAAGCTCCCGCCAGGGGACCGGACGGAGCTCGGCCTGCCCCGGAATGCCGTGGCGGTCTGCTTCGTCGGCGCGCTGATCTGCTCGCGCCTCGAGCCACTCTTCGACGCCTGGGGGGAGATCGCACATGACCGAGACGGGGCGGAAACGCGGCCGCCCGTATGCCTTGTTGTTATCGGCGACGGTCCGGACCTCCGGAGGCACAAGCGCCGGGCGTCCGCAGCGGGCTGGCTTGGGAGCAGCGTCTTCTTCCTCGGTGCCCTACCGCGGGATGCCGCAATGTCCGCTGCTCGCGCCTGTGACATCGCCTACAGCGACTGCTGGTCGGAGGCGGGGTTCCCGTTCAAGCTTTACGAGTACATGGCCCTCGGCATGCCGATCCTTGTTGACGGAAAGGCCCAGATGAGCGAAGTGCTGTCCGACGAAGGGGACGCCCTCTTCTTCGGATCGCAGCGCGAGCTCACGGCCCAGATCAGTCGTCTCGCAGGCGACCGTCGCCTGCGAGAGCGGTTGGGGTCGGCGGCGAGGGCGACGCTCCTCGGCGGCCACACGCTGCCACAGCGGCGGCGGGAGTTCGAGGCGGTGGTGACCGGACCGTGCAACGTGGAGTAGCCGCGGCGGTGCCCCTCGGGTGAGCGTGTGGACGCGGCGCGGCCCCGCGCGCGGCGCGGCACCAAGGCAAGCCCCGTTACGAGCGCGTGACCGGCGGCCGGCCCCCGCCTAGGCCGCCTGGGCGAAGGTCACGTCGGCCGCAATCTCATCCAGCGTCCGCGGGCGACCGAGCTCCTGTATCCGTGCGAGGAAATCGCGGTAGTACGGGAGCCAGAGCTGCGCGTAACAGTCGTGTAGGCAGACCGTGCCGAACTCATGTCGGCGCAACGTCTCGAGGACACGCCTCTCCCATTCTTCGTATGGCACTCCCCGATAGAGGGCAAAGTCGTCGACCAGGATGGGGATCTTCACCAGCCGGTTCTCCATTCGAGGGGCAGACGCCCGCAGTGAACGCACGTCGCTCGCCAGCCATTCGAAGTTATGGAAGCAGAGGTTCGCGTCGGTGAGCTCGGGCGTTATGCGCGAGTTGGGCGGACGATACCCCTTGACCCGGAAATCGAGCTCCCGACACCGGTTGAGCTGCCGGGGCTGGCCATTGCGGGCGACCGCGGCCGGTCCCCCCCGCCATCGGTCCAACAGCCAGTAGAGCGGATTCGATAGGCGCCCGCGACCGACCTCGTGATCGTAGGAGTGGAACGCGGTGCAGTGACCCCGCGCCTGGATCTCGCCCGTTACCTCCGGGAACAGCGACCCCAGGAGGTTGTAAGTGGCCCTCAAGCCGGACTCGTCCTCGATCGCGAGCATCTGGTCCAGGCTCCGGGGACTCATCGCGTGGGCCTGCTTCGCGAACGCCGGATCCCTGCGGGTGTGGCCGAAGCCCCGCTCGACGTCGTGGCACAGGCAGATGACGGGATTGCTGGAAAGCTGCTCGTATCCGGTGTCGGGGGCGATGACCCTTCCCCGGACCGCGTCCACTTCGATCGTCCACCAGTTCCCATCTCGACTGGCAGGGAAGAGCTGGACCACGTCGCGGTCATAGAGCCGCTCGAACATCTCTCTCTGAACGGTCCGGGCGCGATCCGTGTTCCGCATTGCCAGGCCGGCGGTGGGGATGTGAACTCGCTCGACGCGCCGCTCGAGCGCGAAGTTGAGGATGCCGTTCAGGAGCATCTGGTTCCAGCCGTCGAACTTCTTCTCGACGCGCGTCTTGTGCTGGCGACGTCTAGGAATCCGCTGCACGAGATCGGAGAGGTGGGCCATCGAATAGAGGTCGCGTCCCTGCAGAGCAAGGTTGACCGTCGCGACTTGGCCCGACCTCCCGAACTGCTGTCGGTGCCAGATCAGATCGTCATCGAAGAACAGCTCGGTGGGGAACTCGTCGAGTACGGGCCCCGCCGCGTATAGGACCAACTCCCACGAGCGATTGGGATCTCTCTCGGCGCACATCTGATACGCGAGCTGGTAGCCGTCGGGGCCGCACTTCGGCAGGTAGTAGATGCGGTGCGGGAAGAAGTGCCGCTGCTTGTACCCCTTGGCGACGAACTCGTCACGCCGCTCGGGCGTGACTTCATGGAAGGTCGCGAGCCTCGTTTCCATCATCTAGGGTGCGCCAATGCGGCGCGTCATTTCCGATGCAACTCGGCCGCCAGGGACCGTGGGTGCACCCACTATCACCGCGCTCATGCCCGTCAAGGACTACCACGAGCGATATCTCAGGAAGTCGCTCGACTCGCTGCTCGGGCAGACCAGCTCGGCGTGGCGGCTCCTAGTCGTGGGGGAGAACGAGAACCAGGACGAGCTCGAGGCGTTCCTCGGGCGAGACCTTTCCGACCCTCGCATCGAGCTCATGCCGAGCGAGGGAAGATTTCTGGCCGGCGCGCTCAACACCGGAATGCGGCACGCCAGCACCGAGTTCGTGGCCATTCTCCTGGGCGACGACGTGTGGTCTCGTGACGCGGTTGCCGTGCTGAGCGAGAACATCCGCTGCCGGCCGGAGGTCGACTTCTTCCACTCCTCGCGCATGGTGATAGACGAGGAGGACCGGCCGCTGAGCCCCGTGTATCCGAGCTTGGAGAAGGTGCTCCTCGAGAACTTCCCGCGGGCCTCGCCCGTCAAGCACCTGTTGTGCTGGCGCAAGGAGCTGGCGCTCTCTTTCGGTGGGATGGACGAGTCGATCCCGGTGGCCGCGGACGACTTCGACTTCCCGTGGACCATGGCGGAGCGTGGTGCGGTCTTCAGGGCGGTCCCGGAATGCCTCTACCTGTATCGCGATCACCGCGACGTCTACCGACTGACGACCCACGTCCCCCGGAACGTCCGTGCGCGTCACCTGCGGCGCATCATGAGGAAGCACGGAGTAAGCCGGCTGGAGATCCGGCGCCGGCTCTTCGCGGCGAGGCGCTCCTATCTGCGCCAGGGCGTATACCGGTCAAGGCTCGACAGGTGGATAAAGCTGAGGTCGGGCTTTGATCCGCACCGGGGCTGGCGTCAGCCCTATCGCTGACGAGGTAAGCCGGGCGAGGGCGTACTCGCCGTACGACTAGGTCGTCGTCCCTCCTACAACGCAGGGACACTCTGCGGCATGCGTGTAGTGGCTTCTGCGGCTCGACTGCCCCCGCTGATTGATTGCAGCTCATCTGGGTGGGATGAGGAGTGGCGTGTCGGCCCAGTGCGATAGTAGGCTGCCTGACTTGTCGTCCAGCGCGGGGTAGTTCGATGGAGAAGCCGGGCCCTCTTCTCTCGGCCATCGTGGTCGTAGGTAGGTGCAGAGGAAGAGCGCAGCGGGTGCTGGATGCGCTCGCAAATCAGACCTGCGCTTCCTCGATCGAGGTCGTGCTCGTAGACCTGGAGCCCGAGCAAGAGCCACTCAATCCTCAGCTCGCCACGGCCGTCTACCTGCCGATGCCGCCGGCAGCTACCTTCGCGAGGGCCCGGGCGACGGGCGCTCTCCGGGCGAGGGCACCCGTGGTGGCCTTCATCGAGGACCACTGTTATCCAACAAGGCAGTGGGCCGAGGCTCTCATCGAGGCTCATCGTGGCCCGTGGGCAGCGGTCGGATACGCGTTCACCAACGCCAATCCCGACAATTACGTCGCCCGCTCGGCGATGGTCTTGGACTACGGCCTGTGGACGCACCCAGCGGCCGGGGGCAGCTCCGAGCTCCTGCCGTACAACAATTGCTCCTACAAGCGCGAGACGCTCCTCTCGCTGGGTCCGGCCCTGGAGTACAGCCTGACGCCTGACTTCAACCTCCACAGGGAGCTCACCCGTCGCGGGCTGCCCATGTGCGTCGAGCCGCGCGCCCTCGCCGCGCACGAGAACTTCACGCGCCTAGGGGACCTCACGGCCGCGCAATACCACTACTGTCGCCACCTTGCTGCGAGGCGCGTGCGCGAAGGGTGGAGCCCCCGCCGAAGGGCTATCTATGCAGTGGCGACTCCATTCGGCGCGCCACTCGTCGGTCTGGGACGGCTCCTTCGGAGCCTCCGCGGTCGAGCCTCGCTGGTGTCAGATGTCACGAGGGCGCTTCCGGTGATCCTCGTCGGAGCGCTGGCCGGCGCCCTAGGCGAGTCGATCGGCTACGCGATTGGTGAGGGACACAGCGAGCGGGCGGCCAACTTCCTCGAGGTGGACGCTGCGCGGGGACTCGGTGAATAAGCGGCGGGTTCCGCCGCGGGCATCGATCGTAATCCCCGCCTACAGGTCGGACTCGACGATCGCGGCCTGTCTGGAGGCTCTCAGGAATCAGACGGTCCAGGACTTCGAGACCATCGTCGTGAACAGCTTCCAGGACGAGACGAGGCGATCGTCAGACGCGGTTTCCCCGAGGTGATCCTGGTGCAGAGCAGCAAGAGGCTGCTCCCGCACGCCGCTCGCAATCGAGGCGTGGAGCGGTCCCACGGCGACTTGCTGGTGTTCACCGATCCCGACTGCGTGCCCGCCCGCACCTGGCTCGAACGCCTCGTCGCGGCCATCGAATCCGGCCACACCGTGGTGCAGGGGAGCATGGGCCTCGGCACGCGGAGCGGCTGGCTCGAGCGGGCCATTCACGTGTGCAAGTGGCACGCTCTCCTCCCGGGTTTGCCCTCGGGCCCGCTGAGGCAGGTGGCCAGCGGAAACGCTTGCTACTCACGCTCGGTATGGCAGGAGGTCGGGCCCTTCGAGGGCGACCTGTTTTGCGGCGATGCGTTGCTGAGCTGGCGCGCCAGGGACGCAGGCAACACGCTGTGGTTCGAACCGCGCGCGGTCGTGGACCAGATTCACGCAGGAAACCTCGTTCGGTACTTGCGAGAGCGATTCTCGCGCGGCCGAGAGTACGGCCTCGCTCGTGCCGGCTATGAGCGGTTCTCCAGGCCGCGCGCGGCGCTGCGATCCGCGGCTCTGCCGGTGCTCCTCGCCGTGGTCCTCGCGCGCCAGGCGTCCGCCTCGCTGAGGGCCGGCTGGTTCCGCACCTACTTGACGACGCTGCCGATCGGGGTGGCCGGCCTCGCTGCCTGGTCGCTCGGGGAGGCCAGGGGCTACGCAGCGAACGCCAAACGCGGCGTAGCGGCGGCATAGGCGGCTCACCGTGGCCGCGGCAAAGCCGGCCAGGGTCCTGCTCCTCGACCCAGGCAACTTCACTCCCTACTACGACATGAACTTGGGCTATGCGCTGAGTCAACGCGGATGGCAGGTGGACTGGGTCACATCTCGTCACGCCTTCGAGGACATTCCAGTGCCCCGTGAAGTGCGGGTCGAATACAGATTCTTCGGAGCGTTCCACCACCCGTTGCTCGGCCCGCGGGCGGACGCGAGCTGGCTGCGAGCGGTGCGTCGGGCCGCCAAGGCGCTCACCTATCCGCTCTACCTGGCGCGGCTCGACGCTCACATGGCATCCATGACTCCTGGCGTGCTGCACGTGCAGTGGGCGCCGGTCCCATGGGTGGACGCGTTCTACTGGAAGCGTTGGAAGCGCAGCGGGTGGCGAGTGGCATACACCGCCCACGATGCCGCCCCGCTCGCGGGCACAACGCCGCGCGCGCTATCCGGCTCCTACGTCAAGCTCTGCCGCGCCGCCGACCTGACCGTGGTCCACAGCGTGGCAGACCGGCGAAGACTGGAGGAGGCAGGCGTCCGGTCGGAGCGGATTCGAACCATTCCTCAGGGGGGGCCTGGCATCTTCTTCCGCCAGGGCCCCGAGGCGCCCGATGCCCGCATGGCGCTAGGCGTTGAAGGGCGGCGCCCGGTCATCCTGTTCTTCGGCTTCCTGAAGCCATACAAGGGCTTGGATGTGCTCCTGCAGAGCCTTCCAAGCGTGCGGGAGAACACCCAACGGTGCTGGCCCTGATTGCGGGGGAGCCAACGCGCCCAATGGCCACCTGGGCACGGGCGGTTCGCGACCGGCGCCTCGATGGAAGCGTCCGCTTCGACAAGGGATGGGTGCCGACCGAACGGGTCGGAACATACTTCGCCGCCGCCGACGTAGTCGTCTTGCCATACGTCTCAGCATCAACGAGCGCAGTGCTCCTCCTCGCTCAAGCTCACGGGTGTGTGGTGGTCGCGACGAGCGTTGGCCCAATGCCCGAGCTGATCGCGCAAGGCCGCAGCGGGCTCACCGTGCCTCCGGCCGACCCGGAGGCTCTTGCGCAGGCGGTGATCGACCTTCTTGACAGCCCCCCGCGCTCGCGCGCGATCGGTCAGAGGGCCAGGGCCATGGTTGAGGAGTCCCATGGCTGGGCGGAGATCGCTGTCAAGACCGAGGCACTCTACGGCGAGCTCCTCGGTCTGTAGACCTCCGGCTCTCGAGACCAGGCAAAGTAGCCCTCTAGTACCAACAGGTGCCCCACCCCCACCGCGATCGCGCCGGCCACGGATGCGCCGCCAAGGCTGGCGGCGTGCCTGGCGGCGATATGGGAGTTCGAGCAACGCCTCGTGGAAGCCTCGGCCCTGCGGGTCGTCAATCCCTCTACCAGCGGATACTGCGTGCGGGCAGCGCGTTACTCGCTCCGGCGGATGGCCACGGGGGGCAGCGGCCGGAACGATGCTCGCGGCCGGTTCGAGAAGAGCGTGACCGAAGTTTGGGCCGGCAGCGTCCAGCGATAGCGGAAACCGCGCCCGGACGGTTGGTCGGTTTGGTGGGAAATGAACAGGTCGCAGCCTCGTGGATTGTCGGTTTGGCGCGGCGCCCTCGTGTAGGCGGCGAGCGAAGCGCTAAGGGGGCCGCAGGCGCGCCCGCCTTGGAGTTCGACACGAATCACGTAAGCGGCAACGGCACGGGCCGGGTAGGGATCGTCGCTCCAGCGCGGCGCCTGGTAGGCGACGGCGGCCGCGACCGCCACCGCCACGAGCGTGATCGCCATGCGCCAGCGCGCGACGGCGAGCGCCGCGACGACAGCCACCGCCGGGACAAGCCAGAAGAAGAAGTAGCGCGGGGAGAGGTAGACGGGCGCTCCTGGCACGAGCCAGAGAAGGCCGAACGGGACAGCGAACCCCGCGGCCACGGCGAGCCACTCGCGGCGCATTCGCAGGGCACCGGCAAGCACGAGGATCGCCAACGGGATAATCGTCAGGGCACGACCGCCCAGCCCGGCGCTTGCCAGATCGCCCGGGAACGACGACTGGAAGCTGCTCCCGCCATTCAGGATGCCCCCGCCGGTTGGGCGCAACATCCCTATGTACACCACCGACCCGCAGGCCCCGGCGACGAGCCAGCGACGGATCCAGCCCCGGCCAAACTCGCCTCGCGCGAGCACAAACACCGCGTGGCCGAACAGCACGACACCGAAAGCCAAGTGGGCCGCCAGCCCGAGCGCAAGGGAGGCCACGTAGGCGTAGACTCTCCAGCCGCGCCTGCTGTCGAGTAGCTCCACGAGCAGCATCGTCGAGGCGACGGCGAAGAAGGCGGCGATGCTGTAACCGCGCACCTCCCGCGAAAGCCCGGCGAACATCGGGTTCGTGGCGACGATCGCCCCGGCGGCTAGCCCGGCGACCGGCGTAAACCGGCGAGCGCACCACCCAGCCACGAGCCCGACCGTCGCCGCGCCGAAAAGGGCCGGCACCACCCGCAGTGCTAGTTCGCTCGTCCCGCCCATCGAGTAGACGATGTGGTCGAGGAGCGAGAGTGCGGGATGGTTGTTCACACCGATCTGGCGAGTAAGAGAGTCCGTTACCGATGGCGTCGCGATGAAGTTGGCGACGGTGAAGTTCGAGTCGTAGTTGAGGTTGCGATTGCCACCGATGAGGTAGACCGCGAGCGTTAATGCGCCAGCGACGGCACCCAGCGCTACTGCGCCGGTCCGCGCACTGCTTGGCAACGCTCGCGCACGACGAGAGCGCGGCTCAAGTGCAGGTTGTCCCACCGCACCCTTTCCTGCCAGCTGATGGATACGCGTGCATTTTGATAGGAGGCAGTGTGGCCGCAGCGGTGGAGCCAGGTTCAACTGTTCGCTTCATATTCAACCCTCAGCGCCGCCGGATCAGCCCCTCGGCGGCGGGCTGCGGCGGCGCTGCACGGCTCGCACTAACGTTGTGCACGTCGATCCAGGCGGTCACGACAGCGTCGTTGCGCGATTGACTTCCTCACTTCGGTAACGACAAGTCCCCGAAGTGCAGTCGGGCGCCCGCCGGGCGGCGGTCGCGGGGACGACAGCTTCCCCTCGAGTGCTCGGCGCCGGCGTGATCACGGGGCATCATAGGCCGCGGCGGACACCTGGGCCGCTGTATTCGACCCCTGATGCTGCTCGCGCTGCCCCGAGTTCCGCACAGGGCGTCGATGGTTTAGCCCGATCGGGCGTGTCGTCGGCCCGGAGGCGCCGCGCGGCGCTGGCGGTGCACCTCATGGTCAACACCGCCCTGACGGGGCGACGACATCGACGGCGGCTAGCAGCTCGTACCCGGCTGAGGCCGTAGCGATCCTGGGCAAGCCGGTGGCGGTCAGGCTCGGCGGGTGGGGGATACTTGCGCGGTGAGACTCAGCACGACGACGGCCGCCGAGGCAAGCGCCAGGCGGGAGTGGGATGAAGCTGCACTGCGATGGCCCGAGAACCGGCCCGTGCTTTGGCGGCGGCAGAGCGATGCGGTCAACCGGGGCGTGCTGAGCCGGTGGCTGGCCGGGCCGCTGGCGGCTGTCCTGAAGACCGACCTCTTCGACGAGATGGCGGCGGAGGGGCTCTACCCGGACCTCGCGGCACGTGCCCGGCGAGTCGTCGGGATCGATGTCTCGCCCGTTGTCGTCCGGCGGGCGAGGGGGCGATACCCGCATCTCGAGGCGACCGTCGCCGACGTTCGTGCGCTCCCCTTCGAGGACGGCGCTTTCGACGCGGTGGTCTCGAACTCCACGCTCGACCACTTCGGTGGGCCTGAAGAGGTCGCCAAGGCCCTTACCGAGATCCACCGCGTGCTCCGGCCCGGTGGTCTGGTCCTCGTAACCCTCGACAATGCGCTCTGCCCCGCGATCGCACTCCGAAGAACCCTTCCCGCGGGCCTGGCCCGTCGACTGCGGCGCGTGCCCTTCGACTCCGGCTGGACGTGCGGGCCACAGCGTCTGCGTCGCCTGCTCACTCAAGCGGGATTCGACGTGCGCGACACGACCGCGCTCCTCCACGCTCCCCGGGCCGTCGTGGCGCGGCTCGATGGCCTTTACGGTGGGCGCGACGGCCGGCTGTGGAGGGCGATCCTCGGATGCGAGCGCCTCGGGCGCTGGCCGAGCCGCTACATGACCGGCCACTTCGTCGGCGTGCTGGCAGAGCGCCCGCCGGTCTAGAGCATGTTGCACACGATCCGGCAGGGCTCGCGCCTCCTCGGCTAGGCGACGCATGTCCGAGCTGCTCGACCGCGCCGAGGCCCTCGGGGTCGCGCCAAGGGAGCTGGCGGAGGCGGACGCCGAGGAGCGCGATGCGCGCGTACGCCGGGAGGCCGAGCATCAGGCGCTCCTGGGACCGCTTCGCGAGCTCGGTTTCGACGCCTACCCGTCGATGGCCCGGGCGCTCAGCCTCCGAACTCGCGGTCGAGCGCGAGCCGGCGCGACAGCGGATCGTCCAGCGCGATTGGGTACTCCGCCTGCGGGCGAACCAGGTCGCCGAAGTCGTTGCGCACCGGCGAGATGTAGGCGTACTGGAGCTGGTAGCGAGGGTTGCGCGGATTGCGGCTGCCGAAGTGGAAGCATCGGCTCGACTCGATGAACAGGACGCTGCCCCGCGGCGCCGCGAACGTCTTCACCTCCGAGGCGTCGACCAGTTCGGCGAACGTCTCGTCGCTGACGCGGTACGGGGAGCCGCGGCGGTTGTAGCCGAGGGCGTCGTTGAGCCGGCGCGAGGCAGCCTCGCCGATGAAGTGGAGCGGTCCGTCGTCGGGACCGATGTCGCGCACCGCAACGATCACGTAGACGGTCGGAAAGGAGTGGTAGTCGGTGTGCCAGAGCTGGCTCGAGCGGAACGGACCCTCGGCCTGCGGGTCGTACTTGGTGGTCGACTCCATCAGGCGCACGCCGGCCGGCGTGTCGCCGGAGAGGCAGGGCGCGAAGGCACAGTGGCGAGCGACCGGCTCCAGCACGTCGGGCGTGCTTACGAAGTCCAAGATCGAGTCGTATCGCTCCCAGCCGCGCTCGTGGAGGATGTCGAACAGGAAGGGCTTGTTGTAAAAGGGCCAGGGCTGCCCGCCACGCTCTGAGATGACCTCATCCATGTCCTCGATCACCCGTTCCAGGTGCGGGAGCGAGTGCGAGTCGTCGCGAGCCCAGCCGTCGCGCAGCTGGATCGGGGGCGTGCTGCACTCGCGCCGCAGCTCGGCCAGGTGGTGCTCCGCGTTGCGGCGCCGGGCCTCGAGGACTCGACCGAAGCGGCGCGAGTTCCAAGCCCTCCCCAGCTTCGCCGTCCGCTCGACTCCCAGCAGGCTCATGTCGTCGTGGCGCAAGACTCGCACCGGCGCTGTAAAGGGGTTGGGCCGCGACGCCGTCACCGGAGCGCCTCCGAGACGAGCTGCACTTCGAGGAACTCCTCGATGCCGGCCCGGCCGCCCTCCTTGCCGAGGCCGCTGCGCTTGACGCCGCCGAAAGGCAGGTGCGGAGCCGCGGGCAGCGGGTCGTTCACGCCGACGACGCCGTAGTCCAGCGCGGAGGCGAGCCGGACCGCGTCCTCCGGATCGCCGTAGACGTAGGCCGCCAGGCCCCAGGGAGTGGCGTTGGCCAGCTCCACAGCCTCCTGCTCGGAGTCCACCGGCGCGATCGGCGCCACCGGACCAAAGGTCTCCTCGCGCATGACGAGCGCGTCGGCGGGTACCCCGGCAAGGACGGTCGGGGCGTACACCAGGCCGTCGATCCGGCGGCCACCGCACAGGAGCTCGGCGCCCCGCCGTACGGCATCGTCCACATGGCGCTCGACCCGCTCCAGCGCGCTCCCGTCGATCAGCGGTCCCACCTCTGTGGACTCGTCGAGCGGGTCGCCGGCCCGCAGTCGGGACACCCGCTGCACGAAGCGGTCGCAGAACTCGTCGTACACGGCCCGCTCGACGTAGACCCGGTTGAGGCAGACGCAGGTCTGGCCGGAGTTGCGGAACTTGGACGCGACCGCCCCCTCCACCGCGGCCTCGAGGTCCGCGTCGGCGAGCACGATGAACGGCGCGTGCCCGCCGAGCTCGAGCGTCACGTGCTTGGCCTGGGCGGCCGAGTCCCGCAGAAGAGCCGTGCCGACCTCCGCCGAGCCGGTGAAGCTGAGCTTGCGCACGGCCTCGTTCTCGACCAGCTCGCGGCCGACCGGCACCGGGTCCTGTGTGACTACGAGATTGGCAACGCCAGGGGGCAGCCCGGCGTCGGAGAGCGCCTCGAGGACGGCGGCGGCGGAGAGCGGCGTCTGCTCGGCGGGCTTGACGACGGCGGTGCAGCCGGCGGCGAGTGCCGCACCCAGCGGCCGGGTCACTCCGGCGGCCGGGAAGTTCCAGATCGTGATGAGCCCGCACACGCCGGTAGGGCGGCGCAGCGTGCGCACCCGCTTCCCGGCGGGATGCGGATGCGACTGCGGCGCAAGCGCCAACTCGGCATCGGCGGCGTAGAAGCGCAGGAAGCCGGCCGCGTAGCCGACCTCGCCGCGCGCCTCTGTCAGCGGCTTGCCGCCCTCGCGGGCGATCAGGCGGGCGAGTTCCTCGCCGCGGTCCTCGAGCAGATCTCCGGCCCGGACGAGGATCGCCCCGCGCTCGGCCGCAGGGAGTGCCGACCAGGAGGGCAGCGCAGCCGCTGCCTCGTCGATCGCGATCCGCGTCTCCGCGCGCGGCTGGACGGCGACCGACATCAGGCGGGCGCGGCTGCCGGGACGAGCGCGGGCATCACCTCCGCGCCGAACAGCTCCATCGAACGCAGGCAGAGATCGTGATCGAGCGTGGCGAAGTTGAGGGTGGCCAGCAGGTAGTCGCAGGCCGTCGCGCCGCTCACCTCGTGGAGCCGGCGGACGACCGTATCGGGCCCGCCGCAGATGCAGAAGTCCGCGAGGAAGCGCTCGAACGTGAGCTCCTCGACGCCCCCGTACTTCGCCACCAGCGCCCCCTTCAGGTCCGGCGCGCGCTCGTGCATGAGCTCCAGGAACGGCTGCTCGAACTCCTCCCGGGCGCACCGGTCGTCGTCGGAGACGTAGATGAAGCGGTTCACCGACAGCGTCTTCTCGCCCGGGTCGTGGCCCGCGGCGGACAGGCCGTGGCGGTACGAGCGGGCTGCCTCGCCGAGCTCGTCGGGCGTCCTGATGGCCCCGATGTAGGCGTTGATCCCCTCGCGCGACGCGAACGCCAGCCGCTCGGGCGAAACGGCCACGACGTAGAGCGGCGGATGCGGCCGCTGGACCGGCTTGGGGAAGACCGACACCTCGGGCACGCTGAAGTGCTCGCCCTCGAAGCTGAACGAGTCCTCTGTCCAGGCGCGCAAGATGATCTCGAGCGCCTCCTCGAAGCGGCCGCGAGACTGCTCGTGCGGCGATGAGAAGGCCACGTGAGCCTCCTCATCCAGGCTCGCGCGTGTCACGCCGAAGTCGACCCGGCCGTCACTGAGCACGTCGAGGGTCGCGGCGGCCTCGGCGACGTGGATCGGGTGGTCGAGCGAGAGGATGCGGCCTGCCGTGCCGATCCGCATCCGCTGGGTGCGCGCCGCTATCGCCCCGGCTACCGCGAGCGGCGACGGGTACAGCAGCGGAGCGTGGCGGAAATGGCGCTCAGCCAGCACGACCGTGTCGAAGCCGAGCTCCTCGGAGCGCACGACCTGGTCGAGGATCGCCTCGTAGCCACCCCCGCGCGTGCCCATGACGAAGCTGCCGAGCCTCATCGCTCGGCCACCGCCACAGCGCTCTGCAGGCTCGGCTGCACGCCTTCGACGAAGCGCTCCATCGACGCGAGGCAGCGGTCGTGCGGCAGCGTGAAGTAGTTGAAGGTGCACAGCACCTCGCGCACCCCGGCCGAGCCGCTCAGGCGCTCGAGCCGTTCGGCGCAGTGGTCGGCGTCGCCGCAGATGAACACCTCGTCGAGCAGCATCTCCTCGCCCACGTCGGCGGCGCGCGAACCGAGGAAGTCGCGAATCACCGAGGCGGGGCGGTCGAGGAAGTCCGCGATCGCGGGCCCCAGCTCGGCGCGCGCCTGCTCGGTCGTCTCGCCCACGTAGACGAAGCGGTTGAGCGGCATCGGCACGGCGTCCGCGTCGTGGCCGGCCGCGTCGAGCCGGCTCCGGTAGTCCTGAATGGTGCGCTCGACCTCGGCCTCCGGCTGAGCGCCGGCCAACAGGAGCGGCAGGCCCCGCTCGGCGCCGAAGTCCAGCGTCCGCTCGCTGATGCCGACCAGGTAGACCGGCGGCCCGGGCCGCTGGACGGGCCTCGGCGCCACCGCCACCTCGGGTACGCGGTAGTGCTTGCCCGAATGGCTGAAGGGCTCGCCCGTCCAAGCGAGCTCCATCACTTCGAGGGCCTCGTAGAAGCGCGAGCGGGCCTCGGCCGGATCGCGCGCGAAGGCGCCCTCGTAGAGCTGGTTCTCGCCGATCCTCGCGATGCCGACGTCGAGCCTTCCGCCGGAGATCACGTCGACCGTCGCGGCGTCCTCGGCGAGGTGCACGGGGTGGTCGAGCGGCAGGATCCGCGCGCCCAGGCCGATGCGCACCTTGCGCGTGCGGGCCGCGATCCAGGCGGCCACCACCATTGGCGCTGAGAAGAAGTTACGGCCCTGGTGGTCGCGGTGGAAGTGGCGCTCGCGCAGCCAGACCGAGTCGAAGCCGGCCTCGTCCGCACGCTCGACCTGGCACAGCAGGTCGCGGTGGTCGCAGGTGCCCGAGCCCGTGACGTAGAACCCGAGGCGCAAGACGGCGATCGGCTAGCGCGCCCGCTCGGGCCAGTTGCGGTTGTGCACTTCGACGCTCATCTTCGTCACCTCGCGCACGAACTCGGCCAGGTGGTCCGAGAGCGAGTCGAGCAGCTTCTCGCCGCGCTCGGCGTTCGCCATCGACGGCGGGGGGTCCTCGACAGCGCGCTTGGTGTACTCGCTGTCGTCGAGGCCGACGTGCACGTTCGTGGCCCCGTCGAAGTTCAGCGTCGATCCCATCCCCGACGTCTTGGCGAAGCCCTTGCCCAGGAACTCCGGAGCGGTGATGTCGTAGGAGCGCGCCAGGTACTCGTCGCTCTGAAAGCCGCCGACGAGCGCCATGGCCATCGAGCACTCCACGTCGCTGGTCAGGCGCGCGGGCGGCGACTCGAAGATCTCGCTGATCGCGACGCTCTCGCGCCCCCCGTACATGGACACGAACGCGCCGGTGTTGATCCGCAGCGAAAACAGCACGTCTTCGCACACGTCGACGTTCGGCCCGTGCAGCGTGCAGAACAGCACCTTGTCGAACCCCTGGAAGATCAGGCTGCGGGCCACGTCGTCGAGCAGCTGGCGGTAAGTCTCCGAGCGGATCGTCACCGCGCCGCTTCCTTCGCCCAAGCCGCCCATGTGCATCGGCGCCCAGCCGAAGGGCATCAGCGGGGTGTGGAGGACGTCGGCCTTCTGCGCGGCACGCGCGACGAGCTCGCGTACGATGATCCCGTCGAGTCCGAGCGGCGTGAACGGATTGCCGTGGCGCTCGAGGCTGCCGATGGGGACCAGCACAGTGTCGGCGCCGCCCTCCACGCGCTTGCGCACGTCGCCGGTTCCAAGTGCCTCGAGGTTGAGCGGCCTTCCGTTGCTCGACATGGATCCCTTTCCCATTCGGGGGGCGAGTCTAGGCGGATAGGGGTAGTATCGCCAGCCTGGCTGACCACCCGCCCAGTGCGCGCGACGAGCTGGCGGCGTTCAGGCGCTACCTCCGAGAGCTCCCGGCCTTCCTGCGATCGACGGTCTCCGCGGCGGAGGCTCGCGAGCGTGTGCGGGGATGGCTGGCCAGCCGCGAATCCTCGTTCCTGGCGCTGCTCGAGCGCGCGGTCTACGCCCATCCGGGCAGCCCCTACCTGCCGCTGCTGAGAGCGGCGGGAATGGAGCTCGGGGACGTGAGGCGGCTGGCGGCAGAGCGCGGCCTCGAGGGCGCGCTCGAGGAGCTGCGCAACAACGGGGTCTGCGCGACGCTCGACGAGTTCAAGGGCAGGGGCGCCGTCGGTGACGGCGCATTCGACAACCCTCTGATAGCCGGCCATTACTGGGCCGCGAGCGGCGGGTCCCGCGGCACCTCCCGGCGGGTGGCCGTGGACCTGACGAGGCTCGAGCAGGAGGCCGCCTACCAGGCGCTGTTCCGGGAGGGGTTCGCCCTCGCCGGGCGGCCGTTCGGGATCTGGCGCGTGATCCCGCCCGCGCGCGCAGGCCTGAACAACTACGTCTACCAGGCGAAGTGCGGGGCCCCGGTCGACCGCTGGTTCAACCCCTACCGAGCGCCGCGCGACCTCCCGAACCTCAGGTTCGCCATCTTCACGGCCTACACGCTGCGGGTGGGCCGGCGTCGTGTCGGCGGCACCCGAAGGCCGGAGCTCTGCCCACCGGACGACGCCGGCCGCATTGCGCGCTGGCTCGCAGACTGCCGGCGCCAGGGGTGCCCTGCGGTGCTCGACGCGCAGGCCGGCCTCGGCATACGCGTGTGCCTCGCGGCGCTCGACGAAGGGCTCGACATCTCCGGCACCTTCTTCCGCTTCGGTGGTGAGCCGTATACCGAGGCCAAGGCCGAGGTCGTGGCGGCAACCGGCAGCACGGCGGCCTGCCACTACTCGATGTCCGAGATCGGCCGGGTGGCCTGCGCCTGCTCTCGCCCGCAGGCGCCCGACGACATGCACTTCATGAGCGACAAGCTCGCGACGATCCAGCGCGAGCACGGGGGTCTCTGGCACACCACGCTCGGCTCGGCGACCCCGAAGATCATGATCAACGTCGAGAGCGGCGACTACGCGGTGATGAGCGAGCGCGAGTGCGGCTGCACGCTGGGAGAGCTGGCCCTGAGCCGCCACCTTCGTCACGTCCGCAGCTACGAGAAGCTCACGACGGAGGGCAACCACTTCCTCGGCAGCGACCTGCACACTTTGCTGGAAGAGGTGCTGCCGCGCCGCTTCGGCGGCGCCCCCACCGATTACCAACTCGTGGAGGAGGAGGTCGACGGGCTCTCCAAGGTCAGCGTGGTGGTGGGCCCGCGCATCGGACAGGTCGCCCACGAGGAGGTGCTGTCGACCGTCTTCGGCTTTCTCCGCGAGCAGCCCCGCAACCGCCTGATGGCCGACTTCTGGGCCCAGGGCGAGGCGCTGCGCGTCGTGCGCTGCGAGCCCGAGCTGACGGCGGCGGGCAAGATCGTTCCGCTCCACATCCACCGCACCGAGTGAGGTTCTGTCTCCTCACCACCTTCTATCCGCCGTGGAACTTCGGCGGGGACGGGATCCAGGTCCAGCGACTCGCGCATGCCTTGGCGGATCGCGGACACCGCGTCACGGTGGTCTGCGTGCCCGCCGTTCACCGCCTGCTCGGCGGCGGACGCGTCCCGGACCCCGAGCCGCACCCCAACGTCGAGGTGGTGAAGCTGCCGGACGGGCCGGCCTCGCTCACGGCGACCTACCTCACCGGACGGCCGCTGCGCTCGCGCCGGCGGCTCGAGCGGCTGCTCGGAGAGGGCTTCGACGTGCTCCACTTCCACAACCCGTCGCTGCTCGGCGCGCCGGCGCTGCTCGCGATGGGCGGCGGCGTGAAGCTGTACACGGCGCACGAGCAGTGGCTGCTGTGCCCCAGCCACGTGCTCCTCAAGCGCGGCAGCGTCTGCCAAGACCCGCCCTGCGCCGCCTGCGAGATAGCCCACCGGCGACCGCCTCAGCTGTGGCGGCGGGGCTCGCTGCTCCAGCGCTCGCTGGCTCACCTCGACGCGCTCATCCTGCCTAGCGCGACGAGCGCTCGGCTGCACGAGCGCTTCGCACCGGTCGTGCGCCTCGAGGTGATCGAGCACTTCGTGCCCGAGCTGCCCGCAGGCGCACCTGCGCAGGCTCACCGGCGCCCCTACTTCCTCTACTCCGGGCGGCTGGAGCCGATCAAGGGTGTGGAGACCCTCATCGAGGCCTGGCGGAGGGGGCGCGGAGGACCTGGTGATCGCCGGCGACGGCGGGCTGAGGCGCCGGCTGCACAAGGGAGCCGAGGGAATGCCGAACGTGCACTTCGTTGGCCGGCTGTCGGCGGCCGAGCTGACCCCCCTGTACCGCGACGCGATCGCGGTGGTGATGCCGACGCTCGGGCACGAGGTGCTGCCGCTGGTGCCGCTGGAGGCATTCACAACCGCAACCCCGGCGGTGGTCCGCCGCTTCGGCGCGCTCGAGGAACTGGTCGACGGGACGGGGGCCGGCTTGAGCTACGGCTCCCCCTCCGAGCTCGACGCCGCGCTCGACCGGCTGGCGGGCGATGCCCGCCTGCGGGCGGAGCTCGGCCGGCGCGGATCCCGCGCGTTCGCCGAGCGCTTCTCGGTGGACGCGCACCTCGAACGCTACTTCTCGCTGATCAACTCGGTGGCGCGGACGCCACCGCTCGTGAGCCGATGACGGCGATCGTGCTCGCCTACCACGCAATCGAGGCAGGCCCCCCGCCGCTGTCCATCGAGCCCGACGTGTCCCGGGACCACCTGGCCACGATCGAGGACGCGGGCCTCCGGGGCTGCGCCGGCCGGCACTGCTGCGCCGCGTGCTCAGCGGCGGTCGCGCCTATATGACCCTGCGCCGCGCGGGGGGCCGCCTACTGGGGCCCGACTGAGCCGGAGGAGCGACTCTATGCGGGTGATCTACTTCTGGATCAGGGCGACCCTCGACTGGCAAGACGAGGAGGCCTTCTGGGCGCAGGTGCCGCCCGGGTTGAAGCCGCGGGTGGAGCTGTGGAACTCCACGTTCAACATGCCGTTCCACATCTTCCGCCACCGTGTGCGTCAGATCGCGGCGCTGAACCACTCGCGCGTCGGGGGCAACGTGGCCTGGGCCGAGTGGGACGAGATCCCTTCCGGTGCACGCGTGGTTCCCGTGGATGACGACGACTGGTTCGCCCCGGACGTCGGCCAGGTCCTCGAGCGGGAGTGGGGGTCCTTCTCGGGCATTTTTTGGCCCGCGACGTGGCTCGGGATCCCGTTGGGCCTCGGCCATGGGATCTACACGGTCCGTCGCGCGGTCCTGCCCTTCACCCCCCCGTTCCGCACCTGCAACACGAACAACTACGGCCTGGTCAAGGCCGACGGGACCAAGCCGCTGCTCGAGACGAACCGCTTCGCTACGGAGTGGTTCGACGGCCCCGGCCGCGAGCGCGTCAAGCCGGTCGCCCAGCGCCTCAGCGTCGTCAACCGCACGCTCGGCTCGCGCAGCGCGCTCCTTCCCCGGCGGCGGCCCGGCGAGCTCACACGCTCCCGGCTCCTGCGCAGGCTGCGCCGCTACCGCTGGCTCTACCGCCGCCGCCGCTTGCACGGCATGCCCGCCTGGTCGCGTCCCTACCTGACGATGATGGCCGAGCTCATGGACGAGCTCGAGCCGCGGGCTTAGCCCGCCCAGCGGGCGCGGCCCCGCGACCATAGGATGGACCAGCCGGCGGCCGATTCTGCCACCCCCCGCTCGTCTCGGTGCGTCGTGGTGCTGATCTACCAGCGCCGGGCCTGAACGGGCGAGACCCGGCCAGCCTGCTTCGCCTCGATCCGCCGGAGCAGCTCGCCGCCGACCGCCACGGCGCCGGCAGAGCCGAGGATCCACGCGATCGGCGCAAGCTGCATCGAGTAACGCCACATGCCGCCGTGCGCGAGCACCGTGAGCAACGTCACGATGAGCCATACGGACAGCAGGGCGGCGGCGGCCCGCCGGGAGCGCTCCTCGCCCACGAAGAGCAGCAGCAGCGACGCGGCGCCGCCGAGTGATACGACGAACCAGGCGAGGAGCAGCGGCATCGAGGCCATCCAGGTCCAGGTCGTGAGTTGCTGCGGGACCGCGCGACCCTCGCGGCGCAGCTCGGCCCGCAGGTTCAGGCCCTCCGACTCGATGTGATTCAGGTCCCAGATCGACCGGGCGACGCCCTTCGCCGTGCCGACCGCGTAGTCGTCCGGGTTCCGCAAAATCGCCGTCAGGGCCAGTTCCCTCTGCACGTTCCATGCCTCCCTTGAGCTGAGGCCGGTCTCATCCACAAGCGCGTCGTTGAACCGCGAGTGGTAGCGCCTCCCGCCGACCACGCCCTGAGCCTGGACGCGTCGCGCCAGGTTCGCGTATGAGGACTCCTGCGGGAACGGCAGCCCGTCGACCTCGAACGCGCGGTTGTACAGGGTCGCGCCGCTCTGGTTGCTCATGGTCGGGCTCTCGAAGAGGTCGACGTTACGGTATAGCCAGGGCGAGAGCACCAGGACCATCGCCAGCAGCGCCACTGCTGAGCCGCGCAGGGTCGCGCGCAGGCTGCGGGTCGCGAGCAGCAGTGCCAGCGGCGGCGCCAGCAGCAGGAACTGCCCAGCCGGCTTGACCCAGGTAGCGAGGCCGAAGCAGGCGCCGGCGAGAGCCAGCAGGCCGAGCGGCGGCGAGGGCGCCCGCGTCAAGGCCTCCGCGAGCAGTAGCCCCCCGGCCAGCACCAACGCCCCGAATAAGAAGTCCGGCAGCAGCTGGTGCTCGGACGTGGCCATCAGCGGCGTCACGGCCGCGAGCGCTCCCGCGGCTATGGCGGCGACACGCCCGAAATACCGCCATGCGGCGAGGACGATCACCGCGACGACCGCTACTCCCAACAGGTGCTGGGACACCACCAACGCGTCCTCGGTCCGCCCCGGCAGCTGCCGCAGCGCCGCCATCGTCCCCGGATAACCGGGCGTGTAGAAATGGCCGAACCGGTCGAAGCCCCTGCCCTCCACCAGGTCATCCGACAGCGTCAAGTACAACTCGGCGTCGGAGTTCGGCGGGGCGTCGTTGCGACCGACCAGCAGCGGCAGCCGGACGAGCAGGGCGACGCCGCCCAGCGCAAGCGCCCAGGTGAGCGGACCGAACCGAGTGAGCGGGCCCAACCGGGCCATTTCGCAACCCCATCCTGACGCGCACGCGTTCCTGTTGCAGAAGGAAGCCGCTTGCCGTATCCACCTACGGAACCGAAGGTCCCAGGCTCGAATCCTCGCGGGCGGGCTCACCAGGAAGCACCGAGGTGCCGCGATGAGTCCGACGCAAGTGGACCTCGCACGCCTCGGACCTGCCTACATGGAGCGGCAGTCCGGCCAGTGCTCGCCGAGCAGCGGGCCGACGAGCGCGGACGCACGGCCGGCGTGATACCACACCACGGCCGCGCGGTGGTCGCACGCGCCACCTACAGGGCGTCCGCAGCTACGAGAAGCACGCTCTCCAAGGTCAGCGTGGTGGTCGGCCCGCGCACCGGACAGGTCGCCGAGGAGGACGTGCTGTCGTCGTGATCACCTTCGACGACGGCTTCGCAAGCGTCGTCGAGAACGCGGCGCCCGCGCTCGTGGAGCGGGGCCTGCCAGCCACCGTCTTCTGCGTCGCGTCGCAGGGCACCTGGCGGCGTCAACGACTGGCCGGGCGAGCCGCCGCCCAACGCCGCCTGGCGAGCGCAGGGCTCGGTGGCGGGCCGGGAGCTAGTCGAGCGCACCTACGCAGGCGCCTGTGCGGTCGGAAACCGCGCCCTGAGCCCGGGCTTCGACCGCTTCGAGCTCCCGCGAGTCGAGATGCACTACCTGCGCCGGCCGTCCCTGCTGCGGCGCGTGCTCGGCGGCGGTCGCGCCTATCTCGCCCTGCGACGCGCGGGGCGGCGCCTAGTGACGCCCGACTGAGCCCTCGGCGCCCCTTGCTGGCGAGACCGGGGTGCGGCCCGCCGCCGTGCTCGGGCCTGGCCGCCATGGCGCGGGACCTTCGCTGCGATTACCGTTCCGCCGGTGCACGCACCGCTCCGCCTCGGGGTCATCGGCTGCGGCTACGTGGCCGCGGCCGCGCACCTGCCCGTCCTGAGCGACCTGCCGGAGGTGCAGGTGGCCGCGATCTGCGACCACGATCCGGGCCGCCTCGCCGGCATCGGCGATCGCTTCTGCGTCTCGCGCCGCCATGTCGACGCGAGCGAGCTGATCGCCGACCCCGCAGTAGAGGCGGTGGGCGTCTTCGTGCCGCCCGGCCACCACGCCCCGCCCGCGATCGCGGCGCTCGAGGCCGGCAAGCACGTGCTCGTGGAGAAGCCGCTCGCCCTTTCGCTCGCGGACGCCGACGACCTGGTCTCGACCGCGTCGGTTTCCCCAGGCGTCGCGACCGTCGGGTTCAACCTGCGTTCGCTCGACCTTGTGCGCCGCGCCCGCGAGCTCGTTAGCGCCGGGGAGCTCGGCCAGATCGAGGGCCTTCGCACGACCCTCAGCAGCAACCGCCGCTTCGATCGGAACGCCCCGGAATGGCGGCGGCGGCGAGAGCTCGGGGGCGGCAGCCTGATCGAGCAGGGGATCCACCACTTCGACCTCTGGCGCTACCTGCTCGGATCCGAGGTCGACGTGCTCTTCGCGCTCGCGCACGACGAGGACGCGGGCGCGGCTGTCACGGCCCGGTTGTCCGACGGAGTGCTCGTGCAGACGACGCTCTCGGAACGCACCACGCCAATGCACTCGGTCGACATCCTCGGGACGGAGGCCAGCGTGCGGCTCGCCCTCACTCACTTCGATGGGTTCGAGCTGCTGCCCGCAAACCGCGAGGATTCGGCGCCGCCCGTCCGCGCGCGGAGGGCCTTGGCGACTCTGCGCGGGCTCCCCCGGGCGGTGGCCGACCTCCGGCGGGGCGGCCACTTTTCCCACTCCTACGCGGAGCAGTGGCGGCGTTTCGCGGCGGCGGTGCGGCGGGGCGAGCCGATGGCGCCGACGTTCGAGGACGGCAGGCGAGCGGTCGCGATCTCCATCGCTGCCGTGCACTCCGCCTCCTCAGGCGCCCCCGTGAGGCTCGAGGACGTGGTCGCGGCACCGTGAGGTCCGCCCGCCTGCTGGCGATCGGCCTCGACGCCGCCGACGCTCCCCTTCTTCTCGGCTGGGCCCGGGAGGGCCGACTGCCGGTGCTCGGCCGGCTCCTTCGGTCGGGCGCGGAGGTCAGGCTCCGCAGCCGCGGCGACCTGTTCCCGGAGTCGGTGTGGCCGACGATCTCCACGGGGAGGTCGCTCGACTCGCACGGGATCTACAACTGGCGGGTCGTCCGCCAGGGCGGCTACTCGCTCGACTGGGTGAGGCAGGCGGACGGGGAGCCGATCTGGCAGATGCTCGGCCGCGAAAATCTGTCCTCGCTGCTGGTGGACATCCCCTACGCGGCGCCGCTCGAGGACGACGGGGTCACGGAACTGATCGGATGGGGTCAGCGCGGCTCGGCCGTCGTGGCGTCCTGGCCGCCAGATCTGATGGAGGAGGTGCAAGCTCGCCACGGTCGCTATCCAAGCTGGGCCCACCTCCACTTCCACCGTCGGGCGGTCGGCCAGCGGCTGCTGCTGCGCACGCTGGTCCGCATGACCGGCGTCCGCACACGCCTCGTTGCCGAGCTCCTGCGCGAGCGGCCCTGGAGCTTCTGCATGGTCTGCTACTCGGAGCCGCATAACGCCGGCCACGAGTTCCACCGCTACCGCGACCCCGGCGGCTGGGGGCACGAGCGGCACCGGGCGAGGGGGATGGAAGACGGACTGCTCCGCGTCTACCAGGCCGTTGACGCGGGAGTGGGAGACCTGATCGCGGCCGCGGGCGACCCGCTAGACGTGCTCGTCTTCTCGGGCATGGGGATGCGGAGCTGCACCAGCGGGGAGCGCCTTCTCGAGCGGGTCCTGGTCGGGCTCGGGTACCAGGTCCCTGCCACCGGGCGGCCGGAGCGGGCGCGGCCGCTCGGCGCGCTCCGCAGCGCTCTACCCTGGTCCATTCGTCACTTCTTGCACCTACGGCTGTCTCAGTCCGCCCGCGAGGCGCTCATGGCGCGGCTCTGGGTCGGTGCGACCGACTGGAGCCGGACCCGCGCCTACGCCGAGGCCGAGCCCGGGGTGGGCTTGGTGCACCTGAACGTGCGCGGGCGCGACCCCGAGGGTATCGTCGAGCCGGGCCCGGAGTACGAGGCCCTTTGCGACGAGGTCGCAACCGAGCTTCGGTCGCTGCGGGAGGTCGAGTCCGGCGAGCCGGCGGTCGTCGAGGTGGTGCGGCCGGGCGTGGAGGCGCTGCCCGACCTCGTCGTGCGTTTCTCGCAGGAGCGGTTGCTCGCCGCCGTACGCCACCCTCGCCTGGGCCTCGTGCGCGAGGACGTAGCCGACACCCCCTACAGCGAGCACACCGGCGAGGGCTTCCTCGTGGCCGCCGGTCCCGAAATCCGTACCGGGGCGACCTTGGAGGCAGACCTGGAGAGCCTCGCCCCGACCATCCTCGCGCTCATGGGCGTCGCCGTTCCGGAGCACTTCGACGGCGAGCCGCTCAGCGACCTCCTGCGGCCTCGCCGATCAGTCGGCGCAAGACGGTCGCCGAGCGATCCCAGCTGAGTTCTCTCACTCGCCGCCGCCCGCGCTCGCCGAGCTCCCGGCGGAGCGGCGCATCTTGAAGGAGCTCCGACAGCTTCCGCGCCAGCGCGGCCGAGTCACCGGGGGCGAAGTACCGCGCGGCGTCCCCCATGCTCTCGCGATGGGGAGGTATGTCGCTGAGGACAACGGGCGCCCCGCAGGCGGCGGCCTCGACAGCGGGGAGACCGAACCCCTCGCCAAGCGAGGTGACCGCAGCCAGCATCGCCGTGCTGTAGAGGGAAGCGAGCGTCGCGTCGTCCACGAAGCCGGGCAGGAGAACCCGCTCTTTGAGGCCGAGCCGGTCGATCCGCGCTCGTATCGCCTCCGCGGCGGAATGTGCCTCGTCATCCTCCAGCGGACCGACCAGGACGAGCGGCGGGCAGGAGCGACCCAGCTCGGCGCAGGCGTCCAGCAGCGTCTCGACGCCTTTGTGGGGGTTGATTCCGCTGGCATACAGCAGGAACTCGCCGTCTGCGAATGACGCTGTGCGCTCCGTCTCTCCGTCGCGCGGCCAGAAGACCGGGTCCGGGGCTTCCGGGACGACCTCGACACGGTCCCTGCCTAGGCCGAGGTGCTCCTCGAGGTCGGCCCGGGCCGACTCCGACACCGTGAACAGACGATCGGCGCGCCGGAGAGCGAGCGACTGCTTGAGGCGCCAGGCGGCGCGGGCCCGTTGGCTCGGGAGTACGAGCGACCCGAATTTCGACACGTTGGCGTCGTGGAGCCCCACGACGCTCGGCGTCCCACGCGTCGGGAACCAGGTCACGAGCGACGGGAACAGCAGGACGTCGAAGCCCTCAGCCGCCCGGACCAATCGGACAAGATCGCGCATGGGGCGCGTCGAATAGGCGGAGGAGCCGCGGCCGAGTGGCAGCGGGCGCAGCTCGGCCCCGGCGGGGATGTCCGGATGAGAGGCGTGGCCCTCGTCGATCAGCAGCACGTAGTCCGCGTCGGCATCGAGCTCGACGAGGCACCGGACCGCGTTGCGGGCGAAGCGCCCGTCGCCGTGCCGGTTTCCGAAGGCCGTGGCGTCGACGCCAACGCGCATGGGCGCGCGTCACACTACCTCGCCTGATCCGCACGATTCTGTTTCTCCATGCGTCGGCGAGCAGGTACGGCGCCGACCGCCAGCTTGAGTCCCTCGTCACTGGTCTCGACCGCGCGCGCTTCCGCCCGGTCGTGGTGCTCGGGGAGGAAGGAAGGCTGGCCACGGACCTGCGGGCCGGAGGGGTCGAGGTGCACGTCCGAGCGCTCGCCGTTCTCGCGCGGCACATGGCGTCCGGGCGCGGCGTCGCGTCGCTTGCGATGAAGGTGGCCCGCGACCGAGTTGCCGTTGGGGCGCTTGCGCGCGAGCGCGATGCGGCCGTCGTGCACACGAACAGCTCGATCATCGTCTCGGGACAGGCGGTGGCGGAGCGCGCCGGAGCGGCCCACCTCCAGCACATCCGCGAGATCTACGACGGCAGCGCGGGCAGGATCGGCACCGCGCTGTGGCCCCTGTTCAGGAGGCGCCTGGTGCGTGCTGACGCGCTCGCCTGCGTCTCGCGAGCCGCCGCGGCCCAGTTCGAAGGCCGCGGCCGTAGCTTTGTCCTGCACGACGGCCTTACGCGCACGCCCGGAAGGACGCCTCGTCAGGCGGCTCGACGCGCGCTCAGGCTCGACCCCGACTGCTTCGTGGTGGCAGTGGTGGGCAGGATCAGCGACTGGAAGGGGCAGCACGTGCTGGCGCGGGCGCTGGCCGAGCCGCCGCTAGCCGAGATCGGAGCCGTCGGGCTCGTGGTTGGGTCCGCCGCGCCGCTTCAGCCGCGGCACGAGAGCGACCTGGTCGCCCTTCGCAATGAGCTGCAGCTGGGCCACCGCCTCCGCCTGCTCGGCTTCCAGGAGGATCTCGCTGCCGTCTTCGGCGCCGCCGACGCGGTCGCTGCCCCGTCCACCCACCCGGACGCGTTCCCCAACGCCGTGCTCGAAGCCGCGGCCTCGGGCGTCCCCGTGGTCGCGGTCGATGTCGGCGGGATATCGGAGATTGTGCGCCATGGCGGCACCGGCAAGCTCGTGCCTTCGCCGGATCCGACCACGCTGGCCACGACCCTCCGCGAGTGGGCCGACGACCCCCAGCAGGCGCGGCGGCTTGGGGCCTCGGCGGCCGCTGACGTGCCCGCGCGCTTCGGACTCCGAAAGACGATCGACGCCGTGGAGGAGCAGTACGAGCGGCTAATGGGCGCCGCTGAGCGGCGCCCGAGCTACTAGCGGCTCTCGACGATCACGACGGGATCTCCCGCCCGGTCCGGCCCGTTAGTTCGCGCGGCCCGTAGAGCTCGGCAACCTTTGGCCAGAGTCACGCCCGCTCCCCGCTTGGGCGACCCGTGCGGTCGCGGGGAGCCGTTGCGTTCCGATCTGAACGGTCGTCTACCCCACTCGGCCGATCAAGCCACACTCACGCCAGACCCTCTGTATGACCCGCGGGCTGACCTATGCTGGCGCCCCATAGAACCCAGCGCAGTAGCAGCCAGCCGTCCGGATCGCCTGCCCGACTCCCCGCTCGAGGCGCTCGTCGGCGCTCGGCCGCTTCGCTCGTAGTGTGCTGCGCGAAGGCTGGATGGGCGTGAGACGCAGATGAGTAGCCCCGGAGAGGCGGCGGTTCGTTCCGATGTCGCGCTCGACGTCTACGGGCTTCGGATCAGTGTGGAGGGCGACTGGCCGGAGGTAGTCGAGGGGGCCCGCCTCGACTTCGAGTGGTTCGAGGCGCCCCGCGAGCCGGGCGCCCTGGTCGTGCGAGTCGAGCGCCGGCCGCCGGACTTCGCCCGCTTCGGCGATCTGGAGGCCACGTTCGTCACGCCGCGCAACGTGGTCTACCAAGCGCCGGACCGCACCGTGGTCGACTACTTCGGCCGGGCTCTCGCGGTGCTGACGCCGGACCGCACCTCCGCCTTGGTCCAGGGGGAGGACCTGGGGCTGGTGCACGAGGTCGTCTACCACCTGCTGCTCTCGGCCGTGGGTCGGCGGCTCGACGCCGCCGGCCTCACCAGGCTCCACGGACTGGGTATCAGGGGGGCCCAGGGGGGCGTCGTGGTGATGCTGCCTTCGGGTGGCGGAAAAAGCACGCTCGCGTTGCGTGCTCTTCAGGAGCCCGACATCGGGCTGATCTCGGAGGACAGCCCGCTCCTCGACCGCCGCGGCAGGCTGCATCCGTTCCCGCTGCGCATAGGAGTCAACGCAGCCGACGCCGATCGGCTGCCGCCGGGCAGCACTCGCACGATCGAGGGGATGGAGTTCCATCCCAAGGTGGTTCTGGACCTTGACGGCTTCCGAGATCGGGTGCCGGAGGGGTCCCTCGCGCTGCGACACCTGGTGGTGGGCCGGCGCTCCCTGGGAGTGGAGTCCAGGCTGGAGCCCCTCGCGTCACGGGCCGCGGTGGGTCCCCTGCTGCGCGAGGCCGTCGTGGGGGTGGGGATCTACCAGGGCATGGAGTTCATCCTGCAGCGCGGAATGCGCGACGTAGCCCTCAAGGCGGGAACCGTGGCGGGCCGTGCCACTCGCTGCGCCGCCGCGCTCTGGCGGGCGCGAACCTGGAGCCTCACGCTCGGACGTGATCAGGAGCGCAACTGGAAGGAGCTGCTCCCGCTGCTCCGCTGAGCTTCTCGCGGCAGGGCCGCGGCCCCGCCGTTCACCACGGCGATCTCGGGCCTCCGGCGCTGGCCAACAGGCAAGTCCACGGCGTCGACGAGGCCGGGCTCGTTCTCCAGGCTCAGTACCCCGACCTCGCTCGGAGACCCTCCAGCGCTGGCGGCGGCGAGCCGGCGGTCGCCCCGGCGCTCCAGGGCGTAGCCCGCCGCTCCGAGTGGAACCGAGGCCACAGCGGTCAGCTGGTGCAGACCGTGCAAGGCGACGCCGACGCCGCATCGGGCCAAGCCCAGTCTGCGCAGCAGCAGCGCGTAGAACGACCGGTTGAGCAGCAGGACCGCAGCAAACGCTGCGAGGGCGGGGTGGAGTCGCCTGATGGCTAGGCCGCCCAGCGTGGACAGCCATGCGGCGGCGCTGAGCCGGTGGCGCAAGCTCAGGTTGAGGGCGGATGACGAGGATCCGCGGCGTAGGAGCATTGCGACCCACGGCGCGCCGCGTCGAGTCAGGTCCGTCCAGACCATGCCGCGCAAGGTCCACCGCTTCAGGTGGGTTCCGAACAGGCCGGGGTCGAGGCGGACTCGCTCGCCTTCGTCGACGATCCGCATCCCGAGTTCGATGTCCTCGACGAAGGGGGCGGTGTAGCGGACTTCGTCGAAGCCGCCGCTGTTGAGGAACACGTCACGGCGCATCGCTCCGACCCCCGCCCAGAAGGTGGTCGCCCGCCCGGGGGAGGACTGGTGCACGTGGTGATGGAGCAGATTTCGAAACTGCGAGACCAGACCCGGTGCCGGCGGAGCGTCGTCATACGAGCCGAACAGCCCAGCCAGCTCGGGCTCGCCTCCGAAGGCGGCCCGCACCCGGGTGAAGGCATCGGGGTGGATGGCCACGTCTGCGTCGATGAACACGAGCACGTCGCCGGTCGCCCGGCGGGCGCCCTCGTTGCGCGCCCCCGCCGGTCCCCGTTGGGCGCAGCGGTCGACGACGAGCACCTCCTCGGGCGCTTCTGCCGCCGCCTCGATGGCGAGCAGGCAGCGCTCGAGTGTGGGCGGGTCCTTCGTGGCGGGGATGACGGCGGTGAGGCTGGGCACCCAATGATGCTAAGCGCAACGGGCGAAGCTCGCCAACCGCCTCCGGTCGACAGTGTTGGAGTGGACGGGCGCGTTCCGCGGCCATCCGCGCCGGTAGGCGTGATAGACGCCCGTCACGCGGTCGCAGGACGCCGCCCGCCGCACTGGCTCGAAGCGACCTGGAACCTCGTCTACGATCGAGCGATCGAGTCACCGTCCCGCAGCGTCGCCGATGCTTCGGCGGCCTCAGCGATCGCCGTCGAGCCCGTCCGACGCGGGCTACGGCTGCCGGCGAGCACTCGTCGCGCCGTCGACGTGGTTCGAGCTTTGGTGATCTCCGATCTGAGGGCCCGCTACGGTCGCGGGAGGCTGCGCTCGCTCAAGTGGCTGCTCGACCCCTATGCAGCCGCCGGCGTCTATCTCCTCCTCATTGCGTTCGTGCTACACCGGCAGGGGCCAGCCCCGGGCCTGAGCATCGCCTGCGCGATCTTGCCGTTCCAGCTCGTGATGGCGACGACGATCAACGCCCTGACGTCTGTTCAGCTGCGCGGCTCGATCATTGTGAACATGTCCTTTCGGCGGCTCCTGATTCCGGTCGCGTCCGCGGTGACCGAAAGCATCGCCTTTACGGCATCGCTCACCCTGCTCGCGTTGATGATGGCCATCTATGGGGTGGCTACCACCACTGCTGTCGCCTGGCTGCCGCTGGTCCTCCTCGTGACGTTCGTGTTCGCGTTGGCGCTCGCATATCCCGCCGCGCTCGTGGGGCTGTGGTACCAGGAGGTGAACAACTTCATCATCAGCGGCGTCCGCACCGCCTTCTTTCTGGCGGCGGGTGTGGTGGCGCTCGGCCAGACACACGGAGGCGCGCACCTCATGCTGTCACTCAATCCGTTGACGGCCATCTTCGAGTCCTATCGGGACGTATTGCTCTACGGTCAGGCGCCAGCGGCCTGGGAGCTCCTGTATCCGGTTGGAGTGGCCGCCCTCCTGCTCGGCGGGTTCGTCCGGCTCTTCAATCGCGAGCAGTCCCAGTTCGCGAAGGTGATCGAGTGAGCGCGTTCGTCCGCGCGAACGGGGCGGGCGTCCGCTTCCAGTTCGACCATCAGCGCCGAGTTGTGACGCCCGCGATGGGCCGGTTCCGCCGCGCCGGACCTACCCTGTGGGGCCTGCGCGGGGTGACGTTCGCCATCGGTCCGGGCGAGGGCGTGGCGCTGGTAGGTCCGAGTGGATCGGGCAAGACCTCCCTCCTGCGGCTCTCGGCGGGCGTGCTGGTGCCGGACGAGGGATGGATCGACGTGGGAGGACGGGTGGGCTCGCTGCTCGCGGTGCAGGCCGGGCTCATGCCGCGGCTGACCGGGCGCGAGAACGCCAGCCTGCTCGGCGTCCTCGCGGGCATGTCGGCGGCCGAGACCCGGCGCTCGCTCGCGGCCATCAAGGAGCGAAGCGGCTTGGAGGACGCCTTCGAGCGTGCGGTCTCCAGCTACTCGCTCGGCATGCGCGCTCGGCTCGGCTTCGCGGTCGCGGACTGCCGTGACGTGGACGTGCTCGTCCTCGACGAGGTCCACGATGCCCTGGACCAACAGTTCAGGGAGATCGTGGCGGAGCGGGCGGAGGTCATTCGCAGTCGTGGCGGCGTCGTGATCGCGGCCGGCCACGACCACTCAGTGCTCGGGCGGATGTGCGAGCGGGCGATCCACCTGGAACATGGGGCGGTGGTTGACGACGGGCCGTTCGAGCGGGTGCGTGAGGCGTACCTGCAGTCCGTCGCAGCGGTTGCAGAGGAGGCGGTGCCGGTCGTGCCCGTCAGCGGGAATCAGCGCGACTGACGGCCGCGCGAAGCAGCTCGTAGTAGACCTCGCCGAGTCGACGCCGCCCGACGCAGCGTTTGCAGCCATGCCATCGCGGAGGGCGAGTCCGTGGAGGAGATTTCCTGGCTGCTCGGCCACGAGAACAGTCTCGTTACGCGGCAGGTCTACGTGCAAGAGGTCAAGAGTGCCGAGCGGCAAGCACGGCAGCGGGCGGGGCTGGAGACTCGATACGGTGGCGTCCTCGCCAGCGCCAGCGAGCCGGTCATCCACCTAGCCGATGAAGGCGAAGTGGTGCCGCTGCCGCAGGTGGTTGGCTAGACCGCTCGCTTGGGTCGGATTCCGAAAGCGCGGATACTGGGCGGACGATGTCGCAGGAGAACGTGGACTTGGTTCGTCGTTGGCTCTCGGAGTTCGCGGATCCGGCGAGCCTTCAAGACGTCGCCGCAGGGGGCACTGATCTCGCTCCCTACTTCCAGCCTGACTTGGAGGTCGTGAACTTCTCGGAGGGACCCCTCACCAAGCCCTACAGAGGCCACGCTGGAATGCGTCAGTGGGTGTCCGAGAGCTTCGCGGAGGTAGATGACCCCTGGGTCGAGCTTGACGAGGTTCTTGCCTCGGGCCAGTCCCACGTCGTAATCACCGTGCGTTTTCACGGC
>Ga0126307_10000073_pt1 | contig 54485 bp, 61 predicted proteins | sample Plot28_FD_89955 | JGI IMG/M metagenome (GOLD analysis project Ga0126307, IMG submission 89955) | Serpentine soil microbial communities from UC McLaughlin Reserve, CA, USA - Plot28 | ecosystem: Environmental > Terrestrial > Soil > Grasslands | place: USA: UC McLaughlin Reserve, Lake County... | reverse complement strand
CCGGGCGCCTGGTTGGTCGACGAGCCGTCGAACCCCCAGATGGGCAGCTCGGCGCCGTCGGCCAGAATCTTGGTCTTCGACCGCAACTTGGCTGTCGGCTCGGTGCCGTCGATCCAGATGTACTCGGCCTTAAAGGGCATCGGGGGGCTGTCCTCCGGGGTCTCGTGCTGCAGGCCCGCGCTGCAGGCATCCGGAGCACGACCCTTCCACCAGGGCTTTTCCCCGTTGTTGCCCGACCGTGAACGCTATGTGAACCGAAACAGGTCCAAGTTGCAGCCCGGCCGGGGTCATCGCAGGATGCCCGCATGGAGAGCACCGAACGACAGCGTGAGTACGTGCTGCGCACGGTCGAAGAGCGGGGCGTCCGCATGGTGCGCCTCTGGTTCACCGACGTGCTGGGGCAGCTCAAGTCGTTCGCCATCTCCCCGGCCGAGCTCGAGAACGCGTTCGACGGCGGCATGCGCTTCGACGGCTCGTCGATCGACGGGTTCAGCCGCGTGCAGGAGTCCGACGTGCTGGCCAAGCCCGATCCGAACAGCTTCGAGATCCTCCCGTGGGCCGACAGCATCGGGACCTCGGCCCGCATGTTCTGCGACATCGCCAACCTCGACGAGACGCCCTTCGACGGCGACCCCCGCCAGGTGCTGCGGCGCAACCTCGACCGGGTGCGCGAGCGGGGCTTCAGCTTCTACGCCGCCCCGGAGATGGAGTTCTTCTACTTCGCCGACGGCAACCCCTCCGGCAAGCCCAAGCCCCTGGACGAGGCCTCCTACTTCGACCTCACCACGGCGGACGTGGCCACCGACCTGCGGCAGCGCACGATCCACACCCTCGAGGCGATGGGCATCCCCGTCGAGTACAGCCACCACGAGGACGCGCCCAGCCAGCACGAGATCGACCTGCGTTACACCGACGCGCTGACCATGGCCGACAACGTCATGACGTTCCGGCTGGTGGTCAAGGAGGTCGGGCTGGAGGCCGGCGTGCACGCCACGTTCATGCCCAAGCCGCTGACCGGCGTGCAGGGCTCCGGCATGCACACCCACTTCTCGCTGTTCGAGGGCGACACAAACGCGTTCTACGACCCGGGCGACGAGCGCAACCTGTCGAAGGCGGCCCGGGGCTTCATCGCCGGCTTGCTGCGCCACGCCCCCGAGATCACGGCCGTGACGAACCAGTGGGTGAACTCCTACAAGCGCCTGGTCGTGGGCTACGAGGCCCCGATCTACACGTCCTGGGCGCGCAACAACCGCTCGGTCATCGTCAACCTGCCGCCGATCAAGCACGGCAAGGCCGAGAGCGCCCGCATCGAGTACCGGGCGCCCGACCCCGCCTGCAACCCGTACCTGGCCTTCTCGGTCGTCCTTGCGGCCGGCCTCAAGGGTCTCGAGGAGGGCTACGAGCTGCCACGCGAGACGGCGGTCAACCTCTACGAGCTCACGCCGCACGAGAGGATGGCCGAGGGGATCGACACGTTGCCCCAGTCGTTGAACGATGCTCTCGACGTGATGGAGGAGTCCGAGTTGGTCGCGGAGGCGCTGGGGGAGCACGTGTTCGAGTGGTTCATCCGCAACAAGCGCACCGAGTGGATGGACTACAAGTCCACCGTCGGCCAGTGGGAGCTCGATCGCTACCTCGGCAGGCTCTGAACCAGGCGACGCGAGAGCTGCCGATGGAACCCCTTCTGCTGTTCCCCGACCCCGCGCCGCCCGAGCTCGCCCAGGCCCTCGACCTCGTCGGCTACCCGTGGAAGGCCGTGACCGACGAGCGCGCCGCGACCCGCAACGAACCCGAGGACGGGTGGGCGGGTGGCGTCGTCGTTGCCGCGAACGACGCCGAGGGCGCGTTCTCGTTGTGCCGGGCGCTGCGCAAACGCGACCTGCCGCTCGAACCCCTGCTGCTGCTCATCTCGGGCGCCCAGCTCGGCGACCTCGAGCTGCGCGACGACCTGTTCGACGACTTCTGCCTGTACCCGTTCCAGCCCCTCGAGCTCGAGGCCCGGCTCAAGCACCTGTTCTGGCGCACCGGACGCGGTACGCGGCCTGAGCTCGTCGAGTACGGCCCTCTGGTGCTCAACCTCGAGACGTACCAGGCGGGGATCGACGGGCACCCGCTCGACCTCACCTACATGGAGTACGAGCTGCTCAAGTTCCTCGCGTCGCACCCGGGGCGGGTGTTCACGCGCGAGACGCTGCTCAGCCGGGTGTGGGGCTACGAGTACTACGGCGGCGCTCGCACGGTCGACGTCCACATCCGGCGCCTCCGCGCCAAGCTGGGCGAGGAGCACGCGAGCCTCATTCAGACCGTCCGGTCGGTCGGCTATCGGTTCGGCCAGTCGCGCTGGGGCGTCTGAGGGTCCCGCGTCCGGCGGGCGCCGGGCTCCGCCACGGCGGGCGACCGGTTCGCCTCCGAGTAACCGGTCCGCGTGGGGCGGGTGACCGGCTCCGGGGGTGACCGGCTCCGCCTGCGGCGGGACGGGCTGGACGCGGTGAACGCCTAGCGGTTGAGCTCGAGCAGCTCGCTGCCCTCGTAGCGGGCGTCGGCGTCGCTCTTGAGGGCCCAGCCCAGCCCGGCGGCGGCGAGCGCTCCCGACATGGCGACGGCCACGGGGAAAACGACCAGGAGGATGACCGCCAGGATCACGGCGCCGATCATGGCGTCATCTTCCCCCGACGAAGGCCCACGCCTCCACTTCGACGAGCGCCCCGAGCGGCAGCTCGGCGATGCCGACGGCCGAGCGGGCCGGGCGGTGGTCGCCGAAGCCCTCGACGTAGGCCTCGTTCATGTCGGTGTAGTCGCTCATGTGGCGCAGGAACACCGTGGTCTTCACCACGTCGGTGAGCGACGCCCCCTCGGTGGCGAGGTGGGCCTCGAGGTTGCGGATGGCCTGGCGCAGCTCGTCCCGTGTGCCGCCGTGCACGAGCTGGCCGTCGGCCAGGCCGACCTGACCCGAGACGATCAGCCAGTCACCGGCACGCACGATCGGCGTGTAGGCCCCCACGGGCCGCGGAGGTGAGGTCATGGCCGTCGACCCTAGTGGCGGCCGGCGTCAGCGGCGCCGGACCGGCGTGCCGGTGGGCCACGCCGGGGGCGTGCCCTGCGCCAGCCAGGTGGCGGCGGCCACGGCGGCGAACACGGCATCGGAGCCGTTGACCGGCGGGCCGTCGGCCGGCTCGACGGTGACGTCGATCGGTGGCGTGTCGACGGCGCGGAGGACGCCGAAGCTGCGGATCGTCAGGTCGTGCACCTCGCCGGCGCCGTCGACCGCCAGGCCCTCGCTCGTCACCCAGCCGAGCGCCATGTGGGTGGCGCCGACCGCGTACGACCGCACGACGATCTCGTCGAGCGGGTCCCCGCACGTGACCCGCACGCTGACCCGGGGGGCGTCCCCGAGTGCGACCTCGGCGGTCGCCACGGCCCCCTCAGGCGAGCACACGGTGACCGCCGCCCGCCCGTCGCTCCGCTCGGCGGCGGCGACGCCCGGCCTGTCGCTGCGACCGGGAGCGCCGGCACCGTGGACGGCGGCGAGCAGCGCGATCGCCTCGGCCCAGCCTGTGGCCCGCGGGGCGCACGACGTGGGCGGACCCGGCACGTCGACCTCCTCGATCACCAGGCCGGGGGCCACGGCGACGATGGCCTGGGCGAAGCCGGGGCTGCGGACCACGCGCACGACGCCGGTCCCGTCGGCCCGGACGCCGGCGGCCAGGGGCGGCCGCTTGGGACCGCGGCGCACGGCGTCCTCGCGCGACAGCACGACCCGCACCGGCCGGTCGTGCTCGTCGGCCAGCGCCCGGGCGGCGGCCGCCACCGCGGCGTCGGCCTTGCCGCCGAAGGCCCCGCCGTTGGCCAGCGGTGTGGCCGGCTCGCCCCCGGGCACGCACCACGACGCGTCGACCTCGAGGTAGGCCGGCTCGACCCAGGTCGTCTGCAGCGTCACCGCCCAGTCGCCCTCGGGCACGGCGACCGGGTGGGTCAGCTCGGCCGTGGTTCGCCGCCCCTGCACCTTCCCCGACGCGGCCCGGGCTTCGGCCAGCGTGTCGCCCACGGCCCAGCCGCCGGCGCCATCGGGCACGGCCACGAGGGCATCGTGCGGGGCCAGGTCGTCGGCGAATCCGCCGCGGCCGAGCGCCACCTCGGGGGCGACCCGCTGCGGGGCCCGTCCCTCGATCGTGGCCCGCCGGGAGGCGGCGTCGAGGTCGCGCGCGTGCCCGCCCGGAGCGGCAGCCCCGCCGAGCGCCGCCGCGTCGAGGATCGTGCGCCAGCCGGTGCACCGGCACAGGTGGGCGAGCAGGGCCTGCTCGACCGGTGCCGGATCCGTGAGGTCGGCGCCCTTGGCCCGCAGCGCCTCCAGCCGCAGGACGATGCCCGGCGTGCAGAACCCGCACTGGCTGGCGCCGGTGGCGCAGAACGCGTCGCCCCACGCCTGGCGCCGGTCGGCGTCGAGCCCGTCCAGCGTCGTGATCGTGCGGCCCCGCACGCGCCGGGCCGGGGTCACGCAGGCGACCCGGGGCTGGCCATCGACCAGCACGGTGCAGCAGCCGCACTGTCCCTGAGGGCTGCAGCCGTCCTTGGGTGACCGTGCCCCCAGGAGCTCACGGAGGGCGACGAGCAGGTTCGTGCCGTCGTCGGGCACCTCGACCTGCATGCCGTCGACCTCGAACTGCAGCGGGGGCCGGGTCACGTCGGGCACGCGGCGAGGATAGGGGCGCGAGCGCGCCGGCCGGCACGGCGGCCGGCCGTCCCCGGGCGCCTCAGGCGTCGCCGAGCGCGAAGAACCGGCCGCTGCGGGTGCCGACGAACATGCGGCCTCCCCACACGGCCGGCGTCGACTCGATGCAGCCGCCCAGCTCGACGGACCAGAGCTCGGGCGGGGTAACGGTCGTGTCCGACACGTCGTAGCCGTGGAGCACGCCGCTGCAGTCGCCCTGGACGAGCACGTCGTCGACGATCACCGGCGACTGCCACGTGGGCGGCGGCAGCTCGAGGGTCCAGCGCACGGCCCCGGTCCGGCGGTCGACGCCCAGCACCCGGCCGCCGTCGGTCGGAGCGACGACCAGGTCGCCGTACAGGGCCGGGGTGCCCCAGATGCCTGCCGGCAACGTGTCGCGGTCGTCGACCTTCCACACGAGCGGGTCGGCCCGGCGCGGGTCGAGCTTCATGAGCTGGCCGATCTCGGCCGAGCGCTGCGTGCCGCGCTCGTACTCGCTGCCCACGTACAGGAAGCCCTCGTCGTCGACGACCACCGAGGCGTCGGTGTCGTCGCCGGTCCAGAAGCGGAAGGTGCGGGTTGGCATGCGCCCCTCGGCGACGCCCGAGACGTCCCACCCCTGCACCAGGCCGCCGGAGTTCGCGAAGTAGATCGTGCCCTCGTGGTACGAGACCGAGTTCTCGATCGAGACCTCGTTGTCGCCAATGGCGCCGAGCAGCTCGTCGTCCCACCCCGGCGTGTTGAACACCAGCTGCGGGGCCACGGTGACCGAGCCGTCGGCGGCGTAGCCCCGGTTCAGCTTCACGATGTGGAACTGCGAGTTCTCGCCGCCCTCGTAGAGGAGGTCGTCCATCACGAGCGGCGAGCCGTCCCAGTCGTCGTTCCACTTGGTGGGTGACACGGCATCGGCGGACAGGGACCACAGCTCGACGGGCTCGGGTCCGGCGATCGAGATGACGTGCAGCGAGTTGTCACGGCTGCCCGAGTAGACGAGCGGGAAGCCGTCGGGGTCGACGCTGACCGACCCCTTGATGATGTCGCCCGTGGGGAACGGCGGGATGATGTCCTCGCCGGTCTCGAAGTCGACGAAGTGCACGTGGCGGTCGTAGGCCCCGAAGACGACCCAGGTGCGGCCGTCGCGCTCGAAGACCGACGGCTGGCCGGTCCAGCCGGTGCCGCACCACGTCTTCGTCTCGTTGCCGACTGTCGACTCGGCGCACATGTTCCCGTCCTCGCCGGGATAGGTCCACAGCACCTCGGGGCGCTCGGGCACGGGGCCCTGGCCGTAGTAGCTGCGCGACGGGCTGCCGCGGAACGTGAGTAGGCCCGGCGTGGCGAAGCCCGAGGCGGGGGCGCCGCCGGCGTCGTCGGCCGCCGTGGTGGGCGCCCCGGGGGCACCGGGTTGCGCGGCGGGGGCGGTGGTGGCGCTCGCCCGCTGCTCGGTGGCGTTGTCGTCCGCCTCGTCGCCGGAGCCGACGAGCTGGACACCGGCGGCGATGCCGGCGATGAGGAGGCCCAGCACGACGAGCGCACCGAGCCGCCGCCGGTCGTGGCGCGGGGCGACGGCGAGGTGGGCCGCGGCCGGGCGACCGGGGCCACCGACGCCCCCGGTCGGGCCACGCCCGCCGCCCGCGCTCGGGCCAGGAGGGGGAGGCGGGCTGTCGGGAGCGCGCCCGCCCGGTCCGGGACCGCTCATCGGCGCTGCGCCGATCGGCCGGCGCGCCGGATCGCGCCATGGAGGTCCGCCCCCGGCGCCGGCACCCGGACCGCCGGCACCCGGACGGCCGGCACCCGGACGGCCGGCACCCGGAGTAGCGGCGCCCGGACCGTCGGCACCCGGACCGCCGGCACCCGGACCGCCGGCACCCGGACCGGCGCCGGGCGGTACACCGCCGGCCGCGGTCTCGGCGTGGCGCCACCGGGCGGCGGAGCGGGGGCGCTCGTCGCCGGGACCGCCGTAGGCCGTGTCTCCGGCGGAGTGGTGGCGGCGGTCGTCCGCGTAGGGGTCGTTCTCGCCCGAGCGCGGACGACGGCCGGCGCTTCCGCCCGCCGTCGATGGCTGATCGGGGGACCGGCCGCCGCGCGACGAGGACCGCCTATCGTCACGAGCGCCCACCCCCGCCTCGACTCGAAGAGGCCCGAGCCCGACCTAGCTGAAGCTCTGGCCGCAGCCGCAGGTGCGCTGGGCGTTCGGGTTGTCGATGGCGAACCCGGCGCCCTGGAGCCCGTCCTTGTAGTCGAGCGTCGCACCCTCGAGCAGCATGGCGCTCGACGGGTCGACCACGACCTTCACACCGTTGAAGTCGACTGTCTGGTCGTCGCTCGCCACGTCGGTGTCGAAGAACATCTCGTAGCTGAAGCCCGAGCAGCCGCCGGGTCGCACGGCCACGCGCAGAGCGAGGTCGGGCACGCCCTCGGCGTCGATCAGCGATCGGACCTTGTCGGTTGCGGTGTCGGTGAGGACGATCACGTCTGGTGCCTCCTGGCGTCTCTTCGAGACCTGTTGAAGCCTATCGGGCGGGTGTGACGGCCGGAAACGCGGATCGTGGCCGAGCTCACGACGCCCGGGCCGTCACGACGAGCTCGACCTGGCACGGGCTGCGGTCGAGCAGCGAGTGGAAGGCGGTCACCCGGCCGCCCTCGTGGGACTCGACGAAGCCCTCGACCAACCCGCGGTGCAGGCTGCACACCAGCTCGGGGTTCGCCTCGGCGAGGGCCTGGAACGGGCAGTGGGTGAAGGCCACGGTGGCCGCATCGCCCTCCTCGACCACCGCCGGGTCGAACCCGAGGGCGTCGAGCCGGGCCACGAGGCGGTCGAGGCACGGCGAGTTGGGAGCGACGCGCTCGGAGTCGGCGGCGTCGGCCACCCCCTGGTCGCGGCCCGCCTCGGACGCCTCTTCGCCGCCCAGGCCGGCGGCCCCGGCCAGCTGGAGGAGCATGCCGGCGAGCAGCGGGAACGTGGCCGGCTCGAGGCCGAGGGACGGGGCGTCGGTGGCCAGCGAGTAGCGGTGCTGCGGCCGGCCCACGGTCCCCCGGGCGTCGGACTCGACGGCCAGCAGGCCGACGTCCCGCATCCGCTCGAGGTGGGGCCGCACCGTGTTGGGGTGCAGGCCGAGGGACTCGCTGATCTCGGCGGTGGCCAGAGGCCGCGGCGAACGCGCCAGCTCGAGGTAGATCGCGTAGCGCGTGTTGTCGCCCAAGGCCTTGAGCACGGCCAACCGGGGTGCGGACGACTCGGGCACGGGACAGAGCGTATCCGTCGTCTCCGGAGTTTCACCGGGCCGCGTCGGTAGAATCCGATCCGTGCCCGCCCTCCCGACCCCCGACGACATCCTGGGTGTCCTCCGCGGGGTCATCGACCCCGAGCTGGGCAGCGACGTGGTCGACCTCGGCATGGTGCAGGGCGTCGACATCGGCGACGACGGTGCGGTCACGGTCACCGTCGCACTCACGACCGCGGGTTGTCCGCTGCGCGCCCAGCTCCAGAAGGACATCCGGGTCCGTGTCGGGTCGCTGCCCGGCGTCAGCGAGGTGACGCTGTCGTGGACCGAGATGACCGAGGCGCAGCGCTCCACCGCGATGGCCAAGGCCCGGTGGAACGTCACGCAGCGCCCGGAGGACACCTCCGTCCCCAACACCACCAAGATCGTCCTGATCGCTTCCGGCAAGGGCGGCGTCGGCAAGTCGTCGGTGACGGTCAACCTGGCGGCCGCTCTCGCCGCCCGGGGCCTCACCGTCGGCGTGCTCGACGCCGACATCTGGGGCTTCTCGGTGCCCCGCATGCTCGGCGTGCAGGGCCGGCTGGGCGGCGAGACCGACGGCGACCGCAAGCGCATGGTGCCCCTCGAGCGCCGGATCGGCGACGGGGTCGTGCGGGTCGTGTCGATGGGCTTCCTGGTCGATGGCGAGGAGACCGCCCTCATGTGGCGTGGCCTGATGCTCAACCGGGGCGTGCAGCACTTCCTGCAGGACGTCGCGTGGGGCTCCGACCTCGACTACCTGCTCGTCGACATGCCGCCGGGCACCGGCGACGTGCAGATGGGCGTGGCCAAGCTGCTGCCCCACGCCGAGGTCGTCGTCGTCACGACGCCGGCCCGTGCCGCCCAGAAGGTGGCCGAGCGGGCGGTGGGCATGGCGCGCAAGAGCTACCTGCGGGTGGCCGGCGTGATCGAGAACATGAGCGCGTTCGAGTGCGACCACGGCGAGACGTACGCGTTGTTCGGCGAGGGCGGCGGCGAGCAGCTCGCCATCGATTCCGGCGTGCCCCTGCTCGGCACCGTGCCGCTCGAGCCCAGCGTGTCGGCAGGCGGCGACGGCGGCGAGCCGGTCGCCCTCGGCACCGGTCCGGCCGCCGAGGCGTTCCGGGCGATCGCCGCCCGCATCGTCGAGGAGGCCGTTCCGCCGGCGGCGATGGCGGGCTGCAGCGCCCGCATGCTCGACGCCGCCGTGGCAGCGCTCGACCAGCTCGACGCCGCCGAGGTGTAGGCGGGCCGGCGGCGGGGCGGGCTCGGCGGGGCCGCGCGGCGTCAGGTGCCGGGCTCGGTCGAGTCGCCGCCGCCCGGACCGGCGGCGTCGTCGCCCAGCTTGCGCTCGGCCGCCTGTTCGGCGGCGTGCGCCATGGCGAGGTCGAGCAGCGAGATCACCGATGTGGTGGCGAGCGGACGCAGCCGATCGAGGGCGTGGGTCAGCTCGGCCCAGGCCGCTGGGTCGTCGGCGTCGGCGTCGCTGCGCGAGTCGGGCCAGAGGTGGTCCATGAAGAAGTCGACCAGCAGCTCGGCCATCTGCTCGGTGTGGGTGCGCAGCCGCTCCATGATCTCGATGCGGCGCTCGAGGGGGAAGTCGAGCGACGCCAGCTCCTCGGCGGCCCGGAACAGCGCCGGGGCGGGGAGCTGCCAGCGGCCGTCGGCCAGCACCCGCACGATGCCCAGCTCCTCGAGGGCCGCGGCGACGACGGGGGTCGGGCCCCCGCCGATGCGGGCGGCGCCCTCCTCGGGGTCGATGATCTCGACCTCGTCCTTGCCGGCGGGCGACACCGCGGCCTGCACGAATGCGAGCGCGTTCGCCGCCGTGTCGGGCGCCCGTTCGAGCAGCCGGCGGATGGCGACGAGCGTGAGGCCGTGGGCCTGCAGGTCGCGGATGGCTTCCAGCCGCTGAACGTGGGCGGCGTCGTAGCGGGCCGTGCGGCCCTCGCGGCGGGGCGGGGGCAGCAGCCGTTCGGACTGGTACCAGCGGATCGTGCGCACCGTGGTGCCGGTCAGGCGGGCCACCTGATCGACGGTGAGCCCGTCGAGCGTGTCGGGGGCCGCGGTCACGGCGACGCAGGGTAGTTCACGGCCGCCCACCGCCGGCAGGCATGACGTCCCTCGTGGGAGCTCAGGCGGCCGACCACGTGTCGTCGAGCCCGTCGCCGCGGGCGAGGCCTTCGTCGGCGAGCTTCCGTAGGTGCGCCCAGAGCGAGTAGCGCGCCCAGCCGTGCATCTCGACCGGCACGTCCGTGTAGACGTCGGCCACGAGCTGCGGGATGTCGGCCGAGCCCCGCGCCCGGAGGGCGTCGATGACCTGCCGCTCCCGCTCGAGCCGGTGGCTGATGTAATCGTCGATCACGCCGATCGGATCCTCGATGACGTGCCCGTGGCCGGGGGCGATCGACCGCAGCCGGGGACGCAGCCGCTTCAGCCGTTCAAGCGACGCCAGATAGGCCGACATGTCCCCGTCGGGCGGAGCCACCACCACGGTGGAGCCCTGCATGATGTGGTCGCCCGAGAACAGCGTGCGCTCCTCGTTGAGGAGGTAGCAGAGGTGGTTCGAGGCGTGGCCGGGCGTGTGCAGGGCCGTGAGGTGGAACTCGGTGGCCTCGATCACGTCCATGTCGCCGAGCGTGCCGTCGAGGTCGACGCGCACGTTGCCCAGGTGGTCGCTGCCCCCGTCGAACGCCAGGATCTCGGCCCCGGTGCGCTCGCGCAGGGCGGCGGCGCCGGGCGAGTGGTCGGAGTGGGTGTGGGTCAACAGGATCCACCGGATGCGGTCGCCGCCGCAGCCGGCGATGGCGTCGAGGTGGGCCTCGTCGTCGGGGCCAGGGTCGATGACGATGATCTCGTCGATGCCGACGAGGTAGGTGTTCGTGCCCGGCCCGGTCATCGACGAGGGGTTGCGGCACACGATGCGCCGCACCATGGGCGACAGGGCGCTGGCCACGCCGTAGACGATCGGCCGGGGAGTGTCGAGGGCGTTGTCGCTGCTCACGACGGACCGCCGAGCTCGCCGCGGTCGCCGGAGCCGGCGGGTGGGTTTTCCCAGCTCTCGGCGTCCCACACGCCCGGGTTCCCGGCTGAGCGCCCACCGCCGAAGCCGCGCCCACCGACCCCGCGCCCTCCGCCCGAGATGACGGTCAGCCGGGCGCGCCGGACCACAGCGGTGAGCAGCACCCGGCGGGCTACCGCCCGCGTGGGCGGGAGCAGCAGCACGATGGCGAGGCAGTCCGTGATGAAGCCGGGCGTGATCATGAGCGCGCCGGCCAGCAGGATCAGGAAGCCGTCGGCCACCTCGCGACTGGGCATCTCACCCCGATCGAGCGCAGCCCGGACGCGCACGAACATGTCGACGCCCTCGCGCTTGGCCAGCCAGGCGCCAACGACGGACACGGCGACGAGCAGGGCGAAGGTGTTGAGGACGCCGATGCCGTCGGCCACGGTGACGATCAGCGCCAGTTCGGCGACGGGCAGGGCCAGGAACAGCAGCGCCAGCACTAGGGCCATCGGAAACGTCCTACGAGCAGGTATTCGAGGGCTCGATCACTGACGTAGCCTACCGGTCGGCCGGCGGCTTCAGAGGGCGGGCGACCGGCGCCGGAGCGCGCGATCACCCGGCACCACACCATCGACCCCCCGTCGGTGGTGCGGTGCCGGACCGTGAGATCGGCGACTAGTTGTGCTGGGCCACCAGGGCGCGGCGCTCGGCCTCGTTGAGGCCGCCCCAGATGCCATGCGGCTCACGGATGCGCAGTGCGTACTCCAGACACGGCTGGCGCACCGAACACGTGGTGCATATGGCCTTCGCTTGCTCTTCCCGCTTGAACTTCTCGCTCTTGCGCTCGAAGTGCGGCGGTGGGAAGAAGACTGCGGCTTGCGGACCCCGGCATGCGGCCCGTACCTGCCACGCCTCCTCGATGCGCTGTGCACTCACGGACACACCCCCCTTCTGGACCGGACCCTACAACTCGCATTGAGGGCGTACAAGGGGTAGTTGCTGACATCCCGACACGAGAGTCGGGAAATATGGCTGGTCACGAGGTGTGTAACTAGACGGTGACGGCTATCTGGCCGAGAATGCGGCCGAGCGCAGCCGAGACAATGGCGCCGGACGGATCATCCAAGTCGGCCGGTGCCGGCGGACGCTCAGTCGGCGCTGCGACGCCGCTCACGGTGATCGCGTGCGCCGCCGACCTCCGGCTCGACCTCCAGCACGAGACCGTCGATCGCCACCACGCGCATGGACTCGCCAGCCCGGATCGGCGTGGCACGGTTCGTGCGGGCACGCCACGGGGCGTGGCGCACCTCCACGACACCGTCGGGATCGACGTCGGTGCGGGCCGACCCCATCTCGCCGATCATCCACTCGCGGCCGATCGTCGGCGTCGAGAAGCGGGTGCGCACCATCGTCGGCATGCCGGCCAGCATCGTCAGCGTGATGCCCACGAACGCCACGAGGAGGGTGACCCAGCTCACCGACACGCCGTCGTAGAGGGCCAGCGAGCCGAGCACGAACGCCACGGTGCCGATGCCGGTCCACACCCGGGGGACGCCGGTCTGCACGTCGACGCCGTAGGCGACGATCGAGGCGATCAGCAGCCCCACGCCGACCGGCCGGGTCGGCAGCTCGGCCAGCCCGTAGGCGCCGAGCAGCAGCGAGCCGGCGCCCACGACGCCGGCCACCCCGACACCGGCGGTGTACAGCTCGAAGAGCAGCAGCGTCAGGCCGACCACGAACAGCAGGTAGGCGACCGGGGGGCTGGCCACGCTATGCATCAGCTGGGCGACGATGTCGGGGCTGGCGAACCGCACCGGGGTAACCGGGCGCAGGCCGCCGTCGGCGGCCTCGGTCTCGACGCCGGGCAGGCTGATCACGAAGTCGCCGACGACCGGGGCGTCGTTGTCGACGACGCCCAGCTCGGCAGCCCTGGGGCCGCCAACCCGGTCACCCACGTCGACGTCGCCCAGCTCGGTGGGGTCGACGCCCGACGCGTCGAGCAGCGCGGGGGACACCTCGACGCTGGCACCCGGCGCCACGCCGACGACCTCGGCCGCAGCGAGGAGGCGCACCGCCTCGTCGACGGCGCGGGAGCCGGTGGGTCCGACCCACACGTCGACCGGGACTGGCGACGACTCGATCGTCGACACGAGCTGGTCGAGCCGCTCGTCCGACACGGTGGCGCCGCCGCTGTCAAGCTGGAGCACCACGGCGACATCGCAGTCGGCCGGCGCCGCCGCGATCTCCTCCTCGACGAAGTCGACGAGCACGGTGTCGAGCAGCCCCTCGGCCTCGACCACCGTGACCTGCCCCTCGCCGTCGCACGATGCGGTCGGTTGGGCGCCGATCGGGCCGCCGGCGAGCACCAGGGTTGCGCCGGACGTAGCCAGTGCCACCGCGACCTTCGCTACAGTCCCGCGCGCCGCCGGTCGGGAACCGGCGGGGAGCGCCTGATGTGAATCCTGAACAGTTCTTCGCTGCATCTCGGCTGGTCATCGTGGCCGGCAAGGGCGGGGTCGGCAAGACGACGGTCAGCGCGACGCTGGCTCGCGCTGCCGCCCTGTCCGGCCTGTCGACCCTCGTCGTCGAGGTCGAGGGCAAGTCCGGCCTGCCCACCATGTTCGGCCAGCGGGCCCTCGGCTACGACGAGACCGTCCTGTCGCGGGGCGGCGGACCCGCAGGTGCGGCGGACGTGCGCGCCCGCACGCTCACCGCGGACGGGGCCCTGCTCGAGTACCTGAGGGACCACGGGCTGTCGCGGGTGTCCAACCGCCTCGTGTCGTCGGGGGCGCTCGACATCGTCGCCACGGCCGCCCCGGGCATCAAGGACATCCTGCTGCTCGGCAAGGTCAAGCAACTGGAACGGGCCGGCGTCGCCGACCTCATCGTGCTCGACGCCCCTGCCGCCGGCCACGCCATCACGTTCCTGCAGTCGGCGCGCAGCCTCCTCGACAGCGTGAGCGTCGGGCCGATCAACGCCCAGGCCCGCGACGTGCTGGAGCTGCTCGAGGACCACGAACGCTGCCAGGTCGTGCTCGTCACCGTGCCGGAGGAGACGCCGGTGAACGAGGCGGTCGAGACCGCGTTCTCGCTCGAGGACCGGGTCGGCGTCGGGCTCGGTCCGATCGTCGTGAACGGCGTGTACCCCGAGCTGCCGGGCATGACGGCCGACCCCGTGGCCGCCGCAGCGGCGGCCGGTGTGTCGGTGCGCGGCGGCGAGGCCGAGGCACTGGCGGCGGCCGCGGCGTTCCGGCGCGACCGCACGTCGCTGCAGGCCGACCAGGTCGGCAGGCTGGCCGACCAGCTCCCTTTGCCCCAGCTGCGCCTGCCGTTCCTGTTCACGACCGGCATCGGCCCGACCGAGCTCGACCGGCTGGCGCACGCGTTCCTCGCCCAGGTCGACGTGCTCGCGGGGTTGCCGCTGTGACCGACGGGAACGACGGGTCCGCCGGGGTCGCGGACTTCGACAAGCTGGTCCGCGACCGGCGCATCGTCGTGTGCTGCGGATCGGGCGGCGTGGGCAAGACCACGACCGCCGCGGTCGTCGGTCTCGAGGGCGCCCGGAGTGGCCGGCGCACCGTCGTGGTCACGATCGACCCCGCCAAGCGCCTGGCCGACGCCCTGGGCCTCGCCGGCCTCACAGGCACGCCGAGCCGCATCGAGGGCGACTGGCCGGGTGAGCTGTGGGCCACGATGCTCGACACGAAGTCGACCTTCGACGACCTCGTCGCCAAGTACGCGGCCACGCCGGAGCAGGCCGAGCGCATCCTCGCCAACCGCTTCTACCGCAACATCTCCGGGGCCCTGTCGGGCACGCAGGAGTACATGGCGATGGAGAAGCTCTACGAGCTGCACGAGGAGAGCGACTTCGAGCTCGTGGTGGTCGACACTCCGCCCACCCGCAACGCCCTCGACTTCCTCGACGCCCCGCGGCGGCTGTCGCGGTTCCTCGAGCACCGCCTGTTTCGCATGCTGGTGGCGCCGAGCCGCGGCGTGCTCAAGGCGGTCAACGTGGCGGCCCAGACGTTCCTGCGGACAGTGTCGAGGGTCGTGGGCGGCGACGTAGTGCAGGACGCCATCGCCTTCTTCCAGGCCTTCGAGGGCATGGAGGAGGGCTTCCGGATGCGGGCCGTGCGCGTCAACGAGCTGCTGGCCGCGCCCGAGACGGCGTTCGTGCTGGTGGCGTCGCCCCGGCAGGACACGGTCGAGGAAGCCCACTTCTTCGCCGACCGGCTGCGGGAGGCCGGCATCGTCGTGCAGGGCCTGATCGTGAACCGGGTGCACCCAAGCTTCACCGACGCGCTCCCCGAGGCGCTGGCGGCGCGGGCCGACACGCTCGACGGGACCGATCTCGGCGGGCTCTACCGCAACCTGGCCGACTTCGAGCAGGTGGCCAGCCGCGAGCACGAGCACCTCGCCGGGCTGGCCGACGCCGTGTCGCCGGCACCGTTGGCGTGGGTGCCGTTCCTGCGATCGGACGTGCACGACCTGGTCGGGATGGCCGAGGTCGGCACCCACGTCTTCACCCGCTCGCCCGGCTGACCGGCCGGCCGCTCGGCCGGGTCAGCCGCTCGGCCAGCGCCCGTCTCGGGCGGTCGCTCGGCGCCGGTCTCGGGCGGTCGCTCGGCGCCAGCCTCGGCGGTCGCCTGGTGGCGCTGGCCTCGGGTGGTCGCTCGGCGCTGGCCTCGGGCGGTCGCTCGGCGCTGGCCTCGGGCGGTCGCTCGGCGCTGGCCTCGGGTGGGCGCCCGCTGCGTCGGCCGCTCCGGCCGCGCCGGTCTAGTCGGTCGCTCGGTCGCCTACGCGGGGGCGGCTCCTGGTTCGCTCCGTCGCTCGGCAGTCGACGGTGTGCCAGGTGCTACTCGTCGAGCGAGTGGGCGGTCTCGTCGAGGGCCTTCACGGCCGCCTCGACGGTCTCGGTGACCGGCACGATGCGGTCGAAGCCAGTGGTGTGCAGCAGGCGGGTCAACGTCGGGCGGCTGCAGGCGACGGCGACGTCGCCACCCGCCTCGCGGGCGCGCCGGATGCCGCCGATGAGTGCGCCGAGACCGGCCGAGTCCATGAAGGGGACCGCCGAGAGATCGATGAGCAAGTAGTGCGCGTCGGCGAGCTCACCGAGCGCGTCACGGAACTGGCCAACCGTGTACGCGTCGAGCTCTCCCACTGGACGGCACACCGTGTAGGTGTCCGCGTCCTCCACCTGGATGTCGAGCACTGCTCCTCCTCATGGAACCCGCCCGGGGATCGTAGCGGCCGCCGTAGCGCCGAGAGCGCTCGCACGAACACAGGAACGCGCCAACGTGACCGAACCTGATGTGCCGGCCCCCTTCGTTCCCTGATGAGCAGTGGCACTAACCTGCCCCGACGTGCCCGACGTGCTGCTCGCCACCGACGCCGACTGGATCCACGACGAGGTCGACGCCGCCCTGGCCGACGACGAGACGAAGGTCCTGCGGGTACGCACGGGGCGCGAGGTGACGCCGGCCGTGATGGCGGCGTCCCCCGGACTGGTCGTTCTGGACCTGCAGATCGGCAACATGGGTGGCATCGCCACGGCGCTGAACCTGCAGCAGGAGTTCGAGGGCACCGACCGGCCCCAGCCGCCGATCCTGCTGCTGCTCGATCGGCCGGCCGACGTGCCGCTCGTGCGGCGTTCGGGCGTGGACGGCTGGCTGGTCAAGCCGCTCGACGCCTTCCGCCTCCGCCGGGCCGCCCGGGCCCTGCTGGCCGGCGACACCCACGACGAGCCCTCGGGCCTCGCAGCGCTCTGACCATCGCGCGGCCCGCCCGGCGCCGTGGCTCTGCCCACCCGGGCCGTGGCTCTGCCCGCCTCGCTCGCCGTCGTGGGATCTCGTGTCGAAGCGCTGGCGGCGAGCGGGTAGAGTCACTCGTCCGTTCGGGGAGTGGCTCAGCTTGGCAGAGCGCTGCGTTCGGGACGCAGAGGTCGTGGGTTCAAATCCCGCCTCCCCGACTCCAGAGAGGGCCTGGTGACAGGCCCTCTCGTCGCGTCCGACCTACACACTGCGGGCCCTCGGATCCGTTCCCATCGCGCGTCCATCGCGCGGCGCCAGGAACCGGGCTCCCATGGCATCCGCCCCTGCATGCCCCCGCTCCGTCACGACCTGGGCGTACAGCTCCAGCGTCAACCGAGCGTCCGAATGACCAAGCACGGCCTGAGCCGTCTTCACGTCGACGCCGGATGCGACCAGCCCGGTAGCCGACGCGCGTCGGAGATCGCGGAAGTCGAGGCCTTCATACGCCTCCTTGCCAGTCGCGTCGTCCAAGACCATGCGACCGAGGCCAGCCGCCACCGCTGCCGGATACCAGACCCTGCGGAGCCAGTTCGTATAGCGCAGCACCCCGGCGCAGCGCCCCGACCGGCACATGGAGGGCAGGTCGTTCGTCTCGGACGCTGGCCCGCGACGGACGGCCAGATCGGCAGATAGGGCGCGCGGTCAGTCCTCGGGGAGTGCGGCGAAGGTCCGTTTGGCGGCGCGGTACCAGCCCATCCCTGAGATCGGGTGCTTCCAGCGGCCCTTCATCTCTTTGAGGGCGGGCGCGTGTGCGGTGTCACCACCGGCGACCATCTCCTTGAGATGCCGGTCTTGGGCCTTGATGACTTCGTCGGCGGTTTGACCTTGGTGTTGGTGGTCGCATGGCCCACCGAGTTCCTTACATGTCATCGTTTTCATCAGCTCACTGCCTTCCCATGAGTTTCGCGATCTGAGGTGTCGACCAAAGCTCTGCTCGGCGTCACGCCGTGTTGCGTTCGACGCTGACACCTAGGCCTCGCACACCAAGCACTCCGCCCACAGTCGCCGTCGGCGTTCTCGCAGACGCGGGCGCAGGCGGCCTGTTCCACGCGTACACATTGCCCCAACCGAGTACTCGCCCGCCCGCTGGGCGGGCAGCAGAGTAGGCCGAGCGTTCCGAGCGGCAGTTATGCGTGGCTGTCATCTCGCCATGGTCGGCCGCTGTGGCCGATCATCCTGTCGGCCGTTTCGACTCGTAGAGGCAGCGGTTTGGGTGCCTTTTTGCGTTGACGGCGGCTGCGTGAGTGCTCACGATCCTGTGGGACGGTGCAAGCGGACGACCTGGCTCCTGGCGGAGCAGCCGCTGGCAAGCACCGCCGGGAGGAGGACCGATGTGGGAGTTGTTCGGCGAGTCGGACCAACGGTTTCGCGTGGTGTCGGCCGTTCGGAACCCCGGCAGTGGACTGGAGGTCTTCGGTCTTGCCGAGGACGGCTCGGTCTTGCAGAACGTGGAGAGCACCCCGTCGATCGATGACTGGACCGGCTGGTCTCCCGTCGGCAGACGACCAGTTCTTCGAAGGCTTTTCCCGGACCGAAGCAGTCCTGGGTTTCTGAGTCTTGGCGTGAATACGTCGTACGCCGGACTACTGCGCGTGTTCGGCGTGGCCCGCGATGGCAGCGCATGGACCAACGGGCAGACTTTCCCCTACCGGAGCTGGCAAGGGTGGAGGCGGTTCGGCGTCGTCGCCGGCTGGCGGCGGCGGTTCAGCGCCGTCTCCGACGGGTGGCTGCGGTTCGGCGTTGTCTCCGCAGGGCTGCGCGAGGTGGTCGTTCCGAGTAATGACCTCACGTTGGGGAACACGGTGTTCGGTCTCGGTGTCGACGACACGGTGTGGATCAACCTCCAGTACGACCCGTACCAGCCTCAGGGGTGGCACGGCTGGCAGGAATTCGGAGATGAAGCGTTGCTCCTCAGCTCGCTCGTCGTCGGCCGGCCCGACGACCTCACGATCGAAGCCATCGGTATCGCTTCCGACAACACCGTCTGGAGGAACTCGGCGCACGTGTGGGAGCTCGACCAATGGAGCGGGTGGCAACCCTTCGGCGCACCTAATGACCAGTTCCGGGCGGTCACCGCGCTGCGAACCGGCATATGGGACGGGTCGGAGTCCGATGTGTTCGCTCTGGCGTTGGACGACACGATCTGGCGACGCGCACCCGGCAGCAATGCCTGGGCGCGGTTCGGCGACCCTGATGACAGGCTGAGCACGATCACGCCGATCTGGAATGTCAACGGCCTCGCTCTCGGGGTGGCCGGTACGGGTCCCGACGACACGATCTGGCACGCCGCCCTACTCCCGTCAGGCCAGTGGGGGCCGCTCGATCCGTTTGGGTCAAGCGGCGACCAGCTCCGACAGCTCACCTTTGGTCGGGGCAACGACTACCGAATGCACGCCTTCGGCACCGCGCCGGACGGCACCGTCTGGCACAAGTCCCAAACGGAACCTGGAACCTGGCCGCCACCATAGCCACCTGCACGGCGCGCGAGCCGGGTGGACCTCACGTCCATGGCGATCAGGCCGGACTTGCCCTAGTCGATCGAAGCGACCGGCTGACGCCGGGGCGACGCCCGCAGCCTAGCGGCCAGTGCCTGGCCCCGTCCCCTGCCGGTGCCTCGCCCTCGCTACAGCACCAAACACCCATTCACGCGCCGCCCCGGCGACCAAACCCACGGTGTCCCATAGCGGCGTTGGGCGCACCGATTGCACGATCTGGTGCGGGCCCGCGGCCGCCGCGGGCGCACGGATCGCCGACCGGCTTACTGCCCCTGCCGATGCTCCTAGGGTTGTGAAGGGCGAGGCGGTAACAGGGTAGGTGGCTGTAGACCTCGCTACCGAATCCGCCTCTGAAGGATGCAAGAGAGTGCCGGCAGAGCCGGCACCGGCCTGCGGGCGGGCGCCAGAGGCGCCCGTCCTCGGCCGCCGACGGCGATCGTCTCCAGCACCGCTGCGTCCATGCTTGGCGTCAGCCGGAATATGTCCCGGTCATCCCGTGCAGTGGATCCTGCCTTGGGTCCGCGCACGGTCTCCCGAAGGAGTGCCTATTCGTGCTGCTCCAGCTCGTACTGCTCGACCACCGCACGCCAGAGCTTGCGCCCCTCGGATCCAGCTCCCTTCGGAGCGGCGGCACGGCGCTCACAGGAGGCCTCGAGGCCCGTTTGTTTCAGCCCACATAGACGGCGAGGCGACCACCCGGACGGTCCTCATGGGGTGGTGCATTGGAGAGGCCGCCCCACCGGGGGGTGGGGTGTCGTCCGCAGTCAGTGGGGCCAGAAGACGGCGAGCGTCGGGTCGAGCAGCATCACGGCCGACCCACCCTCGACAGGTTGAGACCGTGTGTACGTGGCGAGCCCGGCGATCCTGGCGCCGTCTCGGAGGTCGCCGAGCGAGCCCTCCCCGCTCGACGTCGACGCGGCGCTCTTGCCAGTGCTAGACACGATCTCGAAGGCGGAAGGGGCGAAGATGAAGCGTCGAGTTCGGACACTCCTGGGTGCGGTGGTCGTCGTCTCGTTGACCACGCTGCTGACCGCTCAAGGTGCCGAGGCACAGGAGGGACCTGCCGTCACGGTGACGCCGAGTACGGGGCTGCAAGACGGACAGGTCGTGACCGTGACGGGGACCGGCTTCACGACTGGCACCTCGGACATCGGTCTTGCCCAATGTCCCGCCTCGCCGTCTTCGTTCACCCTCTGCGTCGGCCAGAAAGTCGTCCCTGCCTCTCAGGGGTCTTTCTCGGCCACCTTCACGGTGCAGCGCATCATCGGCGGCGTTGACTGCGCAAGCGCGCCCGGTGCCTGCGTCATCGGCGCTACCAACTTGCAGGGGCCGGACGGGGCCTTTACGGAGCAGGTCTTTGTTCCACTCACGTTCGGACGGCCTGCCCCCCAGTCCAAGGCCGACTGCAAGCGTGGAGGCTGGCGAGACCTGGCCGATGACCAGGGCCGGCCGTTCCGCAACCAGGGGCAGTGCGTGAGCTACGTGGTGGCGCACAGACCATAGGTCGTTCACCACGCCTTGCCCTCGATCTGACGGCCGACGTAGTCCTCGATGGACGAGACCACGACGCGTCGACCCGTCGCCGCCCGACACGCTCGGGCCACAACGTGAGCCCGTCCCGGGTCGAAGCTGCTCAGATGGGTCCACCCGCGCGGCGGCCGGGGCAGCCGACGGCCCATGGTCGGGACGATGTCACCTCACGACGTCCGGTCACTGGAGGGCGGTCGTCATGTGGAGTCCGCAGGTGTGCGACCTCGGCTCTCGGCGAGAAGTTGATCGATGAGGATCTCTGTTAGCCACCGCTCATACCGTTCGGCCGGCCAGCCTCTGTCGAGAACGAGGAGCCGGTAGAGCTCGGGGGACATGAGGGCGTGGATGATGTCGCCGGCATCGCGCTCTCGCAGCTTGGGCCGCAACGCGCTGGCGCGAGCCAACGAACGCGCGATGAGTCCTTGGCCTTCCTGCCTTTGGCGGGCCAGTTCATCGAGCAGCGCCGCCGCGTCGAGGTCTGAGCCCGCGGCGCTGACGAGGATGCGGTAGATCGGCGCGGTCCTTGCGTTCACTTCGACGGTGATTCCCACAAGGCCGGCAAGCTGGTTCTTCGGGTCGGGGTCGGCGAGGAGGGATCGAACGTGGGGGCGCTCTGCCAATGGAACTGCCTGATCGTCGCCGACGATGGAGACATCGAGGAGGGCCTCGAGGATCCCGCGCTTGGACGAAAACAGCCGGTACACAGTGGCCGGCGGGACATCCGAGAGGTCGCTGATGGCCTCGATCGTCGTGGCCCCGTAGCCGCGTTCGAGGAACAGATTCCGGGCGGCGTCAACCACCGCGGCCCGAGCCAGGCGGGTCCTGGCCTGGCCGCGCTTGCCATCGGAGGATCGTTGTCCCTGGTCGTGGGACCCCACATCGATGAGACTAGCACTCTCGAAATGATAGTGATACTCTCACTCATGTCCAGTGGGAGAGCCAGCACAGGAGGAACGATGAGCGCAACGAAGGCCACGGGGCGGTCCACCAAGAACACCACCGCGACCGGCAAGAAGTCCGACGGATTCACCGACGACGAACGCGCTGCGATGAAGGAACGCGCCCAAGAGCTGAAGGCGGAGGCGCGCCGCGGCCCGCGCGCGAAGAAGGACGGCGAGGCCGACGTGCGCGCCAAGATCGCCGAGATGCCGGAGCCGGATCGCGCCATGGCCGAACGGCTCCACGGCCTCATCAAAGCCAGCGCGCCATCGCTGTCGCCGAAGACCTGGTACGGGATGCCCGCGTATGCCAAGGACGACAAGGTCATCTGCTACTTCACACCTGCGTCGAAGTTCAAGTCCAGGTACGCCACGCTCGGCTTCAACGACGCGGCGAACCTCGACGAAGGCGCTATGTGGCCAACTTCCTTCGCGCTGACGGGGTTGACCGCCGCCGAAGAGGCAACGATCAGCGCGCTGGTGAAGAAGGCGATGAGCTGAGGACCCGGCAGAGCCTGCGACCGGCCCCCGCCCCGGTCGGGATCGCCGGTCGGGGCCCCTGCCCCAGCGACCGGACGTCGCTGGCCGCGTCGCTCGCTGGGTCATGTCTGCTGCGCAGCAGCTCAGCCCCGCGGGCACGGCATTTCGCTTGCCGGCCTTCACGGCCGTCACAGGGAACGACATCTGCGATCCACCTGCCGCCTCGACCGGGCCGAATCGGCCTTACGCCGCCTCGCCCACGCGCACCCAACCGCGTCCCAGAACGCGCGGTGGCCCAGCGGTGCCGGTAGCACCAAACGCCCGGATCCAAGCGCATCAATGCGAGCCGTCGCACCGTCCGGTCGGGGCGCCGTGAGGCATCAAGCGGCACCCGAGCCTGTGGCCCATGTCCTAGGACCGATTCGTGAACCATGTCCCGGGACCGGACACCACCACTCGATAGCGCTCTGCCGGATTCGGCTCTACGAGATCAAGGCGGCGCCGAAGGGGCCGCGCCCCGCGGGCGGGCTTGGTGGCCGTCCTCGGCCGGCCCCCCGGAACACCACCACCTTGGCGCCGAGTGACCGGCACAGCCCCGGGCTATCGCCCCTCCCTGGTAGCTGCCATCATCCTGGTGTCTGTCCTCGTGCCCGCTGGCGGCCTCTACTCGGCCCGCTCGTCTCACCTGCCCCAGGCGTCAACGCCGTCCGGCTTTGGCCGCCGCCCGACCGACTATCGCCTGACGTGATCCGCTCGTGTCGTGTCGTCGGCTTCCTCCTCGCCGCTCTCTCGGCCTCACCTTGTTGATATGTGCCTCATGTGGCTCGATCGCGGATCGGCTGTTCTCCGCTAACGGTGGAAGTCGCCGCGCTTGACCCGTTCGACAAGCCACCTGGCCCGAGCTCCGGCGTCCTGCCGGCGACACCTGATTTCGAGGATCGGGCGAGTGGGCGTGTCTCGCACTGGAACCAGCGCGATCCGCCACGACCGAACCAGAGCCGCGAGCCAGGACGGCGACGGCCCAGACTTGTACGTGATCACGCACCAGAGCTGGCCAGTGGGGTCCGCGACACCTTCCCGGTGGATGGCTGGCGGTTTCGCCACGGCAGCCACACTCCCACGTGAACGACAGGTTCGTGCACGCACAAATCGTTGACGCACGGGAAGTGTTCGACGACTCGATGCAGGTCGGGCCCGGTTGCCACCTCGGCCCTTCCCATTCGCACAAGGCGGGTTCGATTCCCGTCACGGCTTCACGGGCTCTCGCCCGAGTCCCCGGCTGCACGGTTCGCCAGTGACGGCCATGGTTCCGAAGCCGTCGATGATCCTCAGGCCGTCGCACCGTCATAGCTCTTGGTGCAGCCGGGCGGGAGGAAGGACGGATGCCCATGGTGGTCATCGCGGGCCACCTCGAGGTCGACGCCGGTGACCGGGGCGAGTACGTGACCGCGCACGGGGACCTCGTCCGCCGCGCTCGCCAGGCCCCTGGATGCTTGGACCTGGCGATCGCCGCCGACGCGCTGGATCCGACGCGGGTCAACAACTTCGAGCGCTGGCAATCCATGGAGCACCTCGACGCCTGGAGGGCCGTCGCCCATGCACGGACACCGGAATCACCGTTCGCAGCGCCGACGTCATGATGTACGTGGTCAGCGACGTCCGACCGCCGTTCGGCTGACGCCACTCGACCGTCCCCGACCGCCGGCTGAGGGCGACGGGCCGCCTCGCTGGGATGGCCTGTCATGGTAAGTACACCTCTCATCCGGGCCTTCCTGTACCTCCGCGGCGGTGGTTGTGTCAGGTACGTCCCGATGTTGCTGCTGAGGGCCGTGCGGCGCCCGGCGCTCGTCAGCGGCACGACAAGATGAACAGGAGGAGCCCGTATGCGTGGAGCCGTGATGCACGCCCCCGGCGACGTCCGGGTCGAGGAGCGTGACGACCCGAGGATCGTCGAGCCGACCGACGCGATCATCCGCCTGTCGGCCACGTGTGTCTGCGGGTCGGATCTGTGGCCCTATCGAGGCATCGAGACCGTCGAGGGGCCTGCGCCGATGGGTCACGAGTACGTCGGCATCGTCGAGGCGGTCGGCCGCGACGTCGCCACGATCAAGCGGGGCCAGTTCGTGATCGGCTCGTTCTTTGCCTCGGACAACACCTGCGAGATCTGCCAGGCCGGGTACCAGAGCTCGTGCGTCCACCGCGTGCTCATGGGCACCATCGGAACGCAGGCCGAACTGGCCCGTGTTCCCCTCGCCGACGGCACGCTCGTGGCGACACCGGACCTGCCGCCGGCCGACCTGATCCCGAGCTTCCTCGCCGCCTCCGACGTGCTGGGCACCGGCTGGTTTGGTGCCGTCGCCGCCGCAGCCGGTCCCGGCAAGACCGTCGCCGTGGTCGGCGACGGAGCCGTGGGGTTGCTCGGCGTGCTTGCCGCGAAGCAGCTCGGAGCGGAACGGATCATCGCCATGAGCCGCCACGAGCCACGCCAGCGGCTCGCCCGCGAGTTCGGCGCCACCGACATCGTCCAAGAGCGAGGCGACGAGGGCGTGGCCAGGATCAAAGACCTCACGAACGGGCTCGGCGCACACTCAGTGATCGAGGCGGTCGGCACCCAGGAGTCGATGATGCAAGCCCTCCGCGCCACTCGCCCCGGCGGTCACGTCGGCTACGTCGGCGTCGCGCATGACGTCGCGCTCCCCGGCGACGAACTGTTCTTTTCCCACGTCCACCTCCACGGCGGCCCCGCCCCCGTCCGCCGCTTCCTCCCCGAACTCAGCGACCTCATCTGGAACCGGACCATCGACCCCGGCAAGGTCTTCGACCTCGAGCTGCCCCTCGAGCAAATCGCCGACGGCTACAAGGCCATGGATGAGCGACGCGCCACCAAGGTCCTCCTGACCCTCTAGACACGAAGCGGAACCGCACCGGAGCACTCGTCGCGGCAGAGCGAAGACAGAACCGGCAAGCAACGCCGATCCTTCCTCGCCGGCCCGGTCGCAAGATGAGTTGATCGGGCCAACGAGTTTTGGCCGCTTTCGCCACTCATCCCATACGCCGGTCGTGGCGCCGGATCTGTCGGCAGCACTGGTGTGCCACTTGCGGGGCTGCTTCAGCGACACTGGCACCGTGGCGGCTGGGCCCACCCTCCTGGAGACCATCCGGCGAATGCGCCGTGAGCTGGTAAGACACGGCCCAATGGACGTCCGGACCGAAGGCGACTTCGAGCGCGTGTCGATCCCCGACGATGACGCTGATGTGCTCCGAGACCTGCTCTTGGCCGAGAACGCCCGGATCGTGGTCGAGATCGGCCTCGCCTACGGACGCTCCGCCCTGGCTATCGCCGACGCCCTCGTCTCCCCAGGGACCGAAGGTGCCGCCCACGTGATCATCGACGTCTTCCAGGACCAGTTCCACGACACCGGATGGAACACGATCGTCGCCGCCGGGCTCACCGATGTCTGCACCCTGCTACGCGAACGATCTCAGTACGCCCTGGCCCGCCTCACGGCCGAGGGCTTCGTCGCCGACGCAGCGTTCGTCGACGGCAGCCACGTCTTCCACAGCGTATTCGTCGACCTGTTCTTCCTTCGCGAGCTCGTGCGCCCCGGCGGCCTGATCGTCCTCGACGACTGTCGCTGGCCATCGGTGGCCACCGCGGTGAAGTACTACGAGTCCAACACCGGCTGGCAGGCCGAGCCGATCGACAGAGAGACCCGGCTGCGCGCCTACCGGCTGCCGAACCCGAAGATCGAACCGAGCTTCGAGCACTTCGCACGGTTCGGCCTCGACTCGCCGGGCTGAAGTCAGCCGGGTCCCCCAGATCGCCGGGACTGCAACCTGCCGTCAGCCCAAGGACTTGACGTGGATGAGCCCGGCCTCGGTCGGACGACAGCCACACGCGTCGAAGTAGAAGGGCACGAGGTCAGGCGTTAAGTCGACGTGGAGCCACTCGCAGCCCGCGGCTTGCGCGTGAGCTGCAGCTCGTCGGACGACCTCGGTTCCGATTCCCTGGCGCTGACAGCTGCCGCGCGTCTTCGTGTCGATCTCTCCTCGCGTCCGACCTACTCACCGCGGGGCCCAGAATCGGACTGTGCCCCGCGGTCTCCCGGCGCATGCGGCCCGAGGAACTTCGAGCCCGTGGCGTCGAGCGCCCTCCGGTGCTGCTCCGTGACGACCTGGGCGTGGAGGTCGAGCGTGACCCGAGCGTCGGTGTGCCCGAGTACCGCCTGTGCCGTCTCTTCACGTCCACGCCGGCCGCCACAAGCGCGTCGCGAGGCTATGGTGCGTCACTTGTGCCGGAGCACCTCCACTCGGGGTTTTGTGCGATCTCGTGTCGATCGACCGGGCTTACGATCCGAAGAGCGCATCGACACATGCCACCACGGCGCTGACATCGCCCTCGACCGTTCCGCAAGCTATGAAATCAAAGGCTTCCTGAGTGCTGAACCCAGGTCCGGTGTTCGTTGCTCGGCACGGGAAGTCACCGCCGGACACGAGTGACACCTGAACAAGGCCGAGCGTCGGGTCCTCGTAGAAGATCGGGCCGCCTGAATCGCCGTTGCAGGTGCCGCTCTCGCCCTTCGCGATGTTCATCGACAGTCTCAGCACATCATTGACAGGGTTGTACGCGGCGTACGTGAGGCCGTCGGCGATGTACCGGATGAGGAACGTCGATGTGTTGGTTCCAGATGGATCGGCTGGTCCGGTCTCCTGCCCGGGGATGGGGAACTTCTCGCCTGTCCCATAGCCGACGGCGGTGAACGACAGATCGTGAGTCGGGTTGCTGACGCTGTCGATCACACGCGACAGATATCCCGGATCTGGAGCGATTTGAACCGGCGTGAGCGCCCCCCAGCGGTCCTGGATCGTCTGGCCGAGAGTGTTCTCGGCACTCGTGGAGAACACGACGAGCCCGTAGTCGAACGTTTCAAAGGGCGCGTCCTTCGCAGGATAGCTGATCGGAACTCCACCCGTGACGTAGTAGGTGGCGATCGTCGTCGTCCCGTTGACCTGATTGTTCTGATCGAACGACACGCCAACGGAATCAATGGTTCCCGCCGCAATTGCGTCCGCCCACGCATCGGTGCAGTGCGCCGCGGTCAAGATCACGACCTTGTCCGCATCCGAATAGAGCAGGCTTCCACTGCAGCTGATGCGTGCCACGTTCTCGTCCTCGACGATTCCCCGCAGAGACGCAACGTTCGGATATTCATTGTTGACGTCTGGTGTGCCCCAGGTAATGGCGCCGGCCATTGACGGCATCGCGACGACCAGCGCAACAACAGTGAACAGCACAACGAGTCTCGTTCTCATACTAATCTTTCCCCCCTGTCGATGTGCTCCAAATTCTGGAGGTGGCTTTCATAGTGTCCCCGTGCTCATCGCCTCGTGCCTGGTGCGACCGTATCACGGCTCGACCTGATGGAGCGTGGGTGGCGGTCTCATTGACGTGCTGGCCGACCGCGGTGGCCTGCGACTCACTCGCGGGCGCTGCCGCGGGGAACCTCGTAGAGTCCTCGGTCGGCGTCGCTATCGGTACCCGCCGAGAGCGAGAACCTCGAGCGGAGGTGGCGTCATGGTGGACGCGGGTGGCGCAGAACAGTCGAAGGGGCGGGCGCGCTGTTCGGCGACGTCGATGCGAGCGGTCAGGTGGGCGCGCATGCGGATTACCTCGACCGGGTACCCGGCCTGATGGACGAACAGCGGCAGCGCCGGTTCGAGCGCCTGCACCTCCGCGCCGGTGATGTCGTGCTCGACGCTGACACCGGGATGGGCGAGGTTGCCCGCATGCTCTCCTGCCCGGGTCGCACCCGGTGGTCGGGCCATCGGTGTCGACCTAAGCGCGCAGCTCGTCGAGCGAGCCCGGGAGCGGACAGTCGGAATGGCGGAGGTCGAGCATCACGTCGCCGATTTGATTGCGCTGCCGTTCGAATCAGAGATGTTCGATGCGGCATACGCCGAGCGGGTGTTCATATGGCTGAGCGACCCGGACGCCGCGATGGGGGAGCTCTTCCGGGTGCTCCGCCCGGGTGGTTGCCTCGTCGTCGTCGACCCTGATCACCCTCGCGTGGCCACCGACGCCGACGATCGGGCGCATCTCGCCGATCAGGATGCTCGTGCTGCCGAGGGACGCTTCCTGGTGTCGACCGCTCGCAACCTCGTCGAGGCCGTCAAGCCGGGCGGCTGAGCGCCCCGAACACGTCCAGAGTGGCCGGATGGCGCCGCCGTCGCCAGCGGCTACACCCGTACAGATGAGCAGCCACCCGGCACGGCGTTCCGGGCGAGCATGTTTGTTGGCGGGTGTCTGACGAGCGGGTGCCCAGCGAGCGATCACCCCGGCCGTGTCCCGGGCCAGGACCGTGATGCTTTGATTCAGCTGGCCGTGGCACGTCTCTCGTAGGGACGGACATGGGGGTGCAGGACATCGGTCGTGCCCTTGAAGGCGTAGGGGTCCTCGCCGGCGACGAGCAGGATGTCCCGGTGATCGGTGGTGGCCATGGTGTCGTCGCCGGTCGGAGGGAACCACGGCAGAAGGGATTCGGCGCTCATGTAGTGGTTGACCAGGGCGCGCCGCAGGCCGAGTCGGCCGGCGTTCGGGAGCGACCGGTGCAGGACGTGCCCATCGAAGATCAGGGCGGCCCCGGCCGGAAGCTCGACGGGGACGGCGTCCGCGTCGCGATAGGGCAACCCGTAGGCCTGCGGGGTGCCGTCGAAGCGGACGTCGACGTTGTCCTGGACCGGGTAGAGCACCCCCCGCCGGTGGGAACCGGGGATGACCCACAGGCAGCCGTTGTCGACCGTAGCGTCGTCCAGGGCGAGCCAGACGGCCGTCAGGGACCGGTCGCGGGTGGGGATGTGGCTCTCGTCCTGGTGCCACGCCTGGCCGGCATGTTCTCGGACTTCAGGAAGAGCATGGACTGGACCATCTTGACGTTCGGGCCGACCACCGCCGTGACCGCGTCGACGATCGCGGGCAGTTGCCCGATGTCACGCATCAGGGGCGAGACCTTGTGCGGGAAGTGGATGCACAGGTAGCGGCGCAGGATGGTGGCATCGTCCAGCTCGCTCCCGGGCGTGACGCCGTCGATGTTGCCCCGGGCGCCGCGGCAGATCGCCGTCGCCTCGGCGCGCACGGCCTCGAGCACGTGGCGCTCCAGGGCGTCGGCGACGATCACGTAGCCCCGGCGTTCGTAGTCGGAACTGCCCGTTGCGGGAGCTTGTCGCATCCGCACATGCTGGCGAGCGTGACGTGGCAAGGGAAGGTCCGAAAGGACCCAGTGTTCGCCTGATGTGCGCTCTCGGGCCGGGGCTCGACGGTGAGGCGGCCCGCCGTCGCCGACTATCCGGCCGGAGCCCTGCGCCGGGTGACACGCTCGGCTCTGCCACCCTGCGAGGATGGCTGGATGGGCGAATGGGTCTACTTCATCCATCCGCCGCGGGAGGACTTCGCGGCGACGATGACCGAGGACGAGCAGGCGGTGTGGGCGACGCACTTCGAGCGCCTCCAGCGACTGCTGGCCGAGGGGGTCATCATCCTCGTAGGGCCGACGCTGGGTCCGGTGAACACCGGCATCGCGGTCTTCGAGGCCGAGGACGAGCCCGCCGCCCGCCAGATCATGGAGGAAGACCCCGCCATCGCCAGTGGCATCGCCACGGGCGAGTTGCGCCCGTTCCGCGTCTCACTGCTGCGCGGCCGCGACTGAGAGCCACATCCGTGAAGTCGAGCACCGAGTGCGGGATGGGCGGACAGACCAGCGCAACCGGCGAGCTGCCCGGCGACACGACTAACCACTCCCGACCCCAAGCGCCACGACTGCCCTCGGCCGAGCTCCGCCCGTCGGCGTCAAGTGTTTCCTATCGGCGCCTCGTGGTCGACGCCCCCCTACTGCCTCGCATTCCGTTGTTGCCGCGCTACGACGAAGTCGGTGGCCGCCAGCGGGCATCTTTCTCCGGTGGCCACCGACACCGGCTTCCAAGGGATCCTGTAGCGTCCGTCTAACTCGATCCCCAGTGTCTAGCCTGCTGCACTCGGATCCCGATCCCGTCGTTGCGACGTCATGGACGAGCGGGGAAGTTACGCATCGTAGAACACTGCCGTGGTGCCACAGCGCCCTCGGCAAGACGGGGAGGCATCGACATGCCGGAGAGCGTCTACAAGATCATTGAGTTGGTAGGGACCAGTACCGAGTCGTGGGAAAAGGCGGCCGCAGCTGCCGTTGCCAAGGCCTCGCAGTCCCTGCGGGAGCTACGGATCGCCGAGGTGTCCGAGCTCGACCTCCAGATCGAGGAGGGGCAGGTCCGGGCATACCGGGCGAAGGTGAAGGTCTCGTTCAAATACGAGAGCGAGGAGTAGCGCGAGGCGGTGTCCTTCAACGCCGGTTCCCTGCTCCTCCGAGGACGGCCAGGAAGTCGAACTTCGGGGATCAGGACTCGGTGACCTGCGGCCGCAAGCTCACACGGACGTAGGTCGAGCGTCGTAGATGGCCATCTCCGGTGAGCCGTCCGCTAGGGCCGCTACCTCGTTTACGAAGACACCGGAGGCGGCCACGTGGAAGTGCGCACGAAGCGCGTCGGCGTCGGCCCAATGCTCGAGAAACACCAGCCGCAACGGATCCTCGGCATCGTGGTGGACCGAGTGGAAAAGGCATCCCGGTTCCTGTCGGGAGCGCTGCACGTGCTCCAGGCTCAGCGCGAGGACACGCTCGAAGGTGTCAGCGCGCGCCCGGATGCTGCCAGTGACCAGGAGCACGAGCTCACGCTATCGAGGGGGCGGAACGGCGAGCGGGCGACGCAGGGCAACAGATCCCCCGCCGCCACGGCCAACCCCGTGACGGCCCCCCGCGAGGACCTCATCGCGATGAGGCTCCCACGGCCGAGCCCAGCTGCTCGGCGCCGGGGACGCTGAGCACGACGACGGCGATGTCGTCGACCGTCCGGCCGTCCTGGAAGTCGACGGCCGCGTCGACGATGGCGTCGGCGGTCTGCCGGGCGTCTGATGCTGCCGGCATGCGGACCAGGAGATCGATGAGCCTGTCGCTGCCGAAGAGCTCGCCGTCTCGCCGGGCCTCGGTGACGCCATCCGTGTACAGCACCACACGATCACCGGGCCGCAAGAGGACCGACACGTCCGTCGAGCGGTGCTGGCTGACCATCCCGAGGATGCGGCCGAAGCGGCCGATGCGATCGACGGTGCCGTCAGCGTCGATCCGCAGGGGGCGTTCGTGGCCGGCGCAGGCGAGGGTGGCGGTCCATGCGTTCCCGGACGACCGTTGGACGGTCATGTACACAGCGGTGCAGAACCGGTCGCGTTGGTGCTGGAGGAGGGCTTCGTGCGCTGTCTGCAGGACCGCTGCCGGGCTCGCCGCGCGCAGGCCGGCAGCGAGGATCGTGTAGCGGGCCACGGCCGTCATCGCGGCGGCGGCAGGACCCTTGCCGCACACGTCACCGAGCACGATGCCCCAGGTCTCGGCAGTCGTTTCGAAGACGTCGTAGAAGTCGCCGCCGACCTCGGTGCCGTCCCCGGAGGGACGGTAGGCGCCGGCGACGTCGAGGCCGGGGATCGACGGGGCCTGCGGGGGAAGGAAGCTGGACTGCAGGGTCGCCGCCAGGGTGCGGGCGCGGGCCTCGGACTCCTCGGCCCGGCGTCGCGCCGCCACGAGCTCTGCCTCGTAGGAGCGCCGTTCGCGGGCGTCGAAGATCACCGTCCGCACGACGTGTGGGGCACCGTCCTGGCCAAGCTCGAGCACCGAGTTGACGAGCACGGGGAGGCGCTGACCTGCCCTCGTCACCAGTTCGACGGCGATCTCCCGGACCTGGCCCTGCATGCGCAGGGCCGGGGCGAAGTGGGTCTCATAGAAGATGCGGTCCCCGGACGCCAGCAGCTCCTGGAAGCGACGCCGGCCGACGACCGCGTCGCGGTCGTAGCCCGTCCACGACAGGAACGTGGCGTTGACCTTGACGATCGTCCCGTCGGGCAGCGACGACAGATAGGCGCACGGCGCGTGCTCGTACAGCTCCTCGGGATCGTCCTCGACGAGGGCCAGGTAGAACGCGGCGTCGGCACGCGGTGCTGCTCTCGGTGGCCCGTGCTCGCTAGAGGCTCCCGAGGAAGCCCTCGATGGCATCGATCGTCTCCTGGGGTGCGCTGAGGTTCGGACAGTGCCCGGTCGCCCGCAGCTGCACGAACGTGCTCTGTGGGATCTGGCGGTGGACGAAGCGGCCCACGGCCTCGGGTGCGATCACGTCGTCGGAGCACTGGAGGACCAGCGTCGGCGCCATCACCTGGACCAGGTCGTCCCGGTTGTCGGACAGGAACGTCGCCCGGGCGAACCTCGCCTGGATCTTCGGATCCGTGCGGCAGAAGCTCTCGGTCAACTCGGCGCCGAGCTCGGGACGATCGGGGTTGCCCATGATCACCGGCGCCATCTGGCTCGACCAGCCCAGATAGTTGTTCTCGAGTGACGCCAGCAGGCCGTCGATGTCGTCCGGCTCGAACCCGCCCACGTAGCCGTCGTCGTCGATGTACCTCGGCGACGGTCCCACCATCACCAGCGCCCCGATCCGCTCGGGCGCCCTCCGTGCCGCGAGGACGCCGATCATCGAGCTGACCGAGTGGCCGACGAACACCGCGTCGGTGAGCTCGAGCGCCTCGCACACCTCGACCACGTCCGATGCGTACCCGTCGAGCGACGAGTACCGGTCGACGTCGTAGGCAGCGAGGTCCGAGCCACCGACGCCCACGTAGTCGAAGAGGACCACCCGATACGCGCCCTCGAACGCCGGGGCCACGAACCGCCACATGTGCTGATCGCACCCGAACCCATGCGCGAACACCATGGGGCGACCATCGGGCACGCCCGTCACGACGACGTTGTTCCGATCCAGGACGGCGTGAACGATCCGACGACTCTACCGAGAGCCGCCGGCGGCGTGCACGTGTGAGGCGGCACTCGCCGTGACCCCTGAGACCCCACCGGATCGCAGCAGCATCGTGGCCCGGCCGTGGCGGCGGTGCACGGCCAGGCCACACAATCCTCGATGGCACGCGGCCCACCGAGGACCGCGAGCGGGTCAGCCGGGCCGGTGGCCCGTGCCGGCGGCGCCAGTCGCGGGATCGCCGAGGTCGGGCATGGTGGCGGGAGGTGCCTCGGGTGCGTCTGCCACGGCGTCGGGCGTCGTGGACGGCGGCGCCTGGGAAGCGCCGGCATCGCCAGGAAGAGCGACCGCTGCGGCGTCGGCGGCTTGGTCGAGCCCGGTGCCGTCGGCGGGGCGGGCTTCGGCCCGCGCCTGGCCCACATCGGTCGGGCGGTGTGCGGCGCCGGGTGCACTCGATGAGATCTCGGATCCGTCGACGCCGGGCTCGCCGTCGCTTTCACCCGTGGCGTCGCTGGACACCACAGCGCCGAAGTTGTCGCCCTGGTCGGCGGCGGGCTCATCGAAGTCGACCGGAGTCACTGCCTCGATGGCATCACGCGCCCTCTCGTTCGCCTGGTCGGGCAGCATGCCTGCGGCTCCCGCTCCGGCAACACTGGCCGAGGCCACCGTGGCACCCACGCCGATCTTCGCCGCTAGACCGAGGCTCGCGAGCTTGCTCGCGGCGATCGAGAGTCCTTGTCCGGCCATTCGCTTCTCCTCCTCATGGGCGCGACAGATACGCCCCCAGTAACGGCCTGTCTCCAACACCGGGCCCAGCCGACAAGCCGATGACGTCTTGCGGATTGGTTATCGCTCGGCGCTGCTGTGGGGGTACGTCCAACCGCACCTCCGCGGCGCCCGCGGTCGATCCTGCGCCGTCTCCTCATCGGTCATCGCCAGATTGTTGTTCGCTGCCCTCGGCTGCGAGCCGGGTGCCGTTCGGGGTGTCGGCGTCGCGGGGCACGACGGCATCGCCGGCCACCTCGCCGATCGTCGGGTAGACGACGAGCACCAGGCCGACGGCGAGCACGGCGGCGACGAGTTGGGCGGCGACGAAGGCGGGGACCGATGACGGCGCGATGCCGGCGAAGGTATCGGTGAAGGCCCGGCCGACGGTGACGGCGGGGTTGGCGAAGCTGGTCGAGGACGTGAAGTAGTACGCGGCGGCGATGTAGCCGCCGACGGCGAAGGCGGCGGCGGTGCTGCGCCCGGAGCGGACGACGCCGAAGACGACGACCAGCAGGCCGAGCGTGGCGATGCCCTCGGCGAACCACAGGTGGCCGGCGAAGCGCTCGGTCGTGGACCACTCGATCGCCGGCAGGTCGAACATCAGGTTGGCGACGATCGCTCCGGTGATGGCGCCGGCGACCTGGGCGACGACGTAGCCGCACGCGATGGCGGTGTCGATGCCGCCAAGGATCCGGTCGGCGATCGTGACGGCGGGGTTGAAGTGGGCGCCCGAGGCCGGACCGAGGGCGAGGATCAGCGCCACGAGGATGCCGGCGGTGGCGGCGGTGTTCTGCAGCAACCGCAGACCGGGGTCGGTGCTGAGGCGCTCTGCCATGATGCCCGAGCCGACCACGCCGGCGACGAGGAACGCCGTGCCGGTCAGCTCGGCGACGAGCCGTCGCACCAGTGGCGACGGCGACGGGCGGCCGGGCGCCCGGCGGTCGCGCAGCAGCGCGGCGCCCGGGGTGGTCGTCACGCGCTCGTGGGCACGTCGAGGCTGGCCATGAGGTCACGCACCCGCTGCTCGATGTCGTCGCGCACGCCGCGGACGACCTCGAGGGGCTCGTTGGCCGGGTCGGTGAGCACCCAGTCCTCGTAGCGCTTCCCGGGGAAGATCGGGCAGGCGTCGCCGCAGCCCATCGTGACGATGACGTCGGCGGCGCGCGCGATCTCGTCGGTCCACGGCTTGGGGTACTCGGTAGAGATGTCGATGCCCACCTCGGCCATGGCCTCGATGGCGGCGGCGTTGGTGTGCTCGCCCGGGTCGGAGCCGCCGGAGAAAACTTCGACGGCGTCGCCGGCGAGGTGGCGGAGCCAGCCGGCGGCCATCTGGGACCGGCCGGCGTTGTGGACGCACAGGAAGAGCACGGCAGGGATGTCGGCGGCGCCCCGGTCGAGGCGAGCCAGGGCGCGCAGCCGGTCGCGGGTGAGGCGTTCGATCAGGACGGGAAGCCAGGTGGTGACCCTTGCGCCGTTCTCGAGTCGGGCCCGGGAGTCGGTGATGTAGCGCTCGATCGACTCGGGTCCCAACGTGCCGGCGAACTCGTCGCCGAGGCGCCGGGCGGCCGTCCTGATCCGGAGGTGCTGATCGGCGGTGAGCGAGCCGTTCGACGGGGTGTTCGACGCCAAGATCGTCACTCCTGGGTGTCGTGGCCGGCGATGGCCGTGATGCGATCGTCGAGCTCGGTGAGGGCGGCGTCGAACGCCGCCCTCGTGCCGACGGGGACCGGGTCGGGGATCGACCAGTGGAACCAGGCCTCGCCGACGTCGAGCTCCTCGTGGGCGCGATCGCAGACGGTGACGACGACGTCGGCGTCGAGGTCGCTGGCGTCGAGCGCCCGGGGCCGGGCGCCGGTGAGATCGAGCCCCGCCCGACGGGCGGCGGCAACGGCGCCGGGGTGCACCCGGTCGGCGGGGTGGGTGCCAGCGCTGGTGGCGAGGCCGCCGGTGTGGGAGCGCCAGAGGACGGCGGCGACCTGCGAGCGCGCCGAGTTGTGGGTGCAGATGAACACGGCCCGGCCGCCGGCCCCGCGGGGCGGCCTTGGCACGGTGACGGCCCGGGCGGCGTCGTGGACGAGCCGGACGTAGCGCCGGCGGCGGTCGCCGGCCGACATGACCCGCTCGACGAGGCCGACCCGTTGGAGCACGTCGATGTGGTGCGCGAGCAGGTTGCCGGCGAGGCCGATGCGGCGAGCGAGGTCGGAGGGCGCCCGGTCGGAGACGGCGAGCGCCTCGACGATGGCGAGCCGGGCGGGCTCGCCGAGGGCGGCGTGCACGGCCGCCCGGCGTTCGATGTCGGCGTCCACGACGGCGAAGATACTCAATCTTGATTGAGTCAGTCCTCGCTGAGACGGGAGTTGTGCCGGTGTTCACCGGCGGTTCCGATCGTCGTCGGCCGCCGGCCGCCGCGACGGGTGTGCGGGCGGCCTCGCGTCCACCGACCGGGCGGAACGTCGGAACTGTCGGTGCCGGCCGCCGAACCGGTGCGGCCCTCAGCGGGCGAGCCGCCGGCCGATCTCCCAGTGGTGTCCTGACGGGTCCGCGATGCGCCCGATCCGCCAGCCGTGGTCCTCGGACACGGGTGCGACCTCCGTGGCCCCCGCCGCGAGTGCGCGGGCGACGGCGGCCTCGGGGTCGTCGACCGTGAGGATCATGCGGACGGACCTCCCGCCGAGACCACGGGGGCTCGAGGCAGGATCGGCCTGGATCCAGAAGTCCGAGCCGCCGATCGCGAGCTGGGCCACGACCACGCCGCCGTCGTCGTCCTCGAGGCGCTCGAGCTCGACCGCGCCGAACGCGGCCCGGTAGTAGGCGAGCGCGGCCGTGGCGTCCTCCACCGCGAGCCAGGGAGCGATGCTGGTCATGGAGGCTCCTTCCGCCGGCCGGGACCGGGGTCAGCCTCGCACGTCCGTGGCCGGCATCCCGGCCCCGGCAAACCGTGGAGCCGAGCGGCCTACGCACACCTAAGTTGCCAGCGTGACCACGTTGCACGGGAACTTGGCGACGCTCCGCCCGCCGACGGCGTCCGACGTCGCCGAGCTGGCGAGGATCCGCGAGACGCCCGAGGTGCGCGACCGCTGGCGAGGTGGCGACGACATGGTGGCCGCCGTCGAGGAGGACCTCGCCGAGCCCGGCTCCGTCCCCTACGTGATCGAGCACGACGGCCGGGTCGTCGGGTGGATCCAGTGGGACGCCGAGGACGAGCCCGACTACCGCCACGCCAACATGGACCTCTACCTCGACCCGGCGGTCCACGGCCGCGGCATCGGCACCGACGCGGTGCGCACGCTCGCCCGGCACATCATCGACGAGCACGGCCACCACCGTCTGGTGATCGACCCGGCCGCCGACAACGCCGCCGCCATCCGCTCCTACGGCAAGGTCGGCTTCCGCCCGGTCGGGATCATGCGCCGCTACGAGCGCGACGCGGACGGCGGCTGGCACGACAACCTGCTCATGGACCTGCTCGCCGAGGAGCTGACCGAGTAGGGGCGACACGGCGAGCCGGCACGCCGGGCATAGCCTGGCCGCTCGTGACGGGCGTCGGGTGGTCGGGGGAGCCGTGGACCCGGCAAGACGGGGCCCGCAGAGCCGCCCCGGACGGATTACGGGCCCCGGCGGAGATCCACTCCGAGCACGCCTACCGGTTCCCGACGACGCCCGATGTCCTGTGGGCGGCGCTCACGGACGTCGGGGCCTATCCGAGATGGTGGCCGTGGCTGCGGGCGTTCGACGGCCGAGCGCTGGCCACCGGCGACGTCTGGCGGTGCACGATCTGCCCGCCGGTGCCCTACGCCATCCGCTGCTCCGTCGAGGTCACGGTGGTCGCGCCGAGGTCGCTGGTCGCGGCGCTGGTTACGGGCGACGTGGTCGGGGAGGCCCGGCTGGCCATCGGCCCGGCCCCCCACCCCGTTCCGACGCCTGCGGCCGCGACGCTGCCCGGGGCGACGACCCTCGAGGGGACGACTCCCGAGGGGACGACTCCCGACGGGCCCGGACCGGCGTACCCGTCGTCACCGGCGACCGAGGTCCGCATCTCCTCGCGCCTCGTCGCCCGCAGCGCGCCGGTCCGCATGGCGTCGCGCCTCGTCCCGTGGGTCGCCCACCGGGGCCACGACTGGGTGTTCGCCACCGCCGCCCGGCAGTTCGGCGCCGCCCACGGGTGGCCGCCGGGGTGAGCAGGGCGGTGGGGCCAGCGCCGGGGTGAGGTAGCCGACGAGCACCTCCTTCAGCTCGACCAGGGCATCGGCCGACGACGTGCCCGGCGCCCGGCTGGGGTCGACGACGAGGCCCATCAGCGACTTCACCGTGGCCACCGACACCTCCGCCACCAGGCGCCGGCGCCGGGGCGTCACCCACGGGGCCCGGGCGGCGTAGAGCCCGTCGAGGCGATCCGCCAGGCGCTCGTCGAGCCGGCGGGCGGCCGCCCCCAGGGCTTCGGAAGTGGCCGAGCCGTGGAACAGGGCCCAGAACGCCGGGCGCTCGGCCTTGAACGCCACCACCGCGTCGACCACCCCGTCGACCACCTCGTCGATCGGGCGAGTAGCGGCCTCGGCAGTGAGCTGGGCCTCCCAGAAGGCGTCGAGCGAGGCCTCGTGCCGGGCGATGAGCCCGTCGAGCACCTCGGCCTTGTTGCCGAAGTACTGGTAGAGCGAACCCGGTGAGATGCCGGCCCGGGCGGCGAGGGCGTTCGTGGTCATCTCGTCGTAGCCGACGTCCGCCACGAGCTGCTCGGCGGCGTCGAGGATCGACTCGATGCGCGCCCGGCCGCGAGCCTGCCGGCGGACCGGCGCCGGGCGGCGCGGTGTCACGACGTCACGATCATCCGTTGACATATGCGAGCGATCACTTGTAAAACTCGGAACACGAGCACTTGATCGTATTCGATCGTCGCGACGGGAGCCCATCCATGACCACCACCGCCGACCTCTCCGGTCGCACCGCCGTCGTCACCGGCGCCTCCAGCGGCATCGGCCGGGCCATCGCCGAGCGCCTCGGTACGTCCGGCGCTCACGTGGTGCTCGCCGGTCGCACCGAGTCGACGATGAAGGAGTCGGCCGACCGCATCACCGAGGCCGGCGGGTCTGCGCAGGTCGTGACGACCGACGTGCGCGACCCCGAGGCCGTCCGCGGCCTCGTGGACAGGGCGGTCGAGTCCACCGGCGGGCTCGACATCATGGTGAACAACGCCGGCGTGTCGCACCCGGAGCCGATCCTCTCTGGTGATCCCGAGGGCTGGCGCTCGATGCTCGAGACCAACGTGCTGGCCCTGCTGGTCGGCTGCCAGGCCGCCGTGCAGGCCATGCGGGCCTGTGGCGCCCAGGGGCACGTGGTGAACATCTCGTCGGTCGCCGCGCTGCGCCCCGATCCGGGCGTCTACGGCGCCACGAAGCACGCCGTCAACGCCATCTCGAACTCCTTGCGTGGCGAGTTGGTCGACGACCCGATCCAGGTCGTGACCATCATGCCCGGCGCCGTGGCCACGAACTTCGCCCGCAACTACGACGCCGCGTTCCTCGAGGGGGTCGCGGCGATGAGCGGCGTCGAGGCCGAGGTCCGGCCGGGCGAGCACCTCCCCGAGCACGTCGTCGCCGCCGCCCAGGAGGCGCTCGCGGACATCTTGGCCAGCCCCGACGACGTGGCGGACGCCGTGCTCTACGCCATCAGTCAGCCGGCCAGAGTGCATGTGGCCGAGATCGTCGTGCGCCCGAACAAGGACCTGACGCTCTGAGGCTCGGCGGCGTGGGCCGCAGGACCGCCGGGCGACCCGGCGACCGCCGGGCGGAGCGGGCCCACACCGTTCACCCGCCACAATGGGTCGCATGGCCGACGGCGACGCCCCGGGGCGACCGGTGTTCCTCTTCGACGGCGACTGTGCGTTCTGCTCGCAGTGCGCCCGCTTCATCGAGCGGCGGATCCCGACCGGGGCCGACGTCGAGCCGTGGCAGTTCGCCGACCTGGCGGCCCTGGGTGTGACGCAGGCCGAGGCCGAGGAGGCCGTGCAGTGGATCGCCCCCGACGGCACCGTCGCCGCCGGCCCGGAGGCCATCGCCCGCCTGCTCGTCGACGCCGGCTCGTTCTGGCGCCCGCTCGGCCGGCTCCTCGACCTCCGGCCTATGCGGTGGGCGGCCTGGCCGGTCTACCGGCTGGTTTCCCGCAACCGCCACCGCCTGCCGGGCGGCACGCCGGCCTGCTTGCTATCGCAGGCCCAACGCGTCGCTCAGGGGGACGCGGAGCGCGCCACCCGGCGCGCATCGTGATCGCGAGCGGGCCGCGGAGCGTGCCGTCGACCGGGGCGCGTCGTGGCCGCCGAGCGGGCCGCGGAGCGCGCCGGCGCACGGCGCTCGTCGTGATCGGCTGGCGGGGGTGGGTTCCCTTCGGCGCTCCGCGGCCATAGCATGGACGGCTGCCGGGTTTGAGCGCCTTCCCGCTGGGGAGCGTTCACCGGTGCATTCCTCGCCCGCCGCCGCACTCGAGGAGAGTCGCCGCCGCCATGTCGCGCGCCGCCAGCCGTGCCCACCTCTGTGAGCACGTCCACGCCGCCCCGCCGGTCACCCCGGCGTCGCTCCTGTTGACCAGGCGGCGCCTGATCGTGGGTCTCGGCATGCTCCTGGTGGCCTTCGCCTTCGCCGCCGGGCTGCGCAACGGTCAGCTGCTGCTCACATGGGACGCCCCGATCCAGCGCCAGGTCGAGGCCAGCCGCACGTCGATGCTCGACACGACGTTCCTCACGATCTCGCGCTTGGGCTCGCAGATGCCGGTGCTGGTGCTGGGGACCCTGGCGGCCCTCGTCACCTGGCGCCGCTGCCGGGCCGTGTCGACGGCGCTGTTCGTGGCCACGTTCAGCCGGCCGCTCATCGAGTTCGTCATCAAGGCCGTCGTCGGGCGCGAGCGGCCCGACTTCGAGCGCCTCGTGGCCGGCAACGGCCCGTCGTTCCCGAGCGGTCACGTCATGGCGGCGATCGCCCTGTGGGGCCTGCTGCCGGTCGTCGTGTCGCTCTACACCCGCAGCCGCCGCGTGTGGTGGGGCTCGGTCTGGGTTTCGGTCGGCCTGATCGTGTCGATCGCCGCCAGCCGCGTCTACCTGGGCGTCCACTGGTTCTCGGACGTGACCATGGGCCTCGTCGTCGGCGCGTTCTTCCTGATCGGCGTCGAGGCGATCCTCCACCGCGAGCACCGGCGCCACCCGTGCCGGTTCCTGCCCGTCGAGGGGGACGAGCGCGACGCGCTCGGCGAGGTCGTGCCGGTCCGCGAGCCGGTGCTCAGCCGCTCCCGCTGAGGACGCCGACCCCCGGGGCGTCGTCGGGGGGATCCCGCGGGGCATCGCGCCGGAGCCACCCCGGTCGCTCCCGCGTGCGACCCGAGTTCACGATCCGCCCGAGGATGTGCAGGGGGCGGACCCGCTCGAGCGGCAGGAACGCCGCCAGCGCCACGAGGTGGGGGAAGAAGGCGATGCGCACGGCCGCGTAGACACCTACGTGGAAGGCGTAGAGACACGCCACGAGCCAGCACCGGACCCGCTCGGAGACCAACAGCACGATCGGGCTGCCCAGCTCGAAGAGCACGATGAACCATTGCGTGGCGACGAGCGCGCCGGGGATGTCCAGCAGCTCATGGGCGAACGGCGTGCCCCGACGGATCACGGCCCAGGTCAGCGTCGAGCTGTTCAGCCACGCGAGGCCGCCGTAGCGGTGCTTGGCCAGCGCCGAGAGGAAGTACGTGGCGATGACCGCCAGCTGCACGATGCGCAGTGCCCAGCCACCCCGCTCGGTGGGCGTGCGCTCGCCGTGGCGGGCTGGGCCGGCCGTGGCGAGGGCGAACAGCGCCACCACGAAGGCGAAGCGGTCGTGGTCGACCTTGCCGTACGACATGGCGACGACCATCCACTCGAAGTAGAGGATCGCCACGGTCCAGCCCAGCAGACGCGGCAGGCGGCCGGTGGCGGCCGCCACCGAGGTGACGAGCAGCGCCCAGAAGATGCCGTCGACCACCAGCTCGGTCGGTACTGGCAGGGGCAGCAGCCGGCCCACGAACAGCGGCCGATAGAGGGCGCCGGGCACGTGGTCGTGGAGCACCACCCACGGCGTCAGCTTCAGCAGGTCGAGCGGGATGTACAGGTAGGCGAGCGTGCGGAACGCCGCAACCCGGCCGGCGGGCACGGCGGCGAAGAACCAGCTGGCGAGGCGGCGGCCGGCCGACGAGGCGGCGGCGGGCACGGCGACGGAGCTCACGACCCGCCGCTCCGGTCCTCGCCCTCCGCCTCGGCCTCGGCGGCTTTGCGAGCGTCGTAGTCGGCGAGATCCTCGAAGCCGGGCTCGACCCAGTAGGCGATCTGGCGCTCGGTCACCTCGCCCGTGGGCTGACCGTCGACCAGGTGGTGCTGACGCTGCAAGATCTCGACGAGCACCAGATCCGGGTCGCCGGGGTGCCGGGCCTCGTAGGCCTCGGCCACGTCCTCGAGGCGCGATCCGTCCTCGCGGAACCGGGGCATCTGCCCCTCGATCTCGGCTCGGCGCAGGCCCGTGGCCTCGTCGGTCAGCTTGAAGCGGTCGCCCGCGGCGTCCACCGCCTCCAGGCGGGCCGACTTTACGAGGCCGTCGGGCTTGTTGGCGTTGGCGTACATCTTGAACGGCCCGAACGGGAAGTGGTCGTCGGAGCCCCAGAACGTGCCGTACAGCAGCGCCAGTGCGGCGAGCACGCTGACCACAACCCGGCCCCGCCGCGCGGCCCGGGACAGCCGCACGCCCGGGCCGCGGCCCCGCTCGTCGGGCGCGACGGGGGCGTCGGTCTCGGCGGGCGCGACGGTCACGACGGGAAAGTCTGTCACGCCGGGCCGGGCGCCCCGGGCGCTTCGGGTGCGCCGGTCGCCACGTCGAGGGTGGCGGCGAGGGGCAGGTGGTCCGACAGGGTGGCGAAGCGCGCGAATCCTTCGTCGCCCGGGCGGGGGACCACGACGCCGGCCACCGTCACGGCAGCCGGGATCATGAGGTAGTCCAGCCGCTGGGAGGGTGCGGCGCTGGTGCCGGCCTTCCAGCGGGGCCAGTACGTGGTCTTCTCCGCCTCGGGGACGCCGGGCCGGACGTCGTCCCAGGCGTCGCGCAACCCCGCGGCAGCGAAGCCCTCGAAGATGGCCCCGCCCGGCCGCTCGTTGAAGTCGCCGATCACGACGGGCAGGCCTGGACCGGACCGGACGGCGGCGAGCACGGCGGTCACCTCCCCCGCCCGGCGCTGCTCGTTGCGCCTGGTGCTGAGATGCACGTTGGCCAGCACGAGCGGTGTGGCGCCCTCACCGGACACGTCAGGGGCGAACGTCGCGAGCTGGAAGACGCGGCGGCGCGAGCTCCACGGGCGCCAGCGGGCGGACAGGGCGCGTGTCCGCACCCGGGCGGCGAAGGACACGCCGATCACGGCCATGCCCTCCGGCCAGGTGCGGACGGGCCAGTGCTTGAACCCCCAGCGCACCGAGCGCGCGTCGAGAGCCAAGCCGAGCGCCCGTGCCTGGTGACGCTGGACCTCCTGGAGGGCGACGATGTCGGCCCCGACGGCGCGGAGGTGGGCGGCGACCGCCGTCACGTCGAGACCCTTGCTGCCCTTCAGGTTCCACGTGGCGATCGTCAGCGGCACGGCTGCCGACCGTAGCGGGCGCCCACCGGCGCCCCGGCGGACCGGGTCAGGGCCGCCCCCGCCGGCCGCCCGGCCCTGCCTACGATCGGCGGCGTGGGGGACGAGAGCACCGACCTGCGCCGCGAGCTGGTCGATCGCCTCCGGGAGGCGGGGCACGTGACCGACGAGCGCGTCGCCGAAGCGTTCAGCGCCGTGCCGCGCGAGACGTTCCTGGCCGACCACGCCGCCCGCCGGGGCCTGGACGGGGTCTACCGCGACGAGGCGATCGTGATCCGGCGCGACCCGGCCACCCGCATGCCCACGTCGTCGTCGTCGCAGCCGGCGATCATGGCGCGGATGCTCGAGATGCTCGCGGTCGCCGAGGGGCACAGGGTGCTCGAGATCGGGGCCGGCACGGGCTACAACGCCGCGCTGCTCGCGCGCCTCGTCGGCCGGTCGGGCTCGGTCACCTCGGTCGAGCTCGACCGCGACCTCGCCGCCGCGGCCCGCGAGGCGCTGCTGGCCAGCCGGGCGGACGCTGCCGTGGTGCTGGGCGACGGGCGCCGCGGCGCCCCCGACGGGCCGCAGGTGGACCGCATCGTCGTGACGGCCAGCAGCGACCGCCTGCACCGGGCGTGGTTCGACCAGCTCGTGCCCGGGGGGCTCCTGGTCGTGCCGCTGAGGCTGAGCGCCGAGCTGTTCGCGGTGCAGGCCGTCGTCGCGTTCCGGAAGGTGGCGAGCGGGTTCGACAACGTGGGCATCACGCCCGGCGGGTTCATGGCGCTACGCGATCCCGGGGCAGCGGCGGTCCACCCGGCGGCCGTGGCGGTCACCGAGGCGACCGCGGCGGTCGACGATGGGGGCATGCCGCTCGTGCAGCTGTCCGGCTCGGCCGTGGCCGCCCTCGACAGCACGGCCCGTCAGCGCCTCGCCGTGGCGGCGCTCGGGTTCGGCCGCCGGCGCCCGCTCGACCTCGGCGGCGCGGGCAGCTGGTCGCTTGCGGCCTACGCCGCCCTGGCCCTGCCCGAGGAGCGCCTGGTCGAGTGCCTTGGCCGCCGTTGGGTGGAGGCGCACGAACACACGCTCGGCGTGCTCGACGCCGTCGACGGCAGCCTGGCGGTGCTGGTGGGCACTGGCACGGCGGCCCGCGTCGAGGCCTACGGCGGGCGGGGGGCGGAGCGGACGCTGCGCGGCGTGCACGACCGCTGGGTCACCGCCGACCGTCCGGGTGTGGACCGCCTCGCCCTGCGGGTCCGCTACGGATCCGAGCGTCCCCACGCCTGGCGGACGCTGCGCCGTGACGACCAGTGGATCGCCCTCGACTGGCGCCCCCCGTCCTGAGGCGCCGGTCCAGTGCCGGCGTCGCCCGGCCCGGCGTCGCCCGCCGGAGGGGCGCCGCTGCCCCGGGGCCGCCGTGCCTCCTCCCGCGGCCGCCGCTGCTCGGGCGGCGTCGCTGCTCCGGCGGCGGTCTGGCGCCGGGTCCCGTGCTCCGGAGGCGGACCCTACGGGCAGGTGCAGGGCAGGGCGCCGCACCGGGGGCAGCCGGTGGCGTAGCGGGCGGCGGCGTCCTCGAGGCTGATGTCCAGCTGGTTCGCGAGCGTGGCGAGCCACGCCAGCACGTCGCTCAGCTCGTGGAGCTGCTCGGCCGGGCCGTGCTTGCGGGTCGCCTGGGCGAGCTCGCCGAGCTCCTCGGCGAGCCACGCCACCGTTGCGGGGATGCCCCGAGCCCGGTCGCGCTCGCCGTAGGTCTCGTCGATCACCCGCTGGAACGCCGCCAGGTCCATCGGGCCAGGCTACGGGCCCGGCCCCGCGGCCAGCCCGCTTCTGCGGCGAGGCCCAGGAACACCCAGCGGGCGATCATGATCGCGGTCTGGGCGATGTAGATGGCGGCGGTGGTGGCGGGGCCGATCTTGGGTCCGGCGGCCCGACGGCCTCCACGGCGAGGCCCGCTCCTGCGGCCGGCGGCGCTGCGCCAGGCCGGTCTTGCGGTCGGGCCCGGTCCAGCGGCCAGGCCGGGCCTGCTAGAGGCGGTCGGCGACGAGCTCGGCGATCTGCACGGCGTTGAGGGCGGCGCCCTTGCGCAGGTTGTCGTTAGAGACGAACAGGGCCAGGCCGTGGGGCACGGTGGGGTCGCGGCGCACGCGCCCGACGTAGGACGGGTCGCGCCCGGCGGCGTCGAGCGGGGTCGGCACGTCGACGACCGCCACCCCGGGGGCCTCAGCGAGCAGCTTGAGCGCGGCCTCGGGGGTGAGCTCGCGGGCGAACTCGGCGTTGATCGACAGCGAGTGCCCGGTGAAGACCGGAACCCGCACGCAGGTGCCCGACACCGGCAGGTCGGGGATGCCGAGGATCTTGCGGCTCTCGTCGCGGAGCTTCTGCTCCTCGTTCGTCTCGCCGCTGCCGTCGTCGACGAGCGAACCGGCGAACGGCAGCACGTTGAACGCCACGGGCGCCGCGAACGCCTCGGGCTCGGGCAGGGCGACGGCCGTACCGTCGAAGGCGAGCCTGGACGCGTCGTCGCCGGCCGCCCGCAGCTGGCCGGCGAGCTCGTCGACGCCCACGCCGCCGGCGCCGGACACGGCCTGGTACGTGCTAACGACGAGCCGCCGCAGCCCAGCCTCGCGGTGCAGGGGAGCCAGCACCGGCATGGCCGCCATCGTCGTGCAGTTCGGGTTGGCGACGATGCCCTTGGGGAGGTCGCCGAGGGCGCCGGGGTTGACCTCGGACACGACGAGGGGCACGTCGGGGTCCATCCGCCAGGCCGAGGAGTTGTCGATCACGACGGCGCCTGTGGCGGCCACCCGGGGAGCGAGGGCGCGGGACGTGGCGGCGCCCGCGGAGAACAGCGCCAGGTCGAGGCCGGCGTAGTCGGCGGTGGCGGCGTCCTCGACGACGACCTCGCCGTCGCCCCACGGCAGCGGGCGCCCGGCCGACCGTGCCGAGGCGAAGAACCGCACCTGCTCGGCGGGGAACGAGCGCTCGGCCAACAGCCGACGCATCACCCCACCGACCTGCCCCGTCGCACCCACGACACCAACGCGCATGGAGGAACCCTAGGGACCGACCCACCCCCCACCCAACCGCGTTCCCAAGCGGCCCCACATGCACCCCAGGCCGAGGCCGGACGGGTGCCGCCGACAAACAACGTGTGCGCAGCCAAGTGGACCGGGCGCGACTCCGAGAACCGTCGTGCGCTCAGGAAGCGAGGCCCGGGCGGGTGGCGCTGAGGACGCCGGCCGCTGCCGGGGCGGGTCTCCGCGGCGGCGGTAGGCCGGCACGGCAGGCGACAGGACCCGCCTGGGCCGGTCACGGGAAGCGGTAGGCCGTCACCAGATGGGCACGATGTGGCGGTCGCACGCGCTCAGCTGTCGGCCACCTCCCGCATGTCCTTCTCGAACGCCGCGTGCAACGCCTGCACCGCGAGCTCGATCTGCGACTCGTCCACGACGCAGGACGTCCGGATCGCCGAGGTCGAGATCATGTCGATGTTGATCCCCCGCTGGGCCAGCGTCTCGAACATCGTGGCGGCGACGCCCGGGTTCGTCTTCATGCCGGCGCCGACGAGGGACACACGCCCGACGGCCCGGTCCGAGGACACCCCCGTGGCTCCGATCTCGCCGGAGAGCGAGGTGCACACCTCGGTGGCGACCTCGACGTCGGTCTTGGGCACGGTGAACGAGATGTCGGTGACGCCGTGGGACGACACGTTCTGCACGATCATGTCGACGTTGATGTCGCGCAGCGCCAGCTGCCGGAACAGCCGGGCGGCGATGCCGGGCTCGTCGGGCACGCCCGACACGGTGACCTTGGCCTCGCTGTCGTCGGACGTCACGGCCGAGACGATGGCGTGCTCCATGGTGGGGTCCTCCTCGATGACCCAGGTGCCGGGCTGCCAGGTGAAGGCGGAGCGGACGTGCAGCTCGACGCCCCAGCGGCGGGCGTACTCGACCGAGCGCATGGCGGGCTTCGGGCACCCGGTGGCGGTCATCTCGAGCAGCTCGTCGAAGGAGATGCGGGCCATGCGCCGGGCGGTGGGCACGAGCCGGGGGTCGGCGCTGTAGACACCGGACACGTCGGTGTAGAGCTCGCACACGTCGCCGTCGAGGGCGTGGCACAGGGCGACGGCCGTGGTGTCGGAACCGCCGCGGCCGAGGAACGTGACGTTCTTGTCGGTCGACACGCCTTGGGCGCCGCCGACGACCGGCACCCGGTCGGCCTCGAGGGCGGCCCGGATGCGGTCGGTGCGCATGTCGATGATCTTGGCGTTGCTGTGCGATGTGTCGGTGATGAAGCCGGCCTGGCTGCCGGTGAAGCTGTCGGCGCCCACGCCGAGGGAGTGCAGCGCCATGCAGAGCAGGGCCATGGCCTTGCGCTCGCCGGCCGTGATCAGCATGTCCATCTCGCGCCCGGGGCGCACGTCGGAGACGGCGTGGGCGAGTCGAATGAGTTCGTCGGTCTCGTTCCCCATGGCGCTCACGACGACGACCACGTCGTTGCCGCGGCGCTTCGTGCGGGCGACGTGGTCAGCCACGGCACGGATGCGTTCGGGATCGGCGACCGACGTGCCGCCGAACTTCATCACGATGAGGGGTCGGCGCTCTGCGGGATCGCTCGTGGACACGGAGCGCGAAGGCTACCGGCCAGCCCGGCCCCGATCGAACGAGATGCGAGGCGGCCGGTGGTTCGGCGTCGCGGACGATGACGCCACGTCGGTGGCGGGGCGATCAGAGGGCCGTGGGGCTCTCCACGATCGCTCCCCACTCGTCGAGCCGGCTGACGGCTCGGGGCGGATCGCATTGCAACAGAGCGGCGATCGCCCGTAGGTCGTCCCGGCGGATGGTCAGGACGCGGCCGTTGAAGTCGCCACGCTCGAGGATGATCGAGCGGATGAATCGCTGGACGGACGCCGCCTCGGGGATGCCGGACAGGGCTTCGAGGTCGAGCACGAGCTTCCGGGGCTCCTCGGTGCCGGGCGGCTGCTCACCGAGCAGCACGGAGACCGGGACGTCGTAGAAGCCGGCGAGCTCGTGGAGCCGAGGCAGGCTCAACGTACGGAAACCGCGTTCGTAGGCCCCGACTGCGGATGCGCTCCAGCGGCCGGAGGAGTGGCGCTCGACGTCGTCGAGCGAGAGGTGGCGTGCCTTGCGTAGTGCTCGCAGTCGGCGACCGACTTCGAGCGTCACGCTCATGGGTAGTTCATCGTCGTCGTTGTTGTCGCTCATCTGGTTCTCGTGATCTGGGGCTCACTGCGAACCGCCTCGTTGCGATTCTCGTCCGTTTTGCGCCGCGGAGTGCATTGGACACTCGTCAGCGTGGTCGCTTTACCTGGCGTATACCCCACTGTGTGGCAGATATCTAGAGCTATCTCGGTTTCCGGCCATTCGTTAGGACCCCTTACAGGTTATTTCCGACACCGCAAATGAGGAGCCCTACGTAGCTGCGGGAACGCGACGCGTGGCATTGCACCGACTCGGCGGGGGACGCCTGCCGGAGGTGGCGCCGGCCCGCTACTGTCACGCCCCCGTGGGTACCGACAAGCGCGAGCGGCAGAAGACCGGCCGCTACGAGAGGGCGGCCGCCGAGATGGCCGCGGCACGCAAGCAGCGCAGCCGGCGCACGGCCCTGCGGCTGGTACTGGGGATCGTCGTCGTGCTGGCGCTGCTGTTCGGGTGGTCGCTGCTGCAGGGCGACGACGACGAGACGGCGACCGACGACGCCCCGGCCGACACGACGGCGCCCGAGAGCACGACGACTGTCCCCGACTACGCCAACCCCGAACTGGCCGAGGAGGTGCTCGGGCGCGAGGCCCCCGATCCCGAGCCGCCGCCAGCGGACACGCCCGCCGACGCGCTCGAGTCGGAGACGCTGATCGACGGTGAAGGTGAGGGGATCGCCGCCGGCGACTCGGTCACCGCCCATTACATCGGCAAACTGGCCGACGGCACCGTGTTCGACCAGTCGTGGGAGCGTGGCGAGCCCATCGGGCCGATCGTGCTCGGCCAGGGCAACGTCATCCCCGGCTGGGACGAGGGCCTGATCGGCGCCAAGATCGGCGAGCGCCGCCACCTCGTCATCGGCTCGGAGAACGCGTACGGGGCCCAGGGTCAGGGCGAGATCCCCGCCGACGCACCGCTGAGCTTCGACGTCGACATCGTCGACATCCAGCCCGGCGGGACGGTTCCGAGCGACGGGTCGGGCGGGTCCGACGACCCGGCCACCGCCACCACGGCGCCCGCCCCCTGAGCGCCGGCCGCCGGTCGGCCGCCGCCGGATGGCCGGGCGGGCCGGGTCGTCAGCTCGGCAGGGCGGCAAGGGTCGCCTCCTCGCCGTCGAGCCACACCGTGACATCCCCCACGCCCTCCGAGCGCCAGGTGCCGTCGGGGTCGCGCAGCACGACCGTGCGCTGCTCGATCCCGACGACCGGCACGCCGGGCGGTGACAGCTGCAGCGTGCGGTGCAGCTTCTCCTCGGTCCAGGTGTCGAGCCGGGGAACGACGGCCATCGGGGACACGAGCCCGAGGCCGAGCGTGAAGGCCCCGCCCCGCGTGTCGACCTGCGGGTCGCACAGCACGCCGGCACCCTCGCCGGACCCCGCCAGCACGGCACCGCCGTTCCAGGCGTCGACCAGCGCGTCCCACAGCGGGCTGCGCACGAGCACCGAGCGCAGGTGCATCGGCGAGCCGCCCGACAGGTAGACGAAGCGGGCCGCCCGGACGGTGGCCACGTGGGCCTCGTCGTGGGCGCCGCGCCGGTCGACGGCCATCACCGGGCGGGTCTTCACGCCCAGCGCCTCGAACCAGGACGCGGCCGTGGCAGCCACGCGGTCGGGGTGCTCGTAGGCGGCGGCGGTCGGCAGCACCACGACCTCGTCCGCCCCGCTCGCTTCGACGAGGCCGGCGTCGAAGTCGCAGCCGGTGGTCCACTCAGCGCCGCCCACGAGGGCCAGGAGTCCACTCATGGCCATCGACGGTAACGAAGCGCGCAACACCTGCTCGCCACCGGGTCCAATGGACCTCTTAGTTACTGCTCAGTAGCCTGCCGGGAATGGCCATCACGCGCATCGGGATCGTCGGTTCGGGAATCATGGGATCGGGCATCGCCGAGGTGGCAGCCAAAGCCGGCATCGAGGTCGTGCTCCGCTCCCGCAAGCAGGAGACCGTCGACAGCATGCTGGCCGGGCTGGCGGCGTCGCTGGCCAAGCAGGTCGACCGGGGCAAGCTCGAGGGCGACGCCGCCGAGCAGGTCGAGGGGCGGGTCACCGCTACGAGCGACCTCGACGCGTTGGCCGACGCCGACCTGGTCATCGAGTCGGTCATCGAGGATCTCGCCGTCAAGAAGCAGCTCTTCGCCGAGCTCGACCGCATCGTCGAGGAGGGGGCGATCCTCGCCACGAACACCTCGACGCTGCCGGTCATCGAGATCGGCGCCGAGACCGACCGGCCCGACAAGGTCGTCGGCGTGCACTTCTTCAACCCGGCGCCGGCCATGAGCCTGGTCGAGATCATCCGCACGCTGGTCACGAGCGACGAGACCGTCGCCGAGGTGCGGGCGTTCGTCGAGGCGTGCGGCAAGGACGCCGTCGAGGTGGCCGACCGGGCCGGCTTCATCGTGAACGCCCTGCTGTTCCCGTACCTCAACAATGCCGTGCGCCTGCTCGAGAACGGCACCGCCAGCCGCGACGACATCGACACCGCCATGAAGGGCGGGTGCAACTTCCCGATGGGCCCGCTCGCGCTGCTCGACCTCGTCGGGCTCGACACGTCGCTCGCCATCCTCGATGCCCTCTACGCCGAGTTCCGCGACCCCAACTACGCGGCCGTGCCGCACCTGCGCCGCCTCGTGGCCGCCGGCCATCTGGGTCGCAAGTCGGGCCAGGGCTTCTACGACTACACGAAGCCCTAGCGACCGCACGGCGGGCGCCGGGCCGGCCGGGGACGGCGCCCGGCGCCGGTAGCGTCTCGGCATGGCCCAGGGAGACCTGGCGCTCGACGGCCCGGACCGGCGGGTGCTCATCGCCGAGCTGGCGGGGTCGGCCCGCACGGCCGGCCGGCGCGCCGTCGTGAGCGGCCGATGGCTCGGCGAGACGATCGTCGAGCTGGCCCCCAGGGTGCCCATCCGCGACACCGCCACGCTGTCGGCGCACCACGACGGCCAGACCGGCGCGGCGCTCGCGCGCTCGATGGTGCGCTCGGCCGGCCGCGTGAGCGCGGGCGTCGCGGCCGCCACGGGCACGGCCATCGCCGCCCAGCAGCTCTCGATCGCCGGCGTGGTCCTCGTGCCCTTCGAGCTGGCGGCCGAGACGGCGCTGGTCACCTTCGTCGAGCTCAAGCTGATCGTCGAGCTGCACGACGTCGCCGGGCGGCCCCTCCCCGGCGGGCCGCTGCCCCGCAGCCGCGCCGCGCTGCTGGCCTGGACCTCGGGCCACGCTCTCGCCCCGTCGGCTGGCCCCGGCGACATGCCGCTCGGCCCCGGCGCCCGCCGCGAGCTCGCCGCGGCGTTGCGCAGTCGCTTCACCCGGAACCTCACCACGCTGGCGCCCCTGCTCACCGGCGCGGCGGCGGCCGGCCTGCTGAACCGGCGGGCGACCGTGGTCATCGGCCACCGCATGGCGCGCGAGATGGGATTGCGCCGGTGAGCCGGCCCGCGTGTCCCGCCCCGCCCGTCGCCCGCACGAACGGAGGTGACCGGTGACCGTGCCCGTCGAGCCGCCCCCGACGCCGTGGGCGTTCCCGCCGGTCGACCAGGCCGACGACTCCGGGTTGGTCGGGGTGGGCGGCGACCTGGAACCGGGAACCGTTCTCGCCGCCTACCGCCACGGCCTGTTCCCCATGCCGGTCGGCGGCCGGCGCCCGCTCGGCTGGTGGTCGCCGGACCCCCGCGCCGTGATCCCCCTCGACGGGCTCGTCGTCACCCGGTCGCTGCGCCGTAGCGTGCGGCGCTACGAGCTGCGGGTCGACACCGCGTTCGAGGCGGTGATCGACGCCTGCGGCGACCCCCGGCGCCCGCACGGGTGGATCACGCCCGAGGTCCGGGCGGCCTACGTGCGCCTCCACGACCTCGGGTGGGTGCACTCCGTCGAGGCGTGGAGCCGGGAGGACGGCACGCTCGCCGGCGGCCTCTACGGCGTGGCGCTCGGCGGCCTGTTCGCCGGTGAGTCGATGTTCCACCGGCGTCCCGACGCCTCGAAGGTGGCGCTCGTGGGCCTCGTCGAGATGTTGCGGGAGGCCGGCGCGGCGGGACGCCTGCTCGACGTCCAGTGGTCCACCCCGCACCTCTCCTCGCTCGGAGCGGTCGAGGTGCCGCGCGCGGCCTACGTGCGTGACGTGCGGGCGGCGGTCGAGATGCCCCCGCCGCCGGCCTTTGCCCGTTGACCGCGGTCCGCTCGCCCCGTCGGGCCGGTCCCGCCGCCAGGCCTGTAGCACATCGGCGGACCGCTCGTGACCGTGTAGTTGTGACCAATCAGTAGCTTGCGGGACGATGGGGGACATGGACGAGGTGATGCTGCCCGAGAAGGACCGCCCGTGGCTCATGCGCACCTACTCCGGCCATTCGACGGCCAAGGCGAGCAACGCCCTGTACCGCACGAACCTGGCCAAGGGTCAGACCGGGCTGTCGATCGCCTTCGACCTGCCGACCCAGACCGGCTACGACCCCGACGACCCGCTCGCCAAGGGCGAGGTCGGCAAGGTCGGCGTGCCCGTGGCCCACCTCGGGCACATGGCCGAGCTGCTCGACGGCATCCCGCCGGGCGAGATGAACACGTCGATGACGATCAACGCCCCGGCGGCGTGGATGCTCGGGCTGTACGTGGCGAACGCCGAGCGCCAGGGCGTCGAGTCCAAGGCGCTGCGGGGCACGACGCAGAACGACATCGTGAAGGAGTACCTGTCGCGGGGCACGTACATCTTCCCGCCTCTGCCGTCGCGCCGGCTGATCGTCGACATGATCGCCTACTGCGCCAAGTGGGTCCCCAAGTGGAACCCCATGAACGTGTGCTCGTACCACCTGCAGGAGGCGGGGGCCACGCCCACCCAGGAGCTCGCCTACAGCCTCGCCACCGCGGTCGGCGTGCTCGACGCCGTGCGCGAGTCGGGCCAGGTCGATGCGGACCGGTTCCCGCAGGTGTTCGCCTCGATCAGCTTCTTCGTCAACTCGGGCATCCGCTTCGTGGAGGAGACCTGCAAGATGCGGGCCTTCACCCAGATGTGGGAGCGCATCGGCCGCGAGCGCTACGGCGTCACCGATCCGAAGGCGCTGCGGTTCCGCTACGGCGTGCAGGTGAACAGCCTCGGCCTCACCGAGGCCCAGCCCGAGAACAACGTCCAGCGCATCGTCCTCGAGATGCTCGGGGTCACCCTGTCCCGTGACGCGCGCGCCCGCTCGATCCAGCTGCCGGCGTGGAACGAGGCGCTCGGCCTGCCCCGCCCGTGGGACCAGCAGTGGGCCCTGCGCATGCAGCAGGTGCTGGCGTTCGAGAGCGACCTGCTCGAGTATCCCGACCTGTTCGAGGGATCGAAGGTCGTCGAGGGCCGCACGGCCGGGCTGGTCGAGTCCGCCTCGGCCGAGCTCGATGACGTGCTGGCGCTCGGCGGGGCCTTCGAGGCGATCGACGAGCTGAAGGGCCGGCTGGTTCGCAGCCACGCCGAGCGCATGCGCCACATCGAGGACGCCGAGCTGACCGTGGTCGGCGTCAACCGCTTCACCGAGACCGCGCCGTCGCCGCTGGCCCGCGACGACGAGGGGGCGATCCTCAGGGTCGACCCGGCGCTCGAGGCCCAGACGGTGGCCGAGGTGGTCGAGTGGCGCGCGACGCGTGACGCCGACGCGGTGAAGCGGTCGCTGGACCAGCTCCGCCAGGCCGCCGAGTCGGGCGAGAACATCATGGCCTCGACGATCGACCTCGCCCACGCCGGCGGCACGACCGGCGAGTGGGCCGGCGTCCTCCGCGACGTGTTCGGCGAGTACCGGGCGCCGACCGGCGTTAGCGCCGACACCGCGACGGCGGGCGCGACGAAGGACATCCGCCTCATGG
>Ga0126307_10000072_pt1 | contig 54593 bp, 59 predicted proteins | sample Plot28_FD_89955 | JGI IMG/M metagenome (GOLD analysis project Ga0126307, IMG submission 89955) | Serpentine soil microbial communities from UC McLaughlin Reserve, CA, USA - Plot28 | ecosystem: Environmental > Terrestrial > Soil > Grasslands | place: USA: UC McLaughlin Reserve, Lake County... | reverse complement strand
CGCCCATTGTGCCCTTGACCACGGCGCCCTCGCCCGCCTCGCCGACGTCCCACGGCTCGACCGGCACGGCGGTTGTCTTCTGCCGGGCGATGCCGAGCGCGCGGAGCCGCCGCTCGTTCTTCGTCCGGTGAGCCTCCTCGGCCGACGGGACGACGAGATCGGCCGGGTACACCCGCTCGGCCAGGTCCCACAATCGCTGCCGCCCGGCGCGACCGGCGATTGCGAACTCGCCGCGCATCATCAGGAACTCCAGCATCTGGGTGACGTTGCGGTTGTTCGTCCATCCGGTCGAGGCCCACGGCACCACGCACGTGTCCGGGATGTCGCGTGAGCTCATCGGCCCAGAGCTGCCAAGCAGGTCCAGGATGTCGCGCCTGAACGCGTCGTTGTCGCGGAGCCAGACACGCAAGCCCTGGCGGGTCGGCCAGTCGGCGGCGCCGGCGAGGTAGAGGCCAAGGTCGCTCATGGGCCGCACCAGGGCGTTGTGCTCGAAGAGTGTGCGGTCTTGCTCCAGGGCCTGCCTGAGGTGAGCCGGCTCGTACGCCGACCCGAGTCGACTCCAGGCGACAAGGTCCGCACTGGGCGCGATGGCCGCAGTCGGGTCGATCTGCAGCATCGTCAGCTGCTGCACGACCGGAAGCAGCTCGGTATGCCCAGGTGCGTCGAGTAGTTGCGCGCGCACCGCGATGCGCCGGGCCTGAGCCTTGGTGAGCCGGTGCACGGACGGGAGGCTACGTCAGGACGTTTCACGTCCGAACAGGTGAGCTCCGCTCGAGGGGGTCTGCGACGATGAAGTCGCGGATGACCGCGAGCGCCTCCCGCGGCTTGTCGCGGAAGACTCCGTGACCCGCGCCTGCGAAGACCTCCAGCCGTGAGTCGGGGATTGCCGCGGCGATGTCCTCGTGGTCGGCCAGAGTCGTGATCGGGTCGAGCTCGCCGGCGAGGATCAGCGTCGGTGCCTTGATCCGGCCCAAATCGGCGAACCAGTCGTAGGTGAACGCCTCGCCGCGAAAGAAGTGGAAGCCGACCTCCTCGCGCCTGACCACGCGCGCGATCACGTCGGGGTCGAGCGGTGAGGCGTTGTAGAGCGGCAGGCAGACCGCCATGAACTCGTCGAGATGCTCCTGGTTCGGGTCAGTCAGGTACCGCTCCGCCACGGCCCGGGCCTCTGCCCCTCCGAGCTTCTCGAACATCGGCAGGGCGCGGTCGAGCCGGAACTTCGCAATGCTGCTCGAGACGATCAGCTTCCCCGGCAGGTCCGGGTAGCGGATCGCGGCGCCCATAGCCACGACCCCGCCGAATGACTGGCCAAGGATGATCGGCTGCTCGAGGCCGAGCGCCCCGCAGAAGCCGCGCAGGTCGTCGATCCAGGTGTCGAGGTTCCAGTGCGCGGGCTCGCTCGGGTCGCTGCGTCCCTGGCCGCGGTGGTCGGGGAAGACGAGCTGGGCGACCTCGGCCAGCGGCGCGAGTGCCGACTTCATCATGCTGTGGTCGAACCCGGGGCCGCCGTGCAGACAGACGACGACGGGCCGCTCCCGCATCGTCGGCCCGTCGGGGACGAGCCCCATGCCCTCGACGTCGAAGTAGAGGTGGGTGTCTCCAACGGCGACGCGCACGGCCGGCAGCCTACGTCAGTATCCGTAGCGCGGTGAAGGTCGGAATCGTCGTCCCATATTCGTGGTCCTACTGGGGTGCAGTCCCGGAGCACGCAGAGCTGAAGGCCGAGGCGCTGCAGCGGCTGGGGGTCGAGACGCGAACGCTGATGGGGCACGATCCATCCGGCAGCTTCACGCGCGTGCTGCACCCCCGGCATGGGCGGCACGGGCAGCCGCCGCCCGGCGTGATCCCGGTTGGGCGCTCGGTGATCGTCCCGGCGAACGGCGCCCTGCCGAACATCATCCTCAGCCCGGCCGCGGTGCCTCGGATCAAGCGCATCCTCGAGCGCGAGCGCTTCGACCTGCTGCACCTGCACGAGCCGATGACTCCCGTCGTCTGCACCGCGGTGATGGCCTGGGCGCGCTGCCCTGTGGTTGCGACCTTCCACGCCTCGGGCGGGCTCGGCTGGCTGCATGCGGGCCGGCCGGTCTGGGGCTTCCTGATGGATCGGATCGACCACCGAATCGCGGTGTCCGAGGCGGCCAGAGTCTCCGTTGCGCGCTGGTTCCCGGGCGACTACGAGGTGATCCCGAACGGCGTGTTGATTCCCCCGGAGGCCGAGGCCGGCGGGCGCGAGAACCGGGTGGTCTTCATCGGCCGGCACGATCGGCGCAAGGGTATGCCGGCGCTGCTGCGCGCTTGGCCGGAGATCCACCGGCGCACCGGTGCGCGCCTGCGGCTCGTCGGCGCCGACCCCCTGATGGTGCGGCTGGCGCTCTCGCGCGTGGGCGAGCGCGACACGGAAGGGATCGACGCTCTCGGGTTCCTCAGCCAGGAGGACCTCACGGCGGAGCTGGTGGCTGCCAAGGCGCTGGTGGCGCCGTCGCTCGGTGGCGAGAGCTTCGGGATGGTGCTCACGCGCGCGTTCGCGTGCGCGACGCCGGTGGTGGCGTCGGACATATCGGGGTACCGTGACGTCATGACCGACGAGACGGGCCTGCTCGTCCCGCCGGGAGATCCGGGCGCGCTGGCGGACGCGGTCGCGAGCCTGCTCGCAGACGAGCGGCGGCGGCAGCGGTTCGCGGCCGCCTCGCGACGCCTCGCGCAGGAGCGCTACTCGTGGGACGACATCGCCCGGCGGCTCTCGGACATCTACGAGGGCCTCGCATGAAATACCGGATCCCGGGGACTCCGCTGCTCCGGGTGATGGTGGTGCTCGCCGCCGCAGCCGGCGTGGTGGCCCTGATGTGGTGGCGCGGCCCGGACTGGAACCAGGTCTGGCACGCGTTCGACGCCGTCCGCTGGTACTGGGTAGCGGCGGCGATCGGGCTCAACCTGCTCTCGGTCGTCGTGCGGGCGGCTGCATGGCGCACCGTGATCAAGCAGGCGATGGATCCGCCGCACCCGAGCTACATGCTCGTCTTCTCGGCCTTCTCGGTCGGCCTGTTCGCGAACGCGGTGCTGCCGGGGCGAATCGGTGAGCTCGCGCGCGTGGCCGTGCTGACGCGGAAGCTCCGGCTCCAGGGGAACGGCCAAAGCGGAACGTGGGCGGCACTCGTTGGGACGGTGTTCGCCCACCGGCTCTTCGACCTCGTTCCGGCGGTGGGGCTGATCCTCTACGTGCTGCTGACGGCGCGGATCCCGCACTGGGCGATCACAAGTCTTGCCGTCGTGATGGCAGTCGGCTTCGGGCTGTTCGCATTCGCCTTCGCAAGCGCTCGGCACCGCCGCCAGTCGGTGGTGGAGGGTCTCGGGCCGATCCGCCGCCTGGTCGAAATGGGCCGTCACGGCCTCGGCGTGCTGCACGCACCGGGGCCGGCGGCCGTGGCCGCGTTCTTCCAGTGCCTCGGCTGGCTCTGCCAGTTTTTCGCGGTGTACACAGCGATGCGGGCCTTCGACATCCACGCGCCGCTCCCGGCGGCAGGGATCGTGTTGCTGCTGATGAACGTGGCGACGCTGTTTCCGCTCTGGCCCGGGAACATCGGCTTGTTGCAGGCGGCGATCGCATTGCCGTTGCGCTCGTACGGCGTCCCAGCTGGGAAGGCGATCGCGTACGGCTTCGGGCTCCAGGCGATCGAGGCTTCGGTCGGCGTCGGCGTGGGCCTGATCTTCCTCGCGCGCGAGGGGCTCTCGTTCGCGATGCTGCGGCGGATGCCCGCCGCGGCCCAGGCGGAGGTGCCCGACGATCCGTCCGAAGTCGCCGAGGCTCGGGAAGACAGGGCTCGTGCTCGCGCTCGCGTCCCCGGCTAGCCTCAAAGGCGTTCTCTCGGCGGGCGAGGCCGCTGCCGCACTGGCCCGCGGCTTCCGGCGTGCCGGCGCCGAGGTCGAGGAGCTGCCCATCGCCGACGGGGGTGAGGGGACCGCCGAGGTGCTCGGCGCGGGGCTGGTGCGGGTCGAGCAGGTGGACGACGCCTTCGGGCGGCCGCGGGAGGCGCCAATCCGGGAGCTTGCAGACGACACCGTCGTCGTCGAGAGCGCCGAGGTGCTGCCGCTCGACCCGGAGCGGCTGGACGTGCAGGCTGCCTCGAGTCGCGGGCTCGGCGAGCTGCTCGCCCTGATCGGCCCTTGTCCGCGGTTGCTGGTGTGCCTCGGCGGCACGGCCACGATGGACGGCGGCGCCGGGCTCCTCGAGGTTCTCGACGAGTTGCCGGGGCCGACGACCGTTCTCTGCGACGTGCGAGCCACACTGCTGGAGGCCCCCCGGCTCTTCGGGCCGCAGAAGGGAGCGCTCGCTGATGACGTGCTCGACCTTGAGCAGCGGTTTGTCCTGCTCGATCACGCACACTCGCTTGCGAAGCTTCCCGGCGGCGGCGCTGCGGGGGGGCTCGGCGCGGCGCTCGCCTCGCTCGGCGCCGAGCTCGTGCCGGGAGCGCTCTACGTCTTCGAGGCGATCGGCTTCCGCGAACGGGTGGTGGCCGCAGATCTCGTCGTCACGGGCGAGGGCGCGGTCGACCGCATGACCTTCGAGGGGAAGGCCCCGGGCGAGGCGCTACGGATTAGCGAGGAGCTGGGTGTGCCGTGCGTGCTCTTCGGCGGGCGCGTCGAGGACAGGATCGAGGCGGTGGCCCTCAGCGGCGATCGCTCACGCGCCGCCGACGATCTGGAGGAGCTAGCCCTCGGCCTCGGCTTGGCGTAGCCGCTTCGCCATCGCCTGAAGCAGCGGCCACGCGATGCGGGGCTCGTTCTCGACGATCGGGCGGAAGTCCCAGAACGTGAGGCCGTAGCACCTCAGCTCGGACTCCGCCGTGATCGAGGCGGTACGGTCACCCTGGTCGATCATCGCCACGTCCCCGAAGTAGTCGCCCGGGCCGAGGCGGCCGCGCTCGTCGCCGTGGACGGTGACGGACGCCTCGCCGCTCTCGATCACGAAGAAGCCTGCGCCGCCCTCTCCCTCGATGGCGACTGTGTCGCCGGGATCGAAGGTGCGTTCCTTGAACGAGGCGCTCAGGTGCTCGAGCTCGCGCGGCTTGAGCTCCGTGAAGAGCGGAATTCGCTGGAGGAGCTCGACGGACGGTCCGGCCACCCGCGGATTCTTACACGGTCGAGATACCCAAGCGAGAGCCCACCACGGCCTCGGCCGCCTGGGCGCTGCCGGCGTGGCCGGTGACCGCGCCCAGGAAGTCCTCCCGGTCGAGCGCGTAGAGCTCGGCGTCCGTCGCGGCTCGCACGGTGGCGGTGCGGGGAACATCGTGGAGCAGGGCGATCTCGCCGAAGTAGGAGCCGAGTCCCTCGCGGCGCGGCGCGCCCTCGTCCAGCACCACCTCGACCTCGCCTCCGGCGATGATGTAAAAGCGGTCGCCGTGCTCTCCTCGGCGGATGATTTCCTCGCCGGCACTCACGTGCGCCGGCACCAGCCGGGATGCGAGCTGCTCGAGCACGGGCGGCGAGAGCGGCGCGAAGATCGGGATCGACCGGAGCAGCTCCAGCTCGCGATCGTGTGAGGGCGCCGCGTCGAGCTCCGCGAGGCTTGCGTGGGTGAGCACGGAGATCGCGGGCAGCAAGGAGCCGGCGACCACGAGCGCCCAGCGCACGCCGATCGCGTCAATCAGCACCGGAGCGAGGATCGCGCCGAGGGCGACGGTCCCGTAAAAGAGGCTGTGCAGAACGCCGAAGACCCGGGACAGCACCTCGGTCGGCGTGTTGCGCTGGAGGAGCGTGAAGCCCGAGACGTCCTCGACGATGATCGCGAGCCCGATCAGGCCGAACACCGCAAGCGCCATGCCGGTGTTGGGGAAGGCGCCGAGCAACAGCAAGGGCCCACCGGTGCCGGCGACGGCGATCCCAAAGGTCGTGGCAAGGCGCCGGTGGCCGACCAACGTCAGCGAGACGAGGCCGCCGATAAGGCCGCCGACCCCGACGGCCGCGTTCAGATAGCCCACGCCGGAGGGGCCGAGCTTCAACAGCTCGAGCGCGGACACGGCGACGAGGACGGAGAACGCGCCGTTCACGAGCGTCTGCGCGGAGAAGAGCCCAACCACGAGCCGCAGCCGGCGATCGCGCGCGATCGCCCGGAAGCCGGCCGCCGCTTCGTCCAGGAGGTGCGTCTCCTCCCGTCGCAAGGGCGGCTCGGTCGTCCTGAGCAAGCGCGTGAGCTGGAGCGCCGACCAGAGGAAGGTGCCCGCCGTGACCGCGAACACCACCCAGACCGTGGAGACGGCGAGCAGCACACCTCCGAGCGCCGGCCCCACGCAGAAGCCGAGGCTCTCGATCGTGCTCGAGCTGACGTTGGCGGCGGTCAGCTCCTCGGGCGTCCGTGCCAGGGACGGCAAGATCGCGGCTTGCGCGGGCTGGAAGGCGGTTGTGGTCACGGCCACCGCGGCGGCCAGGGCGTAAACGGCCTCGATCGGCGCATGCGTGAGTACACAGACCGCCATTCCCGTCAGCCCCGCCGCGCGGAGCAAGTCGGAGCCGAGCATCACCGGGACGCGCGGATAGCGGTCGCCGAGGATTGCCGCGAACGGCGAGGCCACGGCGGCAGGAAGCCAACGAATCAGCCCGACCAGCCCGACCGCGGAAGCCCCGCCGTGGCTGTACGCGTAGACGACGAGCGCGATCGCGTACGCCCAGCTGCCGATAATCGACCCCGCCCAGGCGAGCTGCAGCCGCCGCAACTGAGGGTTTCGGTAGACCTCGCGCATGGCGCGCGATGACTCGCGAAGGCGCTCCCGCAAACGGCTCACGGGCGCAGGATGTCAGCACCCATTGCGTTTTTGAAGCGGCGGCGGGAAGATTTCCGTGACCAGCACCGTCTAGTGTGCAAGTTCAGCAAGTCGACAAGGAGGCAGTTCGATGGAAGATCGGCCAGAGGACACCAGGAACGACGAGAACGAAGACGTCGAGGGCCACAAGCATCACGCCCCGCAAGTAGGCGCCCCGCAGGTCGGTCGCGAGGACGAGGGCGACGACGTCGAGGCTCATAAGCATCACTCCCCGCAGGTCGGCGCCCCGCAGGTCGGTCGCGAGGACGAGGGCGACGACGTCGAGGCTCATAAGCATCACGCCCCGCAGGTCGGCGCCCCGCAGGTCGGTCGCGAGGACGAAGGCGACGACGTCGAGGCGCACTCGAACCTCGGCGCCCCGCAGGTCGGCGCCCCGCAGGTCGGTCGCGAGGACGAAGGCGATGACGTCGAGGCGCACTCGAACTTCGGCGCCCCGCAGGTCGGAGCCCCGCAGGTCGGCAAGGACGACGACGAGGACGACGTCGAGGCCCACGCGCAGTTCGGAGCACCGCAGGTCGGCAAGCCGCAACACGGCTAGGACTTCGAGCTCAGTCCAGTCGCCTAAGGGGGAGCCGAGAGGCTCCCCCTTAGCGTTCCTGCAGAAGCTGTTCGAGAGCCCGCAGCAAGCGCAGCGCGGCTTCCTTGCGCTCCGGCTCCGCGTCGGCGAGCAACGACACGAACCGCGCGACCGCCTCGGCCTCGCCGCCCTCGGACTCGAGCACCGACCGCGCCGCCCGCGCCTTCTGCAACAGGTCGAGGGCGATCGCAGCCTCGTTCGCGAAGAGCCCGAGCAGCTCCATCTCGGCGAGCGAGAAGGCGGCGTTCGCCGGCCGGTCGAGCACCTCGAGCACGCCGAGCGCGTTGTCCTCGTACAGGAGCGGCACGGCCATGATCCCCTTCGGGACGAAGCCGGTTGATTCCGCGGCCTCGCGTGCGAAGCGAGGATCGTTCTCGAGCTCTTCGACCACGAGCGGCTGGCGCGTCACGAGCACCCAGCCGGCGATGCCCGTGCTCGAGGGAAAGCGCTGGCCGACGAGGTCGCCCGCGCCTTCGCCGGCGACGGCCTCGAAGACGAGCTCGTCGGATGGCTCGTCGAAGAGGAAGACCGAGGAGGCGCGGGCCCCGAAGATCGCCCGGGCGACCTCCACGATCGACTGCAGCAGCGCGCGATACGAGTCCTCGGAACCCAGCGCGCCCGCCGCGACGGCAGCTCTGAGGTCGTCGCTCATCGCCCTCCTCCCACGTTGTTGGCGGTCAGGTAGAGCACGTTCTTCAGCTGGAACGGCGTCAGTTCAGGATGCTTGGCCATGATCAGCGCGCAGATGCCGCTCATGTGGGGGGTCGCGAAGCTGTTGCCGGTCGAGAGGATCTTGCCGCCGCCGAGCCAGGCGATCTCGACGCCGACTCCGCGTGCGAAGAACTCGACCGGCGGGGCGGGGTTGTAGAAGAACGTGTCCGGCTCCGGCTCCTCGTGGCTCCCGACCGAGATCACGGACGAAAAGCGCCAGGGGTAGCTCTCGACCGGCATGTTGTGCGCCGAGGCCACGAGCACGGTGTTGCGGAAGTACGCGCTATCGGCGAGCTCGTGCAACAACCCCGCGAACTGCCGTTTCGTGGTCGAGAGGCTCATGTTGATCACGTCGAAGCGCTGCTCGACCGCCCAGCGCAGCCCTCCGAGCAGCACGGGCCCGCTGCCCTTGAATCCCGCCCCCAGCACGCGCGCGCTGATCAGCGTGCAGTCGGGCGCGAGCGCGCGGACGATCCCGGCACAGGCCGTGCCGTGGCCGCAGAGATCGCCCTCGGTGTCGTCGACGAGCTCGATTTCGTCCTCGTCCCCGACGCGGTTGAACGCCACCGCCTGGTCGATCTCGCCCACGAGCGGGTGGCCGGCCTCGACGCCGCTGTCGAGGATGCAGACGCGCACGCCCTTGCCGGTCGAGCCGCCCCAGGCCCACTCCCGCGTGACTTGGTCAGGCCATTTGTCCCCGATCGAGATCTGGTCGCCGCCGCCGGCCGCAAGGCTCCAGGCGGGGAGGCTCTCGGCGTGATCGCGTGCGGGCTCTTGCTCGGCCACCGCCCGATCCTACGTGGACGCAGCGGCTAGTTGTCTGCGAGGAGGCGGCGGACCTTGTCGACCACACGCGGCTCTGGCTCGATGCCCTCTGCTTGAAGCGCGGCCTCGAGGTCGGCGAGGAGCGTGGCGCGAAACTCGGCGTCTGCCTGAGCCCGCACGACGATCTGGTCGATCTCCGCTTTCGCTGCCGGCAGCTCCTGTGCTGCCTGCACCCAGCCCACCGGGGCCGGGGGAAGCATCCCGATCAGCCGTGCGAGTGTCTCTGCGTCGTAGCTGGTCATCACGTCACCTGCTCACTGGACGGGAGTGGGAGGTTGTTTCTTCCCTCGAAGACCGTCCGAAGCTTGTCGAGGCAGCGCGAGATGCGGCTGGCGATCGTCCCGGCGGGCAGGCTGAGGCTGTCTCCAATCGTCCGGTAACTCTCGTCTTGGGCGAAAAATCGGTCGAGGATCACTCGGCAATGCTCGGGCAGCTCCGCGAGGGCCTCGTGCACGTCGAACGCCTCCTCGAGCTCCGAGAGAACATCGTCGGCGGGCTGATCCGCGAGGTCGCCGACCTCGGTCTCGGCCTCACGTGTGCCCGAGCGCATGCGGTCGATGCAGAGGCGCCGCGTGAGCTGAGCGATCCAGGGGCGAACTGCATCGTCGTCGCGGAGCGAGTCGAGCCGCTCGTAGACCCGCGCGAACACGTCCTGGAAGACGTCCTCCGCGTCGTGCGGCGACAGCCGGAAGCCCTGGACTGCGATCGCGTAGACGTAACGAGAGAAGCGGTCGACAAGCTCGCGCCAGGCCTCGTCATCGCCTTCACGGCAGCGTGCGACGAGGGCGGCGTCGGTGAGCTCGGCGGTCAGCGTTGAGCGGCCCGCAGCCGCTCGGCCATCGTCTCGAGGAGCTTCCAGGCGATCGAGGCGTTCGACTCGACCAGCGGACGGAACTCCCACGAGGTGAGGCCATAGCAGCGGAGGTCGCTATCGGCGGTGACGGTCGCGCTTCTCGCGCCGTCGTCGATCAGGGCGATCTCGCCGAAGTAGTCGCCGGGACCGAGCTTGCCGCGGTCGGCGTCCCGAACGGTCACGGTCGCTTCGCCGCTCTCGATCACGAAGAAGCCCGCGCCGGTCTGGCCTTCGCCCGCGACGGTGCTCCCTGACTGGAACGTGCGCTCCTTGAACGAGCGCGCGAGCCGCTCGAGATCGCGGTGGTCGAAGTCCGCAAAGAGCGGAACGCGCTCGAGGAGCTCTACCGGTGCCTGTGCCATTGCCCCATTTTAGGGCTTTGTGGCCTCGGCGCGACCCGCCCGCTCTTCGATCTTGCCTTCGGCGGCGTCCAAGCGCTCTCTGCAGAAGCGGTAGAGCTCCTCGCCGCGCTCCCAGAGCTTGAGCGCCTCGTCCAGCGGAGCCTCACCGCTCTCTAGGCGCTGGACGATCTCCTCGAGCTCGCGCTGGGCCTGCTCGAAGGTGCGCTCGTCGCTCAAATCGTCTCCTCCACGCGCGCCCCGAAGCCGCCCTCGGCCAGCTCGACCTCGACCCGCTCGCCCGGCCGGACAGACTGGCCGGAACGGACGATCTGCTCGTTCGTGCGCACGATCGCGTAGCCGCGCTCAAGGGTTGACTGCGGCGAAAGGGCGCGGAGGCGACCGGAAGCGTGCTCGAGCCTGGCGCGGCCCCGCTCGAGCAGAAGACGGGGAGCGCGGCCGAGCCGGTCGTGGGCGCGGCCGAGCCGCTGGCGCTCGCGGTCGAGACTGCGCCGGGCTCCGCGCTCGAGGCCGGAGCGGGCGCGGCCGAGCCGCTCGAGGAGCTCGGCGAGATCGGGCACGATCAGACGGCCGGCGACGCTCGGGGTCGAGGCCCGCACATCGGCGACCAGGTCGCAGAGCGGCATGTCCTGCTCGTGGCCCACGGCCGTCACGACCGGCACCGGGCAACCCGCGATTGCGCGGACGAGCCGCTCGTCGCTGAAAGGCAGCAGGTCCTCGAAGCTGCCGCCGCCTCGGGCCACGACCACTACATCCACGCCTTCGCCGCAGAGGGCCGCGAGAGCCTCGATCACGGCGCTCGCAGCGCGCGGCCCTTGCACGTAGGTCTCGGCGACGAGCACCGAGGCGGGCGGAAAGCGCGTCGTGATCACGGTCAGGACATCGCGCTTGGCGGCGGCGTCGTTGCCGGTCACCAGACCGATGCGGCGTGGCAGGAACGGGAGGGCGCGCTTGTGCTCGGCCGCGAAGAGCCCCTCGGCGGCGAGCTTCCGCTTCAGCCGCTCCAGCGCCGCGAGGTGGTCGCCCAGGCCGAAGCGCTCGAGCGAAAGAGCCCGCAGCCGGAACTCGCCCCGCACCTCGTACAGCTCCGGCCGGCCATAGGCGTGTACGCGGTCACCGTCGGTGAGGTCGAGCTGGAGCGCGTCGAACTGGCCCCGCGGCATCGAGACGCCCAGGCACGATCCGTCCTGCGGGTCCTTGAGCGTGAAGAAGACACTTGCCCAGCGCGCCTGGCGGCGCAGCTCCGTGACCTCGCCCTCGACCCAGACCGTCGGCAGGCGACCCAGCCACGAGGCGACTCCTCGGTTGAAGGCGCCCACGGAGTAGACGCGGCGGTCGCCGTATTCGATCGCCTCGACCTTCACCCCTTCAGGATACGGGGCGCTCGGCCGGTGTCTAAATCAGGATCTCGGCGGCCGTCTCGGGCGAGCAGCCCTGAGCGATCAGGTCGGCCGCGTGGTGCAAGTCTGCCTCGCTGTGCGCGATCTTCTCCGCGAGGGGCAGGGGGTAGCCGGCTTCCATCAAGACGTGCAAGCGCCAGCTCTCGACCTTCGCCTTTTCGTCCCTGGGTGTCTCGGCGACTTGTGTCATCAGTGGTTCGGGTAGTTCGTCATTTCCTAGACGAACCCTTCGCCCGGAAGTTTGCGTTTACCTCGGTCAGCGTTCGCGAAACGTCGGGGCGAGCCTCGACCCGGCGTCGTTGAGCGCCTCGTCGATCTTGCGCTGCAGATCCTGGAGGCGCGCATTCAAAACCGTGCGCTCCGCTTCAGCATCGGCTGCCAGCGACTGGACCTGCGAGCGGAGGTCGGCCTCGGCATCGCCGATTCGCCGCTGAAGCTCGGCGACGAGCTCGTCCCGCTCGTGCTCGAGTGTGTTGCCGATCTGCGACAGCTTGCGCTCGAGCCGCTGGGCGCCTGCGTCTGCGACGTGTGCCAGTCGCTCTGCCAAGACGCTCTGAGCCTCCTTCGCGAAATGCGCAACGGCCCGGTCGAGCTCGCGCGAGAGGCGTTGCGCGGCGTCCTCCCGCGCGCTCTTGATCGCCACGCCGAACTGCTGCGAGACGGCCTCGGAGAAGCTGTTGGCGGTGCGCTCCACGACTCGCTTGAGCTGGTCGAGCTGGCGCCGCTCGACATCCGCGAAGCCGGCCTGGATCCGCTGGATCGCCTCGGCCTCCTCGGCCGCGATGCGCTCGGTCAGCTCCCGCTCGCGCTGCCGGAGCCGGTCGGCGACCTCGTGCAGCGCGCGGCGCCGGTCACGCTCATGCGACTCGAGCTCCTCGTGGGCGCCCTGGGCGTTCTCGCGCGCGGCCCGCTCGAACTCGGCCTGGAAAGTGGCAAGCCGCTCTCGCTGAGCTTCGCTGGCGGTGTCGAGCCGCTCCGTGTCGAGCGCGATCCGCGACTGCGCGTCGGCCATCAGCTGCTGCTGGCGATGGGCGAGCGTCGACAGCTGCGTCGCCAGCGTCTGCTCCGTTCGCTCAAGGTCGGCCGTCCATTCGGCCAGCCGCCGACCGATGCGCTGCTCGACCTTGCCGAGGGCGTCGCTCAGCTCGGTGCTCGCCCTGCGCTCGCGTTCGGCGAGCGCGGCCCGCCGTTCCTCTGCGATCCGGCGCTCTTCGCCCACGAGGCGCGAAAGCGAATCGGCGCGCGCACGGGCTAGCGTCCGCTCGATCTCCGCCGCGCGCGCTGCGGTCTCCCGCGTCACGAGCGAGTCGAGCCGCTGCTCGGCCTCGGCGAGCTGGCGCTCGACGTCCCTCGTCCGGGCGACGAGTCGCCGCAGCGCAATCGTTCCGAGCTGCAGCGCGGCGCAGACGGTCAAGCCGCCGGCCGCGACCGCGAGGCTCTGCGCAGGCTCCAGCGCGAAGGCGACCCAGGCGCCGCCCGCTGCGGCTCCGACGAGGAGGGCGAGCGCAAGCAGCACGTCGCGGGAGACGCGGCCGAAGAGGGCCGCCGCGGTCGAGCCGAAAACGGCGACCACTGCTCCCGCAAAAACGAGCTCGAAGGCCTCTTCCCGCACGCTGGCCATGCTACGTCAGCCTGAGCACGAGCAGGGCTGTGGCGAGGCAGACGTGGGCCGCGGCCAGCAGCTTGAGCGCCCGTTCCTGCGCGCCGTAAAGAACCTCGTGCGTCACCGGCTCGTGGGTGCCGTCGCGGAGCTCGAGCGCTCCATTCACGGCGGCGACCCGGCGCCGCGCGTGGCGAACCGGGGTGGAGAGCGTTCGCTGAGCGAAGCTGGTCAGCGCGGCGTAGGCGGCCGCCAGGAGCGCCACCCAGGTGATCGTGCCGGCGCAGGCGAAGTAGCCGGTCAGGAGCGGGAAGGCTCCCCAGGCAAGCGCGAAGCCGAGGTCGTTGTGAATTGCACCGCCAACGAGCTCGAGGTTGTAGGCCGGCACGAGCACCGCTCCGAGCGCGACGAAGACGAGCAGCCGGAGATCGAAGGCGAGGGCGCCCGCAATCCCGATCGCAACCGCGCCGGTAAGCGACACAACTGTGAGGCCGAGGAGCACCCGGTCGGGTATCCGCGTTGCGAGCGGCCGCCCGTTCAGCTCGTCGAGCGCGTGCGCGGCGACGCCCATCCCGAGGAAGAACGCCGCCGCCGCAGCCGCGAGCCGTCCCTCACGAAGCTCGGGCGCGAGCGCCGCTCCGATCGCCACGTAGCTCAGGTGCCATGCGGTGTACGGCGGGTGGAGCAGTGTGAGGTAGTCGCGCCAGCCGCCCGGCGCTAGAGCGTAGAAGGCAGGGCGCGCCTCGGTCACGCTCGCCGGCCCCAGACGACCGTGCAGCCGCCGAGGCTCAGGCGCCGCGCGCGGACGTCTTCGAAGCCCGCTTCGCGGAAGGCGTCCAGCAGCCGAGGCACCGGCCAGCGCTCGTCGAACTCGCGGATGCTGCCGCCAAGAAACCGCCCGACCTCGTGCCACCCGGGCGAGATCACGCGGCCGAGCGTCGGCAGCCCGACGTCGACGTAGAGGTTCCAGAGAGCGCGTGCGGCGGCCGCCGATGGCACGCCGAAGTCGAGGAACGAAGCCGTTGCCCCGGCTCGCAGCACGCGGGCCAGGCCCAGCAGGCCGGCGGGAAGGTCGCTCAGGTAGCGAAGCAGGTAGGCGGCCGTGAGCCCGTCGAAGGCCTCATCCTCGAACGGCAGCGCGTCGGCGCTTGCCTCGACGAGGCTGACTCGATTCGTCGCGATGCGTCTACGCGCCTCGGCAAGCATCTCCGGGCTCTGATCGACTCCTACGACCGAGCAGCCCTTCTGCCGCACCAGCTCGAGCGCGACCGCGCCGGTGCCCGTGGCCACGTCGAGAACCTCGTCGCGGGGCCCGGCAGAGACGCGCGAGACGAGGAACCGCCTCCAGCGCGGGTCCTGGCCGAAGGAGAGCAGGCGCGCGTACCGGTCGTAGCTCGGGCCGAGCGGCGCGAACAGCTCCCGGGCGCGGGTCTCGACCACAGCGTGAGTCTAAGGCGGTCGCTTGCGACGCCGACCAGAAGAAGCGGTGCCGGCTTTGCCGGTGCGGCTGTCCAACGCGGTCGCTTGCGGCGCCGACCCAGAAGAAGCCGTGCCGGCTTTGCCGGTGCGGCTGTCTAAGCTCGTCGCGTGGGCCTGGACGATGACCTGAGGCGCACCGCGGAGGCCGCGGTGGTCTACGCGGCCGACGGCGAGGATCTCGTCGGGATCGTCCCCGCCGAGCCGGCGAATGGCCTCCGACTCTACGTTTGCGCGTACGGGCGAAAGGACGAGTCGACGTGGCTCGTCCTCGACGCGACCGGCGTCCCCGTTGAGGAGCGGGCGCTCGTCCGCGACGCCGTCTCGATTGCAGCCCTCTGCGAAGTGGCAGAAGAAGCAGCGGGAGTCGAGCCGGACGCGCCCAGGGTCGCGAGCCCCGCCTATCTCGACGAGCTCGGCTCGGGGGCCGGGCCGGAGCTTGCCGGTGCGGTCAAGGGAGCGGCGGGCACCGTGGACGAGCTTCTGCGCGACGTCGAGCGAGGCTACAAGCGGCCGCTGAGCTAACCTGAGTCCATGGAAGGCTTCCCGCTCGGGGGCGATCCCGAAGATCTGATGCGCAGCTTGCGTGAGTTCGCCGAGCAGCAGGCCGAGACCGTCCAGGAGGCTCAGCGCGAGCAATTCGCGACCTTGACCCTGAACACCGCGGTCGAGCTGACCGCAGCCGCGCTCGCGCAGATCAACGCCGGCGGCTCGGCAGACGAGCAGACCGCCGCGCTCCGCGATGCGATGCGCGTGCTCTTCCCCGAGGCGGTGGCGCTCGTCAGCGCGGCTCGCCAGGGCTTCATGCGCGAGACCTAGCCTAGAATCGCGCGGCCCGTGAGCCTCGTCGACTCCGCCATCGTCCGCCTGCTTCCGGCGGTGCCCAAGCAGGTCGTCCGGCGGATCTCCGAGCACTACATCGCAGGCGAGGAGCTCGACGACGCCCTACGCGTGGTGCTCGAGCTGAACGCCGAGGGCAAGCTCGCGACGCTCGACGTCCTCGGCGAGGAGGTCACTGACCCGGACGAGGCGCGCACGATCGCCGGCGCCTACCGGGAGGCGATCGACGCCTTCAGGCGCGGCTCGCTGGACTCGAACATCAGCGTCAAGCCGACGGCCCTGGGGCTCAACCTGAGCTACGAGCTCTTCCGCGAGAACCTCGAGGGCGTGGTGTCGCACGCGGCCGAGCGCGACAACTTCGTCCGGATCGACATGGAGGACTCCTCCACCACCGACGACACGCTGCGCATCTACCGGGAGCTGCGGGAGGCCGGGTACGACAACGTGGGCATCGTGCTGCAGGCGCGGCTGAAGCGGACGATCAAGGACGTACGCGCTCTCGCCGAGCTGACGCCGAACGTGCGGCTCTGCAAGGGCATCTACCTCGAGCCGCCGGAGATCGCCTTTCGCGACTTCGAGGCTGTCCAGGCGAGCTTCGTGCAGGCGCTCCAGGAGCTGCTCGAGGGAGGCAGCTACGTCGGGATCGCGACGCACGACGAGTGGCTCCTCGAGCAGGGGAAGCGCCTCGTCGGCGAGCGCGGCCTCGGTCGCGACGACTACGAGTTCCAGATGCTGCTCGGCGTCCGTCCCGGACTCGGCGACGAGCTGGTGCGGGAGGGTCACCGTTTGCGGATCTACACACCGTTCGGGCGCCACTGGTACTCCTACTCGCTGCGCCGGCTGCAGGAGAACCCGAAGATCGCGGGCTACATCGCGGCGGACACGTTCAGCCGCCTGCTACCGGGCCGCAACGGCGCCTAGGGCTTGCGGGCGATCACCACGAGATCGCCAGGGACGCGCACCTCGCGGCGGCCCCAGCGGTTCGGGTCGGGGAGCTCCTCGAGCCGCTCGAGCGCGAGACCCGCGCCGCCGAGGGCGTGCACCAAGCGCCCGATCGGCCAGGCCTCGAAGTAGCTCTCGTGCCAGTGCAGCATCTGGTCGAGGCAGGCCGCGACGGGGTGCTCGTCGTAGAGGAAGAGGACGCCGCCCTTCTTGAGGGCCGCCGCGATCCCGTCCGCCCAGCCTGCGAGGTCGCCGATCTCGGCAAGCGCACCCCACGAGGAGTAGACGACGTCGAAGCGCTTGCGCCGCAGCTCGACCGGGAGAGCCTCGGGCGACGCAGTCACCAACGCCGCGTCCGGGAGCCGCTTGCGCGCCGCCTTGATCGTCTCGTCGGAGGAGTCCACCCCAGTGACGAGCGCGCCGAGGCTCATCAGCGCCGCCGTCTCCCGGCCCGCGCCGCAGGCGAGGTGAAGCACATGGCGCCCGCCGATGTCGGGGAGCCGCTCGCGCACCGGCTTCGGCAGCGTCCGGCTCCCGCGCGTCGAGGAGCGGCGGATCCGCTTGTGGGCCTCCTCCCAGGCGCGCAGATTCGAGTCCGTCGGTTCCATCAGGCCAGGAGGGAGAAGCCGCCGTCGACGATCAGCGTGTGCCCACGCACCATCTCGGCGGCGGGCGAGCACAGGAAGCACACCGCCTCGGCGACGTCGCCCGGCTCCACCAGCCGACCTGCCGGTGTGCGTTCGAGCCCGTTCGCGATCATCTCGTCGCGGTTGGGGAAGTGGTCGAGTGCCCCAGTCTCCACGACCCCGGCCGAGACCGCGTTCGCGCGGATCCCGCGCGGCGCGAGCTCCACCGCCAGGTAGCGGACGAGCGCCTCCAGCGCGGCCTTCGAGACGCCGACGAGCACGTAGTTCTCGAGGACGCGGGTCGAGCCGAGGCTCGAGACGCCGACGATCGACGAGCCTGAGGGCATCTGCGGCGCGCACGCCCGAGCGAGGCTCAACAGCGCCCGCGCGTTCGCGTTCAGCGTCCAGTCCCAGTGCTTGTCCTGCGTATCGAGGGCCGGCTCGATCACCCCCGTGGCCGCGTTGTGGACGAGCACGTCGAAGGGTCCTAGCTCGGCGGCTTCCTGTGCCACGCGCTCCGAGGCCACGTTGCCGCGCAGGAGCAGCGGCCCGGCGCCGGCGGCGCGCAGCTCCTCCGCGGTTTCCTCCGCGGCCCTGTCGTTGCGGAGGTAGCCGATCGTCACGCGCTTGGCCCCGAGCTCGGCGAAGCGCAGCGCGATCGCTTTCCCGATTCCCCGCGAGCCTCCGGTCACGAGAACCGAGGCGCCTTCGAAGTTCATCGCCGCCGCGGGAGGGGATCGTCAGCCGGAGCGGTGCTCGGGATCTCGTCCCAGCCGGGCCGGTTCCGCGGCACGCGCGGGCCTTCCCTCGCCTTCGAGGAGGCGTGACCTAGCCGGTCGAGCAGGTCCATCTGCACTTCCGCGTACCGGCGCACCTCATGGTCTGCCGGAAGGTCGAGCACGATCTCCTCGACACGTGCGCGCAGCTGGTAGGCGAAGTGCGGCGTGGCCGGTGCGACGAGCGCGTCGACGTCGTCGGTGGTTGGCTCCCGCATGAGCAAAAGCCTACTGGGTAGTGTCGAAGGAATGCGTCGCCCGGAGCTTGCCGACCTGATGCTCCTGGCGACGGTGACGCTCTGGGCTCTCAACTTCACGGTCACGAAGTACGTCATCTCGCATGGCTTCCAGCCGATCGCCTACGGCTGCCTGCGCTTTGCCGGCGCCGGACTCATCTTCGGCGCGATCACATGGGCCAGGGAGCGCTCGTTCGCGATCGGGCGGCGCGACCTGGTGCTGCTCGGCAGTGCGGCGCTGATCGGGATCTTCATCAACCAGCTCACCTTCTCCTACGCGATCAAGCTGACGACCGCGACGACGGTGGCGCTGCTCTTCGGGACGCTGCCCGTCATGACCGGGATCTTCGCCTTTGCCCTCGGGATCGAACGCTTCGGCTCCCGCTTCTGGCTCGCGGCCGTGCTCGCGTTCGGGGGCGCCGCGCTCGTCGCGGTCGGCTCGGGCGGCGGCCTCTCGGGCCAGCTGTGGGGGGATCTGCTGGGCTTCCTGGCCTCGGCTACCTGGGCCTGGTACACCGTCGCGGTCTCGCCGCTGCTGCAGCGCTACTCGACCCTCCGGATCAGCTCGCTCGCCTTCCTCATCGGCACCGTGCCCTTGAGCATCGCGGGGTCGCAGCAGCTCCTGAGCCAGGACTACGGTTTTGGGGCGGTGATCTGGCTCGCCCTCGTCTTCGCGATCATCGGGCCGCTCGTGCTGGCGAACCTGCTCTGGTTCGGCGCGATCAGCCGCGTCGGGCCGTCTCGCGCCTCCGTGTTCGCGAACCTGCAGCCCTTCCTGGCCGCGTTCTTCTCGCTCCTGATCCTGTCCGAGTCCATGACGCGGATCCAGATCGTCGGCGGGCTTGCGATCGCGGGCGGGATCCTGCTCTCGCGAAGCGCGCGACGGACGACCGCCGATGCGGTGGCCGCGTGACGCCGCTCCGCGAACGCCTCGCCCGAACCCCGCCGGGATACCGCTATTCGATCGGCCGAATCCTCGCGATCTACTCGGGCCTGATGGTGGCGCTGCTGCTCGCCGCCCTCGATCAGACGATCGTCGCGACGGCGCTGCCGAGAGTCGTCTCCGAGCTCGGCGGGATCACGCAGTACTCGTGGGTCTTCACCGCCTACATGCTCGGCTCGACGGTGACGGTGCCGCTGTACGGGAGGCTCGGCGACGTCTACGGGCGCAAGCCGCTCTTCATCGTCTCGATCTCGATCTTCATCCTCGGCTCGGCGCTCTGCGGGGCGGCGCAGAACATGGTTCAGCTCGTCGTCTTCCGCGCGATCCAGGGCATCGGCGCGGGCGGGATCTTTCCGCTGACTCTCGCGATGGTCGGGATGATCGTGCCGCCGCGCGACCGCGGCCGCTACCAGGGGCTGATCGGCTCGGTCTTCGCCGCCGCGTCGATCATCGGGCCGCTGATCGGTGGCTTCATCGTCGACAACGCGAGCTGGCGCTGGATCTTCTACGTGAACCTCCCCGTCGGCGGCGTGGCGCTCGCCGTGATCCTCGCAACGATGCCGAAGCGGCCCTACAAACAGGAGCACTACATCGACTGGCTCGGCGCGGGCATCCTCGCGCTGGGCACGAGCTCGCTCCTGCTGGGGCTCGTCTGGGGCGGGCGCGACTACCCATGGTCGTCCTTCCAGGTGCTCGGAGCGCTCACCGCCGCCGTGGTGTTGCTCGCGCTCTTCGGACTCTGGGAGCGGCGCGTGCCGGAGCCGATCATCCCCTTCCACCTGCTGCGCAACCAGACCGTCGCTGCCAGCGTCGCCTGCATGGCGTTCGTGGGCATGGCCATGTTCGGAACGATCAGTTACGTGCCGCTCTTCGTGCAGGGGGTGATCGGCACCTCGGCCACGTCGTCCGGCGTGGTGCTGACGCCCCTGTTGCTGGGCGCTGTGACCACGAGCTTCATCTCGGGCCAGATCGTTTCCCGTACCGGCCGCTACCGGCCGAACACGCTCCTGGGGCCGCTCATCCTTGGAGCGGGAGAGCTCCTGCTGTGGCGGCTGAGCGTGAACGCGACGAATGCGCAGGCGGCGAGGGACATGGTGATCGCCGGGATCGGGCTCGGACTGATGATGCAGATCTTCGTGCTCTCGGTTCAGAACTCGGTCTCGCGCGCCGAGATGGGGACCGCGACCGCGCTCACCCAGTTCTCGCGTTCGATCGGCGCGACCCTGGGCGTGACGCTGATGGGCGTGATCGTGAACCAGGGCCTACCACCGAGCGTGCGGGAGCACGGCACCGTGATCCACCGGCTCCCGCCGGCAGGCCGCGAGGCCCTCGCGAACGCGCTGCACCCAGCGTTTCTGCTCGCGGCGGGAGTCTGCGGCCTGGTCTTCGTGATCTCGGTGCTCTGGGTGCGAGAAGTGCCGCTGAGGCACGGCTTCGAGGACGTGACCGTGGGCGACGAGGCCTCTCCGCAGGCGGCGGTAAGATCCGGTTAGTGAGCTCGAACGACTTCATGCCCCTGGACGGCTGGGATCACGTCGAGTTCTGGGTTGGCAACGCCAAACAGGCCGCGTACTACTACGAGCACGCGTTCGGATTCACGCCCACCGCCTACGCCGGCCCCGAGACGGGCGTCCGCGACCGCGCCTCCTACGTGCTCGAGCAGGGCGAGATCCGCTTCGTGCTGACGAGTGGCCTTCAGGCCGACAGCGAGATCGGGCAATTCGCCGCCCGGCACGGCGACGGCGCGAAGGACGTCGCGCTCCAGGTGCCGAGCGCAGGCGAGGCCTTCGGCGAAGCGGTCCAGCGCGGAGCCCGCGGAATCCAGGAGCCGCACTGGGTCGAGGACGACTTCGGCCGGGTCGAGCTCGCCTCGATCGCGACCTACGGCGACAACGTGCACACGTTCGTGAACCGGCGCGAGTACGCCGGGCCGTACCTGCCGGGCTACCGCTCGACGACCGAGAACGGACAGCCGAGCATCGGCGTCGGCCTCAAGCTGCTCGACCACGTCGTCGGCAACGTCGAGCTCGGCCGTATGAACGAGTGGGTTGAGTTCTACGAGCGCGTTTTCGGGATGACCAACATCGTCCACTTCGGCGACGACCAGATCCAGACCGAGTACTCGGCGCTGATGTCGAAGGTGATGGCGGACGGCAGCGGCAAGATCAAGTTCCCGATCAACGAGCCGGCCGAGGGCAAGCGCAAGAGCCAGATCGACGAGTACCTCGAGTTCAACGGCAGCGCGGGCGTCCAGCACATCGCGCTCCAGAGCGAAGACATCGTCGGCACGGTGACGGCGATGAAGGAGCGGGGCGTCCCGTTCCTCGACACCCCGGATGCGTACTACGAGGACGTCCAGGGGCGGGTCGGCGAGATCGCGGAGGACTACAGCGACTTGCAGCGGCTGAAGATCCTGGCCGACCGGGACGAGGACGGTTACCTGCTGCAGATCTTCACGAAGACAGCCCAGGACCGGCCCACCGTCTTCTTCGAGGTGATCGAGCGCCACGGCGCGACGACCTTCGGCGAGGGCAACTTCAGGGCACTCTTCGAGTCGATCGAGCGCGAGCAGGCTCTGCGGGGCAACCTCTAGTCCGTGGGGATCTCCCAGCGGCGTAGGCCGCGCCGAGTGTCCCAGGCCAGGCCGTAGCGGTCGGTCCCGAAGATCACGAACCCGGCCGAGTCGACTTCGAGCGCGAACAAATGGAACGTCGGCTCCTCGGGCTCCCAGTCGATGCGCGCCTTGATCGTCTCGCGGTAACGCTGCCGCCGCGTCGGCTCCTCGACCTCGCGGGCCTCGGCATAGAGCTTGAAGTCGCCCTCGGTGCCTTCCCGATCGGAGACGACGCTGTGCACGACACAGCGTGGGTCGCGCAGCAGGTCGAGTGCCTTCGGCGACTGCCACATCATCCCGAGCATCAGTTCTCCGTCAACGAACTCCGGCTCCACGGGGCTGATCCGCGGGTAGCCGTTCTTGCGCAACGTTCCGAGCAGGCACAGCTCACGGGCGCGGAGGCGTACCTCGCCGAGGGACGCGAGCTCCGGGCAGGCGGCGGTGAACTCTTCCCAGCGCACGGGCCCGTCAGGGTAAACGCTTGCAGGCCGCAAAACCCCTCCGGCACGCCGCAAGACCCGTCCGGTAGCGGGATCATCTTCCGTAGCAAGCCTGAAAAGGGGGACGACTGAATGAAGAAACGATGGATACTGCCGGGTCTCCTCGTGGCAGCCTTCGCCCTCGCGGCGACCGGTCTCGCGGATCCCGGACACGGAAAGAACACCAAGAAGAAGTTTGGTCCGTACAACGTGGTCACCGACGACCACGGTTCGTGCGGCAACGTCTGGGCAGTCGATACCGAGAAGCGCACCTTCAAGGTCAAGCGCAACGGTGACGGCAGCTACCGGGTCACCCGAACAGACCGCGGCACCTTCGTGACGACGGCCGGCCAGAGCCCGGGCGCCTGCGAGACGAAGGGCAAGCACGGCGCGACCGTCCTCGCCGGCATCAAGGGCAAGTTCTACGGCTACCTGCGCGGTAACATCACGGGCGGCACCTTCAACCCGAACGCCACCTGCCCGGCCGACTGCGGGTTCACGGACGTTTGGATCACCACGTTCTTCGGTCCGAGCGCGACGTTCTCGTGCAACACCGACTCGGCCAAGTGCTCGTTCAACTTCCAGTACCACGCGCGGCACCAGGGTCTGAAGTTCCACCACTGGTACGACCTGGGCAAGGGCGCCGGGACGCTCCTCAAGGAGCGCTTCCACGGCGACATCGCCAACGCGTAGCTCCTAGGCGCAACGTCCAGACGAGGGGCTCGCCGAAAGGCGGGCCCCTCTGCATCTTCTGACTGCAGGCCAATCGCTTCGTTCCCCTAGACCGGGCGTTGGATCCCAGCACGAGCAGAGCCCATGCTGCCTCTCCGGTCGGCGCCGCCGAGTCGGCGCCTTCGCGTTGCGTGCGATCCTTCGCGCCGTGAGCCCCCAGCGCCGCACTGCCCTCGTCTCGATCGTCGCCGCGTGCCTGCTGATCGCGGTGAAGCTCGTCGCCGGAATCGCGACCGGCAGTCTCGGCCTGCTCTCCGAGGCGGCGCACTCCGGGACCGACCTGATCGCGGCGCTGCTGACCTTCGTGGCGGTCGGCGTCGCGGCGCAGCCTGCCGATCGGGGGCACGCATACGGGCACGGCAAGGTGGAGCACCTCGCCGCCCTGGCCGAGGCGGCGATTCTCGTGATCGCGGCGCTCGCGATCGCCTGGCGCGCACTCTGGCGGCTCTTCGGGCTGGCGCACGGGAACGTTGACCCGCACTGGTACGCCCTCGTCGTGGTCGCCGCGGTTATGGTCGTGGATGCCACCCGCGCCACCGTTTCCTACCGTACGGGCAAGCGTTACGGCAGCGTCGCGCTGCAGGCGAACGCTCTGCATTTCGCGAGCGACCTCTTCGGGTCGGGCGCCGTGCTGCTCGGTCTCGTCGCGGCGCGGGCCGGCTACCAGTGGGCCGACTCGGTGGCCGCGCTTCTCGTCGCGTTCCTCGTCCTGGTCGCCGCCGGGCGGCTGATGCGCCTGAACGTGGACGTCCTCATGGACCGCGTGCCGCCGGATGCTCAGGAGGCCGCGTTGGCTGCAATCGCATCGCTCGAGCCGCGCGTCGAGCTGCGCCGGCTGCGCATGCGGCAGGCAGGAGGGAGGCAGTTCGCGGACGTGGTTATCGGCGTGCCCCCAGGCGCCGCGGTGGGGCAGGGGCATGCGGCCGCCGACGCTGTCGAGGAAGCCGTCCACCGCGCCCTCCCGGAAAGCGACGTGGTCGTCCACGTCGAGCCACAGCAGGACGAGATGGTGCTGCGCGAGCGCGTGCTCGCGGCTGCCCAGCGCGTCCCGCGCGTGCGCGAGATCCATAATCTGACCGTCCTACGCGTCGGGCCCGTCACCGAGGTCTCGCTGCACCTCAAGCTCCCGGGCGAGCTCCCGCTCGAAGAGGCTCACGCCGTGGCGACCGAGGTCGAGCGCGAGATCATCGAGTCCGTGCGCGAGGTGGACGAGGTGCAGACGCACCTCGAGCCACTGGATGATGCGGCGGAGGGAGGCAGCGTTTACGAGGCCGCGGCCGAGCGAGAGTTCGTCGAGCGGATCGTGCTGGAGAAGACCGGCACGCCTCCGCGCGAGCTCCGGTTCCTGCACACCGACCGCGGGCTGCTTGCCTACCTGACCCTGGGGCTCGACGCCTCCACTTCGCTCGTCGAGGCGCATGGGCGCGCCAGCGAGATCGAGGAGCGCATCCGCCATGAGCGGCCCGACATCGCCGACGTGATCGTTCACACGGAGCCGTAGCTGAAGCTCTGCATGTTCACGCCAGTGGAGAGCGAGATCCGCGGCTGGCCCGGGGTGATCGAGGGCGACCGCGTGGTTCAGCTCGCGGCGCAGACGCTGGAGGCGTTCTTCACCGGCGGCGGCCAGGCCCGCGAGCACGCCGAGTACCCGCTCGGCGAGGTGCGCCTGCTGGCGCCGGTACGCCGCCCGCCCTCGGTCCGAGACTTCTACGCCTTCGAAGAGCACGTCAAGAACGCGGCGCGCGTCACGGGCCGCTCCGGCGTGCCCGACGAGTGGTACGAGATCCCAACCTTCTACTTCTCGAACCCGGCCGCGATCTATGGACCGGGCGACGAGATCCCCTACCCCGAGGGCTCTGAAGCACTCGACTACGAGCTCGAGGTGGCTGCTGTGATCGGAGCCGGCGGGCAGATCGACGGCTTCACGATCATGAACGACTGGTCGGCACGCGACCTCCAGCGGCGCGAGATGAAGATCGGGCTCGGGCCGGCGAAAGGCAAAGACTTCGCGACCTCTCTCGGACCGATCGTCGTCACGCCGGACGAGCTCGGCGATCTGCACCTGGAGATGGTGGCCCGCGTGAACGGCGAGGAGCGCTCCCGCGGCAACCTCGGCGACATGTACCACTCGTGGGAGGCGATCGTCGCGCACGCGGGACGAAACACCGAGCTCCGGCCGGGGGACATCCTCGGCTCCGGCACCGTCGGCACGGGCTGCATCCTCGAGCACGGCGACGAGCGCTGGCTCAAGCCGGGCGACGAGGTCGAGCTGGAGGTCGAAGGGATCGGCCTGCTCCGGAACCGAATCGGGTAACGATACTGTCGTGAAGGTCGCGGTCATCGGCGCCGGCGTGATGGGACTCGCCACCGGCTGGGCGCTAAAGCGGCGCGGACACGAGCCCGTCGTCTACGAGCAGTTCGAGATCGGTCACGACCGCGGCTCGAGCCACGGGCGCTCCCGGATCTTTCGGCTCGCCTACGCCGAGGACGAGTACGTGCGCCTGGCGCAGGAGGCGCTCGGTCTGTGGCGCGAGCTCGAGGCCGAAACCGGCACAAGTGTTCTCGAGCTGAACGGCCTCGTCGAGATCGTGACGACGCTCGAGGAGAGCACCGCCTACACGCTCGAGCGCTGCGGCATTGCCTGGGAGCGGCTCGAGCGGGAGGAGGCCGAGCGGCGCTACCCGATCCGCGTTCCAGAGGGCTCGTTCGTCGTCGTGCAGCCCGAGGCAGGCATCGCCCGCGCGGACGTGGCACTCGCAGCGTTCGCGCGCGGTCTCGACGTCCGGGAGCACACCCGCGTGTTCCCGGATGACTTGGACATCGACGCCGTGGTGGTCGGCGCGGGCCCGTGGGTGAACGAGCTCCTCGAGGAGCCGCTGCCGGTCACGACCACCCGCGAGACCGTCTGCTACTTCCGGCTCGAAAGCGAGCGGCCGATCCCCTCGGTCGTCTCGTTCCAGCCCGACCGGCACACGCATGACATGTACTCGCTGCACGACCCGCTTCACGGGCTCAAGGTCGGGGCGCACCACGCGGGGCCGGAGGCCGACCCGAACGTGCCCGGAGAGCCGGAGCCCGAGCTGATCGACCGGATCACGGCCTGGGCGAGCGAGGTCTACCGGCTGAACGACTCCGACCCCGTCGCCGCCGAGACGTGCATGTATACGACCACGGCCGACCAGACCTTCGTGCTCGAGCGCCGCGGACGCGTTGTCGTTGGCTCGCCGTGCTCGGGCCACGGCTTCAAGTTCGCACCGGCGATCGGCGCGCGGCTTGCCGACCTCGCGGGCGAAGCCCTCGCCTGACTATCCTTCGCGCGTGCCCACGTACCAGCTCCGAGGCGACGTTCCGCGCAAGCGGCACATCCAGTTCCGCGACAACGGGCGGTTGCTGACCGAGGAGGTCATGGGCCTCGAGGGCTTCTCGGGCAACGAGTCGATCCTGTACCACCTGACCTCGCCGTGCCGGATCAAGGAGCTCGGCGACTTCGAGCCGATCAAGCGCGACGAATGGGTGCCCGACGCACACGCGCACCGGCACATGGCGACGATGGGGATCGAGCCCGACGGCGACGCGATCACCGGGCGGCGCCTGCTGATGTGGAACCAGGACGTCGAGATCTCGCTCTGCCGGCCCGAGGGCGAGATGGACTACTTCTTCCGCAACGGCGAGGGCGACGAGGTGATCTTCGTCCACGAGGGCATGGGCACCCTGGAGACCATCTTCGGCGAGGTGCCCTACGGCGAAGGCGACTACGTCGTGATCCCGCGCGGCACCACGTACCGCTTCCGCGCCCAGGGCGAGCAGCGCTACCTGGTCTTCGAGTCGCCGGGCCTGATCGAGATTCCGCGGCGCTACCGCAACGAGTACGGCCAGCTACTCGAGCACGCGCCCTTCTACCACCGCGACATCCATCCGCCGACGGAGCTGCACACGCACCGCGAGCAGGGCGAGTTCGTGGTCAAGGTGCGGATCCGCGATGGATACCAGAGCTACGTCCTCGACTACCACCCGTTCGACGTGGTCGGCTGGGACGGCTACGTCTACCCCTGGACGTTCAACATCAACGACTTCGAGCCGATCACCGGCCGGATCCACATGCCTCCCCCCTCGCACCAGACCTTCCAGGGGCGCAACTTCGTGATCTGCTCGTTCTGCCCGCGCAAGCTCGACTTCGACCCGCAGGCGATCCCAATCCCGTACCACCACTCGAACCTGAACTCGGAGGAGATGATCTACTACGTCTCCGGGAACTTCGGCTCGCGCCGGGGGATCGAGATCGGTTCGGTCACCTTGCACCCGTCGGGAATCCCACACGGGCCGCACCCAGGGCTGGCGGAGAAGTCGATCGGCCAGACCGAGACCCACGAGCTCGCGGTGATGTGCGACACCTTCCACCCGCTGCGGCTGACGAAGCTCGCCAAGAAGCTGGACGACGGCAAGTACGCGTACTCGTGGATGGAGGAGCGCGCGCCGACCGCGGGAAACGCCGACGAGGATCCCGCCGGCGTGACCTCGCACTTCTAGGCGGAGGCAAGCGTGTAGAGCCCGAGCAGGCTCGCTCGGTCGCCGAGCTTCGTGCTCTCCACGCGCGTGGCCGAAGCCAGGTCTGGAAGGACTTGCGCCTGGAGGGCTACGCGGATGGAGGTCAGGAGGGTCTCGCCCCAGGCGGCGGCGAGTCCACCCCCAACACGCAGAGTGCCTGGATCGGAGACCGCGACCAGCGCGGCCGCCGCGAAGCCGATTGCCGCGAGCGCGTCCTCGAGGACCTCGCCGGCCCACGGATCCACCCTGGCATCCTCGAGCAGGGCCGCGGGGGAGCTCGCGGTCCGGCCGGCCTCCTCGTACCGGTGGCGGATCGCGCCCCAGCCCCCGTACGCCTCGGCGCAGCCGTGCTTCCCGCACGTGCACGGTCGGCCGCCCGGCCGGAAGCGCAGGTGCCCGACCTCCCCTGCCTGGCCGGTTGCTGAAGGAGGCACGACCCCGTTGACCGCGGAGCGGCCGGCAATGCCTGTGCCCACCTGGATCATGGCCAGAGTTCCGCCCTCCGCCTCGCCGACGGTGGCGGCAACGAGGTCGTTCTCGAAGACAGCCGGTCTCGGCAGCGTTGCTTCCAGGAGCTCCAGCATGGGGACGTTCCGCAGGTCGAGGTTGGCGGCGTACCCGACCGTTCCCAACCGCGCGTCGATGAGGCCGGGCATGCAGAGGCCCCACGGCGGATGCGCGCCACCGGCCGCGCGCTCGTACAACCGCGCGATTTGACTCACGAGCTGTTCGATCCCCTGGGCGACTGGCTCGCGCGGGTGCTCGTCGGCCTCTCCGTCGACCACGGTCGCCCACTTGATCGAGCTACCTCCGACGTCGAAGGCCAGGAAGAGCGCCTCGATGGGGGCAGCCACGGATCAGCCCCGTGCGCTAGCGGGCAAGCGTGACCTTGCTGAGCCCCGCCGGGTGATCCGGGTCGAGCCCTCTCGCCTGCGCGAGCGCCCAGGCGAAAAGCTGTCCGGGCACCACGGACAGAAGCGGAGCTAGTAGCGACGACGGCGGCTTCGGCACCGGCAAGACGTACGCGGCGCCTTCGAGAGCCTCAGCAGCGTTGCCAGTCGCGACGAGCGTTGCGTCCGCATTCCGCACCCGTGCTGCGGCATCGACGACGGCGGGAAGCATCTCGTCGTCGGAGGCGATCGTCCAGACCGGGAAGAGAGGATCGAGTGCCGCGACGGGGCCATGTGCGAGAGCGGTTGCGGTCAGCGGCTCGGCAGCGATTCGGCACGTCTCGAGCAGCTTCAGCGCGATCTCACGCGCGGTGGCGAACTCCGTGCCGCGGCCGATGACGAACATCCGCCCGGTCGACGCGAACGGGAGGGCCACGATGCGGATCTGCTGCTCGAGCTGCGGGATGATCCCCTCGAGGAGGTCAGCGGTCAATCGAAGGTTCGCCGCGAAGACCCGGCCCTGGCCTGCCGTGTGGGCGGCGAGCAGGCCAAGCGCCGCCACTTGGTTCAAGTAGGTCTTCGTGGCGGCGATCGAAAGCTCGGGTCCGGCGGCCAGAGGCAGCACCTCCTCTGCTTCAGCTGCGAGGTCGGATGAAACGTCGTTCGTGAGCGCAATCGTGAACGCACCCGCCCTGCGGGCCCGGGACACGTACTCGATCACGTCGGGCGTCTGTCCCGACTGCGAGAGGCCGATCACCGTGGAGCCCGAAAGGTCGGGCCCGCTGTTGTAGTGGACGGTCAGCGTGATCGAGTCGCGCAGCGCGGTCCAGCGCGGCAGGAGGCCGAACGCGTAGACGCCGTACGAGGCGGCGTTGTCCGAGGAGCCGTGACCGACCATGCGCACCGTCGTCGGGCCCCGTTCGAGCGCCGTGGCGGCGACGCGCGCGTAGGCGGCTTCGTGCTCGAGCAGCCCCAGGAGCGCTTGTGGCTGGCCGCGAATCTCCGCCAGGAACAACGCTCCTGGAGCCTCGAGCTTCGCGGCCGTCTCAGGCAACGACACGTGCCTCGCCGCCGACGAAGACCCGGTCGATCTCGAGGTTGTCGTCGAGCACGACGACATCCGCCGGAAGGTCGATGTCGAGTCGTCCGAGTGTGGGGAGGCCGATCACCTGCGCGGGCACCGTGCTTGCGGCGGCAAGCGCCTCGGCAAGGGGAACGCCGAGCGCGTGCAGGTTCCGCACGGCCTCGACCATCGTCAACCCGCTGCCGGCGAGGACGCCGTCCGGCCCGCGGGCGACGCCATCCCGCATCTCGATCTCGAAGCCGCCAAGCAGGTAGGCGCCGTCCCCCAGCCCAGCTCCGGCCACCGAATCCGTTACGAGCGCCACGCGGCCCGCGGCTGCCTGCCACACAACCCGGCCCGTCTCTTCGGCGAGGTGCACACCGTCCAGGATGATCTGGACGACGACGTCGTCGCGGGAAAGGGCCGCGCCTGCAAGTCCCGGGTCACGGTGGAGGAAGGGCCGCATCGCGTTGAAGAGGTGGGTGACCGTGCGGGCCCCGCGGTCGAATGCCTCGTTTGCCTGCTCGGCCGTCGCGTCGGTGTGGCCGCACGAAACCGTGATCCCGCGCGCGAGCAGCAGGGCGATCAACTGGGACGCTCCCTCGAGCTCCGGCGCAAGGGTCATCAGGCGCACCGGGCCGGCGGCGAGCAGTCTCTCCAGGAGCGCCGGGTCCGGATCACGGCGTGCGGCGGCCCGGTGGATCCCAAGCCTCTTCTCGGCGATGAAGGGGCCTTCGAGGTGGGCGCCGAGGATTCTCGGGCCGCCGGTATCGATCGGCAGTGCGCGAAGCGCGGCCACGAGCTGTTCCTCGGGGGCGGAGATGAACGTAGGCAGGTACGCGCTCACGCCGGTCTCGAGCAGGCTTTCACCGGCTCGCCGGTAACCCTCGACATCGGCGTCGATCAGATCGACCCCGGCGAAGCCGTTCACCTGCAGGTCGACGAAGCCGGGCGCTGCGAGCCCTCGCCCGCTTCCGTTGCCGAGCCCGTACGAGGCGATCATCCCGTCCACAACCTCGACGTCGCCGGGCACGATGCGTCCTCCGACCATCGCCGCCTCGACGCCGAGCCTCATCGGCCCAGTGCCGATCTGATGTCGCCTGCCGACTTATCGAGCCGCCCGCGGGAGGCGGCGGCATCGAGCCCGGAGAGAAGCGAGACGATCGCGACCTTCGCGCTTCCGCCGGCCGCCGCGAGGGCCTTCTCCACCTCATCTCGCGAGGCACCGGTGGCGCTGCTGACGATCCTGTGGGCGCGTGCCTCGAGCTTCTCGTTCGAGGCCCGCACGTCGACCATCAGATCGCCGTAGGTCTTGCCGAGCCGGACCATCGAGACCGTCGAAATCGTGTTCAAGACGAGCTTCTGTGCGGTGCCGGCCTTGAGCCGAGTGGATCCGGCGAGGAACTCCGGCCCGGTGACGACCTCGACCTCGTGCTCGGCCACAGCGGCGAGCGGAGACTCCGGCGCGGAGACCACGCACGCTGTCAGCGCTCCTGCCTCGCGAGAAGCCTCGAGCACGGCAAGCGTGTACGGGGTGCGGCCGCTTGCGCTGACGCCGATGACGACGTCTTCCGAGGAGACATGCAACTCCGCGGCGGCGTTTCGACCGGCTTCCGCGTCATCCTCCGCGGCCTCCTGCTCGATTGGCGGGAGGCCCGCTCCGGCGAGGAGCGCGACCACCTGGCCCGGGTCGGTCGAAAAGGTCGCTTCGCACTCATCGGCGTCGAGCAGCCCGATCCGCCCCGAGGAGCCCGCGCCTGCGTAGATCAGACGGCCTCCGCGCTTCAGCCGGTCGACCGCCGCATCGATCACCTCGGCGATCGCGCTCGAGGCCTCGCCGACGACGCCGGGGACGGTCGCGTCGCGGTCGTTCATGAGCTCCACGAGCTCGAGCGTCGAGCGGTGGTCGTAGTCGTCGTTTCCGCCGCGCGTCTCGGTCACGAGGTCATCGAGTCCTTCCGGTCCCTCGCTGGGCGCCATGGGCGCAGTCTATGCACCGAAGAGTCTGGTGGTCAATACCAGTTCGCGCCAAAATGACGATGTGGTCTTGCTTTTGGCCCTCCGTGGTCCTATTCTTGTTCGCGCTCGCATGGCCGAGATCCAGCTCGAACACCTGACGAAGATCTTCCCCGGCGGAATCGTCGCGGTCGACGATGTCGACCTGCGCGTCGAAGATGGCGAGTTCCTCGTCCTCGTCGGGCCGTCGGGCTGCGGCAAGTCGACGCTGCTGCGCATGATCGCGGGGCTCGAGGAGGTCAGCGAGGGTCGTATCGCGATCGGGGGAACCGATGTCACCGACCTCGCGCCCCGCCGGCGGGACATCGCGATGGTCTTCCAGAGCTACGCGCTCTACCCGCACATGAGCGTGAGGCAGAACATCGGCTACGGCCTGAAGGTTCGGCGCGTAGCGAAGGCCGAGGCAAAGCGTCGGGTCGAGGAGGTGGCGAAGCTGCTCGGCTTGGAGGAGCTGCTCGACCGGCGACCGGCGCACCTTTCGGGCGGCCAGCGCCAGCGGGTCGCGATGGGACGGGCGATCGTGCGCGAGCCGAAGGCTTTCCTGATGGACGAGCCGCTGTCGAACCTGGACGCGAAGCTTCGCGTCGGCATGCGCGCGTCGCTGGCGCAGCTGCATGCGCGTCTCGGTGTCACCACCGTCTACGTCACCCACGACCAGACGGAGGCGATGACGCTCGGACACAGGGTTGCGGTGATCAACGAGGGCCGAGTGCTCCAGTGCGACCGGCCTCAGCGCTTGTACGACCGGCCCGACAACGTCTTCGTGGCGGCCTTCATCGGCACCCCGGCGATGAACCTGGTCGAGGCCACGCTCGACGGCGACAGCGTGCACTTCGCCGGCTTCCGCCTGCCTCTCGACGCTACCAGGCGCCCCGTTGGCTCGCCGGCGAAGGTCACGCTGGGAATCCGCCCCGAGGCCTTCGAGGAGTCGCGGTTCGCGCCCGCAGCGCCTTCGTTCCAAGTGACGCCGGCAGTCGTCGAGGAGCTCGGCTCCGAGGCTCACGTCTTCTTCCATGTCGACAGCGCCCCCGTCACCTCCGACGTTCTCGTGGAAGGCGACGAGAGCACGCTTCTGCCGGAGTCGCAGGCGCTGTTCGCGGCCCGCGTGGACTCGCGGACGACGGCCCGCGTCGGCGTACCGCTGGAGTTGGCAGTCGATCCTGCGAGGCTGCACTTCTTCGACAGCCGAACCGGTGCGAGCCTTCTGCGCGCCCCGAGCGCACGGCGCGAGGCGGAGCAGGAGCTCGCGGCGACGCAATGACCAAGCAGCGCGAGACCCGCGACCGCGTGCTCGACCTCATCGACCGCCTCGGGGTGGGGGAAGCTATCCCTTCCGAGCGGCAGCTGAGCGCCGATCTCGGCGTCTCGCGGCTCACCTTGCGTGCCGCGCTCGACGAGCTGGCCCGGGAGGGCTTCCTGATTCGCCGCCGCGGCTCGGGCACGTTCGTGAGCGAGCCGAAGATCGCCCAAGAGCTGACGATGACCTCGTTCACCGAGGACATGCGCCGCCGCGGGATGGAGCCCGGGAGCAGGACGCTCAGCCTCGAGGTCGTCCCGGCCGGCGCGCGGCTCGGCCGATTCCTCCACGTCTCGCCATCGGAGCCAATCGTGCGCGCGAAGCGCCTACGGATGGCAGACCGCGAGACCATGGCGATCGAGACGCTGCACGTCCGTGAGGCGCTGGTTCCCGGACTGAGCGCGAGAGACCTCGAGGGCAAGTCGTTCTACGAGCTCTTGCGCGAGCGCTACGGAATCGTGATCGCCGGCGGCGCGCAGACGATCGAGCCGACGGTGACGAACGAGGAGGAATCCGAGGCTCTGGGGGTGCCGCTGCACTCGCCCGCGTTCCTCTTCGAGCGGGTCACGCATTCGGAGACGACTGAGATCGTCGAGTTCGTCCATTCGATCTATAGAGGCGATCGCTACCGGCTCGTGACCGATCTGACCGCGGTTCCCTCACCCCGGCGACCGGCACTTCCCGGCCTCGCGCGCCTTCAGACCGAGAAGGCTGGTCAAAACCAGGCCGATGGAAACCTGCCCGAGAGTGGGGGCTGACGTGGGAGGTACCGCAAGTGGTCTTGACATCAGAACCACGATTGTGCAAGTCTCCGCACCGTGGCCAAGTGGTACGAACCAATTAATCGCGGCCGCCGCGCTTCGCTCGAGCAGGCCACCGAGGGACTGACGAGCGCGAGCCGACCGCTGGAGCGGAGGGGATCGACATGAAAGCACGCATCATCGCCGCCGTCGTTCTTGCGGTCGGGCTTGCGGTCGCGGCCTCGACGGCGGCCGGCAGCACGCGGCAGCCGGCGAGAGCCGTCGCCGCGAACGAGGTCGTCGTCTGGGTCATGACCGACGCGCAGAACGGCTGGCCCGGGGCTCTCGATGCCGCGAACAACGCGTTCAAGCAGCAGCACCCCGGCGTCGACGTGAACATCCAGTTCCAGAGCTGGGACAGTCTGCTCCAGAAGTTCGACGCCGCACTTGCCGCTGGCACCACCCCCGACGTGATCGAGCTCGGGAACACGCAGACCACGAAGTACATGGCCGCCGGGGCCCTCTCGGCGATCAAGGCCAAGAACTATCCGAACTCCGCTACGTGGCTCAGCGGCCTCAAGGCCTCTTGTAGCTACGGCGGAAAGCTCTACTGCGTCCCCTACTACGCGGGCGCCCGAGCAGTCATCTACCGCAAGGACATGTACGCGGCCGTCGGAGTGAAGAAGACGCCGGCCACCTATGCCCAGTTCCTCAGCACCGGGAACAAGCTGATGAAGAAGTTCGGCAAGAACCGGAACTTCTCCGCGTTCTACGAGCCGGGCCAGAACTGGTACGTCGCGATGTCCTTCGTGAAGGACTTCGGCGGCGACATCGCGGTCCGCCAGAACGGGAAGTGGAAGGCCGTTCTCGATTCGCCGAAGGCAGTCCACGCCCTCACCGTGTTCAAGTCGATGGTGCTGAAGTTCTCGCGAGCCAGCAAGACGAACGACGAAGCACATCCGTACCCGAGCATCCCGTTCGCCAAGAGCCGGGCCGCGTCGTTCATCGGCAACGGCTGGGAATGGCCGTACGTGTTCGACCCAAAGGGCGGAGCAGCGCCGAAGTCGTTCGCGGCGAAGATGGGCGCCTATCCGATGCCGAGCCACATCAAGGGCCGGTACATGCCGACCTTCCTCGGCGGCTCCGATCTGGCGATTCCGATCTCGGCGAAGAACAAGAGCCTCGGGGCGGACTGGATCAAAGCGTTTACCGGGACTGCATCCCAGAGGATCATCGCCAAGGCGGGCAACATCGCCAATACCACGACGCTCGCCAACGTGAACAAGAGCAACCCGCAGCTCGCACCGTTCGCGAAGGCGGCGAAGTACAGCTGGTTCATCCCGACGGCTCCCAACTGGGTCACCGTCGAGAAGGCCAACGTGCTGAAGAACATGTGCACCGCGATCCTGACCAACAAGGGAAGCGTGCAGTCGGTGACGCACAAGGCGAGCCAGCAGATCACCAAGATCCTGAACGCTCAGTCGTGACCCCCCGGCCGGGAAGCGGGATGCTTCACTCGTGAGCTCCCGCTTCCCGGCTGCCCTCGCCGAGCCCGCGCTCGTGACTCCCCGTCGGCGGCGCCGCCTTGCGAGCCGAATCGGCTCGCGATCTGCTCCCTACCTGCTCCTCCTACCGGCGACAGCCGTGATCGGCGCGGTCCTCGGGTACCCGCTCTATTACATGGTCCGCCTGTCGCTCCAGCAGTACGGCCTCTTTCAGCTGGTCAAGCACGAGGGCGAGTGGATCGGGACGCGCAACTACGCGCAGATCTTCCACGACGGGGCGTTTTGGCACGTCGTCGTGCGCACGCTCGGGTTCACGGTCGCCGCCGTCTCGCTCACGATGGTGCTCGGTACCCTGATCGCGCTCCTCCTGGCCGAGCTCGGGCCGAAGATGCGCCTGCTGCTCACGGCCGGGCTGATCTTCGTCTGGGCGACGCCGGTCGTGGTCGCGGTCGACATCTGGCGCTGGATGATCGACTACGAGTTCGGCGTGCTCAACTGGTTGCTGACGTTCCTCCACGTCGGCAACTACAACCACCACGACTGGTTCGTGAACCCGTGGACGGGGTGGGCCGTGATCACCGCGCTCGTCGTCTGGGGAGCGATTCCGTTTGTCGCGATAACCGTATTCGCGGGCCTGACCCAGGTTCCGAGGGAGCTCGTCGAGGCGGCGTCGATCGACGGGGCGCACGCGTGGAAGGTGTTTCGTGACGTCACGGTGCCTCTGCTGAAGCCGATCTTCGTGATCCTCACCAGCCTGTCGATCATCTGGGACTTCCAGGTCTTCACGCAGGTCTGGGTCATGCTCGACGGGCACCCGGGCACCGACTACTACGTCATGTCCGTGTACGCCTACACGAATTCGTTCGGCGAGAGCGAGTACGGGCTCGGCTCCGCGATCGCGCTTGTGATGGTGGCGATCCTCCTCGTCGTCAGCTTCTTCTACATCCGGCAGATGGTGAAGATCGGGGAGGCGAAATGAGCTCGGGCATCCAGGTGGCTCCTGTTCCCGTCGCCCCGGCCCCCGACCCGCGCGGAGAGGTGCCAAGGCGATCGCGCCGGCGCTTCGCCCGCCGAGCGGGCCTCAACGTCGTCGCGGCGATCGTCTTCCTGGTGATGATCTTCCCCGTCTACTGGATGGTGGCGACGGGATTCAAGCGCGGCCAGGACATCTTTTCCGACCCGCCCGTCTGGTTCCCGTACCACCCGACGCTCGCGAACTTCGCCGATGCGATCCACCGCGCGCACTTCTGGGCGGACGTCAAGAACAGCCTGATCATCGTCGGCGGGGTCGTGGCGCTCTCACTCGTGCTCGCCTTCCTCGCGGCCCTTGCCTTGGCGAAGTTCGGCTTCTACGGCCGGCGCGCCTTCATCGTCCTGATCATCGCCGTGCAGATGATTCCTCTGAACGCGCTGATCATTCCGATCTTTCTCGTGCTCTCGAAGGCGAACCAGGTGGACAAGCTGAGCGGCGTGATCGTCACCTATCTCACCTTCGTGCTGCCGTTCACCATCTGGACCCTGCGCGGCTTCATGCTCGGCGTTCCCAAGGATCTCGAGGAGGCCTCCATGGTCGATGGGACGACTCGCTTCGGCGCGTTCGTCCGCATCCTGCTTCCGCTCGTCGGGCCCGGCCTCGTGGCGACCTCGATCTTCGCCTTCATCCAGGCCTGGAACGAGTTCATCATGGCGTACGTCTTGCTGCACAGCCCCGAGAAGCAGACGCTGACGCTCTGGCTGGCGACGTTCTCGACGAGCCGCGGCACCGCCTGGGGCTCGCTCATGGCGGGCGCGACGCTGACCGCGCTGCCGGTCGTGATCTTCTTCGTTGCCATCCAGCGCAAGATCGCGTTCGGCCTGACGGCCGGCGCGGTCCGGGGATGAGCCCGAGCGGGCTCGAGCCCGCCGCGGCGGCGTGCCTTTTCCCCGGCTTCGACGGCCTGGTCGCCCCGGAATGGCTGCTGCAGCAAGTTGGAGCGGGGCTGGGCGGGGTCGTCATATTCGCCCGTAACGTCCGCGATCCCGAGCAGGTCGCCGCATTGAGCGCCTCGCTGCGGGCTCAGAAGCCGGAGCTCCTGATCGGGGTCGACGAGGAGGGCGGCGACGTGACGCGGCTCGAAGCTGCGACCGGAAGCTCGTTCCCGGGAAATCTCGCGCTCGGTGTGGTGGACGATGTCGAGCTGACGCGGCGCGTCGCGTCGGCGATCGGAGGCGAGCTCGCCTCGGTCGGCTTCAACCTCGATCTCGCGCCGGTCGCGGACGTGATCGTCGATCCGGAGAACCCCATCATCGGCGTCCGCTCCTTCGGATCGGACCCGCCGCTCGTTGCCCGGCACGTCTCCGCGTTCGTCGAGGGCCTGCAGGGCGCGGGCGTCGCCGCCTGCGCGAAGCATTTCCCCGGCCATGGCGAAACGGCGATTGATTCGCACCTCGAGCTCCCAGCTGCGGAGGCTGACCGCGAGACGCTACTCACCCGGGCGCTGGCCCCGTTCGCCGCGGCGGTCGAGGCCGGAGTTTGCGCGGTGATGACCGCGCACATCCGCTTTCCGGCAATCGACGACGACCCCGCGACGCTGAGCCGCGAGCTGATCGGACTGCTGCGAAACGACCTCGGCTTCGGCGGGCTCGTCATGACCGATGCCCTGGAGATGCGGGCGATCAGCGCAAGGGTGGGGATCGAGGAAGCCGGCGTGCGCGCGCTGGCCGCCGGCGCCGACGCGCTGTGCCTGGGCGCCGACCGAGCGCCATCCGAGATCGAGGGCGTTCAGGCGGCAGTCGTTGAGGCCGTTCGCGCGGGCCGGCTGCCCGAGGAACGGCTGCGAGAAGCGGCCCGCCGCGTCGCCGAGACGGCAGCGTGGGCCTCCTCGCCGAAGCCGCACAGCGACCGCCCGGCAGGTGCGGAAGCCGCGCGGCGTGCCCTCCGTGTCGAGGGCGAGCCGGTAGTCGTCGGAGAGCCGTTCGTGGTCGAGCTACGTCCCGAGCCGACGATCGCCGCCGGACCGGGGGACGCCAGCCTGGGGAATCTCCTTGGGGCAGAGACGATTCGCCTGCGGGAAGGAGATCCGCTGCCGCCGCTCGACCGCGATCGGCGAATCGTCTTCGTCCTGCGCGACGCTCACCGCCATCCCTGGCAGCGCCGACTCGTCGCTTCCGGCTCGATCGTGGTCGAGACAGGCCTCCCGGAGTGGCGCCCGGGAAATGTACGAGCCTTCGTGGCCACGCACGGCGCCGGCAGGGTCAACCTCGAGGCTGCGGCCGCCCTTCTCGCCGGCCGCTGAGGGTTCGCCACGGCCTCGGTGCAGAGTCGGTTGCGTAGAACTTCGGACCGCCGAACGAAGGCGGTCGCTGGCATCTCTAGAAGAATGCGAGCAACTTCGCGGAGGGCATGAACACGACCCTGCCCCTCGCCGCTGCCCGCGTGAGGTTGTAGGCGTAGAAGAGCCCGGCCTCGGTGAGGCGCGCATCCACGAAGCCCCTCTTCACAACCGGCCCGAGCGGGAGCGAGATCAGTTTGCCGTCGCGCAGGCGCACGAGCACCAGCCGGCGCGGGCTGACCAGCAACGCTAGCTTCGAGCTGACGCCAGCGAGCCGCAGCGCCGCCATCGATCCGAGCGGGAGCGACTTGGTTACGGCGCCGGTCGCGGGGTCGTAGAGATCGAGGGTGAACGTCCGGTCGAGGGCGAGGCGGCTCCGGCTTAGAGCGACCGTACGCGGCGGGTTTCCTTCCACGGCGGGAACGCTCGTGAGGGGGGCGCCGCTCGCCGCGAGCACGGTGACGACGCCAGCGGACTCGACAGCCATGCGCCCGCCGCCAACGGCGCTTAGCGGGTACGACCTGGCGCCGCGGCCCACGACGACCCGCCGGCCGGCTGAGATGCCCACGAGCTTCTCATGGGTGACCTGGAGCGTCGGATCCTGCTCCGAGCAGCTGTAGCCGGGGGGAGGGTTACAGACGACTGTCCAGCTGTTGTACGCGAGCAGGGGCCCGCCCCCGAAGAGTTGTCCGACCCACCCGCCGCTGGGGTCGCCGCCGGCTCGGTCGCCGTTGACGGCGTAGTCGATCTGCTTCGATGCTCCGCCGGAGAGCTTCGCTGCTATCACCGTGAGCTCGAGATTGTTGCCGCCGTCCTGGCCGATCCAGGCGACCTGCCCGCCGCCGAGTGCCAGCTCGTCCACGCCGTCGCCGAAGCAGCCGTCCTTGAAGCTCGTCGAGCTTCGGCTGGGGACGGTCCCGACCACGACCTGGCCGCAGGCGCCTTTCGTCTTCGCCCTGACAGCCACCCGGTTGTCGCTCGCTGCCAGCAGCGTGATCGGCCCCCGAGTGGAGAACACGTCCGGTTGCCCAGGAAGAGCACGGCCACGCGCGACCGACGGCGACACTGCGACGAGACTGCCCGAAATCGCGGCGCCCGACGACGGATCAGTGGCCCCGGCCGCTCCCGCGACGAACGCGAGCAGCCAGGCCAAAAGAGGGAGAGTGGTGCCGCGAAGCATCCGGTTCATCAGTGCTTCGCCTGCCCCACGTCGGCGGCGAGGTTGAGCATTCCGCCGTTCGGCACCACGTAGCGAGCGGTCATCGGTCGTTCACCACGATCATGGCGGTCCCGCCCGTGCTGGGGCTCGCGGTCCGGCTTCCTCCGAACGAAGCGTGCACACGCCAGCGACCGATCGTCGGCGGCCGCCAGAGGATGCCGGTCGTACCGTTCCCGCCGAGTTGCAGCCGGTAGAGCCGGTAGAAGTGCCAGCCGGTGAGTGGATCGAAGCGATCGATCTGAAGCCTGACCGCGCCCTCGGGGCTGAAGTCGACGGCCACCCCGATTGCCACCAAGCTCCCCGGGCCAACATTCGCGACCCGTGAGCCGTTGGCGAGGACGGTCGTTGTCGTAAGGCGGCGCTCGAGCAGCGATAGGCGGTACCGGCCACGCGCGCCCGACTCTGCGCGGACGGCGACGAAGTAGCGTCCGGGACCTAGGGGCGAGGTGAGCGCGCCTGGACCGCCTGAAGATGAGAGGTGGTGGCCGGTCTCGCTCAGCAGGATCAGATGGGACGACGAGGGGCCGACGAGCCTGAGCGTCACGTCGCTTCGGTCGAGGACGCGGAAGCGATACAGATCGACTACGTCGACCCGTGTCCCGGACAACGATCCCCTTCGCGTCTCGAAATTCTGGATCGGCAGCCCGGGAGCCATGTCGTCAGGGCCGGAGAGCGCGGCCTGAAGGTGATACCGCTGGCGCCCGGGGCGTCTGTCGGTGGCGGTCACGAGCAGGGTGTACCGTCCGCCGCCTCCGACACCCGGCGTGTACGTGAAATAGCCGCCGCAGCGAACGACGTGGATCGCCGGTGCACCCGCGAACGACCGTGTGTGAGGCCTGAACAGCGACAGCGTCACGCATCGCCCACGCGCAGGAGAAAGGTTCATCCGGTAGGCAACGCCAGCTCGCATGGGCACCGACCAGGCATCGTCGAAGTCCGAGAGCGCGTCGACGGAGGAGCTCACCCCACGTCGAGGCAGAGGTGCCCCTGGGGGCGTCGACGAGGGCTCCTGTCGGAAGAGCGTGAATCTGAAGCTGCCGTCCTCCGACGTGGGCTCCCGCCCGACCATGATCAGATAGCTCTCCCCGGGCGCTGCCGTGAGGGAGAGATCGCCGCGGCCGCGGTCGTCGGTCGGCTGACATCCCAGAGGCACCAGCCGCGAGCGAACGACGCGGTATACCGACACGATCGCGTCGAGCTGGCCGGATGCGGTGAAACGGAGCACGAGCCGGCCGGGCGAAGCGCCCGAGACCCGATACCAGACCGTCGCCTTGACGCGGCCGCAGGCAGACCGCGGGTCTTGCGACTCCTCCGTGGCTCCAACCGTCGTGCCGGAAACGGTGACCGGCAGTCCTTCGAGCGGAGTCGCGTTCGCGCGATTGTCGTTGCGGGGAGGGCCACCCGCGGCGGTGCCCGCAGTCGCTGCGGCGAGTGCGCAAGCGAGCACGGCAAGGCTTGAGATTGTGAACAGCTTCATGACTGTCTCCTCCATTCGTGCCACTGCTTCGCGCGGGTGGGACCGAGCGAGTAGCGGCTGATGACGATCCCGGTCGTCGGCGACGTGCCGAGCTGGTACAGATTTCCGTCGGGGCCGACGCGCAGGTCGGCCAGGACGCTGTCGCCCCAAACGGCGCGGGCCAGCGAGAACCGCCCGCGCATCCCGTGCGGCCCCAAACGCAGCACGACGTACTCCCAGTTGAAGTCGCTCTTTGTCTGCGCCGTCGCGTCCAGGACTACAAGCAGGTCGCCGCCGACGAGCTCGGGCGTGGTGTGGTTGAAGTTGATGTCGGTCCGGCTGAGCACTCGCCACGCACGCACGACCCGGCCGTGGCGGTCGACCAGCGCATAGCGCGCCTCGTGCGGGGCCGTGTCCACGTGCGCCGTGTACGCCTCGGACACGAGTCGCAGCCCGCGGGCGACCGGCTGGTAGGCCACTCGGTCCTACGGCGCTGCTGGGCGATCGAGAGCGGCCGGCCGGCCGGCGTGGCGACCGGCATCCAGCCGGGCTCGCCCCCCGGCAGGCCGAACATCCCTGCGAGGCAGTAGAGCGTTCCGTCCGGGCCGACGCGCAGCGGACTGTTGGCGCCGACCATGAAGGATGTGGTGTCCCCGAGTCCACCGGCCAGCCTGCGCTGCCAGAGCACCTGCCCGCTCGCGCTGAGCCGGGCCAGCGCCATGTAGGAGCTCACACCCTTTCCTACCCCATGGACGACGTAGACCGTGCCCGCCGGGCCGAGCGCCAGGTCGTTGTCGCCGGCAAAGAACGGCAGCCGCATCGAGCGGGCAACGGTGTCGGGCTGCCCGGCCCTCCAGCCGAGTAGCCGCTGTTCGAGCCCATCGCTGAGCCAGATCGACCGGTCACGGCCGACCAGGAAGGTCTGCGGGCCGAAGTGGAACTCCTGCGTGTCCTCGAAGCCCACCTCGGCCGGCCCGGCCCGGCCGACGATCGTCCCGGGCGCGCGCGGGTGGCCGAAGCGATGGGTTCCGAGCCTGACGACCACCGCCTTTCCGAGGACGAAGGCGGACGCCGGCCCGCCTGCTCGGCGGGCTGGAACCGTGACCGAGCGGCCGCTCCGCGGGTCCCGCAGCACCGCGTAGTACAGGAGCTTGTGCCCTTGGATGAGCCGGGCGGGCACCGCTGTCTGAAGCGTCGTGCGTCCCTGGAGCTTCAGCGGCAACCCGACGAAGTGCCGTTGCAGGTCGTTCCGCACGTAGAGCGTGCCCTTGGGTGACCGGACGCGCGGGGTATCCAGCGTGTAGACGATCTGCACGCGGTCGCCCGGTGCGACCAGGTTGCCGATGCCTCGCGGCTCCTGATGCGCCGCGAGTGGCCTGCCGGCGGTCGTGGCAGAGGGGGCGAGCGCCGCCGCGACCAGCGCGAGGCAGCCCGCGATCTGCGAAAGCCGTCTCATCGTGAGCTCCTTTCGAGAGCGGGCGTGAAGGCGGCTCCGTCGGTCAGGTACTTGGGCGGGGTGCTCGTGCCGCGAGGGGTTCCGATCACACCGCCCCAGACGATCAGCTGGCGCCCGGTCCACGCTACGGTGGAGCCGTCGCGCGACTGAAGCGGCCATTGCGGGAGCGCCGACCAGCGGTCGGTCTTCGGGTCGTAGGTGAGCCCGTGCCGTGCGAGCACGTCGCCCTCGCGGTCGTAGCGCGACCCGCCCCAGACCAGCAGCCGCTTGCCGGTCCAGACCGCAGAGGCTCCACCGTGGCCGGCCTCCATGGAAGCGAGTCGCCGCCACCGGTTCGTCGCCGGGTTGTACGCCAGCGCGTCCTGCGAGCGTTCGCCGGCGCCTACGACAAGGATCTCGCGACCGTCCCATACGGCGCTGCCGCCGAAGCGGAGGCCAGACTCGGGCAGTGGCGCAATGCGGCGCCACGTGTCGGTTGCCGGGTCGTAGGCGGCAGCACGGGCGAGCGAGGCGGGGTAGGGCTTGTTGCCGTCCGGATCGAAGCCGCTGCTGATCAGGACGAGCTCGTGGCCCGTCCAGGCTCCGATCGCCCCCGGGGCGAGAGGCGAGCGGGCCAGCGTCCGCCACGTGTTGGTGGCCGGGCTGTAGGCAGCGCCGTCGGAACTGGCGTCGCCACAACATCCGCCGCCCCAGCCGATCATCTCGCGGCCGGTCCAGACGACAAGGCCGGCTCCGCGCGGCGGCGGCGGCAGCAGCCGCCAGTGGTTCGTCAGCGGCTCGAACCCCGCGGCCTTGAACGCGCCCCACACCAACATCTCTGTGCCAGTCCAGACCGCCGAATGGCCTGTCGGGTCGGTCTTGTCCGCCAGAGGAGGCGCGAGCCGGCGCCAGGTGTCAGCCGCCGGGTCGTAGGCGGCGGCGACGTTGCTCGCCTTGAGGAAGCTTCCGTCCGGCGAGACGCCGCCGACCCCGGAGACGATCATCTCCTTGCGGGTCCAGACACTCGTCATGTAGGCATCGACCGCAATCGGGGCAGCAGGGAGCGCCTGCCAGCCTTGGGAGGAGGAGCGGGCTCGCTCTCGCGGTAGGGAGCTCGAGTGCCCCGCCCCGCAGGCGACGAGCAGGAACGCGATCGAGCTGCCGAGAACGACCAGGCTTGTGAACACGACGATCTTCTTGATGAGGGATTGAGCTGCAGGCGACATTGCGCGTCCTCCTAGGCGTATGCGAACGGGTGGTAGAAGGCATCGAGGGCGTGCTCGCGCTCGACCGCGAGCTGGAAGCGATCGCCCGTGCGGGAATCGGCGACGGAGACCGTGACCGCACCGTTGCGTGGGTGCCAGAACAGGACGACGTTCAGCCCGTCGCTCTCTCGAACGGCGAGTTCTGTCGTGTGGTCTCGAGTGCTGCTAGCGGTCATGGCTGCTCCTTTCCAGCGTGTGTTTCAGGTGATATTACTAGACATCAATTGAATAGTCAAGCATAGGCTTTACACAGCTAACCTATGCATAGTCTGATGCTGTATTCTGCGATCCATGGCCAACGAGAAAGCCCAACTCGGAGAGAAGATCCGCACGGCGCGCGCGGCGAAGGGCTGGAAGCAAAAGCACCTCGCCGCGGAGGTCGACGTCGAGCCGATCACGGTCTCGCGCTGGGAGCGGGGGGCGACGACGCCCGATCTCGACGTCCTCGGCCTCGTCGCCGAGGCGACCGGGAAACCGGTCAGCTACTTCGTCGGCGGTGACGAGGCGCCGCTGTCCGGCGACTCCTCGGCGCTGGACAAAGCCGCGAGCCGGATCGAGGCGGCAGCGCTCCACATCGCCGCGGAGACCGACCGCATCGCCGCGCTGCTCGAGGAGCTGCGGGCCGATCTAGGACGGTCGCGCTGAGATCCGCAACATGAGTGCGTAGGCCGCCGCGGTCGGCGGACGGTCCTCGGGCCTTTTCGCCAAGGCCTGCAGGACGGCGAACGAGAGACCCGGCGGCAGGTCGTCGCGGCCGGCGCACGGATCGGTCGGCTCGTCACCGAGGATCGCCAGCGTCGCCTCGACGAAGCTCCCGCCTGCGAACGGCGGCCGGCCCGCGATGCACTCGTAGGACACGCAGCCGAGCGCGTAGATGTCAGCGGGTGGGCCCGCCAGGCTTCCCTTGATCGCCTCGGGCGCGAGGTAGTCGAGAGTGCCGACCACGCGCCCGGGTTCCGTCAGGATGGTCGCAGCGGCTCCTTTTGCGAGGCCGAAGTCGGTCAGGAACGAGGTCCCCGAGTCGTCGACGATCACGTTCGACGGTTTGACGTCACGGTGGACGAGCCCTTCTCGGTGCAACGTGTCCAGCGCTGCAGCGATTTCGGTGACGATCCCGAGCAGGGGTGAGAGGGCGAGAGGACCACCGCCCTCGAGCACCTCCGCGAGGGTCAGTCCAGCCACGTACCGGGCCGCGAGATACTGATGCCCGTCCACCTCGCCGGCGTCCACGACCGGGACGAGGTGTGGGTCCGAGAGGCCAGCGGCGATCCGGCCCTCGCGCTCGAAGCGCTGCCGGTACGTCTCGTCGCCGGCGAGCTCGGCGCGCAGAACCTTCAGCGCAACCACCGCGCCGTCCGGCTCGTGCACGGCCTTGAACACGACGCCGACCCCGCCCTCGCCGAGCAGCTCCTCGAGGCGATACGGGCCCACGCGGCCGCCGGCTTCGAGCTGGGCCGCGGCGGGCGCGCCGGTCATGGGGCGAGAATAGAGTCAGTCGCCACAATGCGCTAGGGAGGAGTCCGTGGCAGAGACACCGCGGATAGGGACCGTCTTCGCCGGGTACCGAATTGAGTCGCTTCGAGGCCGTGGCGGTATGAGCGTGGTCTACCGCGCCGAGAATCCACGGCTCGGGAACGTCATTGCGCTGAAGCTGCTCTCGACGGAGCTGGCCGGGGACGAGAGCTTCCGGGAGCGATTCGTTCGCGAGTCGCGCACCGCGGCCTCGATCCCGCATCCGAACATCATCCCGATCCACGACGCCGGCGATGCCGAAGGGGTTCTCTACATCGCGATGCGCTACGTCGACGGGCCTGATCTGAAGGCGTTGCTGAAGGAGGGCGAGCCGCTGGCGCCGGCACGTTGTCTCCGTCTCGGGGCGCAGGTCGCCAGCGCCCTCGACGCCGCACATGCGCGCGGGATGATTCACCGCGACGTGAAGCCCGCGAACGTTCTCGTCGAGGCCGGGGCCGACGATGAGGACCACGCCTACCTCGCCGACTTCGGCCTGACGAAGCACATCGACTCCCACACGGGCATCACCGGCACCGGGCAGTTCGTTGGGACGATCGACTACATGGCACCGGAGCAGATAGAGGGCCGGCAGGTCGACGCGCGCGTCGACATCTACGCCCTCGGCTGTGTCCTCTTCGAGTGTTTGGCCGGCTCGCCTCCGTTCAGGCGGGGGACGGACGTGGCGGTCATCTGGGCTCACATGCGCGAAAACCCACCTCCGCTCAGCTCGGTGCGGTCGGGTCTCCCTGCCGCGGCCGACGGGGTCCTTGCGAAGGCGCTGGCGAAGGACCCAAACGAAAGGCACGAGAGCTGCGGAGAGCTCGTTCGTGAGCTGCGCGGCGCGCTCGACGAGCAGCGCGCCGATCCGCGGGCAGCTCCGACGGTAGTGGGACCGGCGCCGCTGAAGCCGCGTCGGAGCATGTGGCCCGCTCTCGCCGCGGCAGCCGCCCTTGGCCTCGGCGCTGCGATCGCGTCGGCCGCCTTTCTGGGGACGCGAGAGACCTCGACGCGCGTCGAGACCCGTTCCGTGCGGGTGCCGGTGCCGGTCCGGGTGGTCGCGTTCAAGACGCCCTCGGGCACGATCGGCTGCAACGCGGGCCCGACCCTCCGCTGCGACATCCGCAGCGGTCTGCGGCCCACGCCGCCACGGCCGGCCTCATGCAAGCTGGACTGGGGTTTCGGCTACGCCATGGGGTCAACCGGGAGCTCCCACGTCGTCTGCGCCAGCGATTCGGCGATCGACCCGACGGCGCGCGTGCTTCGCTACGGCACGAGCTGGAGCCGGGGCGGCCTCAGCTGCCGCTCGCAGCCGGCCGGCCTGCGCTGCACCAACCGGAGCCGCCACGGCTTCTTTCTCAGCCGCGCGCGTTCGCGCCGCTTCTAGGTATTACTGAGGCGATGCGGGTCGTGCTCGACTGGGACGGCACTGTCACGGAGCGGGACACGCTCGACCTCGTGCTGCAGAAGTTCGGCGACGCCGAGATCTACGCGCGGGTCGAGGCCGAGCTCGGGCGCACACTGACCCTGAACGAGGTGATCGAGCAGGAGTTCGAGACCGTGACCGCGCCGCTCGAGGAGGTTGTGCCCTGGCTGCTTGAGAAGGTGAGCCTTCGGCCCGGCTTCGCCGAGCTCGCTGGCACCCACCGGCCGCTCGTCGTCTCGAGCGGGTTCCAGGAGCTGATCGAGCCCGTGCTCGAGCGCGAAGGGCTGCTCGACGCGGTCGAGCTTCGCGCGAACAGCGTCGAGGCCAGGCCCGACGGCTGGCGCGCGCACTTTCGCGTCGCCGCTCGCTGCGAGGCCTGCGGGGAGCCTTGCAAAAGGCGGGACGTAGAGGAGCTCAGACGGGTCGACCGGTCATTTCAGACGGACGCATGGGCGGAGCCCACGCGCCCTGACGCCGGCACCGCAAGCGGTCCCTCCGGCGCCGACCTTCCGAGCGATGACGAGGTCGTCTACGCGGGCGACGGCCACTCCGACCACTGTGCCTCCCTCGCCGCCGACCGGGTCTTTGCGACCGGCAGCCTCGCCGGCTGGCTCGACGAGCGCGGCGTTCCGTACCGGCCGCTGACCGACTTCCACGCACTCGCGGCCGCGCTGTAGTGCCGCTGCTGCGGCTGCCCGAGCCCTTCGACTTCGAGCTCTCGACCGAGCGCTTCCGTGCCTTCGGGCCGGACCTCGCGAACCTCTGGAACGACGGCGCGCTCCACCGAGTCGTCGGCACTCGCGAGGTGCGCATCGAGGCCGCGCCCGGAGGCGTGCGGGTCGAGCCGCTCGATGCCGAGACCCGCCCGGCGGTGCGCAAGCTGCTCGGCGCCGAGTTCGAGCTCGAGCCCTTTTACGCCTGGGCTCGCAAGGACCCCATCCTGCGACGGCTGACCCGCGCTCTTGCCGGCTTCCGGCCGCCGCTCGCCCCCGACCCGTTCGAGACCCTCGTCACCTCGATCACCGCCCAGCAGGTCTCTCTCCACGCAGCCTTCGCGATCCGCAACCGCCTGATCGAGCGCTACGGGCGCCGCATCGGCCAGGCGTACTCGTTCCCGACCGCGCAGCGGCTCCGGCGCGCCAGCGAGGAAGACCTCGTCGTGCTCGGCTTCTCGCGGCGCAAGGCCGAGTACGTCCTCGGCCTGTCCGCAAGCCCGATCGAGCTCGAGGGGCTGGCCGGTCTTCCCGACGACGAGGTGAAGGCCCGGCTCGTGGCCGTTCGCGGCCTCGGCGAATGGACGGCCGACTGGTTCCTCGCCCGCCACCTCGCGCGCCCGCGCGCCTGGCCGGCCGGCGACCTCGCGCTGCGCAAGGCCGTCGTCGCGTTCTACCTCGAAGCAGGAGACATCCGCGCCTTCGGCGAGCGCTTCGACCCCTTCCAGAACCTCACGGCCCACTACCTGTTGACCGGGCTGCGGGTGCAGCCTGCGACGGCGTCAGCGTCCGCTCGAACGCGGTCGCGCCCTCGGCCTTGACGATTCGGATCGTCAGCGAGCCACCGGGCGCGAGCTCGAGCTCGCCGAAGTTGAACCAGTGTTTCGCCTGCGACCACGAGGTCACCGTCCCGGGCGCCGGCCCGAAGAACGCCAGCCGGGTGGGATTCAAGGTCGTGTCGAAGTCCGTCGTCGGGAAGATTCCCGCGTTCATCGGTCCGGTGACGAGCTCGTGCACGGCGAAGTCCGGATCTCCGTCGAACGACAGGTAGCGGAAGGCCTCGGCGAAGTGGACGTCGGTCGTGATCCACACGCTGTTACGGACGCCGTGCGAACGCATGAAGCCAAGGATCTCGAGCAGCTCCCGCTCGTAGCCCGTCGTCTGATCGAAGTTCGCCCACCCGTCCCGTCCGTTCGTGGGCGGGAAGCCGGTCGGGATCGACATCGGCACGCTCGAAACGATCACCTTCCAGGTCGCGTCGGAGTCTGCGAGCTGTGCCTTCAGCCAGGTCAGCTGCTCGCGCCCGAGCATCGTCTTCGGCCGGCTGTCCGTGTCCTCGGCGGAGTTCGCGTCCCGGTACTGACGCGCGTCGAGCACGATCAGCTCCACGTTCTTGCCCCAGCGGATCGAGCGGTAGAGGCGCAGGGGGGTGTTCTCCGCGATCGCGACGGGCGTGTAGTCGAGGAACGCCTTTAGCCCGATCGGCAGCAAATGGACGCCGGGCGCGTACGGAGGAGTGCCACGGGTGTCGTTGAGCGGCCCGAAGTCGTTGACGACCTCGTGGTCGTCCCAGACTCCGACGTAATCGGTTCTCTCGAGCAGCCGCTGAAAACCCGTGTCGGCGAGGCTGTACCGCCAGTGTGCCCAATACGTGGCCAGGTCGGCCGCGGGCCCGAAGTCGCCGGCGACCTGCGCATTGCCGTAGAGGCCTCGGGCCGCGCAGGCGTTGTCGGCGTAGATGATGTCGCCGAGACCGACAAAGACATCAGGCCGTCTGGCGCGGACGATGTCCATAATGGGCATGCCCTCGAGCGAGTCGCGGCAGACGTTCTGGCCGTTGAGGTCGCCGCCGAAGGCGAGGCGCAACGGCGCTGCGGTGTCCCGCTCGGGCGCCGTGCGGAACGATCCCTTTACCGGCGGTCCCTGTGGAGACCCGTGCGAGCCGAGAGTGAACCACGCTCGGTAGCGATAGGTCGTGCCCGGCGCGAGGTGCTCGAGCTGGATCCGTGCGGTGAAGTCGTCTTCGGCGCGCGCGGGTGCCTGCGCAATTCGGCCGTGCCGGCCGCCGGAGAGGACGGCGTTGAGAGTCGCTTCCCGGTCCGCGCGGGCCCAGAGGAGCGCCGTGGACGCAGTCACGTCGCCGACGATGACGCCGTGCGTGATCGTCGGAACAGCCGCAACAGCGTGTTTCGCAGCCGCGCCGCTCGCGCCGCCGGTCGCAAGGGCGAGGACGATCGTGATCGGGATCAGCCCGAGAATCCTTGCCATCCCTTCCCCTTTCACTGGCCGATGGTGAGAGCCTACGTCGGCCTGATCCGGCAGAGCCACTCGCGAGCTCGCCTTCAGTGGTTAGGGTGGCCGCCGCCGTGATCGTTCGGGAAGCAACCGCCGGTGACGAACCGATCCTCGTCGAGCTCCTGGAAGCGATCTTCGACGAGAACTGGGACCGGCCGTGGCCGCCCCCGGAAGTGACGCCGGCTTCCTTCGAGGGCAAGCTCGTGCTCCTGGCCGAGGAGGGCGGGGAGGCGCTCGGGTTCGCGTTCGGCGAGATCCAGCCGCACAGGCTCGCGCACGTGAACATCGTCTACGTTCGGCCCGAGCGGCGGCGGCAGGGCATCAGCAAGGCCCTGCTCGCGGAGTTCGCCGCTCGAGGCCGCCAGGGCGGGGCGGAGCACATGAGCCTCGACGTCGCAACGAGGAACGAGGTGGGCCAAAAGGTCTGGCAGCGGCTCGGCTTCACCGACTGGGCCCGGCGGCTGGCGGTTCCGATCGAGACGCTCGAGAGCCGGATGGCCGGCGACGAGCAGGGCGAGTGGTACGCGTCCGTGCACGTCCAGAGCGACGACTTCGACGCGGTTCGGGCAGGAGTCGCCAAGTACCTACCGCGCTTCGGCGGCTCGGGCGAGGCCCGCGTCGCTCAGCCGAGGAACGGCTGGGTCGCCGCCTATCACGAGCTGCTCGACAACGACCGCAAGGTGCGCGAGCGCCTCGCCGCGGAGCTGTCCAACGCGACGGGGGCCGTGGTCTGCGCGATCGCCGTCGAGGACGGAGCGGTCGTGCGCTACGCGCTCTTCGACCGCGGCAGCATCGTGGACGAGTACCAGTCGGTGCCGGAATACCATGGGCCGCTGCCCCCGGGCGACGTCGTCGCCCTCAACGCCAATCCAACGGTCGTCGCCCGCCTGACGGGAGCCGAACCGACCGCCGTCCGCGCCGTCGCCCGAACTGCCGCGTCGCCGGCGGAGCTGCCGCCTGCGCCAGAGCTGTTCGCACAGCTCGCGGAGGTGCTCGGCCTCGAGGGCGCCGGCCGCGGATAGGCTCGGAGAACGTGGCGACTCTCTACACCGCCGAGCGCTGCCCCTACGCGGCCCGCGCGCGGATCGTCCTCGCCGAGAAGGGGCTCGACTACGACGCCGTCGAGATCGACCTCGACGACCGCCCCGGCTGGCTCTACGAGAAGAACCCGCTGGGCCGCGTGCCGGTCTACGAGGAGGACGGCGGCCTCGTGCTGCCGGAGTCGCGCGTAATCATGGAGTACCTCGAGGAGCGCTACCCGGAGCCAGTGCTCTGGCCGGCCGACCCTGCGGAGCGGGCGCTCGGACGCCTCTGGCTCGAGCGTTTCGACGATCGTCTCGGGAGCGCCTACTACGCAGCGCGACGAGGCGACGGCCGCGAGGAGCTCGACGCGAGGCTCGCGGAGCTCGAGCGCGTGCTCGAGGCCGAGCCGTACTTGAGCGGCCGCGCGTACGGCCTGGCCGACATCGGCTATGTGCCCTGGATCCTGCGCGCGCTCGAGCGCTTCGGAATCGAGCTAGGGCCCTCGCTCGACGACTGGCTCGGGCGGGTTGCCGCCCGCCCGGCGGTCGCGGCCGAGCGCGAGCTCGTCATAGCCCAGTGAGCCTGCCGCCGCTCGTCGACGCCGCCTGGGTACAAGAGCACCTGGGCGAGCCCGGCCTCGTGCTCGGCGACGTGCGTGGCCCGAATGCGCACGGCCGCGGCCACCTGCCGCGCTCGATCCCGCTCGTGCTTGGCTCGCCGCCGCCGCTGGCCGACCGGGAGATCGTGCACGAGTTTGCCGTGGAGGTGCAGCGCCGGCTCGGCCGCCACGGCGTCACCGGCGACGAGTGGCTCGTGCTCTACGACCGCGGCGACTGCGTCGGCGCCGCCTCCTCCGCTCAGGCCGCGCTCGTGGCTGGCCATCCCCACGTGGCGGTGCTCGCGGGCGGCGTCGCCGGCTGGCCCGGAAAGCTCGAGACCGGCGCGGTCGAGCTCGAGAAGGGCAAGACGAGCCTGGAGCCGCGCCTCGAGGCGGTGCCGACCTGGGAAGAGCTGCGCGACCGGCTCGACGACTCCGCCCTGGTGATTCTCGACGTCCGCAGCGCCGATGAGTACTCCGGGCGCGGCGGCTATCCCTGCGACCCGCGCCAGGCCCATATTCCCGGTGCGCGCCGGCTGGAAGCCGGGCGCCTGTTCGCGGCACCAGGTCAGCCGCACGAGCCCAGGGCGGTGCGGGAGCTGGTGGGCCTCCCCGGAGGCGCCGAGATCGTCGCCTATTGCCACTCCGGCTCGCGCTCGGCTCTCGCTGCGCTGGCTCTGCGCGCCGCCGGCTACGACGCCCGCAACTACCCGGGCTCGTGGCACGAGTGGTCGCGTCACGACGAACTGCCCGCGGAGCGGTGAGCGGGGCCCGGAGGCCCCGCTCGATTGCAGAGGACTAGCGCCTCTTCGGCTTTGTCGCCTTGACCTGGTTGCTGGTGATGGCGGCGAGATCCTCGCCCTTGCACGGGACCGGCAACCCGGAAGGAGAGGGGCCCGTGCATCTCGTGATGTAGCTCTCGAATCGCGTCTGGAAGTACGTCGTGGCCCGCACCGACGATCGGAGGATCGAGTACTTCCCGGTCGTCGGCAGTCTCGCGGAGCGCCCGGAGCGCTTCCCCGTTCCTGCAGCGGTAGCGGTTGGGGCGGGGCGGGGCTTCTTCCCCGCGTATACCCAGAGCCGGATTCCCTTCGGGTTGAGGCCCTGCACCGTCAGCTTGCCGCCGAGCTTGAACCCTCTCTTGGCCTTCGCTTTCGCAAGGGTCAGCGAGGACGGAAGCCCGACGTAGGTTCGCCACTCGACGGTGCCCGCCGCGTTCGGCGTTGCCGTTCCCGGCGTGTACGGCGTGAAGATGCCGGCCCACTCGTAGCCGGCCTTGGCCGCCGCGTTCGTGAAGACGCCTCCGACCGTGAAGTCCGCTGATACGAGCTGAGCGCCGAAGGTCGCACCACCGGCACTCGTGGGAATGTCGGGAGAGGGCAGACAAACCTGCTGGGTCACGAGCGACCCGACCTTGTTCACGAAGACCGGGATGGCGACCGTCTGGCCCTGGAGCTGCGTGTTCAGGACCCAGTTGGCCTGGTTCGTGGTGATGCCCGTGCACCTGAGCGCGGCCGCCTGGATCGCCGGGTCGGCCGGACTGGCGACGAGCACGTCACCCGAGAGCGGCAGGAGGGCGCCGCCGAGCGCCTTCGCCTTCACGATCGCGAAGACCGAGCCGATCTTCGTCCCTGGTGCCTGGGTCAGCACGGCGTTGTAGCCGGCCGGCGAGAAGATCGTCAGCTTCGCGGTCGGATCGTCGTTCTGCGGCGCGACGATGAAGACGTCGGCGATCGTCGCGGCACCGACCTTGTAGCTCGACTGCTCGATCGTGAGCGACGGTGTATAGGTCGCGAGCGCCGGTGCGGCGAGCGCGAGCCCGATGAAGCTGGCGCACGCCAGCAGTGCCAAGCGCAATGAACTCTTCATTAGCCCCTTCCTTCTCAGAGAATCCCCTGGGTACCGACGATCAGAGACGAGCGTTTCACCGGAATAGTTAACACCGAAACTGGCGCCAAGGGCTATCGCGCCTTCACGAGCGGGCCGAACAGCACCCACCGCGTGCCGCGGTACCGGACCATCTTCGCCTTTCCAATCGGGAAGTAATTGGAAGGGCTCGTCTTGATCGCGACCCCGGGAAGCAGGAACGGATTCTTCCGCTCGTCCATGTGCGTCGCCGCCCGCAGGAGGCTCTCGCGCGTGAGGTTGCGCCCGGCCCGCTTGAGTGCGTCGACCATCGAGAATGCGACTGCCATGCCGTAGAAGTTGTAGACGTCCGTGAACTTCCCGCCCGGGTAGTAGCGCTTGAGGATCGATCGGTACAGGGTCGTGGCGGAGTTCTTCGCCCAGACCGGCGAGGTCGGGTCCTTCAGGAACGAGACGCTGAGGGAGCCGTTCGTTTCCTTCCCGTTGGTGCCGAGGCGGGCGATCCCCATCACCGTCGGCTCGATCGAGACGGCGCTGACGAAGATCCTGGGATGCCAGCCGAGCTTGTAGGCGTAGACGAAGGACTGGATCGCCTGCTGGGGCAGCGCGAAGAGCATGAACGTGTCCGCCTTCGAGCGGCGCAGCTTGGCGATCTGCGAGTTGACGTCGGTGTCGGTTACCTCGTACGAGGCCTTCACGACGATCTGCGACGCGTGCTTGCCGAGCCCGCGCTTCAGGCCGTTCAGCAGGTCCTTGCCGTAGTCGCTGTCCTCGTAGAGCACGGCGATCCGCGCCCGCGGCTTGTGTGCGACGACGTAGCGGCCGTAGATCGCGCCCTCGCCCTCGAAGCTCGGCAGGTAGCCGATCGTCCACGGAAAGGCCTTGTGTCCGCGCCCGATTGCGCTGGCTCCCGTTCCGACGAAGAGCTGAGGCACCTTGACTGCGTTCAGGTAGCCGCGGATCGCGAGGTTGTGCTCGGTGCCGACGCTGTTGAAGATCGCGAAGACCTTGTCCTGCTGGACGAGCTCGCGGGTTCTGTCGACCGTCTTCGAGGGGTCGTAGCCGTCGTCGCGGTAGAGGTACTTGATCTTGCGCCCGTTCACTCCGCCGTGGGCGTTCACGTACTTGAAGTAGGCGTTGGCGCCCGGCCCGACGACCCCAAAGGACGAGGCGGGGCCGCTGAGCGGCACGGTGCCGCCGAGCAGGATCTCCGTCGAGGTGACTCCCGGTGTGCCGCCCGAGACGCCGCCCGCCGGAATGGCAAGCGCCAGGCAGGAAAGGACCGCTGCTGCGAGCCGCTTCATCGCGAGACGGGGCTCTGCAGGATGGGAATGATCACGCGGGCTGGCCCGAGCCTGACCCGCGCCGAGGCCGGCATGGGCAGGTTCAGGTAAAGCAGGTTGGCCGGGTTCTGCGCGAGCGAGCTCGAGGCGAGGTAGAGCCGGAAGCGCGAGCCGCGCGGGATCAGCGTCGCAACGTCGATCAGGCCGATCGTCAGCCGCCGCTTCCCGGAGAGGCCGGTCGTATTGACGCCGCCCTCGCTCACCACGATCTCGCCGCCGCGGGGCAGCCGCGCGGTCAGCACCGCCACCAGCCGCGACCAGCCGCCGGAGAGCT
>Ga0126307_10000071_pt1 | contig 55304 bp, 59 predicted proteins | sample Plot28_FD_89955 | JGI IMG/M metagenome (GOLD analysis project Ga0126307, IMG submission 89955) | Serpentine soil microbial communities from UC McLaughlin Reserve, CA, USA - Plot28 | ecosystem: Environmental > Terrestrial > Soil > Grasslands | place: USA: UC McLaughlin Reserve, Lake County... | reverse complement strand
CCAGCGCTCGCTCGAGGCACCGATCCGGCAGATCGCCGACAACTCGGGCTTCGAGTCCTCGGTTGTGGTCGAGAAGGTCCGCGGCCTGAAGGCCGGCGAGGGCCTGAACGCGGCCGATGGCGAGTACGGCGACCTGATCGCCGCCGGCGTCATCGACCCGACGATGGTCACGCGCTCGGCGCTTCAGAACGCCGCGTCGATCGCGAAGAACATCCTCACCACCGAGGCGATCGTGGCCGAGCCCCCCGAGAAGGAGGGCGCCGGAGCGATGCCCGGTGGAGGCATGCCCGACATGGGCGGGATGATGTAGCGAGTACGCTCAGCCGTAACAGGCGAGTGTTCTTTCGAGAGGTCCGGCGAACGCCGGGCCTCTCTGCGTGCGGGGCGCTTATCAGTCATATGGCGGATGAAGCGCCCCGCGCGGTCGCCGATGAGAGGCTCCTGCGACAGACCGGACAGCTTCTTCTCGCAGGCGCGGCCGCCCTCGCCATCGAGCGATCGCGGAAGTAGGCTGGACCCGAGGAGATGGCGGTAGACCTGATCATCGACGTCGAGAACACGCCGGGCGCCCTGGCGGGCGTCGCGACGGCGATCAGCGACGCGGGAGTCAACATCGCCGCCGCGACCTGCGTCGGCCCGGCCGAGCGGGCCGAGCTTCACATCCTCGTTCCGCACGGGGAGGCCACCAAACACGCGCTTGCGATCTCCCACGTGGCGATCACGGACGAGCGCGAGGTCGTCGTTGTCGACGTCCAAGACCGCCCCGGCGTACTCGCGGACCTGACCCGCAAGATCGCGCAGGCCGGAGTCAACCTCGACCTGGTCTACATCGCCACTCGCAACCGGATCGTCTTCGGATCGGCGGACATCGCCGCTCTGCGCTCCGCTTTGGGCGTCACGACCTGAGCAGCGACCGCGCCAGCTCGGTGATCGTCTCACCCGTCTGGCGCAGAGAAAGGCCATACTCGCGGCGCAGCCAAAGGAAGGTCTCGAGGCTGGTCAGCATATGGAGGGACGCGACGGCTCGCGCCTGGCCTACGCCCGCCCGCAGGCGGCCGGCCCCGGCCAGGGGGTCGAGGAGATCGCGGAGGCGGCCGGCCGCGAGATTCGGTACGTGCCGGTCACCCTCGAGGAATACGCGGCGGTCGCTGCCGAGCAGGGGGAGCCAGATGAGTTCATCGAGCTGCTCACCTATCTGTTCAGTGAGGTGCTCGACGGCCGGAACGCCCAGGTGGCGGACGGCATCCAGCGGGCATTGGACCGCGAGCCTCGCGACTTCCGTGAGTACGCTCGAAACGCCGCAGCCACGGGGGTCTGGAACGGCCCGGCAGTGCCCGTCACTCCGGGCAGATAGCAGCTAGCCCGACTGGGTGCCCAACACCGCTCCCATGGGGCGCGGCTCGACGCCGAGGCGTTCGGCGTCGGCCGTGCCCCGCTCGCTGGTCATCGGCACCTCCATCAGCTCCGCCTCCTCCCAGGTCGCGAAGACCAAGGGCCCGACGAGCAGCTCGAGCGCCGTCAAACCGGCGCGCACGAAGGGAAGCGGCACGTGGACGAGGGGACGCCCGCGGCCGCTCGCCTCGATCACTACCTCGACGATGGCGTCGTAGGAGAGGAGCTCGGGACCGGCCAGCTCGTAGCGGCCATTCGGCCCCGGATTGGACCCGGAGCCGTCGAGGGAGGCGACGACGCAGCGGGCCACGTCCCGCGCCCAGATCGGCTGGTAGAGCGCTTTCCCCTTCCCCGAGACCGGAACCGCCGGCAAAAGGGAGAGGCGCTGGAGCAGCGTGATCCAGGGGTCGCCGGGGCGGTAGATGATCGACGGGGCGAAGACGGTGGAATCGAGCGGCGACTCCTCGATCGCCCGCTCGGCCAGAGCCTTCGAACGGAAGAAGCGCGTGCGCTGGAAGCCCGTCGCTCCCATCGCCGAGAAGAACACGAAGCGGTCCGCCTGGGCCCTCTCCGCCGCGCGCAACAGCCGCACCGTGGCGAGGCCGTTCACCTCCTCGATAGTCCCACCCGGCTGGTCGCGGATCGCCGCCGCCAGGTGGATGACCGTGTCCACACCGCGCAGCGCGTGGCGGAGCGAGAACGGATCGCCGATGTCGCCGAGTGTGATCTGGACGTCGACGCGGTGCTCGCCGAGTTTGCGGGGATCTCGGACCAGAGCTCGCACCTGATGCCCGGCGGCGAGCAGGGCGGGCAGGAGCTCACCTCCGACGATGCCGGTTGCTCCCGTAAGCAGGATCACTGCGCGGACCATAGCCACCCGCGGCCGCCACCCACCGAGGCGGCCACTCACCTAAAATGTTGCGCCCAGCGGCGCCCGATGGGCGCCGCAATCGCAACCACGATCCGGGAAAGGAAACGCCCCTTGGCATACGTCATCGCGGAGCCCTGCATCGGTCAGAAGGACAACTCTTGCGTAGAGGTCTGCCCCGTCGACTGCATCCATCCGACGCCGGACGAGCCCGACTACGACAACGTCGAGCAGCTCTACATCGATCCGGACGAGTGCATCGACTGCGACGCCTGCGTCGAGGCATGTCCGGTGGATGCCTGCTTCGCGGAGGACCAGCTCCCGGAGGAGTGGTCGAAGTACACGCAGATCAACCTCGAGTACTACAAGTCGAAGGCTTAGCTCGCCGCCGCCGGGGCCGTCCTCCCGGTGACCACTCGGCGTGCTGAGGCCGGACGCAGGATCGGCGCCGCCACCAGCCCGAGGTAGGCGAGCAGCAGGACATTCCGGATCACCAGTGGCCAGACGAAGCTGCCGGTCAATCCGTCGACCCCGTCGTAGTGCTGCAGCTCGATCTGGGTGAAAAGGATCGCCAGCAACAGGACCACGTTCTCCTTCCGCAGGCCGTAGGCGCAGGCGGAGGGGGGCAGCAACCAGAGCACGAACTGCGGCGAGAGTACGGGCGCGAAGACGACCAGCACGGCGAGCAGGGCGCAGACGACCTCGAGGTTGGTCGCCCTCGAGCGCCGGCCCGCCCAGACGAGCCAGACGTACCCGGCCGCACCGAGGACGAGAGAGATCCAGCGCGCGGCGGTCGCCCCGGATGCCGTGATCTCGAATCCGCCGTGGCCCACCCCGGTCGCGATCCCAGATGCCCCGAGGAGGTGGACGAGCTCGAAGGCGCTCGCGCCGAGACTCTCCACCTGGAGGGTTCGCTCGGTGTGGTACGTGATCGCCGAGCCGAACTCGTCCCCCATCCCGATTACCGCCGCCGCGCACAGCACGAGCGGGATCGCGCCAGCGATGACGACCCGCCGCAGGTTCCGCTCCCCCCGCAGGAGTGCCGGATACAGGAAGAGCGGAAACGCCTTCAGCGCCACCCCGACCGACAGCAGCGTCGACCAGGTCGCCGAGCGCCCGTGATCGCGCGCGAGCACCGCCGCCAGCACGAACAGCGTGGGCACAAGATCGAAGCGATCCAGAGCCAGCGGGCCGGAGTCGATCAGGGAACGGTCCAGGACGACGCCCGACAGGATCAACAGGCCGACCGTGTAGATACCGAGCGCCGCGAGCACCCGGCTGCTCTCCCCGGGCAGCGCGAACGCGATCAGGACGACGAGGGCGAGATCGAAGGCGAGCATCTCCCACATGAAGCCGTCGATGAAGCCCTGCGCCGAATCGTCGACGTAGGCCGGGGCGATCAGAACCGGAACGGAGAGGGGCGGGTACTCGATGCTCTGGTCCCGGTAGGGGAGATCGCCGTCCTTGATCGCCTTCGCCTGGGGCGCGAAGTCGTTGACCAGGATCGAGGACCAGTCCCCGATCGTGGGGACGAATAGGGCCAGATGGAGAGCGCAGACGAGCGCCGCGGCGGTCGCCCGCCAGCGGAGCGGCACGGCCCTACTGCACCATCGGGAGCTCGGTGCCGCTGACGCCGTTGCCGTTGGAGGGCGAAACGGCTTCACCCGCGGCCACCTGCATCACCGGCAGCTCGACGGGAGTGGTGGCGATGATGCCCCGTGCCGCCTCGCGGATCATCTGCGAGGCGGGGGCGTCCGGGTCCTCGATCACCAGCGGACGTCCCTCGTCGGCGTGCTCGCGCAGCTCGGTCGAGAGCGGGACCTTGGCCAGCAGCGGCACGTCGAGTTCGTCGGCGAGCAGCTGACCGCCGCCCTCGCCGAAGATCGCGACGCGTTCCCCGTCTGGGCCGTTGAAGGCGGACATGTTCTCGATCACACCGAGCATCTCGAGATCCACCTTCGAGGCCATCTCTGCGGCACGGCTGGCGACGCTCTGCGCCGCGGGCTGGGGAGTGGTGACGATCAGGATCTTGGCCTGCGGCAGGAGCTGGGCGAGTGTCATCGAGACGTCACCGGTGCCCGGGGGCAAGTCGAGCAGCAGGAAGTCGAGCTCGTCCCAGGCGACGTCCTCGAGGAACTGCTGGATCGCCTTGTGGAGCATCGGGCCGCGCCACACGACGGCTGCGTTCTCCTCGACGAAGAAGCCGATCGACATCACGCTCGGCCCGGCAGGAGAGACCGGCGGGATGATCTTCCGCTCAGGCGAGACCTCGGGCTTCTGGTTGATCCCCAGCATGCGCGGGATCGAGTAGCCATAGACGTCGCAGTCGAGGGCTCCGGCCTTGTATCCCTCCGCGTGGAGGGCCGCGGCCAGGTTGGCGGTCATCGTGGACTTGCCGACTCCACCCTTGCCCGACGCGACGCAAATCACGTTCTTGACCTGAGCGAGCGCACCCTCGGGCAGCTTCGGACGCCCGAGCTTCTGCTGGAGCTCGGACTTCTCCCCGTCGGAGAGCACGTCGAACCCGACCTCGACCGTGTTGACTCCCTCGAGCTCTGTGACGTTCTTCTGAACCGCCTGCTGGAAGTGCGAGCGGATGGGGCAGCCGGGCGTCGTCAGCGAGACGATCACCTCGACGCGGCCGTCGTCGCGGATCTGGATGGACCGGACCATCCCCAGCTCGACGATCGACCGCCGCAGCTCGGGGTCGATCACATTTGCGAGCTTCTCGGTTATCTGCTCCTTGGTGGGCACGACTGGAAGTCTAGGGACCGGAGGACATCGCCAGCGGAGGCCGCTACCGAACGTGAAAACCGGGCCACATGGGCCCGGTTTCCAGGGAGGAGAGGTTGCTGCTTTCCGCGCCCGTCCTGACTGTTGGGGCGGAACTTCTCCGGGACGCCACCTCTCGAGGCGGCCCGGGCTAAGCGGCTAGACGCGCTCGACGACCCTCTTGACGGTCGGCTCCACGCGCTGCTTGTACACCGGCTCGATCCGCTGCTTGTAGACCGGCTCCACTCGGTCGCGGTACACCGGCTCGACCCGCTCACGCGCCTTGCGGGCCTGACCGACCAGCTGGTCGGTGACCTGGCGACGGACGTCTCCGCCCTTGGCCTCGGCCTTCTCCAGCTCAGCGGCGAGACGCTTGCGGAGGGTCTCGATCTCGCCCTTGCGGCTCTTGGAGTCACGCAGAGTCTGGACCCGCTTCTGAAGCGCGTCGATCTCCTGCGAGCGTGTCTCGGAGCTGGTCCACGTCTCGGCGGTGGTGCGGACGTTCTCGGCGACCGTGGGGCCGGCGCCGATTGCCACGTCAACAGCCTGCAGCGCCTGCTCGGAGGGCTTGCGGCCGGGGGTCGTGCTGGCGTTGGCGGCGGTGCCGGCCTTCGCCTGGGTCTTGTTCTTGGTCTCAGTCTTGGTGGCCATCTCGGCTCTTGATCCCTTCAGCTTGCTTACGTCGGACTCGTCGCTCGCGGCGAGTTCGGCAGGCTAGCACCGAACACATGTTTTGGCGAACACATGTTCTTACCCCGGCCTGGGGGGTGGTTACACCTCAGCGAAACAGCGCCAGAAAACGGCGCTCCCGCGCGGCGCCGACCCGTTCGACCCAGTCAGCCGGCGTATCGAGTTCCTCCGGCCTGGGCAGCGCCGCAGGCTCGGACCAGGCGCGGTTGAGCGTCCTGATCCCGTGCGCCCGGACGACCTCGTCGGCGAACGCCTTGCCGCGCCGGTACTGCGCGAGCTTCATCTCGAGACCGAGCACCTTGGAGACGATCGAGTCCAGCAGGCCGCGGCGCTCGCGGTCGCGGTCGAGCGCGCGGCGGAGGTCCGTGTAGCCAGGGTCGAGCTGGTCGCCGACCGCGTCCATGACGTGCTCGGCGTAGCCCTCGACCATCGTCATGACCGTGGTCAGCCGGTCGATCAGTCTGCGCTGGTCCTCGGGCAGGAGGAGGGTCGCGAGCTCCCCGCTCTTCACCGAGCGCAGCAGCTCGCGCGGGTGGAGGCGGGCGAGCTTGGCGAGGATCTCAGTGGGCTTTACCTCGACGGCGGCCTTCTCGAAGAGCTCTTCCGCGATGCCGCCGATGTGCTCACGCAGCCAGGGCACGGAGGAGAAGTGGACGGCGTGGGTGGTCTCGTGGAGCGCGATCCAGCGCAGGAAGAGGTCGCGGTCAACACCGAGGCGGGCGCGCGCCGCCGAGAGATTCGGACCCACGAAGAGCAGCCGCGGGGCGCGGGCGGGGCCGATCAGCGCGACGTCGTATTGCCCGATCACCCGTTGAGAGAGATAGCCGACGGCGAGGCCGATCTCGGCGCCGGTCGCGGTACGCACGATCGTCCTCTGGATGCCGAAGGCACGGCCGTTGTTCGAGCCGGACATCCGGTCCTCCAGGTGCTGCTCGACCCTGGCGGAGAGATGCTCGAACGACTCGAGGTTGACCCGGGCCCAGTCGACCCGATCGACAAGCTCGGCCTCGGGCAGGTCGGCCTTCGGCCGGAGCCCGGTGTAGCGCCGGACGAGCTGAGCGGCGCGATCGGATTCCGCGCGCAGCTTCGTCACGCTCCCGTCCCACTCGGGGCCGGAGCCGGCAAGCGCCAGCGCCAGCCGCTCGGCGAGCTTCCAGTCGACGAGCCGCTCAGGCATGGACGGCCTCCTGGGCCTCGCGGAGCACGCGCAGGTCCTCCGCCGTGCGGGCGGCGGCGACGTCATAGCGGGCGGCGAGATCCAAGGGTGCATCGGCCAGCCCGCCACCCGCGAACTCGAGTGCGGCGCCTGCGCAGCGCGCGATCAGCTGCCCAGCGGCCGCATCGACCGAGCGGGCATTGCGGGTGGTGATCATGCCGTCGTAGCGCCCCGCCGCGACGTAGCAGAGGGCAACCGCGATCGACCCGGGAACTCGGATCCGGTAGGTGCGGCCCTGGAGCAGCTCTGCCGCCTTGAGGACGCGCTCGGGCTTGGTCGCCTCCAGCGCGATCACCTCGAGTCCCTCGCCCGTGGCTACTTCCAGCGGACGGTCGCCGAGGAGCGCGTCGCCGTCGATGGTGGCGACGAACTCCTCGCTCGCTCCGAACTCGTAGACGTAGCCGAAGGTGACGTCATCCATCGAGTCGCCATCCGCCACGGCGACACTGAGGCTATGCAGCGGGATGGTGCGGCGGGCGTTGAGCGACCCATCGATCGGATCGATGAGCACCCGCAGCCGGGAGTCGCCGTCGCCGAACGTCACGGACCCGCGCTCCTCCGAGACGGCCGTGAAGCTGTGGCCCTCCTGATGGAGCGTCTCGAGCTCTGCGAAGACGGCGTCCTCGCAGAGGCGGTCGATCGTCAGGGTTCGATCGCCGCCGGCGCCGACGTCCTCGTACCGGGTGCGCTGGGCGATCGTGCGGTGCTCCTCGAAGATCCGCCGCTGGACCTCGACCGCACGGCGACAGGCAGCGATCCACTGCTCATCGCTCGGACCGATCGCGGCGGAAGCCTGCGCCGGCCCGCCGCCTTGGGCCTCAGTCATGGGGGACCACGCGGGCGAGGTTAGCGATTGGCTCCTGGGCGCCTGACGCATGAACTAGCCTGAATTCGAATGGGAGACGAGCGCGAGCACGGGTTCCCGCGGCTGACCGAGGGGCAGGAAGCCGTCGTCGAGCACAGCGACGGCGCGCTGCTCGTCCTGGGCGTCGCCGGAAGCGGGCGGACGGAGGCGGTCGCCCGCAGACTGGTGCGTCTGGTCGGCGACGGTGACCGGGCCCTGGTGCTGACGCGGTCGGTGGCGGCGGCCAGGAGGATCAAGACCCGGGCGGAGACGACGATCGATTCGGCCTACGAGGAGCTCGTCGTCCATACCCATCCGGTCGCGGCCGCCCGGCTGCTCCGCGAGCACGCGACCGAGGCCGAGGTCGACCCGTTCTTCGAGCTGCTGAGCCCCGCCGAGCGCTTGGCGATGCTGCTCGACCGCATCGACGAGCTGCCCCTGCGGCGCCACGAGATCAGGGGCAACCCGGCGGGGCTGCTCGCCCGGATCGTCGATCGGATCGACGCGCTCAAGTCGGCGGGGGTGACCGCGGAGCGCTTCGGGCGCTGGGCTGAGGAGCAGGCAGGCGGGTCGCGCTCGGAGCGCGACTCCGCGGCGCGAGAGCGGGAGTTCGCCGAGATCTACGAGCTCCACGACTCGATGCTGCGAACGGCGGGGGCCATGGACGACATCGACGCCGTGCTCGAGTTGACGAGGCTGCTCGCCGAGCGGCCCGCACTCGCCGGCGGGATCGCCGAGCGCTTCCCGCACCTGATGGTCGACGAGCTCGAGGACGCCTGCCCCGCTGAGCGTGCCCTGATCGAGGCGCTCGCGCGCGCTTCGGCCTCGGCCGTGCTCTCCTGCGACGACGAGCAGGGCCGCGGGCCCTGCGACGCGGCGTCGGCCTGGGCGCGGCAGGCGCTCGAGGCGCGCGAGGTCGCCCTCGAGCCGACCTGGCGTTACGGCGGTGACCTGCTCGACGCCGCGCACGCTGTGGTCGCGCCGGTGGCCCGAGGCGAGATCGCGCGCAGGGCGGCCGGCCCCCCGACCCGCGTCCGCTTCTGGTCCGGGATCAACGAGCGTGCCGAGGCCCAGGCCGTGGCGCGCGACATCGAGGCCGCACTCGCCGCTGGCGAGGTGAAGATGGATGAGATCTGCGTGGCGATGCCTCGCGGTGGACCTGCTCGGGCGGTCGCGGCGGCGCTCGAGGAGAGGCGCGTCCCGTACCGCCTCAGCGGTCCCGGCGCGTTCTTCCAACGCCCGGAAGTGCGGGACGTGATCGCCTGGCTTCGGCTCCTCGCCGACCCCACCGATGCCGCCGCCGCGGTGCGGGCCCTGAGCCGGCCGCCCGTTGAGCTGCGTTCGGTCGACCTCGCCCGCTGCACGACGATCGCCCGCCGTCGCAAGCTCGACATGGTCTCCGCCCTCGAGGCCTCGCTCGAGAGCCCGCAGATCCCGCCCGAGGCGCGCGACCGGATCCGGGAGTTCCTGCAGCTTCACCGGGCCGCGGCACGCGCGATGGGCGAGATGCGTGCCGATGTCTTCGTCCGCCGCCTGATCGAGCGGATCGGCTTCCGCCGCCATCGCCTCTTCGCGGCGCACCCAGAGGCGGCCGAGCGCCTGCGCAACCTCTCCCGCCTCGGCGAGCTGGCCGAGGCCTGGATGCGCCGCGAGCCCGGCGCCTCGAACCGGGACTTCGTCCGCTACCTGGTGGCGGTCTCGGAGGCGGGCGTGGCGCCGGTGGAGGAGCAGAACGAGCCGATCGCGGAAGCGGTCCGGGTGATGCCCTTCGAGCGGACGAAGGGGCTCGAGTTCACGCGTGTCTACGTCGTCGGGTTGCACGCGGGCGCGATGCCGGGATCGGCGCCGGCCGGGCCGCCCGCGGTCCCCACCGGCGTCGGAGGTCCGACTCCGTCGCACGATGAGGAGTCGCGGCGCCTGCTCTATGTCGCGATGACCCGTGCGACCCAGGACCTCGTTCTCGCACGGCCGGCCGCCACCGAGGCCGGGGAGGCTCGCCCCTCGCCCTTCTACGAGGACGCGCGGGCCGTGCTCGATGCCTCCGAGCAGGAGCACGGCGAGGAGCTCTTCGGCCCCGCCGAGGGCCTGCAGGCCACCTACCGGATGATCCAGGACGAGGTGCTGGAGGAGGCCTGGCGCGCCGGCGGCAAGCTCCGAGAGCCACGCCTCGACACCTACGTCGACGTCAACCGGGCGGTCGCCCGCTTCCTCGAGCTGGTGAAGCTCGCCGGCCTGATCCAGGGATCGAGCGAGGAGCCGGTCTCCGACTCCCTCGCGGTGGTCAACGACCTGCTCGAGCAGGCGATCTCCTCCGAGCAGCGGGCGGCGCTCCGCGGCTCAGGCCTCGACGCCTACCTCCTCGACGAGGAGGGCGCGGCCAAGCGGCGGCGTGAGCTGATCGCCAAGCGCGACGAGCCCTCCCTCGAGGCCTTCCTGCCTCGCCGCGGCGAGGGACTGGCCCTCTCCGCAACCGATATCGAGCTCTACCGGACCTGTCCGCTCAAATACAAGTTCGCGCGCGTCTTCGGCATCCCGCAGGAGACGACGATCAACCAGCGCTTCGGGATCGTCATTCACCAGGTGCTGGAGCGCTTCCACGGCCAGCAGAAGGGCGGCGATCCGAACGCCGGCACCCTCGAACGGCTGATGGGGCTCTTCGCGGTCGCCTGGCGGAGGTCCGGTTTCGGCGAGTCCGACGACGAGCTCCAGTTCCGCGAGAAGGCGATCGAGTCCCTGCATCGCTACCACGCCCGTGAGGTCGCGAGCGGCTCCCAGCCGCGCTGGGTGGAGCGCAAGTTCGACTTCCGGATCGGCCCCCACCATCTGCGGGGTCGCGTAGACCGCGTCGACGAGCTTCCCAGCGGCGGCTACGAGCTGATCGACTACAAGACCGGCGACCCGAAGCCGCCGCGGGAGCTCGAGTCCGACGTGCAGCTCGCGATCTACCGCCTCGCCGCCCGCGAGGCCTGGCGACTCGAGGGAGCAGCCGGCAGCTACTGGTATGTCCTCGCCGACGAGAAGGTCGCCGTCGGCGGCTCACCCGATGACCTCGAGCGCGTCGAGGGAGTCGTGCTTGAGGTTGGGGAGGGCATCCTCGGCCAGGACTTCGAGCCACGCCCCTCACCGGAGATCTGCTCCTGGTGCGATTTCCGCTTGATTTGCCCTGCCTCGGAGGCATAAGGGGCGGCACGAAAGGGAGAGGGAGACGAGTACGGGGGTACTCAGCGTGCGAAGCGCCTTCTCGTCCAGCTCGAGGACAGTGGCCGTGCCCCGGGTCCCGTTCTTCATGAGCTTGCGGTCCGCAAAGGGGTTGAGCGACCCGCGCGGACCCTATCCAGACGAGCCCGGCTCGCGCTGGGCTGTACATTTGTACAGGAATATGGTACATTTGTACACATCATGTTGGCTTGGATCTATCTCTCAGCGGCGATCGCGAGCGAGGTGATCGGGACCGTCTTCCTGCGGTACACCGACGGATTCACCAATCCCCTCCCCTCGATCTTCGTGGTCGCCACCTACGCCCTCTCCCTCTGGCTGACCGCGCTTGCTCTTCGGCAGCTCGAGATCAGCCTGGCCTACGCGGTGTGGGCCGGTGTCGGCACAGCGGCGGTCGCCGTGATCGGCATGGCGGCCCTCGGCGAGTCGGTCAACGCGATGAAGCTCGCGAGCATCGCGCTCGTGATCGGAGGCGTGGTCGGCCTGAACCTCTCGGGCGCCAACTAGCCTCATGGTCGTGGCAACGCAAACGAGCTCCGGGCGACGGGAGCAGATTCTGGAAGCGACATTGCGCGTGATCGGCCGCTCGGGGAGGGAGGCGGTCACGCATCGCGCCGTGGCGGAGGAGGCGGGCGTCCCGCTGGGCTCGACGACCTACTACTTCGATTCGCGCGACGACCTGCTTGGACAGGCGCTCGAGCACGTGGCGCGACAGGAGGCGGACCGGCACGTCGCGCTCGGGCACGAACTCCGAAAGGCAACCAGCCCCCGGCAGCTGGCCGACATGCTTCTCGACCAACTCGTCTTCGAGATCGAGGATCGTGACGCCTACATCGCCGAGTATGAGCTCTGGCTCGAGGCTGGCCGGAGGCCGGACCTGCGAGAGCCGGCGACGGCTTGGTGCGATGCCGTTCAATTCGCGGTTGCCGGCGCCATGGAGAAGCTCGGCAGCACGGATCCCGCCGCCGATGCGAGCCTCGTCGTCGCCGCGATCGATGGTCTCGGCGAGCGTGTGCTCGCACGCGAGGATGATCCAGCCGGGGCGGCGACCGAGTTCAGGCCGCAGCTACGCAGGCTGGTCGAGCGACTTCTGCGCTAGCTCTCACCCTGCTGGCGCAGGTAGCGCTCGAAGTCGCGCGCCAACGACTCTCCTGAGGGGACATCCTCCTCGATGTCGAGCCGCTCGGCCTGCTCCGCCTCGAGCCGCTGGACGAGCTCCTCGATCTCCGGGTTGGCGGCGACCGCGCGGCTCACCTGGCTCTCGTAGGACTCGGTCTCCTCCTCCAGCCCGGAGGCCTCGACCGCGATACCGATCAGACCCTCTAGCCGGCGCAGAAGCGCCAGCGCGGCCTTCGGGTTTGGAACGGCGGCCACGTAGTGGGGGACGGCCGCCCAGAGGCTCGCGGAGGGCATGCCCCGGCGGCGACAGGCGTCGTGGAGCACGCCCACCACGCCCGTGGGCCCCTCGTAGTTGGACCGCGCCAGGTCGAGTTGCTCGACCAGCTCCTCGTCGGAGGCGAGGCCCGTGATCGGCACCGGCAGGGTGTGGGCGACATCGGCGATCAGCGCGCCGAGCGTGACGACCATCTCGACGCCGAGGGTCTCGGCCGTTTGGGCGATGCCGTCGGCGAAGGTCCGCCAGCGCAAATTTGGCTCGGTGCCCATCAGGATGAGCAGGTCGCGCTCCGCCCCCGGGGGCGTGGCGGCGAGCAGCACGTTGCCCGGCCACTCGATCTCGCGGGTCTGACCCTCGGTCAGGCTGATCGTGGGGCGATTCGCCTGGAAGTCGAAGAACTCCTCGGGGTCGACCTGGGCGATGACCTCGGCGTCCAGCGACTCCGCGGCCGTGGTGAGCGCCGTCGTCGCGGCGCCGGCAGCGTCATTCCAGCCGGCGAATGCGCTGACGAGAACGGGGGATCTGAGCTCGGGTGGCTCGGCCTCCCAGGCGAGCGCGTCCATCGCTCGAGACTAGCGAGTCGGGGGACCCCTAGGTGTCCGGTCGACTTTGGAGACTCAACCGCTATGGAGGCAACCGCCGCGACGACACGGATCGCCGAGCTGCGTCCCGGCCAGCGCTTTGACGGCGTCTACGCCTGCGTGCGAAAGGACCGCCTGTCCGCGCGCAACGGCTCGATCTACCTCTCGCTCGAGTTACGCGATCGCACCGGCTCGATACCGGCACGGGCCTTTCGGGATGTCGACCGCCTCGCCGGGCGCTTCGAGCGGGGCGACGGCATCCGTGTCTCCGGCCGGGTCGAGCGCTTCCGCGGCGAGCTGGTAGCGGAGGTGGAGCAGATCGAGGCGGTTGACGGAGCCGAGCTCGACCCCGCCGAGTTCCTGCCCACCGCCTACCGCGATGCGGATGAGCTCAACGGCTTTCTCGAGCACCTGACCCGGGAGGTCCACGATCCGGCTCTCCGCGAGGTGGTCGCACGGGTGCTCTTCACCGAACCGCTCTCGGCCGACTTCCGACGGGCGCCGTGCACACGCGCCGGCCACCACGCCTACGTGGGAGGGCTGCTCGAGCACACCGTCGCGGTCGGGACCCTCCTCCTGGAGGTATGCCAGCTCCACCCGCGCCTCGACTCGGATCTGCTGATGGCCGCGGCGCTGCTCCATGACGTCGGCCGGGCCCGCGAGTTCACCTACGGGGCGGAGTTCGGGATCACGGAGGAGGGACGGCTGCTCGGCCACCTGGCGCTCGGCGCCGAGATCGTCGGCTCGGTCGCCGGGGGCCTGCCATCAGAGCGACGGGCGGCCCTCCTCAACTGCGTGCTCTCCCATCACGGCGTGGAAGGAGGACGTGGCGCGGGCGGGGGCCGCGGCTTCGCGGTCCCGGAGGCGCTGGCCCTCTACCGGCTCAATGCCCTCGACGCCAGCGTCAAGGGCGCGCTCGAGCACGGCCTCTAGCACCCGCCTCGCCGAGCACCGGCGACAGGTTCGGCTGATCAGCCGGTTCCCGTGTCGCTAGCGCTCGAAGTCGTTGAACTGCACAGTGACCGTGTTGTTGGACGATGGGTAGTTGGGAAAGCTCACCTCGCGAGCGGGTCCGGATCCCCGAGAGGTGAGAGCCACCTGCACCGTCCGAGTTGGCGGCGATGCGGCGGGGATGAACAGGTCCACGGCACTTAGGAAGGGCAAGCCGAAGAACACCGGGATGGGTGCGCTGACGTCGCTCTGCCGGTCCGAGCCCTGGTCGAAGGCGAACATTGCGTTCGTCCTGTGGCTGATTGGGCTGGTCGCGGCGTTGATCACATTCGTTCCGTTCACCGTAAGCGCGTCGTTCTGCGAGCCCTGATCGCCCCAAAGCTCCTTGTACCTGACCGTGATCAAGTCGACGTGGTTCGCGCTTCGGGACAAGATCAAGTCGAAGCTCGTGCCCGGCACATTCGTGAGCAGCCGGATCAGGTCGTCGCTGCGCCGGAACGGCTCGTAGAAGAAGTGATGGAACTGTCCCTGCTGCTCGAGGACGAACTCGTATCGCTTGCCGCTCTGGACCTTGACCGGTCCCCAGGACCCGTCGCTCGCCAGTGCCGGGGTCGCGACCGGGTGCGCGATCCGCCGGCCGTTCGAGTCCTTCACCCTCCAGATCGTCAGTCTGGTGCCCGCCGGGACGCCGACGTTCTGCGGGAACAGCACCGCCCGTCCGGCGATCGTGATCTTGCCGTGGTCGGGCACGATGTCGGTCGTATCGGGGGCCCGGCCGGTGAAGAATCGGAACATCTCGGCGAAAGACTCCGCCGAGGTCGCGGACTGCACGTGCGTCTGGTTGGGAACGGTGACGTTGATCGCCCCTCCGATCGAGCGACCGGGCGTCCCCCTACCCGCCCAGATGGCCAGTGTCGGTACGCCGCCCGGCGGCGAGGCCGCCTGTGCACCGTCGATGTTCACGTAGTGGGCGACATTCGCGGCGTGTGCAGGAGAGCTGTTGAGGTAGGTCTGGGAGACCGCGGTGCCCAGCGAGTGGCCCAGGAGATCGACCTGGCTGCGACCGGACTCCTGCTTTACCCGAGTGATGAAGATGTCGAGCCTCGCCTGGACATCGGCCGGCGACTCGACGGAGAAGCTCGAGTCGTACTCGAAGACCTGAACGTAGTCGTCCGGATATCCGTTTTCCGTAAAGCGCATCTTCTGCGACTCGAATTGGCCGCCTGACCCGGTCCCGCCGTGCACGAAGACCATCGGGTGGATGCTCGATCGGTCGAGGCCGGAGTCGTGCTTCGCAGCCGCTGCCGATGCCGCGAAGAGCAGACCCAGCACCACGATCGCGAACGTTCCGAGGCGAAGCGCAAACGGTCTCTTCATGTCCAGCTCCCTAGATCGAGTTCCCAGGCGATGATACAAACGGCGCGGCATGTATCAAAGTCGCGAGCCCGCCCAAGACCGCCGGGACTAGCTGTCCCTCGGGCTAGTCGGAAGGGCGATCCGCCGGGCGCAGGGCCCGCAGGAGGAGCTGAGTCGCGATCACCAGCGCGAGGCCGGCGAAGATCAGCTCCAGCGCGCGCTGCGAGATCTCGTTGGAGGTGACGACGCCGATCGCGACACCGACGGGCGAGAGCGCGCCGATCACCAGGCCGTCCCTGACCCGGACGTTGCCGTAGCCGAGCTGGCGCCACACCGCCACGATCGCCACCGGGACGATGGCGAGCAACGAGGTCGCCTCGGCGCTCACCTGGCTCTCGTCCATGAAGATCACGAGGGCGGGGACGAAGAGGATTCCCCCGCCCACGCCGAGCAGCCCGCCGACCATCCCGCCGGCGAAGCCCAGCAGTGCCGCGGCAATCTCGCTCACGGCACGATCAGCTCGATCGCGACCAAGACCAGGAGCACGGCGAAGAGCACCGCGATAAGGCGCTCCGGGATGTGCTGCTGAAGCGCCGTTCCCGCGAACGCGCCGGCGATCGCGGGGACGCCGACCAGTGCGGCGTTCGGCGGGTCGACATTGCCGTAGAACGCCTGCAGCGTGACCGCCACGGCCGCGATCACGACGATCGCCATCATGCTCGTCCCGGTCGCCTCCCTCGCTCCGTAGCCGAGCCAGATGATCAGCAGCGGGACGATCACGCTGCCGCCGCCGACGCCGAGCAGACCGCTGAAAATGCCGCCCGCCGTCCCGATGGCCGCCAGCTTCACTGTCCGGGACGTGGCGGCCGGGCTCCGCTGCATGGCGGGCGATACTAGAGCGCGTGACAGGCGGGAGCGCTGAAGACGGCTTCGACACCGGCCGGCTGCAATCGCTGATCGCGCCGCTTCGTGCGCGGCCGGATCGCTCGGCGGTCCTCACCGACGTCGACGGGACGATCGCGCCGATCGAGAAGGATCCGTCCGCGGCGAGCGTCCCGGAGGGAACACGGCAACTGCTGCGGGCGCTGGCCGCGCGCTACGCGCTCGTCGGCTGTCTGAGCGGGCGTCGCGCCGTCGACGCGCGCCGCGTCGTCGGCCTGGACGAGCTCGCCTACTCCGGGAACCACGGCTTCGAGTTACTGCTCCCCGGCGACTCCGAGGTGCGGCCGGACCCATCGTTGGACGGGCACGAGGAGGATGCCTCTCGCTTCGTCGCCGGGCTCGATCGGCCTGAGCTCGAGCGGATGGGGATCAGGACCGAGGACAAGGGCGCAATCGTCGCTCTGCACTGGCGCAGCTCGGCGAACGAGGCTGGGGCCGAGTCCCTGGCGCACGAGATCGCGAGCGAGGCGGAATGGGAGGGCCTTGTCCCGCACTTCGGCCGCAAGGTGCTCGAGATCCGCCCCAACGTCGCCATCAACAAGGGGATCGCGGTCGCGGCGCTGATCCCGGCGCGCCCGATCTCAAACGCGCTCTACGGCGGGGACGACCGCACCGACGTCGACGCCTTCGCGGGACTGCGCACCCTTCAGGAGGACGGCGAGCTGGAGGCGGCGGTCTGCATCGCCGTCGCCTCTGACGAATCCCCGCCCGAGGTTTCGGAGGCGGCCGACGTGGCCGTCCCGGGGCCAGAGGGATTCGTGCGCGTGCTCGAGGCTCTGGCCGATTAATGTCGCCGCGCCATGGCCTTCTGCGACCTCCTGCGGACGACGGTCCTGCTGGCCGCGGGCGCGGCGACCGTGCTCGCGGCCGTGACCGCGATCGTGGTCGGCACGACCGGTGACACGCTGACGCTCTTCGTTGCGCTGGGGTGGTGGATGGTCGCACTGATCGGCGGGCTCGTCCTCGGCCGCCCGTCCCAGGCGGCCGAAGCGATGCGGCCGGTCCTGGCCCAGGCACGAACGGCCACGGCGATGCCGGAGATCGGGAATCCGGCGAGGGCGGCCCTCGCACGTCTATGGCCGATCGGCGGATTCGCCGTGCTCGCCGGCGGGCTCGGTTTCGTCTTTCCGGGCGTCTCGGCGATCGGCGCCGGCTTCGCGCTGGCCGCCGCCTTGATGTGGCGCTCCAGGGAGGGGGCGGTCGCCGCGATCGAGGAGCGGGACGGGGTCCGTTTCTATGTGGAGCCTGGCTCGGCGCTCCAGCCGGTCAGGCTGATCCGCACGCCCGGCCTGCGGCGCGACCGCCCGCCCCCGGGCCACCCGCCCCCGCCGCCCCCGACGGCGCCGGCATGAAAGGCCGAACGCCCCGGAGCGCGCCGTCTGAGGGCGACCCCGGGACGTTCGGCTGGAATCGGCCTATGCGCTCGCTGGTGCGGCCTCGGTCTGGCCGCGCTCGGCGTTCGCCATCTCCATGTGCGCCTTGCTGTCGCGGGTCCTGATCAGGACCAACGTCGCGACGAAGCCGAGCAGCGCGATCACGGCGCCCCCGAGGAAGGCGCTCTGGAATCCCTCGTTGAGAGCGTTCGGCAGGGTCGACTGGCCGGTGGCCATCACGTCGTCCGTGCGGGAGGTGGCGATCGTCGAGAGGACGGCCAACCCGAGCGCCCCGCCGATCTGCTGCGAGGTGTTGATCAGGCCGCTCGCGAGTCCCTGCTCGTGCTCCTCCACACCGGAGACTGCGGCGATGGTCGAGGTCACGAAGCCGAACCCGAGGCCTATCGCTGCCAGCAGGCTGGCGCCGAGGATGTCGGTCAGGAATCCACCGCCGAGCGACACCTGGCTGAACCAGATGAGGCCCCCGGAGACGAACAGCATCCCTGCGGCCAGGATCGGCTTGAAGCCGAAACGGGTGACGAGTTGACCGCCGAACCCGGCGGCGACGATGATCGTCACTGCCAGCGGCAGGTACGAGAGGCCGGCGTGGATCGCGCTGTAGCCCAGCACCTGCTGCATATAGAGAGAGATGAAATAGAACATCGAGAACAGGGAAGCGCCGAGGAGCAACCCAACCACGTTCGCGCCGGTCAGTGTCCGCAGCCGGAAGATCCGGAAGGGGACCAACGGTGCCTTCGAGCGGAGCTCGATCACGACGAAGGCCGCGATCAGCGCCGCCGAGAGTGCCAGCAGGCCGACGATCTTGGTCGAGCCCCAACCGGAGCTGCTGGCGTCGAGCAGCGCGTAGGCGAGCAGCGAGAGGCCAGCGGTGATGGCCACCGCGCCGGCCGCGTCGTAGTGGCGGGTCGTCGATTCCGAGCGGCTCTCCGGGATCAGGCCGGGCGTAAAGGCAAGCGCGATCGCTGCGACCGGAACGTTGATCCAAAGGACCCACTCCCAGCCGAGGCCGTCGGTGAGGATGCCGCCGAGCAGCACTCCTGCCGCACCAGCCGAGCCGGCCACGGCGCCCCAAGCTCCCAGCGCCTTGTTGCGCTCAGCCCCGTCCTTGAAGAGGGTGGTGACGATCGAAAGCGCTGCGGGAGAGACGATCGCGGCGCCCAGCCCCTGTGCGGCGCGCGCCGCGATCAGCTGGCCCTGCGTGGCAGCGAAGCCGGCGGCGAGCGAGGCGATACCCACCACGGCCAGGCCCGTCATGAAGACCCGTCGCCGACCGAGCAGGTCGGCCGCCCTACCTCCGAGCAGCAGGAAGCCGCCGAACGCGATCACGTATGCGTTCACGATCCAGGGGAGGTTCTCCTCAGAGAAGTTGAGCCCCTCGCCGATACTCGGCAGGGCGACATTGACGATGGATGCGTCGAGCACGACGATGAACTGCGCGACGCAAAGCAGGATCAGCGCGGTCCAGCGTTTCTCCAGATATTCCTGATAGGTGGTCATCTCCCCTGACTCCTTTCGGTCGCTTCCCGGCTCCTGTGGCCGGCCTCACCCAGATGACGAACGAGGTCTTTCGAAATAGACATCTTGGTCCTGTATCGTTCTATTCGGAAGCGGAGTTCCGGTTTCGCTTGGAACTATACGGAATCTTGATTCCGTTTGCAGAGTGAGCATCGGCACACGCCAAACAATCGTCGCCGAGAGGACCGGACCCAATGACGACCGTCACAGAGAGAACACCAAGCGGGAACGGGGAGGCCGCGATCGTCGAGCGAGTCCAGCGCGCCGACGCCCGGCGAAATCGGGAAGCAGTGATCGCCGCGGCCAAAAGACTCTTCGCCGATCAGGGGCTCGACGCACAGATGCCCGATGTCGCGAAGGCCGCCAGGGTCGGCGTCGGAACCGTCTACCGGCACTTCCCGACCAAGGACGACCTGATCGGGGCCCTCGCCGCGGAGCGGTTCGAGCGGCTCGCCGAGAAGGCCGAAGAGAGCCTCGCGGTGGACCCTTGGAAGGGGCTTTGCGACTTCATCCGCTTCTCCGCCCAGATCCAGGCGGATGACCGCGGGCTCTGCGACGTGATGGGCTCCCGGCCCGAGGTGATGGGCTCCTCGGCTGAGGCGGTGGGGCTCGACGAGCTCTGCGACAAGCTGGTCAAGCGCGCCCAGCGCTCGGGCGACCTTCGTAAGGACTTGGACTGGCAGGACATTCCGATGATCGCCTGCGGGCTCGGCGGGATCACCAAGGCCCACGGGCCCGGCGCAGCTCGCTGGCCCCGCCTGGTCGAGATCGTCCTTGACGGACTGCGCGCGCCGGGCAGCTCGAGGCTTCCGAAGCCGGTCGGCTAGTCCCTAGGCTTCGCCCTCTTGCGGAGCGGCGCGAACGAGCGCCAGTTCCTGGTGTTGGCGATCTGAGCGGCGCTCAGCCAGGCCCGACGCGCCGTCGCCACCGAGTACCTGATGTTTCCCAGCGTCTCCGTCCCATGGGCATCGGTGGTGCAGACGATCCGCACCCCGGCCTCCGCTGCGAGCTTGGCGTTGTGCTCGTTCAGATCTCGCCGGTTCGGGTTGCCGTTGACCTCCATCATCGTGCCGGTCCTCGCCGCCGCCTCCGCGATCCGCGGAATGTCGACCCCGTATGGCTCGCGGCGCAGGAGCAGCCGGCCGGTGAGGTGCCCGATGCAGTCGACCAGCGGGTTCTCCATCGCGGCTATCACCCGCTCGGTCATCGCCTGCTCCGAGATCGCAAAGGAGGTGTGGACGCTCCCCACCACCCAGTCGAGCTCAGCCAGCAGCGCCTCCGGGTAGTCGAGCGAGCCGTCGAGGCCGATATTGACCTCAGAGCCGGCGAGCAGGCGAAACCCCCGCGGCGCGGATTCGTTCCAGGCCCGGATCTCCTCGATCCGGGCGGCGAGCTGCTTGTCGGTCACGTGGTTGCCGAAGCCGTGGCTCGCGGAGTGGTCCGTGATCGCCAGGTAGGCGTAGCCCCGCCGCCGAGCCTCCTCCGCCATCTCCTCGAGGCTGTTCCGGCCGTCCGACAGCGTGGTGTGGCAGTGGAGATCGCCCCGGATGTCGTCGACGCTGACCAGGTCGGGCAGCTCGCCGGTGTCACCCGCCTCGATCTCGCCACGGCCCTCGCGGATCTCCGGCTCGATGCAGGGCAGCCCGAGCAGCTCATAGACACCTGCCTCCTCTGAGAAGCGATGCACCTTTTTGCCCTCGACCTTCGCGACCCCGTGCTCGCTCACTGAGTAGCCGCGCTGGAGCGCCCGCTCGCGCAGCTCCACGTTGTGCTCAGCCGAGCCGGTGAAGTGCTGGAGCAGGTTCCCGAAGGTCTGCTCCGTCCCGATCCGCAGGTCGACCTTCAGCCCGGAGTGCGTGAGCACGGTGGCCGCGGCGTCGCCGCCCCGCCTGGATTCGGCCGAGAGGCCGTGCGTGGCGAGGGCCTGCACCAGCTGCGCAGCGTCGTCGGTCGTCGCGATCACGTCCAGGTCCTTGCAGGTCTCGGTCCAGCGCCGGGCGGAGCCCGCGATCTCGATCCGGTTCGCCACCCCGAGGCCGAGCAGGTCCGAGCGGATCTCCTCGGCGATCGGCAGCACGTTCGAGAGCAGCAGGCGCTCGCCGATGCCGTCCTCGGTCACCCCCTCGAGCGCTGAGAGGATGTTCTCCTCGGTCTTCGCGCCGAGGCCGCGCATCCCGGCGACCCGCCCCTGCTCGGCAGCCTCCTTGAGCTGCGTCAGATTCTCCACCCCGAGCTCGTCGTAGATGCGCTTGGCCGTCTTCGCCCCGAGGCCGGGCACCCGGGTCACCTCGACCAGGGTGGCCGGGAACTTCGCCTTGAGCTTGTCCGCGGAGGGGATGCTGCCCGTCTCGATCAGCGTCTCGATCTTCTCCGCCAGCGTCTTGCCGACATTGGGCAGCTCGGTGAGGCGCCCCTGCGCGGCGAGCTGCTCGATCGAGACCGGGCTCTCGGCGACGGTCCGGGCGGCCTCCCGGTAGGCCTGAACCCGGAAGCGATCCGCCCCATCCAGCTCGTAGAGAACCCCGAGCTCCCTGAGGGCGGAGGCAATCTCAGCGTTGCGCATGGCTCAAAGCTAGTGGTGAGGGCTATCTTGCCGCCGTGCCCGCCCCCGCCCCCGGGTCGAAGGACGCCTGGGTCATCCTCCCGACCTACAACGAGGCCGAGAATCTCGAGCGGATCGTCGGCGCCGTGCTCGCGCAGCTGTCCGACTCCGACAGAGTCCTGGTGGTCGATGACAACTCGCCGGACGGCACAGGCGAGATCGCGGACCGGCTGGCCGCGTCGACCGACTCGATCTCCGTGCTTCACCGTCGCCGGAAGGAGGGGCTCGGGCCCGCCTATCTTGCCGGCTTCCACGTGGCACTCGACGGGGGCGCCGAGCGGATCGTCGAGATGGACGCGGACTTCTCCCACGATCCCGCCTACCTGCCGAAGCTGATCGGCGCGGCCGACCAGTTCGACCTCGTGATCGGGTCACGCTATGTGCCGGGCGGCGGCGTGACCGACTGGGGCCCGCTGCGGCGGTTCATCAGCCGCGGCGGCAGCACCTATGCGCGGGTCGCCCTCGGGCTTCCGATCCGGGATCTGACCGGCGGCTTCAAGTGCTTTCGCCGCGAGGTGCTCGAGGCCATCAACCTCGAGACGATCGAGGCGCGGGGCTACGCCTTCCAGGTCGAGACCACGTACCGGGCGATCAAGGCCGGCTTCCGGGTGGTCGAGATCCCGATCGTCTTCAAGGACCGCGCCGACGGGACCTCGAAGATGAGCCGCTCGATCGTCGCCGAGGCGGTGTGGCGGGTTCCGGCGATGAGGTTCCGGCGCTGGTGAGCTGCTTCACTTTGTAAAGTAAGGGTGCAGCCGCTGGCTAGACTGGGTATCGGACCCGCAAGCACCTCACCAACCCCACGACCGAGGAGACCATCGTGCCGGGCAAGCTCGCCGACGTAACCGACGCCAACTTCCAGTCCGACGTGCTCGAGGCCGACGGCCCCGTGCTCGTCGACTTCTGGGCGCCCTGGTGCGGTCCCTGCCGTGTGGTCCACCCAGTCCTGGAGGAGATCGACTCCGAGCGCGACGATCTCACCATCGTCAGCCTGAACACGGACGAGAACCCGCAGACGGCGGCCAAGTACGAGGTCCTCTCGATCCCCACGATGATCGTCTTCAAGGACGGCGAGGCGGTCACGCGGCTGGTCGGCGCCCGGCCGAAGGCGAGGCTCGAGTCCGAGCTCGAGCCCGTGCTTGCTTGAGCCTCGTCCGCTACTACGCCGCCCAGAGCCTCGACGGCTACATCGCCGAGTCCGATGACTCCATCGACTGGCTGACCGGCTACGAGGGGAGCTACGAGGGCGCCGACTCGGATGCGGAGCAGGGCGGCTACGACGCCTTCTACGAGGGGATCGGGGCGCTGGTGATGGGCTCAGTGACCTACGAGTGGGTGCTCGACCACATCGAGGGCTGGTCCTACTCGGGCAAACCCACCTGGGTGCTCAGCTCGCGCGAGCTCGAGAAGCCGGCGGGCGAGGACGTCGACGTCCGCGTCACGGACGGACAGGTCCGGGAGCTGATCGAAAAGATGCTCGACTCCGCGGGCGGCCGTGACCTCTGGGTCGTCGGCGGTGGGAACGTCGCCTCACAGTTCGCCGACCACGGGCTGCTCGACCGGGTCGAGGTCACGGTCGTTCCCGTCGTGCTCGGCGACGGAAAGCCGCTCCTCGAACGGCGACTCCCGGGCGAACCCATGCAGCTCGTCTCCACCCGCACCTTCTCCAGCGGGATGGTCGGGCTGACCTACGAGATCAAGCGCTGACGAGGCCGCGGACCCGCTCGGGGGAGAGCTCCTCGAGCGAGCTGAGGGTCAGGTCCGCGAGAGCCAGCGCGTCCGACTCGGGCGGGAAGTCTGTGTTCGGGACCGCGATCACGGTCATCTCCGCCGCGTCCGCCGCGCGGATTCCGTTGGCAGAGTCCTCGATGGCGACACAGGCGGTCGGACCGACGCCGAGACGGCGAGCGGCCTCGAGGTAGACGTCGGGAGCCGGCTTGCCGCGCTCGACCTCCTCCGAGGAGACCGTCGCGGCGAAGCCGTCGGTGAGCTCCGCCTCCTCCAGGACCAGGTCGATCACCTTCCGGTTCGAGGAGGAGGCCAGGCCGAGCGGCCAATGCCTCGCCAGGGAGCAAACCGCTTCGATCGCGCCCGGCAGGAGCGGCAGGTGCTCCCGGTAGCGCTCTGCGAGCCGGCCGGCCACCGCGGAGGAGATCTCCTCGGGAGGGTCCGGCACCGCAAGCTCGTCGTGCATGTAGCGCGACCATTCGATCGAGCTCATGCCGAGCATGTCCCACTGCGCCTCGTCCTTCCAGCGGCCGCCGGCTTTCTCCGTGTACTCCCTCTTCACCTCCACCCAGGCCGCCTCTGAGTCGAGCAGGACGCCGTCCAAGTCGAAGATCACCGCGGCGACCTGCCTTGACGCCATTCAGGCCTTGCTGACGGCGATGCGGAGCTCGCGGCCTTCGATCGTCGCCTTCTCGCCCGCGCCGTCGGGGCCGTAGTCCACGGACGTCGCCAGGGTCTCGCCCGCGATGTATGACTCGTGCTCGCGCGCGGCGTCCAGCAGCTCGTCGTCGCCGCCGAGGGCGAGCGCGATCCGATCCGAGACCTCGAGCCCGGCCTGCTTGCGCGCCTCCTGGACCGCCCGCACGACTTCGCGCGCCAGCCCCTCGCGGCGAAGCTCGTCGTCCAGGTCGAGCTCCAGCGCGACGGCGTGTCCGGCTTCGGCCTCCACCTGGTAGCCCTCGAGCGGCTCCATGACGAGGTTGATGTCGTCGGCGGTCAGCGTGTGCTCCTTGCCGTCGATGGCGATGCCGACCTCGGCGCCGGCTTCGAGCTGCTCGGCCACCCCGCCCGCGTCGAGCGCTTCGACGGCCGCCGCTACCTGCGGCATGTTCCGCCCGAAGCGCGGGCCGAGCGAGCGATAGTTCGGCTTCACCCGGTAGGAGACGAGCTCCGCCTCGGAGCGAACGAAGTCGAGCTCCTTGACGTTGAGCTCCGAGGCGACTACGTCGGCGAGCCGCTCGATCGCATCGCGCTCCGCGTCCGAGGCGACCACGACCGCCTTACGGAGCGGCTGGCGCAACTTCACCTTGGCCTGGGCGCGTGCGGCCCGGCCGAGCTCGATCGTGCGCCGGACCGCATCCATGCCGGCCTCGAGCTGGTCGTCGATCAGGTTCTCGTCGACCTCCGGGTAGTCAGAGAGGTGGACCGAGTCGGGCTCCGGGCTCCTCCACCGATCGACCGGCTCGGAGAGGCCGGTCTCCTCGCCGAACAGCAGGTTGGCGTAGATCTCATCGGCGATGAAAGGGGTGAACGGGGCGAGCAGCTTGGCGGTCTCGCCGAGGCAGAAGCGCAGCGTCTCGAGCGCCCCGGCGTCCCCGTCCCAGAAGCGGCGGCGGTTGACCCGGACGTACCAGTTGGAGAGATCCTCGGTGTAGTCGGCGATCGCCCGCGCCGCGGTGGTGCAGTCGAAGCCCTCCATCTGCTCGCGGACCTCGGTGATCGTGCGCTGCAGCCGGGAGACCGCCCAGCGATCGAGCTCGGTGACCTCGCGTTCGCCAGGCTCCCCCGATTTCGGGATGTATGCGAGCTCGCCCGTCTCCAGCCCCGACGCGTTGGCGTAGGTAACCCAGAACGCGTACGTGTTCCAGAGGGTGAGCAGGAACTGCCGGACCGCCTCCCCGACCGTCTCGACCGAGAAGCGGTAGCCGGTCCAGGGCTGCTGGGAGGCGAAGTAGTACCAGCGGAACGCGTCCGCGCCGAAGCGGTCGATCACGTCCCAGGGCTCGACCACGTTGCCACGGCTCTTCGACATCTTCTGCCCCTCGGGATCGAGGATCAGGCCGAGGCAGACGACGTTGCGGAAGCTGGTCTCGCTGAACAGCAGCACCGCCTCGGCGTGCAGGGTGTAGAACCAGCCGCGGGTCTGGTCGATCGCCTCGCAGATGAAATCGGCCGGGAAGCGCTCCTTGAAGAGGTCGGTGTTCTCGAACGGGTAGTGGTACTGAGCCCAGGGCATCGAGCCCGAGTCGAACCAGGTGTCGATCACCGACAGGACGCGGCGCATCATGCCGTCGCAGCCCTCGCGCTCGCAGGTCCAGTCGACCTCGTCGATGTAAGGGCGGTGCAGGTCGTCCGGGATTTCGCCAGCGCGCTCGCGGATGTCGGCGATCGAGCCGGCGCAGAACCGCTCGTCACAGTCATCGGCGTCGCACTCCCAGATCGGCAGCGGCGTCCCCCAGTAGCGGTCTCGCGAGAGGGCCCAGTCGACGTTGCCCTCCAGCCATTTGCCGAAGCGGCCGTGCTTGATGTGCTCGGGGTGCCAGCCGATCTCCTCATTGGCTGCGAGCATCCGGTCGCGGACCTCGGTGGTCTTCACGTACCAGCTCGCCTTGGCGTAGTAGAGGAGCGGCGTGTCGCAGCGCCAGCAGTGCGGATAGGCGTGCAGGTAGGTCTCGGCGCGAAGCAGCTTCCCCCGCTCCTCCAGCGCTTTGACGATGTCCGGGTCGGCCTCCTTGACGAAGCGGCCCGCGAAGTCGGTGACCCGCTCGTCGAAGCGGCCGCGGTCGTCGACGGGGTTCTGCAGCTTGATCCCGTACTGCTCACCGAGCCGGAAGTCGTCCTCCCCGAATGCGATCGCGGTGTGGACGAGGCCAGTTCCCTCATCGGTGGTGACGAAGTCGCCGAGCAGGACCGTGTGCCCGCGCGGACCGTAGTCGGTGATGTAGTCGAACGGCGGCTGGTAGGAGGTCCCGGCCAGCGCTTCGCCGGGGAAGTGGGCGACCACCTCGGCCTCCTCGCCGAGAACGTGCTCGAGGCGGTCGCGCGCCACGACGAAGACCTCGTCTCCGAGCCGCGCCCGCACGTACTCGATCTCAGGGCCGGCGGCGATCGCGGCGTTGCTGATCAACGTCCAGGGGGTCGTCGTCCAGATGAGCAGCTGGTCGCCGGGCTCGAGCGGTGACTCCGGGATCGCGTCCGTGGGCGTCGGCCGGCGGATCGGCATCTTCACATAGACGGCGGGGTCCTCGACGTCGTGGTAGCCGAGCGCGACCTCGTGGGATGAGAGGGCGGTGCCGTCCCGCGGGCAGTAGGGGACGACCTTGTAGTCCTCGTAGAGACGCTCCTCGTCCCACATCTGCCGCAGCGCCCACCAAACCGACTCGATGTACTCATTGGTCATCGTCACATAGGGGTCGTCGAGGTCGATCCAGTGACCGATCCGCTCGCTGAGGCGAGCCCACTCCTCGACGTAGCGGAAGACCGATTCGCGGCAGCGCTCGTTGAACTCGGCGATCCCGTAATCCTCGATCTCCTCCTTGGAGGTGATGCCGAGCTCGCGCTCGACCTCGAGCTCGACCGGGAGGCCGTGGCAATCCCAGCCGGCCTTGCGAGGGACCCGATTGCCGGACATCGTGCGGAAGCGCGGGTAGATGTCCTTGAAGACCCGGGATAGAACGTGGCCCGCGTGGGGTCGCCCGTTCGCCGTGGGGGGGCCGTCGTAGAAGCCCCAAAGCGGAGCGGACTCCCGGTTCGTGAGCGAGCGGCGGAAGACGTCGCGCTCGCGCCAGCGCCCGAGGATCCGCTCCTCGAGCTCGGGGAACGACTGCTTCGGATCTACGGGGCGGAATCCGGCCACGGGGTCGGATTCTCGCAGTCGGTGGCGGGCGCTTCCGCCCGGGACGACGCCTAATCCGGCAGCCTGACCGCCCCGTCCTCCTCGATCGTCCAGTTGGGGTTATGGGCGACTTCCCAGGGGTGCCCATCCGGGTCGATGAAGATCCCGGAGTAACCACCCCAGAAGGTCTCGGCCGGCTCGCGCCCGATCGTCGCGCCGGCCTTGCGGGCCTCGTCGATCACCCGGTCGACCTCCTCGGTCGAGCGTGTGCAGTAGGCGAGCGTGACGCCTCCCCAGCCACCGGAATCGCTCACGGCGCTGTCCTCGGCGAGCTTCGCCCGGTCCCAGAGGGCGAAGACCATGCCGCCCGCCTGGAAGAAGGCCACATCATCGCCCTCCTCGGCGCCGGTGCTCCAGCCGAGGGCCTCGTAGAACCTCCGGGCGCGCTCGAGATTCGAGATGCCGAAAGTGATCAAGCTCAGTCGCTGCTCCATCGCGGACTCCTCTCGGGGTTTGCGGTTTGGCGCGACGCTATCCGGCGACCACATTCGTGCCTTGAAGATTTCGGACGTTCGCTAGGTTCAGAGCGTGAGCTTCTACCGCGAGCTCGCTCCCTCCCGCGGCCTGCACGCGCTGGTCGCCTGCCGGTGGGTGCGGGTGGTCCCGGAGGACTCGCCTCCGACCACCAGCCTTGTTCTGCCCGACGGCTGTGTCGATCTGATCTGGCGTGACGAGGAGCCTCGCCGGCCCCGACCGAACCGCGAATCCCGCCCCGCTGCGAGCCGGTCAGAGGATCCTCGGCCTCCGGCTGCGACCCGGCGTGGCGGGGGCGCTACTGGGAATGCCGGCGAGCGAGGTGCTCGACGGTCGCTTCGCTCTGGCGGACGTGCTCGGCGGGCGGGCGGCGGAGCTAGCCGAGCGCATCGGTGAGGCCGGCGATGAGGCGGTCTTCGAGCAACTCGAGGGCCTCGTTTCAGCGCTGGTTCGGGAGGCTGGGCCCGATCCGCTCGTCCTCGCGGCGACCAGGCGACTCGGCTTTGCGGGCAGCCGTGTCGAGTGGCTCGCCGACGCGCTCGGGATCAGCGAGCGGCAGCTGCGCCGTCGCTTCCACACGGCGGTCGGCTATGGACCGAAGATGCTCGACCGCGTGCTGCGGTTCCGCCGATTCGTCTCGCAGGCGCCGATGGCGGCTTCCGGCGAGCAGGATCTGGCCCGCCTGGCCGCGGACCTCGGCTACGCCGACCAATCCCACCTGACCAGGGATTGCGTGCGGCTGTCGGGACTGACCCCGGGCCAACTGGCCGAGCGTTGGCAATCGTAACCCGCGCGTCGGTGTTTGGCTGGCCAGCCAGTCGGGTAACCGTAGCGTCGGCGCGGTTCGAGCAGCGACTGCGGGCTCGGCCGTCTGAAGACGCGAACGGATCCGCATCCTGGGGGACACGCACCGGGTTGGGTTCCGAGCGCAACGACCACGGAACCCAAGGAGCAATCCCCATGAACGTGATCCCGAGAGGAGATCGGGAAGAGATCCCGCCGACGCCGGTCCCGGTTCAGGAGCGCCTACGCAGGCTGCCGGAGGCGCTTCTGCTGACGGCCGGGTACTACGCGGGCAAGGCGCCGCTGCTCGGCGATCTGCTGCGCCGACCCCACTGATCGTCCATCCGGGGTTTCAGACCCCGCGTCGCCGAGCAGCATCCGCATATGACGATCGGCACGTCGCTGTTTCTGATCGCTGTGGGCGCGATCCTGCGCTACGCCGTAAAGGACGAGTGGGACGCCGTGGACGTCACGACGGTCGGGCTGATCCTGATGATCGTCGGTGCCTTCGGCCTGATCCTCGGCCTCTACTTCGCCTTCGTCCGCGGGCGGCCGGATCCCACGCTCGGCGAGGACGACGACGTGGTCGTCCGGCGTCGCCGGACCCGCTACTAGGGCTCGTTACTAGGCGGCACGGTCGAGCTTGCGGCAGAGGTCCGCGAGCTGGCGCTTCTCGGCTTCGTCGAGAACGCCGAACGCTTCCCGCACCCGCTCGGCATGCGCCGGAAACGCGTGGGTGACGAGGTTGTACCCAGCCTGGGTCAGTGCGACGGCCACCGCGCGCCGGTCGCTCTCGAGGCGGCTGCGAACCACGAAGCCGCGGTTCTCGAGCGTGTCGAGCACCTCGGTGGCGGTTGCCTTCGAGGCGCCGAGGCGACGGCGCATCGTCCGGAGCTCGAGCCGGCCCCCAGCACTCGTCAGCAGCACCAACATGGTGAAGCCCGTGGCCGAGACGCCGATCCGCTCGAGATCCGCCGCGAGGCGGCGGGTGAGGTTCGCCTGCGCCCGCACCAGCGCCTCCAGCGCACGGTGGGCGAGCGGATCGATGGGGCGAAGGGGCGTCGCCTCGTCGGTCACTGCCGATCAAGGTATGAATCGCGCCGGACGTACGATCACGGAATGCTGAAGCGAGTCGCCGCGGCCGCGCTGGCCGGAGCCGTCCTGCTGATCGGCGGCTGCGGCAACAGCCAGGACGATCAGGCTCCCGGCGCCTGCCTGGTCGGGAACGAGGCCTACCTCAAGTCACTGGAGCGGGCTCCCGCGCCGGTGCTGCTCGGTGGCACCACGCCGATCTCCGATTGCCTGGTCCCGCAACAGGAGGCGGGGCAGCTCGCCAGCATCGGCCAGGAGATGATCGTGGCCGCCACCAAGCTGAATGCCGAGGCCCGGAAGGTCCCCGGTGGCCAGGCCTCGGTCGAGCTCGGCTACCTGATCGGAGCGGTGAGCAACGGCGCCGACGCGGTTCATACCGACCTGGTGAGGCGGCTCAACTCCTCCGCCCGCTTCAGCGAGACCGGCGGGACTCTACCCGCAAGCTTCGAGCGCGCCTTCGGCCGCGGTTACACGGCCGGCCGAAGCTCCGGCTAGGTAGCCTCCGAGACAATGGAGGCCAAGACCACCGACGAGCTCTGGGGCGGCGAGACCACGAAGGCAGTTGAGAACTTTCAGATCTCGGGTCACCCGATACCGGCGCCGGTGATCCATTGGCTTGGCCGCATCAAGGCCGCCGCCGCCCGTGCCAACGCGGAGCTCGGCGATCTCGACGAGGAGCTGGCCGAGCGCATCGCCAAGGCCGGTGACGAGGTCGCCAATGGGGAGCACGACGAGCAATTTCCGATCGACGTCTTCCAGACCGGCTCCGGTACCTCCTCGAACATGAACACGAACGAGGTGATCGCCGAGCTCGCGGGCGACGAGGTCCACCCGAATGACCACGTCAACATGGGCCAGTCCTCGAACGACGTCTTCCCGTCCGCCGTTCACCTGGCCGCCCTCGGCGAGGCGCACTCCGATCTGCTGCCGGCGCTCGATGAGCTTCGCGCCGCGCTGGAGCGCAAGGCCGACGAGTTCGCCGATCTCGTCAAGGCCGGCCGCACCCACCTGATGGACGCCGTGCCGGTCACGCTAGGCCAGGAGTTCGCGGGCTATGCCGCGCAGATCCGCCTCGGCGCGGACAGGGTCCGCTCCACCCTCGGCCGGGTCGGACAGATCCCGCTCGGCGGGACTGCGACGGGGACGGGCCTCAACACGCATCCGGAGTTCGCCGCCAAGGTCCGTGAGAGGCTCAGCGCCGATACCGGGCTGGACATCTCCGAGCCCGCCGATCCCTTCGAGGCGCAGGCCAACCGCGACGCGCTCGTGGAGCTCTCGGGCGGGCTCAAGACCGTCGCCGTGTCCCTGCTCAAGATCGCCAACGACCTCGCCCTGATGGGGTCGGGCCCGCGCGCGGGGCTCGCGGAGATCGTTCTGCCGGAGCTCCAGAAGGGCTCATCGATCATGCCCGGCAAGGTCAACCCCGTGATCCCGGAGGTCGTGATCCAGGTGGCCGACCAGGTGATCGGCAACGACACCGCCATCACGATGGCCGGAAGTCAGGGACAGTTCGAGCTCAACGTGCGGGTGCCGCTGATCGCCCGCAACCTGCTCGACTCGATCAAGCTGCTCGCCGCCGCCTCGCGCGCCCTCGACGAGAAGTGCGTGAGCGGCATCGAGCCGAACGAGGAGATGCTCACCCGGCACGCGGAGGCGACGCTCGCCACCGCCACGGCCCTCAATCCGCACATCGGCTACGACCGGGCGACCGAGATCGTCAAGGAGGCGAATTCCTCGGGACGGCCTCTGCGCGAGGTCGCCCGCGAGAAGGGCGTGGACGAGGAGATCCTGGAGCAGGCGCTCGACCATCGCAAGATGGCGCGCCCGAACGAATAGCGTCGAGCTACCCCTCCCCCTTCATCCCCGCGGACCTAGCCCGCGAGGCGGAAGCCATGCAAGTGCACGGCCGACTGGACTAGTGGGAAGCCCGAACTAGCCCTGGATGGTGACCAGGCGCTCCTCGGTGAGCTCGCGGACGGCGTAGTCGGGGCCCTCGCGCGTGTTGCCCGAGTCCTTGACGCCGCCGTACGGCATCTGATCGGTGCGAAAGGTCGGCACCTCATTGATCAGCACTCCGCCGAACTCGAGGGTCTCGCCGGCCTTCTTCGCGTTGCCGACGTCGCGCGTGAAGACTCCGGCCTGCAGGCCGTAGCGCGAGTCGTTCGCCATCTCGAGGGCCTCGTCGAAGGTCTTGTAGGTGTGGATCGTCGCCACCGGGCCGAAGATCTCGTCCTTCCAGGTGTGGCACTCCTTCGGCTCGCCCCTGATGACGGTTGGGGCGAGGCAGCGGTCCTCGTCGACGAGCTCGCCGCCGATGAGGATCTCGCCGCCCTGCGCCGCAGCCTCGTCGATCCACTCCTTGACGCGGTCGCGGTCGTCCTGGGAGATGACCGGCCCGACATCGGTGTTCTCGTCCATCGGATCCCCGGTGACCAGGGACTCGACGTTCTTCACGAACCGCTCCGTGAACTGGTCCGCGATCGACTCGTGGAGGAGGATCCTCTGGACCGAGATGCAGCTCTGGCCGGCGTGCGAGTAGGCGTGGAGCTTGGCCTTGTCGGCTGCTGTCTCCCAGTCACCGTCCTCATTCACGATCAGCGGGGCGGTGGAGCCGAGCTCGAGATTGACCTTCTTGTGCGGAGCCTTCGAGCGGATGCTCCAGCCGACCGGCGCGGACCCGGTGAACGTGATCGCGCCGATGCGATCGTCCTCGACGATCGCGTTGCCGACGTCGGACCCCGATCCGCAGACGACCTGCAGCCAGTTCTCCGGCAGCCCGGCGTCGTAGAGGATCTCCGCGAGCTTGATCGCCGAGATCGGCGTCTGCCCGGCTGGCTTGAGGACGACGGCGTTACCCGCGGCGATCGCGGGGCCGAGCTTGTGACCGACCAGGTTGAGCGGGAAGTTGAAGGGGCTGATCGCGCCCACCACCCCGTAGGGGACCCGGATCACGATCCCGAGCTTGCCCTCGCCGGCGGCCCCTGCCTCCATCGGCACGGTGTGGCCGGTGAGAGTGCGAGCCGCGACGGCGGAGAACTGCATGGTGGAGACACAACGCTGGGCCTCGACCCGAGCTGTCTTCACGGGCTTGCCCGCCTCGGCCGCGATGGTCATGGTCAGGTCCTCCTCGCGCTCGGCGACGAGCTCGGCGGCGCGGTCGAGCATCGCGGCGCGCTCGTGAGCGGGGAACTCCCCGGCGTCGAAGGCGGCTCGCGCAGCCTCGACCGCCCTCTCGACGAGTGCAGCGTCGCCCTTCGGAACGCGGCCGATCAGCGTGCCGTCGTAGGGAGCCTTGACCTCCGACCACTCGCCGGTCTCCATCCACTCAGCGGCGACGTAAAGCTTGTGGTCCGTTGCCTGAATCGTCTCTGTGGCCATCGTCCTCTCCTTGAAACTCGCCTCATCACAGCCTAGCCCTCCGCAACTTCCCGCCGCCTGAGCCGTTATCCAGGGGCAATGCTTCGGGGGACACGGACGATCCTGCTTGCGGCGCTGCTGCTCGCCCTCGCTCTGCCCGCGACCGCTTCCGCGCTGGTCCGCAGCGGTGGCGCTCACAAGGCCGTCAAGGCGAAGACGTGGGTGGTGAAGGGCGCCGGCTTCGGCCACGGCGTCGGAATGAGCCAGTACGGCTCCTACGGCTACGCCAAGCACGGCTTCAAGTACGACCAGATCTTGACCCACTACTACACGGGCACCACGATCGGGGCGACCGCGGATCGCTCGGTTCGGGTCCTGCTTCGCGACGGCGTTGCAAGCGTCTTCTTCCGGGGAGCCGGCTCGGCTTGCGGCGCCTCCCTGAAGCCCGGCAAGGGCTACGTCGCGAAGCGAAAGGGGACCGGTGTGGTCGTGCGCAACAAGAAGGGCAGGCGCCTCGCCCGCTGCGGCGCGGCGATGACGGCCGTCGGCTCACCGGCGCTCACGGTCGCAGGCAAGGGCACCTATCGCGGCTCGCTCGAGGTGCGGGCTTCCGGCGGTGGCCTCCAGGCGATCAACGTCGTCGAGATCGAGGACTACGTCCGCGGCGTGGTGGCCAAGGAGTCGCCCGCCTCGTGGCCCCTCGAGGCGCTCAAGGCGCAGGCGGTCGCCGCCCGCTCATACGGGCTCTCGACCGGGATCCGCGGCGGCGCCTTCGACCTCTATGACGACACTCGCAGCCAGGCGTATGGAGGCGTCGGCGCCGAGACGGCCAAGACCGACCAGGCCGTGAGCGCCACCCGCCTGCAGGTCGTCCTCTACGGAACCAAGATCGCGCAGACCTTCTTCTTCTCGACATCGGGCGGTCACACCGAGAACAACGAGCTCTCCTCGCTCGGCTTCGGCCAGCCACCGATCCCCTACCTGCGCGGGGTCGATGACCCCTACGAGGCTGACGCCGGCTCCCGGTACGAGCACTGGAAGCGGAAGTTCTCGGTCGGGCGGATCAGCTCGGCCCTCCACTCGATCGGGTTGCGGGGCAAGCTCAAGAACATCCTCGTCACGCAGCGCGGCACCTCCCCCAGGATCGTGCGCGCGAGCCTGACCGGCAGCGGGGGCCAGACGACGGTGAACGGGCCACAGCTGCGCGGCGCCCTCGGGCTGCCGGACACCTGGGCGTTCTTCAAGAAGAAGTAGCCCGCTGCCCGGGGGCGGGTTCAGCCGTCCGGATAGGGCTGCACCGGAATCCCGTGGTCCATGTCGCGCGTTCCGAACTCATATGCCGCGGCCCCGGACACCTTCAGGGTCTCCGCCGGACCCTCGCCGAGCTCGACCTGCAGCTCGAGGTCCGAGATCGAGCAGTTCAGCGTGTTGTGCTCGGGCCCGACCGGGTCGGCGTAGATCCAGGCGACAAAGTCCTGGGCGGGGGCCCTGACGCTGCCGCTCACCTGGACTCCCTTGCCCTTGAGCTCGAAGCTCGCGCCGGTCGGTTCCTCGGAGACCTGCGTGCTCGGGATGTGCCCGAAGCCGCCGAGCCGGTGGGCCTCGCCGTCCAGCATCAGCATCGCGTTGCCGACCCAGGGCGTCGTCCGGCCCCCGACCTTAATCCGCCCGACCGCCATGTCGAAGTAGTCCTCGGGCGAGCGGCCCTCGAAGCCCGACCCCTGCACCCAGACCCAGCGCTCGGCGTGCTCGGCGCCCCAGTTGTGGCCGATCATCCCGCGCCACCCCTCGATCTCGATCCGCTCGTCGTCGAGCTCGAGGTGCCCGTTGAAGACGGCGTCCGGGTAGGGGCTCAGGAACTTCGTCTTCGGCAGCGGCGCGCGGTAGAGGAAGGCACGCGGCAGGTGGTGGAAGGGCTCGTGGCTGTCGGCGAAGCTCAGGTCCCAGCTCGCGTCGAGGGCGGCGGTCTCGAGGCGCCCGGTGGCGCGGCCATCAGCGAGCGTTGCGTCGGCGACCTGGATGTAGGTGTCGGGGGGCGCGCTGAGCTCGGCCGCCCCGAACTGGAGCTTGGTGGCTCGCGGCCCCGCGGCGCTCGAGTCGAAGAGGACGAACCAGAGGGCGCAGGTCGGCGGCTCACCGGGGCGCTTGTGGACCGTGTGGCGGATCCAGGCAGCTCGGCCACCGCCCGGCTGGGTGAGCTTCAGGTAGAAGCTCTCGTAGTGCCCCGCCTTCTCCGGGATCTCCGGAAATCGCGCCTGGGTCCTCACCGGCCGACCCTACCCGGTAAGCCGTCGGGTTCGCCCGCGGACCTCCGCCACCAACACCTCGGCGCCCGGGACCTTCCGATCGCGCATCAGGACGCGTCCGGCGACCACGGTCGTATCGACCACGGCCCCGCCCGCGGCGTAGACGAGATCCGCGTCGAGGTCGCCGGCCGAGAGCTCGGGGTCTGAGCCGCGGAGCAGCAGGAAGTCCGCGGGCTGGCCCGCCTCGAGCGTCGTGCCGCCGAGCGTCTCGGACCGGGTTCCGCGGGCGATCGCAAGCGCCTCCTCGGCGGGTAGCGTGGCGGAGTCGCCCGTGGCGTGCTTCTGGATCAGGCCGAGGAGCTTCACCTCCTCGAACATGTCGAGGTTGGAGTTGGTGGAGACGCCGTCGGTCCCGAGTCCGACCGAGACACCGGCCTCAGCCGCCCGCGGGTATGGAAACACCCCGCCGACGGCGAGCTTCATATTCGCGGCGGGGTTGGTGACCACTGTCGTCCCGCGCTCGGCGATCAGCTCGAGCTCCTCTCGATCGAGCCAGACGCCGTGGGCGAGCACGGTTCGAGGCCCGAGAAAGCCGAGCTCGTCGAGATATGCAGCCGGCCGCTTGCCGTGCGCCTCGAGGCAGTCCTTCACCTCCTCCTCCGTCTCGGAGAGGTGGATCTGCAGGGAGAGCTCCCGCTCGGCGGCCAGCTCGGCGAGCCAGGCGAGTGACTCCGGGCTCACCGTGTAGATCGCGTGCGGCCCGAGGCTGGGGGTCACCCGGGGGCCGCCCTCCGCGACCAGCTCGAGGGATTCGATCACCTCACGTCTCATTGACTGGCCCCTTGCGGAGTCGAGCTGGTCGATCATCACCGTGCTGATCGCCGCTCGCAGTCCAGCGTCGAGCACGGCCCGGGCGGCCTCCGCCCCGTGCCAATACATGTCGAAGAAGTGCGTCGTCCCGGAGCGGACCATCTCCAGGCAGGCGAGCCGCGTGCCCCAGTAGACGTCGTCCGGCTGGAGCTTGGCCTCCGCCGGCCAGATCTTGGTCCGCAGCCACTCCATCAGCGGCATGTCGTCGCCGAAGCCGCGGAAGAGCGTCATCGCCGCGTGAGTGTGGCCGTTCACCATCGGCTGGCTGAGCAGCAGGCCGTCGGCATTGAGCACCTCGTCACCGGTCCGCGGCTCCACCGACGGACCCAGATCGGCGATCAGTCCGTCATCGGCGCGCAGGCCCACGGCCTGTCCCTCAAGGACCGCTCCGGTAATGACCAGGCTCATCTCCGCGGAGCCCTCGCGACGAGCGCCGGCAGGACCCAGGCGAGTGCGGCCTGGAGCGCCTCCGCCGTCAGGTCGCGCCCGCTCTCGTACTCCTCGACGGTGAGCGCCTCGTCGGAGAGGCCGTTGGCGAGGTTGTCCACCGAGCAGACGGCCGCGTAGGCGAGCGACGCTTCGCGGGCCAGCACCGTCTCCGCCGCCAGGGTCATGCCCACGACATCGGCCACCCGGGAGAGGGCCCGCACCTCCGCGGGGGTCTCGAACCGCGGCCCGAGCGTCTGCGCGTAGACGCCGCCGTCGATCAGCTCGCTCTCCGCACGATCTCGCCAGGTGTCGAGGACCTCTTTGCGCCAGTCGAGGTCGAAACCCGGGATCGAGTGCCCGCGCGGATCGTCGTAGAAGCTCGGCGCGGTCTCGGGCGCATAGAAGTCGTCGGGGCAAACGAACGATCCGACCGCGAGATCGGCACCGAGGCTGCCCGCCGAGCCCAGTGCGACCACCCGGCCGCAGCCGAGCTCACAGAGCGCACGGGCGTTGGCTCGATGGTCGACCAGATGGGCCGGGACGCCCCGGTCGAACCCGTGACGCGGCAGCCCGACCAGGTCGCCGCCATCGATCGCCTCCACCGGACGATCTCCCCCGGCATCGATCTCGATCTGCTCGCCATCCACCGGGTGCGCACCCTGGGGCAGGCTGTAGCCGTAGATCACGGCGAGCCGATCGCCGGTCGGCCGGGGCGCGTTCATCGCCGCGACTCTAGTGAGAGCCGGCGGCTAGGTCCTGATGTGGACGACGTCACCGTCCTGGACGACGTAGTTGCGACCCTCGATCCGGAGCGTCCCGCGCTCGCGGGCCCCAACGTAGCCGCCGGCATCGACCAGCTCGTCCCAGGCGACCACCTCCGCCCGGACAAAGGCCCGCTGGATGTCGGTGTGGACCCGGCCGGCCGCGTCGTAGGCGGTCCTGCCGCGGGGCAGCGTCCGGGCCATCGCCTCCTTGTCGGTGTCCGCCGTGAAGAAGCTGATCAGGTCCAGCAGCTCGAACGCGGCGCGGATCAGCCGCTCGAGGCCCGAGCGCTCGATGCCGAGCTCGTGGCGCATCTCCTCGGCCTCGCCCGGGTCGAGCTCGCGCAGCTCCGCCTCCACCCGAGCGGAGATGACAACGACTCTCGCCCTCATCTGCTCGGCGTGCGGGACGAGCTCGGGTGGCGCCTCGGTGACACCCTCGTCGACGTTGACGACGTAGAGCACCGGCTTCGCCGTAAGGGGGGAGAGCTTGCGCAGCGCGTCCGGTGCCGTCTCGGGCACCGGCACCTCCCGTGCGGGACGGCCGGCGGAGAGCGCATCCACGACCGCCTCGAGCCAGTCGCGCTCGGCGATCGCCTCCTTGTCCCCCGAACGCGCCTGCTTGGCGACCCGCTCGAGGCGGCGCTCGGCCGACTCGAGGTCGGCCGCGAGCAGCTCGGTCTCGATCAGCTCGGCGTCGCCGACGGGATCGACACGTCCCTCCGGATGGGCCACGGAGCCCGCGCTGTGCGCCCGGATGACGTGGCAGATCGCATCGGTCTCGCGGATCGAGCCGAGGAACTGATTTCCGAGCCCTCGCCCTGGGAGGCACCCTTGACCAGTCCGGCGATGTCGTGGAAATCGATCGTCTCGTGGACGACCTCCGAGGAGCCCAGCGTCTCGGCGATGCGCTCGAGCCGCTCGTCCCGCACTCCAACCACCGCGACGTTCGGCTCCACCGTGGTGAACGGGTAGTCACCCGTCTCGGCGCCGGCCGCCGTCAGCGCGTTGAACAGGGTCGACTTCCCCGCATTGGGCATGCCCACGATCCCGATCTTCATCAGAGGGGAGCGATCAAGCCGAGCCCGACGCCGAGAAGCGCCCCGGCGAGCACGTCGGATGGGTAGTGCATGCCGAGGTACGGGCGACAGGTGGCGATCGCAGCGGCCAGCACGAAGAGGACAGCCGCCTCCGGTGCGATCCGGGTCATCGCGGTCGCGCAGGCGAAAGACGAGGTCGCATGGGCGGAGGGGAAGCTGAGCGAGCTCGGAGCGCCGCCGAGAGGCGGCAATCCCTCGAGGACCGGCCGCGGGCGCCTGACGATCACCTTGACGATGAAGTTGAGCCCGATCGCGACCGGCCCGAGGATGCCCGCGACGACCCAGTCCTCACCGTTGTCCGGATCGACGAAGGCCAGCGCGATCCCGATCGCAAGCCAGACGGCGCCGTACTCGCCAATCCGCCCGAGCCACTTGCCGAGCGTCTCGGCGGCGGCCCCATGGAAGCGCGTCCGCATCGCATAGAGCAGGCGGCTGTCGAGGCGGGCGAGCACGGCGCCGGAGCATAGAGTCGCGAAAGCCCGATCCGCGACAATCCGCTTGATGGCCGAGGCCGCCAACAGGGTGATGGTGCCCGCCTACCGGCACGTGCCGGGGAACCACTGCGGCTCGACCGCGCTGCGCAACCTGCTCGGGTTTCACGGGGTCGAGATCTCCGAGGAGATGGCGTTCGGGCTCGGCGCCGGCGCCTGCTTCTACTACGTCGTCTTGGACGAGCACTCGCCCTCTCGCTTCACGAACGGCCGCGCCGCGAGGCTGGAGGAGAACTTCCTGGAGCTGACCCGGGCGCCGCTGCGACTTCGCACCGACGCCGACCCGGACGCCTCTTGGGCGATCGCGAAGGACGCCGTGGACGAGGGCCGGCCGGTGCTGCTCCTCACCGATCTCTACTACCTCGATCACTACGGCCGCTCGGCCCACTTCCCGGGCCATGCTGTGGTACTCGCCGGATACGACGAGGAGCTCGCCTGGCTCTCCGACACCGCCTTCGAGGACCTGCAGACCACTGCGCTCGACGGTCTGCGCGAGGCCCGCCATTCCCAGCAGCCGATCTTCCCGCTCGAGGGCCACGCGATCGACGTGCCGGAGCGAACCAAGCTCGACCGCGACGACCTGGTCGGCCACGCCCCGCGCGCGATCGAGCGGGCGGCGAGCCAGATGCTCGAGCCGCCGCTCGGCGAATTCGAGGGGCTGCCGGCGCTGCGGCGCTTCGCGGCGGAGGTTGCCACCTGGCCCGAGGCGGCCGAGGACTGGCAGTGGTGCGCGCGCTTCCTCTACCAGGTGATCGAGCGACGGGGGACCGGCGGCGGCAACTTCCGCAAGATGTACGCCCGGTTCCTCGAGGAGGCCGGCTACGAGGAGTCGCGGGTCGCCGGCGAGGCGGCCGATGACTGGACCCGGCTCGCGCTCGCAGCCCGGACGGCGAGCGAGCCCGAACAGCCCGATCCGGAGCATTGGAAAGCACTGAGCGCCGAGGCACAGCGGGTGCTCGACGCGGAGGAGCGACTCTGGACCGCCCTGGCGGCGTAGGAAGCCTGTCGCTCCTTATTTAGAAAGGGCCCGGGTAGCTGGTTCAGGCCATGGGAGGCGCATCTTGCGTCCCGTACAGTCCGGTCGTTGTGGGAGGCGACACCGACACCCCTGAGAGGCGCCGCGATCGTCAGCTCCCTGGGTCGGGGTCGCTCAAGCGCAGGTTGAGCAAGTTCTCAACGGTCCGGGTCGTAAACCCGCTCGTCCGCCGGCTCTTGGAGCGAGGACTCCTCCCGAAGACGCATGCCTTGCTGGAGACGACCGGCCGGGTCACCGGGAAGCCGCGCCATACGCCGGTCGGGAATGGCCTCCGTGGCGAGAAGTTCTGGATCGTCACGGAGCACGGCTGGGCCGCTGACTATGTGAAGAACATCGAGCGCAACCCACGGGTCCGGGTCAAGGTCGGGCGCAGCTGGCATCCAGGCATCGCTCGGATCCTCCCCGAGGAGGATCCCCGGGAACGGCTTCGCAAGCTTCACCGTCCCGTGAACGACTCACTCCTAAAGGCAGTCGGAACCGAGATGTTGGTGATCGCGCTGACCTGGAAGACGTAGCTCGCTGAGACGAAGCGCCGCTTCTCCTTTGAAGCGGCGGCTACGGCTTCGCGAACCGCGCGAAATAGCCGAGCGCGTTACCGACCCGCTGCTGGAACCTCAGCCCCGCCCCGCTCGCACTCAGGCGCATCGGGCCGAGCCGGACGTAGTGGGGGTCACCCACCAGCTCTCCGACCACCAGGCGCCCTCCCGGTTTCAGCACCCGCGCCAGCTCGTGCAGAGCCGCATCCCGATCGGAGATCTCACCCAGCACGGTGACCAAGTAGGCCGCATCGAAGGTCCCCTCCTCATACGGCATCGATGTCGCATCGGCCTGGGTCGGCGTGACGTTTGCGAGTCCGCGCTCGCCGGCGCGCCGCATCGTGTGATCGAGCATCTCCCGCTGGAGATCGAGGATGTCGACCTCGCCCTCGGGTTTCACCCACTCGGCGACGTCGAGGGTGTAATAGCCGGTCCCGGGACCGACCTCGAGGATCCGCTCGCCCGGCATTGCGGCGAGCGCCTCCTTCAACCGAGCGCGGGTGATCAACGGATGCGGCGCCTCGACCCAGAAGCGCTGCGAGTACGGGCAGGCCGAGGGGTTCTTCCGCCACCAGAGCGCCGCCCCGGCGACGGCGGCAGCACCGCCGAGCACCAGGTGACGCAGCCTCATCCCGAGAAGCCGATGCGGTGCTCGCCCGGAGCACCGCGAAGGAAGACGACCTGGCGGAGATCGAGCGCGATCGTGCCGTCCTCCGTCTCGACATCGGTCCAGCGGTCGGGCTTATCCAGCTGCTTCCGCAGGTCCTGGACCTTGTCGTCGCTCATCCGCACCGCGACCACCTGGCCGCCGGAGAAGCCGATCTCGACTCGCCCCGCCGCCATCAGTGTGCCTCGGCGGGTTCGACGATCTCGGTGAGTACCCCTCCGGTCGACTTCGGGTGCACGAAGGCGACCCTGGAGTCCCGGATTCCGACCCGGGGCTCGGAGTCGATCAGCTCGATCCCCGCTTCCTTCAGCCCGGTGAGAACACGATCGATGTCGTCGACCGCATAGGCGACGTGATGCAGTCCCGGCCCCTTCCGCGCCAGATACTTGCCGATCGGGGTGTCAGGTCCGAGCGGGCGAAGGAGCTCGACGTGCCCCTCGCCGACGTCGAGCAGGACAGCCTCGACGCCCTGGCTCTCGACGGTCTCGCGGTGGGCCACGGGCATCCCGAGGGTCTCCTCGTAGAGCGCGATCGCCCCGTCGAGGTCCTCGGTCGCGACGCCGATGTGATCGATCCGGCTGAGCATGAGGCCGTGCAGTCTACGTAGCGGGCAACGGATCGCTCGACTTGCTCTCGCCGTCCGCCTCCTGCTCGACCCGGAGGATCTCGCGGAGCGCGGCCACGCCGACCTCGAGCTGCTCCGGGGTTGGCTCCTTCGTCGCGATCAGCCGTTGGATCTCGTGGCCCGGGCGGTGGAAGACCCGAGCGGCGGTGGTCTCCGGGTTGCGCTCGCTCCAGGCGAACATCTCGGCGGCGAGGGACGCGCTCGCGACACCGACCGCCGCCCGCGCCACCGGGCCGGGCTTCTCGAGGGCCCGCTCGATCAGGAGCTGGCCGGCGGCGGAGAGGACGAGCATCGGGGCGACGAGGTTGGAGCCGCAGCGCTCGTGCTCCTTGGTCGCGGAGGCGGGATCGTCGGAGCCGGCCTCGTAGGCGCCGATTGCCTTGTGCTCGACACCGTGGTAGGCGGCCAGGTTGCGGTCGCTCAGCGCGACCATCGCCGGCGCCAGGCCGAGCGCAGCCTGCAGCAGCTCGTTGGGGGCGCTCGAGCGGCGGCGGCGCAGCGCCCGGCTCGCGCTCGAGGCGATCAGCATCGCCGCGATCACCCGTACGTCCTCGAACGGCAGGCGAGCCGCGCGCAGCCTCATGCGCACCATCGGGATCAGGACGAAGGCCTCGGCCAGCCGCAGCGGACCACGCAGGAGCGGCACGCGCACGGCGAGCTCCGGCGCGAGGGCCGGCTTCGGTCCGGACGCAACCTGGATCTCGCCGCTCTCGTCGCGCGCCGCGGCGGCCCAGGACGTGGGGCCGTGGATCAGCAGCCCGTTACGCAGGGCCATGCCCCCGAGCCGCAGGACGTACTCCTCCGCCGGCTCCGGCCCGCGGTCGCCGTTCTGACTCATGTCGCTCACGCGAGCATCCTGCGGGAAAGCTCGTAGAAGAACCCAGCCGCCAGCTCGATATCGGCTGCTGGCACGCGCTCGTCTGCGCCGTGGATCAGGGGGGCGGACTCCAGCAGCCCGATCTCCCGATGGGGACAGAAGCCGTAGACCACGGCGTCGGGGAAAGCGGTGCGGAACGGGTTGCTGTCGCTGAAGCCCGGCATCACGATCGGGGCGATGCCGGCCCCCGGGTCGACCTCCTCGACCCACGCTCGGATCGCGTCCGAGAGAGGCGAGTCGAGTGAAGAGCTGTTCCCCACCACCGCCTCGCTGAACTCGACCGTGTAGTCGCCCTCCCCGATCAATCCGCGCAGGGCCGCGAGGGCCTCGTCCTCGCCGTACCCCGGTGGAATCCGGCAGTCGATCAAGACCTCGGCCTCGGAGGGGATGACATTCGCCTTCTTGCCGCCCTCAGCGATGGTCGGCGTCAGCGTCACGCTCAGCATCGGCTCGACGAGGAAGGCCGCGATCAGGGGCTCCTCCGCCCGCAGGCGCTCCAGCCCGGCCCTGATCCCTTCCTCCCCGATGAACGGCTCGCCGAGCAGTGCCTCGAGCAGCGCCTCGCCGACCGGGGTCGCCTCCGGCTGCGGCTGCTCTGCGAGCGCGGAGATATATCCCGCCAGCTTGAGCAGCGCGTTGTCGCCGATCCGGGGCACCGAGGCGTGTCCGGCGCGCCCGTGTGCGTGAAGCTTCATCCGGAAGATGCCCTTCTCCCCGACGCTGAGCACGTAGTTGCGCCGCCCCGCGAGCTCGACCAGCCCACCGCCTCCCTCGTTGACGACGAAGTCCGCTCGCACCTTATCGGGGTGCCGCTCGCAGAGCCATTGCGCGCCGAGCCCGCCGCCGACCTCCTCGTCCGCGGTGACGACGAGCAGCAACTCGCCGGCCGGGCGCCAGCCGCTCTCGCCGAGGGCGATGCAGGCCGCGACCTCGCCGGCCACCTGGCCCTTCATGTCGAGCGCGCCGCGACCTCGAACCCAGCCATCGACGACGTCGCCGCCCCAGGGGTCGAAGCTCCACTCGTCCGGGTCGGCCCTGACGGTGTCGACGTGCCCGAGGAGGGCGAGCGTGGGCCCGTCCTCGGTTCCGCGAAGACGGGCCACCAGGTTGGGGCGGCCCGGTTCGGCTTCGAGAAACTCGCACTCGAAGCCGGCCGCGGTCAGGCCCTCGTGCAGGAACCCCTGAACCTTCCCCTCGTTGCCCGGCGGGTTGACGGTGTTCGTCTGAATCAGGCGGCTGAGCAGCTCGACCGCGGACGGGCCGAGGCTCTGGGGGACTGCCGTGGTGGCGGTGCCCTCCTCCATCGGCCCAGCGTACCGGCCGGCCGGCACCGCCTACGGCGATCACCTCGAGAGGGCTTAGTGTCGCGGGAAGCCAGCTGGTCCGCGCCATACTGGAAACGTGTCCGATCGCCTCTTCGAAGCCGGCGGCGAGACGGCTCACACGGGCGTTCCGCCCGAGGAGGCGCCGCTGGCGACCAGGATGCGCCCGCGCGATCTCGACGAGTTCGTCGGTCAGAGCCACCTGCTCGGTGAGGGCTCGGCGCTGCGCGTCGCGATCGAGTCGGGCGAGCCGCACTCGGCCATCTTCTACGGGCCTCCAGGGACTGGCAAGACGACCCTGGCGAGGATCATCGCGGCGCGGGTGGAGGGGGCGTTCGAGGAGCTCTCGGCCGTCAATGCAGGCCGCGCCGAGGTGCGCGAGGTGATCGCGCGCGCCGAGGAGCGACGCGCCTCCGGCCGGCCGACGATCTTCTTCCTGGACGAGATCCACCGCTTCAACAAGGCACAGCAGGACGCCCTGCTGCCGGCGGTCGAGGAGGGTCTGCTGACGCTGACCGGGGCGACCACGGAGAACCCCTACTTCGAGGTCAACTCGGCGCTGCTCTCCCGCGCCCAGATCTACGAGTTCCGACCGCTCACCGACGAGGAGATCGAGGGCCTGCTGCGAAGGGCGCTGACCGACGAGCGCGGGCTGCCCGACGCACCGACGGTGCCCGACGACGGCCTCGGGATGCTCGCGGCTCGCTCGGGTGGAGACGCGCGGGTCGCGCTGGCGGCGCTCGAGCGCGCCGTCGAGACCACCTCGGCGGCAGGCGAGGAGGAGGTGCAGATCGCCGCGGTCGAGGACGCCCTGCAGCGCAAGGCCCTGCTCTACGACCGCGAGGGCGACAAGCACTACGACTACATCTCGGCCTGGATCAAGGCGACCCGCGGCTCCGACGTCGACGCCTCGATCTACTACCTGGCGGTGATGCTCGAGGGCGGCGAGGACCCCCGCTTCATCGCCCGGCGGATGGTGATCTTCGCCTCGGAGGACATCGGGAACGCCGACCCGCAGGCATTGCTGGTCGCCAACGCGGCGGCCCAGGCCGTCGATCGGGTCGGCCTGCCCGAGTGCGCCCTCAACCTCGCCCAGGCCGCGGCCTACCTGGCGCTGGCGCCGAAGTCCAACGCCTCGACCCGGGCCATCTCCAGGGCAGCCGCCCACGTCCGGGAGCATGGCGCCGCGGAGCCGCCGCCGTACCTGCAGGACGCGCACTACCCCGGCGCGCGCAAGCTCGGCCGCGGCCAGGGCTATCGCTATCCGCACGACGAGTCCGGCGCGGTCACCGACCAGCCGCTGACGCCGTCGGAGGTCAGCGACGAGCGCTTCTACGAGCCGACGGACCGAGGTTTCGAGGCGGAGCTCCGCGAGCGCCTCGAGCGGCTCCGCCACGCCCTGGGCAAGGGCCGCGAAGCACGTTAGCGGCAGGTTAAGAGAGCCCGCAAGCCGCTTCTTCCAGCGCGCAACCTTTCCGAGAGGGGCGTGTTCTGAGGACTGTCTGACGCTCCGGTAGTCGTGCGGTTCGCCGGAGCCGGCGCGTAAAAAGCCGGGGAGTGGACACGGAGGCCGGGAGCTCGGGGATTGCTCTCGGCCTCCACTTTCTTTCGTCGGACTACGAGATGGGAGAAGGGGAGACAGCGGCCTCGGCGGGAGGTCGCTGTGCGCCGCGTAGAATCGCCTCGTCCGAGCACAAGCGAAGAGGGGAGTCACAGCGATGGAGGCCAGCTCCAACAAGGCGAGCACCAGCCGGAAGTCGGGGAACGGCCGCGGCGGCAACGGAGCCGCCCCCGCCAAGTCCCAGCCGAAGGCCAAGTCGCAGAAAACGTCGAAGCCCAAGGCGGTGCTCGAGTCCTTCAATCCCGCTACGGGCGAGCTGATCGGCAGCGTCGAGACGCTCACGCCGGCGAAGGTGCAGGGTGTCGTCGACGACGTCGCCGAGGTGCAGCCGTTCTGGGCGGCGCTCACCCTCGAGGACCGGGCTCGCTACCTGCGCCGTGCCTGCGACGTGCTGCTCGAGGACATGGACGAGGTCGCCGAGCTGCTCACCCGCGAGCAGGGCAAGCCGCGGGTCGAGAGCTACACGATGGAGCTCCTCCCCACCGTCGACTCCCTGAAGTGGATCGCCGACAACGGCCCCGAGATCCTCGCCGACGAGAAGCAGTCGATGCCGCTCTTCCTCAAGTCGAAGAGCGCCAAGTTCACCTACGAGCCGATCGGGGTCGTCGGCGTGATCGCTCCCTGGAACTACCCCTGGTCGATCCCCTTCGGCGAGGTCGCGATCGCGCTCATGGCCGGGAACGGCGTGGTGCTCAAGCCCGCCAGCCTCACGCCGCTGATCGGCGATCGGATCCGCCAGACCTTCGAGAAGGCGGGACTCCCGGAGGGCCTCGTCCGCACCATCCATGGCGGCGGTCGGATCGGCAACGCGCTCGTCAAGTCGACCGCCGGGAAGATCTTCTTCACCGGCTCCGTCGAGGTCGGCCAGAAGGTCGGCGTCGAGTGCGCCAAGCGGATGAAGGGCTCGGTGCTCGAGCTGGGCGGCAAGGACCCGGCGATAATCTGCCCCGACGCCGACCTGGACATGGCCGTCTCCGGGACCGTCTGGGGCGGCTTCGCGAACGCCGGCCAGACCTGTTCCGGCATCGAGCGCGTCTACGTCCACAAGGACGTCGCCGACGCCTTCATCGAGGGTCTCGTCCGCGAGACAGAGCGGCTCACGGTGGGCGACCCGCGCGAGTGGACCACGGAGATCGGGCCGATGGTCTCCGAGGACCAGGCAAAGATCGTCAACGAGCTGGTCGACGACGCGGTCTCAAATGGCGCGACCAAGGTCACCGGCGGTCCGATCGAGGTCGAGGGGATGAAGGGCAACTTCATCGCGCCCGTCGTGCTGACCAGCGTCACGCACGAGATGCGGATCATGAACGAGGAGATCTTCGGCCCCGTCCTGCCGGTCGTCACGGTGGGTTCCGAGGAGGAGGCCATCGAACTGGCCAACGACTCGGAGTTCGGCCTCGGCGCCTCGATCTGGACGAAGGACCGCGCCAAGGGAGAGCGGATGGCGCATCAAATCGAGTCGGGCATGGTCTGGATCAACGATCACTCCTTCTCGCACGGTGCCTGTGTCTGCGCCTGGGGCGGCGTCAAGCACTCCGGCCTCGGCCGCTCGCACTCCAAGTTCGGTTTCTACGAGTGCGTGAACATCAAGCAGCTCGCCTGGGAGCCGGGCTGGGCGCGCGACATGTGGTGGCAGCCCTATGACCGCCAGCTCGGCGATGCGATCCGCTACTCCGCCCAGCTGCTCTACAGCCGCAACGGCAACCGACTGCAGGCGCTGCGCGAGGGGATTCGCCCGCTCGCCGAGGTCACCCGCCGAACGATGCGCAAACGCTCATAAAACGCGGTGGCCCGCCGCGTTTTTGCCGCAAATAGGGAAGGCGAGCGGCCCAATACTCGGTGGAAGTGTTTGGAAGCCTTGCTACAGTCCTGTGCGCACTTCCGCTGAATCTCCGCCACGGAATGGTCGGAGATCGGGGGAACCACAAGTTGGGGCGAATCGCGGTCACTGCGCCGCGTAGCGCGATCTTTCAGCGCGAGCCCGTCAGCTAACCCCGTAAGCAACGAAAGAGGAAGGTTTGATGAGGCAATGGGACTCGGTCCGTCCTGGGTCGACTGCATGATTTCGGTAGCCGAAGCGGGTCCTTTTTGAGTAGCCGGTCCCGCAGTCGCCCATAGGGCCAACCAACGCACAGTCGCTAAAGCCCGGCCATCAAATGGTCGATGCATGCCGACGAAGCGCTGCAACACGTGTCCATAAGGCGACCAACGAAAAACGCGTAGGCAATTACGGAAGCATGACCGCAAATCCACGCTATCGCCCGCTGCTCGCGGCCCTCGCACTGGCCCTGCTGCTGGTCGGTGTCCTGGCGGCGGGTTCCGCCCTCGCCGGCGGGGCCCACACCTCGAATGCGAGGATCGCCGCCGGAGTCTCGCTGAGGACCAAGAGCTTCACCCTCAACCGCCCGGATCAGAAGCAGCGGCTGACCGTCGGCTGTCGCGGCAAGCAGCGCCCGCTCGGGGGCGGGATGACGAGTTCGCCGCCGCCTACCGCGGGCGGGGAGGGCGTCTACCCGCACTCCTATGAGCGCCTCGGCGTCCAGAGGGGTTGGCACGTCACCGCGGTGCTCTACGACCCCGACCACCGCAGCACCCAGCCGCGCACCGTCACGCTGCAGGTCGCCTGCGGGCGACGACTCGGGCACGTGACCCCGCCCCACCAGACCGCCTACGTGAAGCCCGGCCAGACCAGGACCGTCGTCGCCACCTGCCCTGGACGCCGTCATCTCTTCTCCGGCGGCTTTCAGCGCACAGACTTCATCTCGCGCGGCGGTAATTACGTGATCGAGTCCCGCGCGATCTCCGACAAGTCGTGGCGCGTCGTCGCGCACGCCTTCGGCCAGTTCGGCGGCGAGATCACGGCAATCGCCTACTGCACGAGGAGCAAGCGGCCGCTGATCAGCGAGGTCTCCAACTCGACCACGCTCTCCCCGGGATACGGGACCACGACCACGCCCGCGTGCCCGCCCGGGACGCGGATGACCGCGGGCGGCTTCTCGGGCAACGGGTCGACCACCACCTTCCTGACCAACGGGATGATCAACCAGGACGGCACCTGGTCGGCCTCCGGCTACAACTGGGGCTCAGGGGCCAGCCTGACCGCCTACGGCTACTGCCTGCGCGCGTAGCTCCCTAGGTCGCTCCGACGCGGATACACCGCTAGATTCGCTCCGATGATGGAGCGGACGGCCGCCGTCGAAGAGGCGGGCCCGGCGGGGCGGGAACTGGAGCCCGCGATCGAACTCGCCGAGCTGCGGCGAGACTTCGGGGATCGCACGGCCCTCGCCGGCGTCGACCTGCGCGCCGAACCGGGAGCGAGCATCGCGGTCCTCGGCCCAAACGGGTCCGGCAAATCGACCTTGCTGCGGATCCTGGCGGGCTTACTGCGACCCAGCGGCGGCAGGGTATCCGTCCTCGGCTGCGACCTGCCCGGTGAGACCCATCGGCTGCGCGGACGAGTCGGCTACCTCGGACACGAGCCGCTCCTCTACCGGGACCTGAGCCCGCTCGAGAACCTCGAGCTCGTCGCCGCGCTACACGGTATCGACCCGGGAAGAGCCGGGGCGCGGATCGCAGCGCTGCTCGAGACCGTCGGCATGTCCGCCAGGGCCGGTGACCGCGTCGCCGAGCTCTCCGCAGGGATGAAGCAGCGCGTCGATATCTGCCGCGCGGTACTGCACGAGCCGGAGCTCCTCCTGCTCGACGAGCCCGACGCCCATCTGGATCCCGAGGCGCGGCGGCGCCTGGCCCCGCTGATCGCGGCCGGGGAGGGCCGCACACGGGTCGTCGTCAGCCACGATCGCGATGCCGCCGCCGAGGGTGCGGACTTCACCCTGGAGCTCGGATGACCGCCTACTCCGCCCTCCTCCGCAAGGACCTTCGCGTCGAGCTGCGCACCCTGCGCTCGCTGCCCGCAATGGCACTCTTTGCCATCACAGCCTTCGTCATCTTCCGCTTCGGCCTCGACCGAGAGCGGCTCTCCGGCGAGCTCGCCGCAGGGGTCCTGATCCCGACCCTTCTGTTCGCCGCGCTGCTCGCGATCAACCGCCTCTTCGTCGCGGAGCGGGAGGAGGGCGGCTTCGACCTGATCCGGCTGGCGCCCGTTGACCGCACCGTGCTGTTCGCGGCGAAGGCGAGTGCCCTGGTCGTCTACCTCGTCGTGCTGGAGCTGGTCGCGGTGCCGATCTTCGCGCTCTTCTTCCTCGACTCCGCCTCGGGACTACTCCCCTTGGCGCTCGTGCTTCTGCTGGCGAATGTCGGCCTCGCCGCCACCGGGACCGTGATCTCGACGATCGCGACGATGTCGAGCGCACGCGACCTGCTCGCACCCTTGATCCTGCTCCCGTTGCTGGTGCCGCTGGTGGTCGCGGCCGCCGGCGCCGGCGAGCACCTGCTGGCCGAGGGCGGCCCGGACTACGGGCGCTTCGGTACATGGCTCGGACTGCTCGGCCTCTACGATTTGATCTTCCTCCTGGTCGGCTACGCGACCTTCGATTTTCTGCTGGACGACTAGCGACGAACTTCGGATGGCTGACGCCCTCAAATCGATAACCCTGCGCCGCCTCGCGGTCGGCACAGTGGTGGTGCTGGGCGCGGGCTACGTCCTGGCGTTCTTCGCCGCCCCCGAGGACGCAGACCAGGGCTTCATCCAAAAGATCTTCTACCTGCACGTGCCCCTCGCGACGGTCGCGCTCTGCGGCTGGATCGTCGCGGCGATCCACGCGATCCGCCATCTGCGCACGGGCGATCCTAAGCACGACGCCCGCTCGTACGTCTCGATCCATATCTCGGTGATCTTCGGCCTCGCGGTCCTGCTCACCGGCGCGATCTGGGCGAAGGGGTCCTGGGGCGTCTGGTGGGAGTGGAAGGAGCCGACCCTGGTGAGCTTCCTGATCGTCTTCCTCCTCTACGCGACCTACTACCCGCTGCGCTACGCGATCGAGGACCGCGACCGCCAGGCCCGCTACGCGTCGGTCTTCGCGATCACGGCCGGTGCGTTCGTGCCGCTCAACTTCCTGGCGGTGCGGCTCGCCGAACCGCTGATCCATCCGCGCACCTTCTCCTCCACCGGAGGACTGCCCGATTCGATGCTCTGGCCGTTCCTGGTCTGCATGGCCGGCATGGCTCTGCTCTGGGCGACCCTCGTCTGGTTCGAGCTCGACTCGAAGGCCGCCTCGGGCAACCTGAAGCGCATCCGTCGTGCGCTGGAGGCGACGGCATGATCCCGCTGCTCGCGCTGGAGAGCGCCGAGCGCTACGTGGCGGGCGCCTACCTGGTCTTCCTGCTGCTGTTGCTGATCTACGTGGCGATCATGGCCGCGAAGCTGAGCCGCATCCAGCGCGAGCTCGGCTCCCTCGCGGAGCTCGCCGAGCGACCGACCGCCCCGCGGTCCGACCACGACGTCGGTCAGATCCACGAGCGGGAGCATGAGATCGAGACCGTCCGGCAGGGGGAGCGATGAGCGGACTGCTCGCCCTCGGCGTCTCCCACCACACCGCCTCCCTCGCCCTACGGGAGCAGCTGGCGCTCACCGAGGGCCGCGCCGCCGGCGTGCTGAGCGCGCTCGTCTCCGAGGAGCCGATCAGCGAGGCCGCGGCGCTCTCAACCTGCAACCGCACCGAGCTCTACCTGGTCGCGACTGACTCAGTGGAGGCCGAGACCGCGGGTCTCGGGGTGCTGGCCCGCGAGGCGGGGATACCGCCGACCGAGTTGCTCGGCCCGCTCTATTCGCTGCGCGGAGCCGAGGCCGCGAGCCACCTCTACCGGGTCACCGCCGGGCTCGACTCGATGATCCTCGGCGAGGCGGAAATCCAGGGCCAGGTGAAGCGCGCCTACGAGCTGGCCCTGGTCGAGGGTGCGACCGGGCCGATCCTCAACCGGATGTTCCGCGGCGCCCTCGCCGCCGGCAAGCGGGTCAGGACCGAGACCGCCATCGGCGAGAAAGGCGTCTCCATCCCCTCCGTCGCTGTCGAGCTGGCACAGCGCAATCTCGGCGATCTCTCCGCGCGTCGCGTCCTGCTGATCGGCGCCGGCGAGACCTCCGAGCTCACCGCCCGCGCCCTCGCGGCGCGCGGCTCCGACGCCGTCTTCATCGCGAACCGCGGCTACAACCGGGCGATCTCACTGGCCGAGCGCTTCGGCGGCCACGCGGTCCGGATCGACGAGCTGCCCGCGCAGCTGGCGAGCGCCGACATCGTCGTCTCGACCACCAACTCGCCCCATCACCTGATCGAGCGTTCGGAGCTCGAGCTGATCATGGAGCAGCGCGATGGCGCGCCGCTGCTCGTGATCGACCTGGCGGTGCCCCGCGACATCGACCCGGAGTGCCGCGAGATCGAGGGCGTTAGCCTCTTCGACGTCGACGAGGTTCAGGCGATCGTCGAGCGCAACGCGTCCGGCCGTGAGGCCGAGTCGCGCCGTGCCGGCGGCATTCTGGACTCCGAGCTCTCGCGCTTCGAGCGCTGGCTGGGCGCCCAGGAGGTTATGCCGACGGTCACCGCCCTGCGCGAACGGGCCGACGCCATCGTCTCCCAGGTCCTCGCCGAGAACGCGACCCGCTGGGAGAGCCTCTCCGCGACCGATCGCGAGCGGGTCGAGATGCTCGCCCGCGCGATCGCCAACCGGCTGCTGCACGAGCCCACCGTCCGCCTGAAGGGTGCAGCCGATCGCGAGGACGCCTACCTGCAGGTGAGCGCGCTGCGGGAGCTCTTCGGCCTCGATGCGGGCACCGAGGCCGAGACCGGCGAGGGAGCCGACGTCGCCTCCCTCGATGAGAGGCGGCGTCGCAACGAGCGTGGCTGACCGGCCGCTCCGGCTCGGGACGCGCGGCAGCGCCCTCGCCCTCGCCCAGGCAAACGTCGTCGCCAAGGCGCTGGGCGGAGCCGAGGTGGTGCCGATCAAGACGTCGGACAACGCCTCCAAAGGCGGGGACAAGGCACGTTTCGTCCGCGAGATCGAACGCGCTCTGCTCGAGGGCGAGGTCGACCTCGGCGTGCACTCGGCCAAGGACCTGCCCACCGACCTGCCTGAGGGCCTCGAGATCGCCGGCGTGCCCGAGCGGGAGGACCCCCGCGATGCCTACGTCGGTCACGTCGACTCCATTGGGGAGGTGCCGAAGGGCTCGCGGATCGGCACCTCGAGCCTGCGCCGCCGTGCCCAGCTCCTGGCCAGGCGTCCAGATCTGGATGTGGTCGAGCTGCGCGGCAACGTCGACACCCGTCTGAGCCGCTTCGAGGCGGGGGACTTCGAGGGCCTGGTGCTCGCGGCGGCGGGCCTGCGCCGGCTGGGACGGGCCGAGGAGATCGCCTTCGACATCGAGGTCGACGAGTGCGTGCCCGCCCCCGGCCAGGGAGTGATCGCGATCGAGTCGCGCCACGACGACGATCGGGCCACGACCGCCGCCGAGTCGATCACCGACCGTGGCGCGCTCGGCGTTCTGACCGCGGAGCGCTCCCTCGTCGCGGCTCTCGAAGCGAGCTGCAATACCCCGCTCGGTGCGAACGCGACGCTGGAGCACGGTGGCCGGATGCGGCTCCGCGCCTTCTGCGGCCTTCCGGACGGGAGTGAGTGGCTGCGCGACGAGCTCGAGGAGGACGCCTCCGACCCGGAGGGCCTGGGCGTCGCGCTCGCCGGGCGGATGAGGGCCGCGGGGGCGGCGGACATCCTGGCTCGCGCCGAGTCAATGGCGGTCGGGGCGTGAGCGACGGACCCGGGATCGTCTATCTGGTCGGCGCCGGGCCGGGCGATCCGGGCCTGATGACGATCCGCTCGCTCGATCTGATCGTTGCGGCGGACGTGATCCTCCACGACCGGCTCATCCCGCGCGACGCGTTGGCCGCCGCGCGTCCTGATGCCGAGATCCTCTACGTCGGAAAGGAGCCCGGCGCGGCGAGCGTTCCGCAGGACGGCATCGAGAAGCTCCTGATCGACCGCGCGCGGGACGGCAAGATCGTGGTCCGGCTGAAGGGTGGCGACCCGTTCGTCTTCGGCCGCGGCGGCGAGGAGGCCGAGGCCCTGGCCGACGCCGGGATCCCGTTCGAGGTCGTACCGGGCATCACTGCGGGCGTGGCGGCGCCCGCGTACGCCGGCATCCCCGTCACCCATCGCGAGGAGGCTTCCGCGGTCGCCTTCATCACCGGCCACGAGGACCCCGAGAAGGAGGACTCGGCGCTCGACTACGAGGCGCTGGCCCGCTTCCAGGGGACCCTCGTCTTCTACATGGGCGTCAAGGCGCTGCCGGGGATCGCCCAGAGCCTGGTCGCAGCCGGTCGCGATCCCTCCGAGCCGGCCGCCGTGGTCGAGCGCGGGACCCTGCCCGGCCAGCGCACGGTGAGCGGAACCCTCGCGAACATCGCGGAGGCGGCAGCGGAGGCGGAGATCAAGCCGCCGTCGGTCACGGTCATCGGTCCTGTCGCCGCCCGCCGCGAGCGGATCGCCTGGCTCGAGGGCCGCCCGCTGCACGGCAAGCGGATCGTCGTCACCCGCGCGCGGACGCAGGCGAGCGAGCTCGCCCGCCGGCTCGACGCGCTCGGCGCCGAACCGATCGAGCTGCCCGCGATCCGGATCGAGCCCCGGCTCGACACGGACGACGTCCGCCGCGCGGTGGAGAGCATTCACACCTACGCTCTCGTCTGCCTGACCAGCCCGAACGGCGTCAATCTGCTCTTCGAGGCGATGGCGGCGCAGGGCCGCGACGCGCGCGCCCTCGCGAACGCCACCGTCGCCGCGATCGGCGCTGGGACGGAGGCAGCGCTCGCCTCCTTCGGCGTGATGGCGGACATCGTCCCGGAGCGTTTCGTGGCCGAGGAGCTCGTGGAGGCCCTCGACAAGCTGCAGCTCCAGGGCAAGCCGGTCCTGATCGCGCGCGCCGCCGAGGGGCGTGAGGTCCTGCCCGATGCGCTTCGCAAGAGGGGCGCCCAGGTCGACGTGGTCACGCTGTATGAGACCGTCGCGGAGAAGCCCGCTCCCGACGCGCTCGAGAGCGCGCGCGACGCCGACTTCATCACCTTCACCTCCTCCTCGACCGTTCGGAACTTCGTGCAGGCAGCCGGTGACGGGATCCCGAAGGGCGCGCGCGTCGTCTCCATCGGACCGGTCACGAGCAAGGCGATTCGCGAGGTCGGCCTGTCCGTGGACGTGGAAGCCGAACGACACGACATCGACGGCCTGGTCGAGGCGCTGCTGATCGCGGCAACGACTGCCGACTAACCGACTGTCCTGCTTGAGGGTCGTACAGCGACCCAAACTCAGGACGGTCCGTAGGATCGGGCCGTGGCACAGCCGCGGCCGATCACGTTTCTCTCCGACTACTGCTACGAGGACGAGTTCGCCGGCGTCTGCCGGGCCGTGATCGCGCAGATCGCGCCGGGTGCGCCGCTGATCGACCTCAGCCACGGGGTCGCGCGGCAGGACGTGCGCCAGGGGGCGATCGTGCTCGGCAACGCGCTGCCCTCCTGTCCGCCGGGCATCCATCTGGCGGTGGTCGATCCCGGCGTCGGGTCGGACCGGCGCGCCGTGGCGGTCGAGGCGGCGGAGGGCCGCTTCCTCGTCGGCCCCGACAACGGGCTGCTCTCCCGCGCCCTGGACCGGCTGGGCGGAGCGCTCGGCGCGGTCGAGCTCTCGCGCTCGGCCTTTCGCCTCGAGCCGGTCTCCGCGACCTT
>Ga0126307_10000070_pt1 | contig 55402 bp, 52 predicted proteins | sample Plot28_FD_89955 | JGI IMG/M metagenome (GOLD analysis project Ga0126307, IMG submission 89955) | Serpentine soil microbial communities from UC McLaughlin Reserve, CA, USA - Plot28 | ecosystem: Environmental > Terrestrial > Soil > Grasslands | place: USA: UC McLaughlin Reserve, Lake County... | reverse complement strand
GCACCCGCACCCGCACCCGCACCCGCCTCCGCCTCTGCCTGGATCTCGATCTCGCCGGCGGGGAGCGAGAGCTCGAGCTGCAGCGGGCCGGGCGCGGGAAACGTCTCGCGCCTCATCGCTTCCGCCTCCGCGGCCGCGGCCGCGGCGGCCGCTGGTCGACCTTGACTTCGAGGTGCCCGAACGGGCCTGCGAAGAATGTCATCGGAACTCCTCTCTCTCTAGCTCTTGCCGAAGCCGGTCAGGCGGCTGCCCGACTGGCGCCGTGGCGGGCTGGAGACGCTTCGTGCGAGAGCCCGGACGAGCCACGCGTTGACCGAGACGCCCTCGCGGGCGGCCGCGGCCTCGATGCTCCCCTTGAGCTGCTCGGGCAGGCGCAGGGTGATCCGGGAGTTGAGCCCGTCCTCCGCTGCGGGTGCCGGGGCAGCCTCGGGAGACTCAACGTAGACGAGGCTCGGCTCCTGCCCGGCCAGGCGGACTTCCACGTGTCCCGAGGGAAGCTGGCCCGAGAGCTCGAGCGCGGCCTCCGAGAGAACGTCGAGGAAGCGAAGCCCGGCGGCGGAGCGAAGCGCCCCGCTCAGACGCGCGGCTGCGGCTTGCGACTCCTGGTCGCCGAGCGCGGCGAGCGAGGCAAGCTCGGCCTCCAGCGCGTCGATGAAGCGTTCCAGTTGCACGGTGACGTCATTATGACATCACCACGCCGTCTGTCAAGTGTCACTGCGCCGCATAGAGCTGCGAGCGGTAGCCGCGGCGGTACAGCACCTTGAGATGCTCGACCCGCTTGACGTAGTGGCGGGTCTCCGCGAAGGCGATTCCCTTCCGTTCGGCGCGCCACTGGTCGACGTTGTCCTGGCCCGCGTTGTAGGCCGCCAGGGCGGCGCGCTCGTCGTGGTACTTGTCGAGCAGGTGCCGCAGGTACCAGGAGCCGTAGCGGACGTTGATCTCGGGATCGTCGAGATCGGAGACGCGGAACCGAGAGCCGCCCGTGTGGACGGCGATGCCCTTCGCTGTGTCTGGGAGCAGCTGCATCAATCCGATCGCGCCCGAGCTGGAACGGGCGCTCGCGCGAAACTTGCTCTCCTGGTAGATCACGCCCGCCAGCAGCGCCGGGTCGAGCCTGTAGTTACGCGCGTGACCGCGCACGATCGCTTCGTAGTGGAGGGGGTAGCGGATCCGCACGTACCACCCGGGCTCCGTTGAGTTGACGTACGCGAACCCCCCACCGAGGGCGGCGCCCAACAGAAGGACGGCCAGGAGCTTCTTCATCCGGGTCCCGCGGTCAACTCCTTCACCACCTCGCCGACGAAGGCGTCCAACTCCTCGAGCGAGCCGTCGTTGACGTACGCGAAGTCCGCCTGGGCAACCTTGACCGTGTCCGGGAGAAGGCGCGGCTCGCGCTCCTCGGCGTCGACCTCGCTGCGGTCCGACCGAATCCTCGGTGGGGCCGTCACGACGACGACGGCGTCGAAGCGGTCCTGCCCGCCTACCTCGTAGAGCAGCGGCACCTCGGTCGCCGTCAGCGGCGGCGGATTTGCCAGCGCAGCGAGCTGCTCCCGCCACTCCAGATACTCCTGTACGACCAGCGGATGGAGCAACGACTCGAGCCACTCGAGGGCCTCGCGGTCGGCGAAGACGATCTCCGCGATCGCCGAGCGGTCGATCTGCGCGGCCTCGTCGAGAATCTGCTCGCCGAAGCGGTCGACCAGCGTCTTTCCCACCACCGGATCCTCGCGGAGGAGGCGATGGACGATCTCGTCGCTGGAGACGGTGGCCGCACCGTGGCGTCTAAACGAGGCGAGCGCCTCGCTCTTCCCGGCTCCGATGCCGCCGGTGATGGCGACGGCGATCGGTCTGGCCAAGCTAGTCGGGAGGCGCGGGAGGCTCGCCCTCTGAGTCGCCCGGGCCCTGCTCCTCCGGCGAGGCGCGGTCGGCCTCGATGCTCGCGTCCAACTGCTCGTCCGTCTCCGGCACCTGCGCCTCTGCGGGCACCTGCTCCGCGGGAGCCTCGTCCGCGGCAGGCGCTTCCTCTTGCGACTCTGCCGCAGGGACGTCCGGAGTCGACGGCTCCGCCGCTGGCCTGGTTTCCTCCGCCTGCGGCTCGGCGCCCTCGGGGAAGACCTCCTCCGAGAGCCCGAGGTTCGGCGTGCCCTCCACAGCCTCGGCGTCGTCGGCATGCTCCGTCACGCCACCGCCCTCGACGCGCTTCAGCGAGAGCGAGAGGCGCCGCCGCTCGGCGTCCACCTCGATGATCCTCGCTTTGACGAGATCGCCCTGCGAGACGACCTCACGCGGGTTTTCGACGTGGTGCTGTGCCAGTTCCGAGATGTGAACGAGCCCCTCGACCCCGGGCATGATCTCGACGAAGGCGCCGAAGGTGACGACCTTCGTCACCTTGCCCTCGACCTCGTCGGCCTCGTGGTAGGTCTCGAGCACCTGCTGCCATGGATCGGACTGCGTCTGCTTGAGCCCGAGCGAGATGCGCTGGCGCTCGCGGTCGATGTCGAGCACTTTCACCTTCACGTCCTGGCCGATCTCGAGCACCTCGGACGGATGGTTGACGTGGCTCCAGGAGAGCTCCGAGATGTGGATCAGGCCGTCCATGCCGTCGAGGTCGACGAACGCTCCGAAATCGACGATGTTGGAGATCTGGCCGTCGACGACGTCGCCCGGGTTGAGCCGGTCGAGGATCGCCTGGCGCATCTCCTTGCGCTCGTCCTCCAGGACGGCGCGGCGCGAGAGGACGACGTTGTTGCGCGAGCGGTTCAGCTCGATCACCTTGGAACGGAGCTCCTTTCCGAGGAAATCGTCCAGGTCCTGGACGCGACGGATGTCAACCAGCGAGGCCGGCAGGAAGCCGCGCACGCCGAGGTCGAGGATGAGGCCGCCCTTGACGACCTCGATCACCTTTCCGTCCACCGGCTCGCCGGACTCGGCGGCGCGCTCGATCGCCTTCCAGGCCATCTCGAAGCGCGCGCGCTTCTTCGACAGGATCAGCCGGCCTTCGGCGTCCTCCTTGGTGAGCACGAGCGCGTCGATTTCGTCACCGAGGCTGACCTCGTCGGCGGGATTGACGGAGCGCCTGATGGACAGCTCCGCGACCGGGATCACGCCCTCCGACTTGTAGCCGATGTCCACGAGCACTTCGTCTTTGTCCACGCGCACGACGGTGCCGTGCACGACCTCGCCCTCGTTGATCGTCGGGAAGGTCGCGTCGTAGTCCGGAACGCGCTCGCCGTCCTCCGTCGTCGTCCAGACGCCGGCGTCGTCGAGCTGCTCGCTCGGTCTGTCTACGGTTTCGCTAGCCATCAAGAAGTCGGTCAGTATAGCCGTGAGGCTCTGGCTCCCTTGAGGCGTCAGGCCGAGCGCAGAGAGCTAATGCGAACGGTGCGAATCATCGCCGCCGTGGCCGGCTTCGCTCGCCGGCGAAGCCGGCGCCGGACTTCAACGCTTCGAGTCGTTCCAATCCTCGCCCACGCCGATGTCCACGCCGAGCGGCGGGTCGAGCGGAAACGCGTTGCACATCTCCTCGCGCACGAGACTCTTCACGGCCGAGACTTCCGCGTCGGGAACCTCGAGCAGGAGCTCGTCGTGCACCTGAAGCACCAGGCGCGCGGCGCGGCCCTCCCCGCGCAGCCGGCGGTGGAGCGCGACCATCGCCTTCTTGATCACGTCGGCCGCGGTTCCCTGCATGACCGAGTTGACCGCGAGCCGCTCGCCGAGCGAGCGCGTCTGGCGATTCGAGGCTCGGATCTCGGGGACCGGGCGCCGCCGGCCGAAGAGCGTCGTCACGTAACCGTCCCGCGCGGCCTGTTCGATCGTGCGCTGGATGAAGTCCTGCACGTGCGGGAACCGGGCGAGGTAGGCGTCGATGTAGGCCTGCGCCTCCTCCCGGGGGATCTCCAGGTTCTCCGAGAGCCCGAAGGCGGAGATGCCGTAGATGATCCCGAAGTTGACCATCTTGGCGACGTTGCGCTCGTCCTTCGTCAGCGTGGCCGGGTCCTTGCCGAGCACCTCCGCCGCAGTTGCCGTGTGCACGTCTTCCCCGCGCTCGAAGGCCTCTTTCAGCTTCGGCTCACCGGAGACGTGCGCGAGGATGCGCAGCTCGACCTGTGAGTAGTCTGCCGAGAGCAACTTGTGACCGGGCTCGGCGATGAAGGCGGAGCGGATCTCGCGGCCGAGCTCGGTGCGGATCGGGATCGCCTGCAGGTTCGGGCTGGTGGTGGAGAGACGCCCGGTGGCGGCGACGGTTTGGTTGAAGGTCGTGTGCAGCCGGCCGTCCTCACCGATCAGCGTCGGCAGCGGCCCGAGGTAGGTGTTGAGCAGCTTCGAGTACTCGCGCCATTCCTCGATCACCGGGACGATCTCGTGCTCGGAGCGAATCGAGCGCAGCACTCGCGTGTCGGTCGAGTAGCCGGTCTTGCCCTTGCGGCCGGGACTGAGGCCGAGCGTCTCGAACAGGATCCGCGCGACCTGCTGAGTCGAGCCGAGCATGAACTCCTCGCCTGCGAGCTCGTAGGCCTTTGCCTCGAGCTCCTCGACCCGGTCGGCCAGGCGGGCGGTGATCTCGCCCATGCGGTAGGTGTCGACCTTGACGCCGGCCGTCTCCATCGCGGCGAGCACTTCGGTCAGCGGAAGCTCGATCTCGCGGTAGAGCGACTCGGCGCCCCGTTCACGGACGCGCTCGAGGAGCGGGTCGCGCAGGCGTAGCGCCGCGGCCGCGTGCCGGACGAGCGCAGCCGTCTCCTCTTCGGCCTCCGGGACGGGCTGCAGCTCGACTCCGTACTCCGCCGCCAGGTCGTCCAGCTCGTAATCGGCGCGGCCCGGCTCGATCAGGTAGGCGAGGATCATCGTGTCGTCGACGGCGTCAACGCGAAGCGATTTCGCGTCGTGGGCGATCAGCTCGCCCTCGAGCCGCTCTGGCCGGGGCGAGACGACGACTTCGCCCCCGGCGGCTGCGGCGATGCGCCCGTTGTCACCCGAGACCGCCACGGAACCGTGACCGAGCAACAGACTGTTGCTGGGTTCTTCGCGCCAGGGCACCTCGACGCCCGTTGGGGTGAGGGCGGCGGCCGGGAGCGCCTCGTCGAGCTCGTCGACCCGGTTCAACAGGTTGCGGAACTCGAATCGCCTGAACATCTCCTTGAGCTGTGACCGGTCGGGCGGCGAGAGCACGAGCTCGGAGGGGTCGCAGTCGAGCTCGAGGTCGCGGCGCATGGTCGCGAGCGCCTTCGCCGCCAGCGCCTGCTCCGCGTGCTCGCGGATCGCCTTGGAGCGGGCGGCCGTCAGCTCGTCCACGTGCTCGAGCACCTCCTCCAGCGATCCGTACTGGGCGATCAGTTGGCCGGCTGTCTTGTCGCCGATCCCGGGTACCCCGGGGATGTTGTCGGAGGTGTCGCCCTTGAGCCCGATGAAGTCCGGCACCTGCTCGGGCTTGATCCCGAGCCGGAGCTCGACCCGCTCCGGCGTGTAGACGTGGACGTCCGAGACGCCGCGCGGGGTCATCATCAGCGCCACGTTGTCGCTCACGAGCTGGAAGGCATCGCGGTCGGTGGAGACGACCGTCGTCTTCACGCCCGCCTCGTCGGCGCGGTGTGCGAGCGTCGCGATCACGTCGTCCGCCTCCCATCCCTCGAACTCGAGGTTGCGGTACCCGAACGCCTCGACGATCGGCCGGAAGTAGGGGAACTGCTCGCGCAGGAGATCCGGCATCGGCTTGCGCTCGCTCTTGTAGCTCTCGAGCGCCTCGTGGCGGTGGACCGGGCGCGTGTCCCAGGCGACGGCGACGCCCTTGGGCTTGTAGTCGGCCAGGAGCTTGAAGAGCATGTTGGCGAAGCCGAGCAGCGCGTTGGTGGAGAAGCCCTCGCTCGTCGCGAGCTCCTCGGGCAATGCGTAGAACGCCCGGTAGGCGAGGTTGTTGCCGTCCACCAGGAACAGCTCGGACTCGCGCACTGGCACGTCATCGAGCTGGAGCTCGTCTCCAGTAAGCGTCTTCGGAGACATCTCTGCGAGTCTACGTCCCGTGGCCAGGCTCGAGGTCGTCCCGTTTTCCGATGCGCAGCTCGACGACGCCGCGAGGCTGCTCGCAGCCCGCCAAGCCCGCCACCGCGGGGCCGAGCCGTCTCTACCAGAGCGCTTCGAGGATCCAGCCGCCGCTCGTCAGGAGGTCGAGGCGGCCTGGCGCGGCGAGGGCGTCTCCGGGACCGCCGCGCTCCGCGACGGAGGGGTCGTCGGCTACCTGATCGGCACCCCTCGTGAGGACAGGATCTGGGGCGCGAACATCTGGGTTGAGCTCGCGGGACACGCCGTCGAGGAGCCCGAGGATCTGCGCGACCTCTACGCCGAGGCCGCCGCCGCCTGGGTCGAGGAGGGTCGAACGCGCCACTACGCGCTCGTCCCGGCCAGCGACCCAGGCCTGGTGGACGCCTGGTTTCGCCTCGGCTTCGGCCAGCAGCACGCGCATGGGCTGCAAGAGGTAACGCCGCGCGAGGTCGCCCTGCCGTCCGGGATCGTGATCCGCGAGCCCCGCGAGGAGGAGATCGAGCAGCTGATCGAAGTCGACCTCGCCCTGCCCGCTCATCAGAGCCGTTCGCCGGTCTTCTCGACGATCGACCAACCGACGCGCGAGGAGTCGCGCGAGGAGTGGGCCTCGACGCTGACCGACGACAAGGAGCACGTGCTGGTCGCCTACCAGGAGCGGACGCCGGTGGCCGCTTGGTCGGTCATGCCGCTCGAAACCTCCGACCAGCACCGTGGTGTCGGCAGGCCCGAGCACGCGGCCTTCCTCGGCTTTGCCTCGACCCTGCCGCAGTTCCGCGGCTCCGGCGTCGGGATCGCTCTCACGGATGCGTCCTTCAACTGGGCCGCCGAGAACGGCTACCACGTGATGGCGACCGACTGGCGCGTAACGAACCTGCTCGCGTCGCGCTTCTGGCCGAAGCGCGGCTTTCGCCAGGTGTTCTTGCGCCTCTATCGCTCGATTCCCTAGTGACCTAGTGCCGCAGCTTCCTCTGCTCTTCGGCACCCGGGTCGTGGTCGTGGACGCGCCGGACGACGCAGTGATTCTCCGCCCGCCGCCGCCCGGCGAGCAGGTCGCCGACGTGCGCGCGGCGATCCGCGACGCATTCCGGTTTCCACTCGCGGGCGACCCGTTGGAGGCGCTCGTCACGCGCGGCGGTCGGGCGACGATCGTGGTCGAGCCCCCGGCCCTGCCGATCCCGAGCGCGTTGCACGACCCGCGGCAGGTCGCCCTTGCCGCGGCCTCGGCTGAGCTCGAGCGCGCAGGCGTGCCAACCGAGCGCCAGACGCTCCTGGTCGCCACCGGGCTCACGCGCAGGCCCAACCGCCGCGAGCTGGAGGGTCTCGGCGTCGTCTCGCCCGGCTTTGCGCGACGCTTCCGCGGCAAGGTCGAGATCCACGACGCCGAAGATCCCGAGTTGCTCGACCTGGATGTGGCCGGCAACGTGCCGATCAGGGCGAACCGGGCGCTCCTCGACACCGACCTCGTTCTCACCGTGAGCGCCGCGGAAACCGTCCTCCATGGCGGCCCGGCGACGCTGCTCGGCGCGGCGAGCCCGGTGGCGCTGCGGGCCGCCGGGGCGTACTCGCTGCTCGAGACAGGCGCCTCGCAGGGGTGGCGATTGGGTGTCCAGCTCGAGCGCTCCCTCTCCGATCGCATGCCGGTGATCGGCGCCTCGCTCGTGCTCAACCAGCCCCTCCTGACCGGCGCCGCGCGGGGCTACCCTTTCGAGCAGGAGGCGATCGAGCGGATTGCCCGTTCCCCGATGCACCAGGGCTTCGCACTGCTGCCCGGCTTTGCCCGAGACCGATTGATGAAGTCGATCAGGCGCGAACTCACCGCCGCTGCGGCCTATTCGGGCCCGCCGTCGGTGGCGCATGCCGAGGCGCTCCTGCGCGCGGTCGAGTCGCGCTCGGCCACGCTCGACGCTCCGCTCGACGCGATCGTGATCGGGATCCCGCGCACGACGCCGCACCTTCCGCGCGAGCGGCCGAACCCGCTGCTGGCGGCCTACCTCGGTCTGGGGCTCGCGCTGCGGTTGTGGCGCGACTCGTTCCCGCTCGTCGAGGGCGGCACCGTGATCCTGCTGCATCGCTTCCATCGCCACTTCTCACATCCGACCCAGCAGCCGTACCGGGCGATCTTCCAGGCGGCTCGCTTCGGGAGGGAACCGGACGACCTGGCCGAGGCGGAGCGCGAGACCGGGGTCGACGAGCGCGCACTTGCCGCCTACCGCGCGGGCCGCTCCTGCCATCCGCTCCTTCCGTTCGCCGACTGGGCCGGCTGCGCCCCGGCGCTCAATCGCGTCGGTTCGGTGATCGTCGCCGGCTGCCGAGACGCGGTCGCCGCCCGTCAACTCGGCTTCGTCCCGGCGCGAGGCGTCGGCGCGGCCCTCGAGATGGTCCAGGGGCGCCACGGCAGCGAAGCGCGAGTCGGCTACTTGCTCTCGCCGCCGTACTTCCCTCTGCGCGTCGAAACCTAAGTCTCGCCGAGGTACGTCTTGCGAACCTGCTCGTTCTCGCGGAGGTTCTTGGCGTCATCCGCGAGTGCCACGTGGCCGGTCTCGAGCACGTAGCCGCGCTGCGCCGCGTCCAGCGCCATGAGCGCGTTCTGCTCGACCAGCAGGATCGTCGTGCCCTGGTCGTTGATCTCCCGGATGATCTCGAAGATCTTCTCGACGAAGATCGGCGCGAGCCCCATCGACGGCTCGTCGAGCATCAGCAGCCGGGGCCGCGCCATCAGCGCGCGACCGATCGCGCACATCTGCTGCTCGCCGCCCGACAACGTGCCGGCCTTCTGGTGCTTCCGCTCGGCGAGGCGGGGGAAGAGTCCGTAGACGCGGTCGAGATCCTCGCGGATGCCGGCGCGATCCTTGCGCTGGAACGCGCCCATCTCGAGGTTCTCGACGACTGACATGTGCGGAAAGAGGCGCCGCCCCTCCGGCGACTGCGAGATGCCCATGCCGACGATGTCGTGCGGCGGGCGGCGGGTGATGTTCTTGCCACGAAAGGTGATCGAGCCTTCCCGCGGCTGGTTGAGACCGTTGATCGACCGGAGCGTCGTCGACTTGCCGGCGCCGTTCGCGCCGATCAGGGTCACGATCTCGCCCTCCCGCACCTCGATCGAAATCCCCTTGAGCGCTTCGATCGAGCCGTAGAAGGTGTGGACGTCTTCCACCTTGAGGATCACCTCGCCGGCCGCAGCGGTGCCCGTGCTCACGTGGTCGCCGCCTTGCCGAGGTAGGCCTCGATCACACGCTCGTCCGTCTGGATCTCCTTCGGCGTTCCCTCCGCGATCTTTTCACCGTAGTCGAGCACAGTCACCCGCTCGGAGATCCCCATCACGACCTTCATGTCGTGCTCGATCAGGAGGATCGCGAGTTGCCGTTGCTCCCGCAGCTTGTCGACGAAGTCCATGAAGGTGACGGTCTCCTGGGGATTCATGCCTGCGGTCGGCTCGTCGAGGAGCAGCAGCTTGGGCTCGGTCGCGAGCGCGCGCGCCACTTCGAGCCGGCGCTGGTCGCCGTAGGCGAGGCTTTCCGCGAGCTCCTCGTCAACCCTGCGCAGGCCGGCGAACTGCAGCAGCTCGCGCGCCTTCTCCGTGGCCTCGCGCTCTTCTCGGCGCACCCTGGGGAGCCCCAGAATCGAGCCGAGGATGCCGCCCTTGAGGCGCGAGTGCATGCCCACGAGCACGTTCTCCAGCGCCGTCATTTGCGGGAACAGGCGGATGTTCTGGAACGTCCGCCCGACGCCGAGCTTGGTGATCGCGTGCGGCGGCCGGTCCGTCACGTCCTGGCCGTCGAAAGTGATCGTGCCGGAGGTCGCCCGATAGAGGCCCGTGAGCATGTTGAAGAACGTCGTCTTGCCAGCCCCGTTTGGCCCGATCAGGCTCACGAGTGATCGCTCCGGGATCGTGAACTCGAGGTCGTTGACCGCGATCAGGCCGCCGAACTCCTTGCGCACGTCGTCGGCGACGAGCAGGTTGCCGGTGACCGGCGTTGCGGGCTCGCTCATCCCCTGGGCACCGGCCCTTTCGGCTCGCCGCGCTCGCCGGCTCCGGGCTCGTCGCCGCCACGCAATTCGTACACCGGCTCGTCGAGCGGCCCATGCGACCCCTCCTCGAGCTCGCGCTTCCGCCGCCGCTCGGGGATCAGCCCCTGGGGGCGGAACATCATCATCAGGACGATCACCACCCCGTAGATGCCGAATTGGTACTTCGCCACCTCGATGTTATGGCCGCTCGGGAAGACGTTGTTGTTCAACCAGGTGCCGATGTTCGCGAGCCCCTCGACGTTGAGCCATGAGAGGATCACGCCCGCGATCACGACCCCCCAGATCGAGCCCATCCCCCCCAGGATCACCATGCAAAGCAGGAACACCGAGATGTTGAAATTGAACTGGCTCGGGAAAGCGCCCTGGTTGAAGCTCGCGACGTACGCTCCGGCCGCCCCTCCGAAGAAGGCGCCGATCGCGTAGGCCCAGGTCTTGGTGCGCATCAGGGGGATCCCCATCGCCCCCGCGGCGGTCTCGTCTTCGCGGATCGCGATCCAGGCCCGGCCAAGCCGGGAGTCGCGCAGGCGAATGCAGCAGAAGATCGTCAGGAGGAGGAGGGCCAGGGCCGTCCAGAAGAAGAGCCGGTCCGCGTTGAACTCCTGCTGGTAGCTGGCGGGCAGGCCGACCCTCCGGTGCAGCGTCTCGCCGAAGCCGGGTGCGTCGATCGGGCTGATGCCAAAGGTGCCGTGGGTGAGGTCGAAGCCGTGCAGGCTGTCGGCGTTGCGCACGAACTGCGGGATGATTTCGCCGAACCCGAGCGTGACGATCGCCAGGTAGTCGCCGCGCAGCCGCAGGGTCGGCAGCCCGATCAGGATGCCGCCCATCGCGGTCAGCGCCGCCGCACACATGAGCACGAGCCAGATCGAGATGTGGATTCCCCGCGCGTCGTGGGTGATCCCGACCGAGCCAAAGTGGAGCTTGACCTGCTGGAACTGACCCGACGCGAGCCAGCCCGCCGTGTATGCGCCGATCGCGTAGAAGGCGACGTACCCGAGGTCGAGGAGGCCGCAATAACCGACCACCACGTTGAGCCCGACGGCCATCGTGGTGAACACGATGATCGTCACCGCCGAGCGCACGGACGGGAACTCGTTGATCACGGGGAAGTTCCCAGGCAGGTTGGCAAGGTAGAACGGGTAGGTGGCGGCGAGCGCCAGCAGCGCGAGCGCAGGTGCGAAGGTCCGCACAGGCCCGGGCAGCCGATCCCAGTACGTGCCGGCGGCACGTAGGCCGCTGCGCTGGACGAGCTCGCTGCGGTAGGCGCGGGCGGAGGTCCGCGCGCGGTCGCGGCGGCGAGGCACTACGCCCCCTCCGGCGTGCGCTCGCCGAGCAAGCCCTCGGGCCGGAAGACGAGGATCGCGATCAGGATCCCGAACACAATCGAGCGCGTCCAGTCGCTACCTGGTGCCCATAGGAACGGCCCCTCGTTGAAGGCCTGGATCATCCCGATGATGATTGCGCCGAGGACGGCGCCGCTCAGGTTCCCGATCCCGCCCAGGACCGCCGCCGTGAAGGCGATCAGCCCGAGCTCAAAGCCGGTGTCGTACCGGATGTTGAACTCGACGAGAAAGAGGACGGCGCCGATCCCGGCAAGCCCACCGGCGAGCAAGAACGTGAAGGAGATCGTCCGGTTGACGTTGATCCCCATCATCGCGGAGGCCTCCGGATCCTGCGAGGTCGCGCGCATCGCCTTGCCCTGGCGCGTGTTCTTGACCAGCCAGGTCAGGAGGACGAGCACGGGGAAGGTCACGAGAATGACGAAGAACGCCTGCCAGTTGTAATGGACGCCGCCGATCGCGAAGACGTTCGCATCCGAGATCAGCGGCGGGACGCTGCGGAAGTTCACGTCGAAGACCGCCAGAGAGATGTTTTGGACGATGAACGACATCCCGACGGCCGTGATCAGCACCGCCAGGCGCGGAGCGGAGCGGAGCCGACGATAGGCGACGAGCTCGATGGTCGCGTTGACCACCGCGCCGAACGCCATTGCGATCAGGAAGGTCGCCGCCAGACCGCCCAAGATCACGAGCGCCCCGGAGCTCTCATCCAGGTTGAAGTGCGACACGATCAGGGTGCTCGAGAACAACCCCGTCAGAGCGAACACGTCCCCGTGGGCGAAATTGATCAGCTGCAGGATCCCGTAGACGAGCGTGTAGCCGAGCGCAACCAGCGCATAGACAGAGCCCTGCGTCAGACCGATCAAGAGGATGTTGAAGAAGTTCGTCGGATCGTTGATCAGGTTGTATGCGAGCCACGCGAAGAACAGGCCGACGAAACCGAGGCCGACGAGCGACAGAGTCGCGGGCCGCTGACGACGGCGCCTCGGCGCGCGCGCCTCGGCCTGTTCGGTCTGGGTCTCGACAGCGATGCGGGATTCTAGAACTAACGAGGGAGGGCATTTCAGCCCTCCCTCGTTCGTCGAACCGGCCTACTGAAATGATTAGCCGGCTGCTTCCTTTCGCGCCGCGGCTACGAGTTTCGGATCAGGCGCCGTCGTCAGCAGGGTGTTCAGCTTGGTCGTCCCCTTGTAGATCGTGAAGAGGACCGAGGCTCCCTTCGCACCTGACAGGTCGCCGTTCTCGTTGAATTCGAAGCTGCCAATCAGGCCGTCTGTGACCTTGGTGGCGTAGACCTTGTCGATCACCTCCGAGCGAGTCCCGTCGGAGTCGGCGATCGCGTTCAGCAAGACGATCCCGGCCTGCGCCCCGAGGATCGCGTACGGGTCGACGTTCTTGCCGCCGAGCGTTGACTTGAAGCCGTTGATGAACTTCAGCGCGGCTCCCTTGTACTTGTCGATGCCGACGCCGGCGACGCTGAAGAACGCGCCCTTGGCGTTGGGCGTGCCGCCCTCGGCACGCTGGAACACGGCGTCAGTGGTGAACCCGTCCGGGAGCATCAGTTTGACGGTCTCGTTGTCTCCGAGGATCGCGACCTTGTCGTTGATCAACTGGCCGCTGTTCTCGTCGACGAGGCCTCCGATGAAGACGGCGTCCGGATTCTGCCCCTTGATGCGGGTGAACAGCGCCCGGAAGTTCGCCTGCTTCGGGTCGTAGGCGGTGAAGCCCGTGATCGTCATCCCCGCAGCCTTCGCGGCACCGGCGAAATTCTTCGCGACGCCGAGGCCGTACGCCTCCTTGTCGTTCAGGACCGAGACCGTCTTGACGCCCTGGTTCTTCAGGAACTTCGCGTCGACGGCACCCTGGTTCGGGTCGCTCGGCGCGACGCGTGCGTACGTGCGCTTACCGCTCGGGTAGTACTTCTCCGGCTCGTCACCCGCACACGGCTCGGTCAGGCAGCCGTACGTGTTCGCCGGCGAGAGCAGCAGCAACCCGCCGCCCGGAGCCCCGTTCAGCACCGGGATCTCGATCGCGGCGCAGCCCGAGTTGAACGTGCCCACGACGCCGAGCAGCTTGCTGTTCTGCGCGTAGGCGTGGGAATTCGCGCTGCACTTGTCCGGATCCCACTTCCCGAGCTGGGCAGTGGAGTCGTCGCAGGCCTGGAACGCGATGTTGTAGTCGCCGGCCTTCCAGTCCTGCTGATTGAGCTGGTAGCGGATGGCGCCCACCATCTGGAGGGTCTGCGTCCGCGAGCTGCCCTGCATCGGCAGGTCGGTGGCGATCAGATAGTCGGGATCGCCCGAACCCTTGTATTCGAGCGGACCACAAGACGAGGCCGGCAGCGCCTTTACGTTACCGCCGCCTCCCCCTCCGTCACCGCTGCTCTCCTTGCTGTCGCCGCCGCAGCCGGCCGCGATGAGGGCCAGCGCGCCAACGGTGGCAAGGAGCACGCCAATCATTGCTCGTTTCTTCACACTTCCTCCTCCGTCGCCCTTGGTCTCGTTGTTGCGAAAAACCCCCCGGCACGAGGCCGAGCACGGCTTCCGTGGGTGGAAGTATCGAGGACAACGGCGCGCAAGAGCAAATCGGAAGCGCCGCCGGAGGCCACGACTAGCATCGCCTCGCGCCGAAGTGGCCAACTGGCCGACCCGCTCGGGAGCAGGGGTGTGGCAGTTCCCCGTGAGCCCCCTCCTTCTCCTCCGACCACTGGTGCGGAGGCTCGACGAGAACGCGCTCTTGCCGCGCCGGCGAGAGCATCGCCCCGGCCTTCTCGGGGCTAGTCTTTGCCAGAGCCGAAGTGGCGGAACTGGCAGACGCGCTGGACTCAAAATCCAGTGGGACTAACGTCCCGTGTGGGTTCGACTCCCACCTTCGGCATCCGTGAAGGTCGGAGTTCTCACCGGCGGGGGCGACTGTCCCGGCCTCAACGCTGTGATCCGCGCCGTGGCGAGGCGCTCGTTCTCGCGCGGCAGCGACGTCATCGGCGTGCGCGCGGGCTGGCGCGGCCTCGTGGAGGGAACGTTCGAGCCGCTCGGGCCCCGCGAGGTCTCGGGGCTGCTGCCGCGGGGCGGAACGGTGCTCGGCACCTCGAGAACGAACCCGTACAAGATCGAGGGCGGCGTTGACGCGGTGCTCGCGAACTTCCGCTCGGAGGGCCTGGAGGCGCTCGTTGCGATCGGCGGTGAGGACACGCTCGGCGTCGCGGCTCGCCTGAGCGACGAGCACGACTTCCCCGTCGTCGGCGTGCCGAAGACGATCGACAACGACCTCTCGGCGACGGATTACACCTTCGGCTTCGACACGGCGGTCTTCATCTGCACCGAGGCGATCGACCGACTCCACACGACCGCCGAGTCGCACAACCGCGTGATGGTGGTCGAGGTGATGGGCCGACACACCGGCTGGATCGCAGTCATGAGCGGAATCGCGGGCGGTGCGGACGTAATCCTGATCCCGGAGTTCCCGGTCAGCATCGACGACGCCTGCAAGGAGATCCGCAGCCGGCACGCTCGGGGCAAGGATTTCTCGATCGTCGTCGTCTCCGAGGGCTACGAGCTCGACGGCCTCGACGAGCAGGGTGAGGTCGACGAGTTCGGGCACACGCGGCTCTCGCAGCGCGGCGTGGGCGATGCGCTCGCGCGGGAGATCGAATCCCGCACGGGGTTCGAGACGCGCGTGACCGTGCTCGGGCACGTCCAGCGCGGCGGCTCCCCCACTCCGCGCGACCGCGTGCTCGCGACTCGCTACGGGCTCAAGGCGGCCGACCTCGTCCACGAGGGCGGCTTCGGCCGCATGGCCGCGCTCCAGGGCGACAAGATCGTCGACGTCTCGCTCGCGGAGGCGACCTCGGAGCTGAAGAAAGTGCCGCGCGAGTGGTACGAGGTCGCCCGCGCGTTCTTCGGCTAGAGGCGGTAGACGGCCACCCAGGGGCCGTTGAGCCCGTCTTCCTCGATGTAGTAGAGCCGCTCGGTGAGCGTCTCCAGGTTCTCGTAGAAGGCAGTCTCCTTCGGGTAGTCCTCGCGCGCGGCGAGAACCCGGTCGGCGACGGCACCGGTGACGATCGCGTAGCGCACTCCGGCCTTCCGGAGCCGAGTGAGGTCGCGATTCGGGTCGGCCCGCTTCTCCTCGGGCAGCGGAAGCCGGAGCTTGAGCACGCGGAAGCGCTCGAACGGCGGCAGCGACGGGTCGGCGGCCAGGCGTGCTGCGCTCGGGAGGTGGCGCTCCACCCAGGCATGAGCGTCCTCGCGCGTGTCGGTCTTCGTCAAGCGCCGGTCGTCGCGGATCGTCCACGTGAGCGGCACGACCAGTAGCAGCAGCGTCACCGGCGCGAGCGAACGGACGCGGCCGGCCAGGACGGCCAGCGGCGGCACGAGCGGCAGGACGTAGCGGTCGAAGTGGGCGCCGAGGGTGCAGAGGTCGAAGAAGTAGACGAGCACGAACGAGGCGAGGATCAAGTCGGTGCGGCGACGATGCGTGAGGGCGAGCACGAGGCCGAGCCCACAGACGAGCAGCATCGGACCGAGGCCGCTCCAGAGGCGGTCGAGGAACGCAATCGGAGCCGAATGGTCGTGCTCGAAGCCGAGCCAGCCCTGACGCGCGAGTCTCTGGACGTGGTAGGCGTCGCTCACCGCCGATCCGAGATGCGCGACGAAGAAGGGGCTCATCGCGCAGAACGCGGCCGCGGCGGCGACGACCCCCAGCGCCAGCCGCCGAGGCTGCCGGTAGCCGGCCACGACGAGCGGAACGAGCAGGAAGATCCCGGGGTATTTGAAGCTCATCGCCAGGCCGGCCGCGACCCCGCCCAGCTCGATGCGGCCGGAGACGAGGAGTGCGAGCGAGGCCGCCACACCGAGCGTCAGCGGCACGTCGGTCACCGCCATCCGCGAGTAGGCCACGTGGGTCGTCTCGACGGCGACCGCGGCGGCCGCGATCGCCCCGGCGGCACCGCCGTAGGCGCGGCTGCCGAGCCACCAGGCGGCCGCGACGGCACCGAGCGCGAGTGCGACCACGACGAGCCGGGCCGCAAGGTAGGACGGCTCCTGCTGCCAGGCCTGAAACGGCGCGAGCAGGTACATCAGCAGTGACGGGTAGTCGAACCAGTGCGGATCGAGACCGCCGCCGTGCACCATCGTCCAGGCCCGCGGGACGATGCTCTGCTCGTCGGGGCTCAGCAGCGGGAAGGGTAGGCCGTAGGCGACGCCCACGAGACGTAATGTGGCCGCACCGGCAATGATCGCCGCCAGCGCGACGCGCGGGCCGCCCCAGAGGGCGTCGCGCGAGCGCGTCTCAGACCTGGGGCTGGGCTCCGCCGGCGAGCTCGGCAACGTTCCCCGCGGGCACGATCACGCCGTCGACTCCCGCCCGCTCGAGCTCGGCCACGTCATCAGCTCCGGAGCTCGCCACCTCGGCCAGCGCGAGCTTCCCGGCGGGCACGTCCTGGAGCAGCTCGAGCGCGTGGGCCAGTGGCCCGGCGTCGTCTTCGCCGTTGCCGGCGAGGAGGAAGATCTCCGGGTCCATCTGCTCCAGCGCCCGTTGGAGCTCCTCGTCGTTTCGTACCTCGACCACGCAGTCGAGGCCGAACTCGAGGGCGGAGCGGTAGGAGCGCTCCAGCTCCGCCTCGTCGTCGTCGAAACCCGCCAGGGCAAGCACGCAGGCGTCGGCCCCGGCCGCGCGCGCTTCCTCCGGCGCGCCGTGCGGTCGCCAGAGCAGCGGCAGCGAGGTCGCCCCGCTGAGCCCCTCCAGCGGTCTTCGCAGCGCGACCGCCTCCGCGCCCTGCTCCTCGGCAGCGCGGGCCGCTGCGAGGTCGTCGACGTGGACGACGATGGAGATCCCGTCCCCCTCGGCGATCGCCTGGCTGAAGCGGCGGGCTCCGGTCACGTGGCGCAATTCTGGCGCAAAGCCGTCACACACGCATGCGCCGTCCCTCGATAGGCTCGCCTCGGGGAGGAGGTTGGATGTGTCATAGAGATGAACCGGTTCGGCGGGGTCAGACGCCGATCGGGTGCCACACCGTCTTCAGTTCCAGGAATGGCTCGATCTCCCAGGCGCTCTGCCCGTCGGCAGCGCCACGCACGATGCGCTTGACGTTGTCGGCCGCCAGCCGCTCCAGCTCGGCCACGTCTCCATCGGCCCCGGAGACGTCGAGCGCGTTCACGTCCATGTGGGCGGCGAGCACCGGCGCGAGCTCGTCGCGGAAGCCGGTGAGGACGTTCACGACGCCGCCCGGAACGTCGGCCGTGGCGAGCGCCTCGGCCAGCTCGACCGCAGCGAGCGGGTGTGGCTCCGACGCGACCACGATTACGGCGTTGCCGCCCACGAGCGCGGGCGCGATTCGGGAGACGAGCCCGGCTAGCGGAGGCTCCTGCGGCGCCAGGATCCCGGCCACCCCCTGCGGCTCGGGCACCGTGAAGTTGAAGTACGGGCCCGCGACCGGGTTGGAGGAGCCGATCACCTGCGCCAGCTTGTCGGCCCAGCCCGCGTACCAAACGAAGCGATCGATCGAACGCTCGACCTCCTTCGGTCCCGAGCAGAGGTCCGCGAACTCAGAGCGGCGCGCCTCCATCATCTCGGCAATGCGGTAGAGCACCTGGCCGCGGTTGTAAGCGGTCATGCCGGCCCATTTCGGGAACACCGAGCGCGCCGCGCGCACGGCATCGCGGACGTCCTTCCGGGAGGCCCGGGCCACGTTCTGACCCTCTGCCGCGTACGTGCGGCCGGACTCGGAGCGTGGGAAGTCGCCGCCGATGAAGAGCTTGTACGTCTTGCGGACCGGCAGCCTGCTCATTCGAAGTCCAGGTAGGGCGCCAGGCCGTGCAAGCCGCCCTCGCGACCGAAGCCCGACTCCTTGTAGCCGCCGAACGGCGAGGCGGGATCGAAGCGGTTGTAAGTGTTCGCCCAGATCACTCCGGCCTTCAGGCGCTGCGCCATGGCGAGAATCCGCGAGCCCTTCTCGGTCCACACCCCGGCCGAGAGCCCGTACGGGGTGTTGTTCGCCTTCTCGACCGCCTCGTCCGGTGTGCGGAACGTCAGCACCGAGAGCACCGGGCCGAAGATCTCCTCCTGTGCAATTCGATAGCTCTGCGCGACGTTGGTGAAGACGGTGGGCACGAACCAGTAGCCCTTCTCCGGAAGGCGGCACGGCGGCTGGTAGATCTCGGCGCCCTCGGCCTCCCCGCTCGAGACGAGCTCCTGGATCTTCTCGAGCTGCGCTTCCGAGTTGATGGCGCCGACATCGGTGTTCTTGTCGAGGGGGTCACCCACGCGCAGGGTCTGCAGGCGCCGCTTGAGCTTGTCGATCGTCGCCTCGTAGATCGACTCCTGGACGAGCAGGCGCGAGCCGGCGCAGCAGACGTGACCCTGGTTGAAGTAGATCCCGTTGACGATTCCCTCGACAGCCTGGTCGAGCGCGGCGTCGTCGAAGATCACGTTTGCCGCCTTGCCGCCGAGCTCGAGGGTCAGCTTCTTGCCGGTTCCCGCGAGCTGGCGCTTGATCGCCTTGCCGACCTCGGTCGAGCCCGTGAAGGCGATCTTGTCCACGTCGCTCTTGACGAGCGCGGCCCCGGCGCGCCCGTCGCCCGTGATGATGTTGACCACCCCTGGCGGCAGCTCGGCCTGACGCAGCACGTCGCAGAAGACGAGCGCCGAGAGCGGGGTCGTCTCGGCCGGCTTGAGCACGAGGGTGTTCCCGGCCGCGAGCGCCGGCGCGATCTTCCAGGCGAGCATCAGCAGCGGGAAGTTCCACGGAATGATCTGGCCGGCCACGCCGAGCGGTTTCGGCTTCCGGTTTGGGAACGCGTACTCGAGCTTGTCCGCCCAGCCCGCGTAGTAGAAGAAATGCGCCGCCGAGAGAGGGACGTCTACGTCGCGCGACTCGCGAATCGGCTTGCCGCCGTTCAGCGACTCGAGCACGGCGAACTCGCGCGCCCGCTCCTGGAGGATGCGCGCGATCCGGTAGAGGTACTTCGCTCGTTCGGCGCCGGCGAGAGACGACCAGCCGTTCTCGAAGGCGGTGCGGGCTGCCTGGACCGCGAGCTGCACCTCTTCCTCGTTCGCCTGGCCGATCTCGGCGAGGGGCTCCTCCGTCGCCGGGCTGATCGTGGTGTAGGTCTCCTTCGGCTCGAGCCACTCGCCGCCGACGAAATGGCCGTAGCGCTCCCGGAGGGTGACGATGTCGCGCGACTCGGGCGCGGTCTCGTACTCCCAGCCGACCGGGATGGGCGCCTGGTCGTGCTTTCGCTCGAGCTCAGTCAATCGTGAAGTAGTCCGGGCTCTGGTAGCGGCCGGTCTTTTCCTTGCGGATCTGCATCAGGATGTCGTTCAGGAGCGAGGAAGCGCCGAAGCGGTAGAGGTCCGGCGTGAGCCAGTCGACGCCAAGCGTCTCGTGGGTGAGCACCAAGTGCTGGACCGCCTGCTTCGCGTTGCGGATGCCGCCGGCGGGCTTGAAGCCGACGCGCCTGCCGGTTTCGTCGTAGACGTCGCGGATCGCCTCGAGCATCACGAGCGCGACCGGGAGCGTGGCCGACGAGGACAGCTTGCCGGTGGAGGTCTTGATGAAATCAGCACCCGCGGCGATCGCCAGCAGCGAGGCGCGGCGCACGTTGTCGTAGGTGCCGAGCTCACCGGTCTCGAGGATCACCTTTAGACCCGTCTCACCACAGGCTTTCTTCACGCGAACGATCTCGTCGTAGACCTTCGCGTAGCGGCCGGCCAGGAAAGCACCGCGGTCGATCACCATGTCGACCTCGTCGGCGCCGCGCTCGATTACCCAGCGCACCTCCTCGAGCTTCGTCTCGAGGGGCGACTGCCCGGACGGGAAGGCGGTTGCGACCGAGGCGACCTTGACGCTGCTGCCGAGGACGCGCTCCACAGCGGTGGGAACGAGGTTCGGGTAGACGCAGATCGCCGCGACCGACGGCACGCTCGCGTCGGCCGGGTCGGGCCGGATCGCCTTCGACGCCAGTGCAGAGACCTTGCCGGGCGTGTCGGAGCCCTCGAGCGTCGTCAGGTCGGTCATCCGGACGGCGAGCTCGAGCGCGAACATCTTCGCTTCGCGCTTGATCGAGCGCTTGGCGAGACTGGCAGCCCGCTCCTCGAGTGCAACCTGGTCGATCGAGCCGATGCGAGGCAGCCGCGGCTCGAGCGGAAGCTCGAAACCGACTGGGAGCGCGGGGGCCTGGGCCATGAAACGGAGTGTAGCCCGGCCTATGAGGCTAGATGCCCAGGCGCTCCAGCATCGCCTCGTCCCGTCGCCACTTCGGCCTCGCTTTCACCTTCAGGTCGAGGAAGACCGGGTGGCCGAGCAGGTGCTCGATCTCCGGCCGCGCGCGGGTGCCGATCTTCTTGACGATCGAGCCCCCTTTGCCGACAACGATCTGCTTCTGAGAGTCCGTCTCGACGAAGATCGTCGCGCGGACGACCTTGTCCGTCAGCTCGTCGACCTCGACCGAGAGCGCGTGGGGGACCTCCTCTCGGGTCAGCTGAAGGGCCTTCTCACGCACGAGCTCGGCGATCTGCACGTCGGGAGTGAGGTCGGTGCGTTGCTCGCGCGGGTAGTACGCCGGTCCCTCCGGGAGCAGGTCGACAAGTTCGTCGCGCAGCTCGGCGACGCCGTCGCCGGTGAGTGCGCTGACCGGATGGAGCGAATCGAACGCGCCGAGCCGAGACGCGTTCTGCATCTGCTCAGCGATGTGCCCCGGCTTGAGCCGGTCGACCTTGTTGAGGACGATCACGACCGGCACGCCCAGCGCGAAGACCTTCTGGGCGATGAATCGGTCGCCGGCGCCGATCCGCTCCCGCGCCGAGAGCGCGAGCAGCACCGCTTCGACATCCTGGAGCGACTGGTCGACGGTGCGCTGCATCCGCTCGGTGAGAGCGTCGAGGGGGCGCTGGAAGCCCGGCAGGTCGGCGAGCACGAGCTGGTAGTCCTCGCCGTTCGCAATCCCCATCACGCGCCGGCGGGTCGTCTGCGGCTTGTCCGAGACGATTGCCACCTTCCCCCCGGCGAGCGCGTTCACGAGCGTGGACTTCCCAACGTTCGGCCGCCCGGTGACGGCGACGAAGCCGCTCTTCAAAACTCACACCCCCCACCCTGGGTGGGGTTGACATCCCGCCGCCCTCGACGACGAGCGTATCGGCGGCGGGCGCACGGCGCTGAGACACCTACGTGACGATCCTCGAACTTCAGCCGAGCTCCCACGTGTCCGGGAGCAGCTCGGCGGGCGTGTAGGAGACGACCTCGCCTTCGCGGTTTCGGAAGGTGACGCGGTCGAGACGGAACTCGTACAGCCACTGCCGGCAGCCGCCGCACGGGGAGGCGGTGATCCCCATCGCCTCGAGGTCGCCGGGCCGGCAGCCCTCGACCACCGCGCGCGAGAGCGCGACCTTCTCCGCGCAGACCCCGAGCGGGTACGCGGCGTTCTCGACGTTGACGCCCTCGAAGACGCGACCGTCCCGCGCCCGCACCGCCGCGCCGACGAGATATTTCGAGTACGGCGCGTAGGCCCTCTCCGCGATCGCGGAGGCCCGCTCGAGAAGCTCGTCGGTCACGCGAGCACCTGGAACACGACCAGAGTGATGAGGGCACCGAGGAAGCCTCCGTAGGTGACCTCGAGCGCCGAGTGGACACCGGATTCGACCCGAGTCTGCGCTACCAGCAGAGCCATGATGAAGGTCAGCGACGAGATCAGGAACCGATGCGAGTCGCTGATGATGTACGTCGCAGCCATCCAACCCGCGAAGGCGACCGCCGCATGGCCCGAGGGCAGTCCGCCGCGCAATGGCGTGCCTCGGCCGGTGTAGGCCTTCGTCCCGATCACCACGATGATCGTAAGCACGAGCGCGATCAAGGTGACCTGGGCGGGAGCGTCACGCAAGCGATCCAGCAGCCGGGAGCTGCGGTCCGCGACCTGCCCGGAGAAGACGAGGTAACCGATCGCGACGGCGTTGACGGTTGCAATCAGGACCGCGCCCGCCGCGATGTCCTTCGCGAGCTTCGCGAGCGGGTCGAACGAGGTGGTCGCAACGTCGATCGCCTGCTCGAGGGCAGAGTTGATCATCTCCGCAATGAAGACGAAGGCAATCGCCAGCAGGAGCGCGATCAGCTCCAGCTTCGAGACGCCGATCGCGACGGCGGTGACTAGCACGATCACGGCCACCAGGAAGTGGATGCGCATGTTCCGCTGCGTCCGGAGCACGTGAATGATCCCTTCGAAGGCGAAGTTGAAGCTCTCGAGGAGCGATTGCGCGCGCCGTCTCGTCATGCGCTCCACTGTGCCTCCCGCTCCTGCATCTCGGTCCCGTGCTCGTAGCCGAGCAGGTGCAGGAGGCCGTGCACGAGCGGCGGCCGCCAGGCATCGCCGACGATCTGCGGGCAGAGCACGGCGTCGCCGAGCTGCCGCGGAAGCCCGGGCTCGAGCTCGTCCCGGCGGTCGATCGGGAACGAGAGGACGTCGGTGACCTCGTCCACTCCAAGGTGGTCACGCTTGAGCGTGCGCATCTCCTCGGGCCCGACAAATTGCAGGCCGAGCTCGCCCTCGTGCACGCCTTCTCCGTCGAGCAGGAGCCGGGCCAGCTCGACTGCCGCCTGCTCCTCGACCTCGACGCCACTGCGGTTTTCCACCTCGACCGAGACCATGGCCCTAGCGGCTGCGCTGGGTGCCGGTCTCCTCCGCGTGGAGCTTGTAGGCCTCCACGATCCGCTGCACAAGCTTGTGCCGGACCACGTCCTCGTGGCCAAAGCGGATGAAGGCGATTCCCTCGATCGAGCCGAGGATGTCCTGGACCTGGATCAGACCGGAAGCCTGTTCACGCGGAAGATCGATCTGGGTAACGTCGCCCGTCACGACGACCTTGGAGCCGAAGCCGAGCCGGGTGAGGAACATCTGCATCTGCTCGGGGCTCGTGTTCTGCGCCTCGTCGAGGATGATGAATGAGTCGTTCAGCGTTCGGCCGCGCATGAACGCGAGCGGGGCGACCTCGATTGTGCCCTTCTCCATGTAGGCGGCGAGGCGGTCTGGATCGAGCATGTCGTAGAGCGCGTCGTAAAGAGGGCGCAGGTAGGGATCGACCTTGGCCAGCATGTCGCCCGGCAGGAAGCCCAGCCGCTCGCCGGCCTCGACCGCGGGACGAGTGAGGATGATCCTCCCGACTTCCCGGTCGGACAGCGAAGCCACGGCAAGCGCCATCGCGAGGTAGGTCTTGCCGGTTCCCGCCGGGCCGATCGCGAATGTGACCGTGTGCTCGCGCATCGCGTCCACGTAGCGCTTCTGGTTGACCGTCTTGGGCGAGATCTTCTTGCCTCGATGCCGCCAGACCACGTCCTCGAAGACCTCTCGTAGATCCTCGGCCTGGTCGAGCGCCGCGATCACGGCGTCCACCGTGCCCGGGCCGATCTCATGGCCTCCTTCGACGAGCTCGGCGAGCTCGTCCACGACCGCGCGCGCCTGGGCGACGTTCGGATCCTCGCCTTCGATCGTCAAACGGTTGCCCCGCAGCAGGATCGTAATGCGAAGCCGGTCGCGGAGGGCATCGAGCACCCCGTCGCCGAGGGTTGCCAGCTCAGCGGCGACATCGTTGGAAACCGAGAGAACCTCCTGCACTGCGGCAAGTGTAGGCGCTGTGGGCGACCCGGAAGCATCCGCGCTCGGCGTGACGGAATCGACACGCTTTCGGCACAGACGCGTGCGCCGCGACTCGATACGCTCGCAGCGGGGAGGAGGCCGGGCGCGCCGTAGCTAGGGAACAGGGTCAGGCGAGCTTCTCGCGCACCAGCTGGCTCACCGAGGAGCCGTCCGCACGGCCTGCGACCTGCGGCATCACGTCGGCCATCACGCGCCCGATGTCGCGCATGCTCGTCGCACCGACCTCGGCGATCGCGTCGTCGACAATCTCCTCGAGCTCCTCCTCGGAGAGCGGCTCGGGCATGAACTCCTCGAGCACCGCCAGCTCGCGCTCCTCGGCGTCGGCCTGCTCCTCCCGGCCGCCGGCGCGGAATGCCTCGGACGCTTCGGTTCGGCGTTTACGCTCGCGCTGGAGCACCTGCAGCTCCTCGTCGTCGTGGAGCGGCCGCTGCAGCTCCTTCTCGGCGGAGCGCAGGCTCGTCAGGATCAGCCGCAGCGTGTCCCGCCGCTCTCCGTCGCGCGCGACCATCGCCTGCTTGAGCTCCTCCTCGAGCCGCGCGATCAGGCTCATCCAGCGAATCCCCACATGCGTCCGCCAAGCACGTGCCAGTGCAGATGGAAAACGGTCTGCCCCGCCCCTTCGCCCACGTTGACCACGAGGCGATAGTCCTCGAGACCGGCCACCCGCGCCGTCTCGGCGACGAACTCGAGCATCCGCTTCGCCTCGTCGGCGCGAAACTCGGAGATCTCACGGAAACTCGACACGTGCCGCTCCGGCAGCACGAGCAGATGCGTCTCCGCCTTCGGGGAGATGTCGCGGATCGCGACGAACCCCTCCGCCTCATGGACGTGCTCGCCCTCACGAAGCAGGTCGCAGAAGAGGCAGTCTTCCGAGTAGCTCGCCACGGCGCGGGACTCTACTCCTCGCGCCGAAACAGATCCGCCGCCCAGCCTCCTGAAGTGCGTCGGTCCTCTCGGCGAAACCCTGGCAGCGCCGGATCGTCCTGCTCCAGATAACCGGAGGTCACGAGCGCAGCAGAATCGAGCAGCGGACCGAGTCGTTCGACCGCCTTGCGGGCGATGTTTGCGACCGCGATGTCGGTTGCAGGCAGAGGCTCGGCAAGCGCGTCGGCGAGCCGAAGCTCGAGCTCGACGCCGTTGGTGCTCGCATTGCGGGCGGTCGCGTCGAGGGCGGCCGAATCGTGGTCGATCGCGATCACGGGCCCAAAACCGAGCCGCGCGGCCGCGATCGAGAGCACCCCGGAGCCGCAGCCGACATCGAGCAGGCTCCCGCGTTCGAGACCGGCGAGCAGCTCCAGGCACAGGCGCGTCGTGGCATGGCCGCCCGTACCGAAGGCACGACCTGGCTCGACGACGATCGCGTCGACGTCCGCGGGCGGCTCTTCCCAGGGCGGCCCGATCCAGATCGACCCCACTTGTACCGGCCGATGGAACTCGCGCCAGCGCTCTTCCCAGTCCCGCGCGATCTCCTCCGAGCGGACCTCACCGAAGGCTGCCCACAGCCGCTCCTCGCCACCAGCGTCGGTGTAGGCGACGAGCTCGACCGCGTCTGCGTGCTCTAGCTCCTCGAAGCCCGCTGGAAACAATTCGATCATCACCCCACGCGCTGCCTCGGCTCGCTCGGGTGGCACTGAGGCGGAGACGCGACGAAGGGAGGTCAGCGGAAGGCGCTCTTCAGCTTGTCGAAGAACCCCTCGTCAGGCCGGTAGGTATCGGCATCGACCATGCGACCGAACCTCTCCAGCAGCTCGCGCTGCTCGTCGGTGAGGCGGTGCGGGATCTGCACGTTCACGAGCACTCGCTGGTCGCCGCGACCGAATCCTTGCAAGACCGGCATACCGCAGCCCTTCAGCACCTTGACCTCACCCGGCTGCGTGCCGGGCTCCAGCTCGAGCTCAAGCTCGCCTTCCAGCGTCGGCACCGCGACCTTCTTCCCCAGCGCGGCCTCGGTCATCGTCAGGTCGATGCTGCAGAAGATGTCGTTGCCCTCGCGCACGAGACGCGGGTCCGACCGGATGTGCACCTGCACGTAGACGTCGCCTGCCCGACCGCCGAGCACGCCGGCATGGCCCTCGCCGGAGATCCGGATCTGCTGGCCGTCGTGGATACCGGCGGGGACCTCGACCTCGAGCGAGCGCTCCTCCACCGTCCGGCCGGAGCCTTCGCAGTCCAGGCACGGGCGCTCGATCACCCGGCCGGCGCCCCCGCAACCCGGGCAGGTCTGGGAACGGACGAACTCGCCGAAGGCAGTGCGCGAGACGTGTTGCAAGTGGCCGCGGCCACCGCACGTTCCACAGGCGACGGGTTCGATTCCAGGCTCCGCCCCACTCCCCTGGCAGGTGGCGCAGGGGACGGTGACAGGAAACGGGACCTCCCGCTTGACGCCGGTTGCAGCCTCTGCCAGATCGAGCTCGATCTGGGCGCCGACGTCCGCGCCGCGCGCGCTCCTCGGGCGGGCGGCCACGCCGAAGACGTCGTCCCCGAAGAAGGCGGCAAAAAGATCGGAGAGACTGCCGAGGTCGAACGTCGTCGGCGTGAAGCCGCCGCTCCGCAGGCCTGCGTGCCCGTAGCGGTCGTAGAGCTCCCGCGCCTCCGGCTTCGAGAGCACCTCGTAGGCCTCGACCACCTCGCGGAAGCGCTCCTGCGCGTCCGGCGCCCCGGAAACGTCCGGGTGAAGCGTGCGGGCAAGACCGCGAAACGCCTTCTTGATCGCCACGCCGTCCGCGTTCCGTGGCACCCCGAGGAGTTCGTAGTAGTCCCGCTGCGTCGTGGCCATTCCTGTGCGGAGGGTAGCTTCCTCGCTAGTTGTCGTCGTAGATTTCCTCGACGAAGCGCGAGAGCTCGTGGGCGGCCGCCCGCACCGTCCGGATCGCCATGTCGTAGTCCATGCGGACCGGCCCGACCAGCGTGACCGTGCCGAGCGTGCGGGTGGTCAGGCCGTACGAGGCGCCGACGAGAGAAAGGTCGCGCAGCGCCGGGTGCTCGATCTCCGGCCCGACCCGGACGAACGGCCGGCGGGGGTCGAGAGTCTGGCTGAGGAGGTCGAGCAGAGCCGCCCGCTTCTCGAGCACTTCGAGCAGGCGCTGGTAGCTCTCGAGCTCATCACCTCGCAGGTCCTCCAGTAGGCCGGCGGTGCCGCCGACGTACAGGCTCTGCTCCTCAGCGGCCAGCGCGTCGTCGAAGAGCGGCCGCAGCGTGGCGAGGAAAACGGTTTCCCGTTGGCCCAGCGTGGGCTCGTCCAGCCGGCGGCGGAACAGATGGCTGCCGAGCTCGAGGCCGGCGACGCGGTCGTTGAGGTACTGCGCACCCCAGTTCGCCAGGCCAGGATCGACCGGCTCGGCGAAGCCGTAGACGCGCTTCGTGACGCTGCCGGTGGAGGTGATCACGACCACCATCACGACCTGCGGCTGGAGCAGGAGCACTTCGACGTGACGAACGGTGGCGGTCCCGAGCGGCGGCGCCGACACGAGCGCGAGGAGCCTCGTCAGCTCCGAAAGCATCTCTGTGGTCGCCTGCAGCGCCGAGTCGACCTCGGTGCGCGCAGTAGTCAGGTCGAGCGGAAACCCTCCCGGCTGCGGATCGAGCCGCTCGAGCAGACGGTCGGCGTAGTAGCGGTAGCCGCGCTCGGTCGGGATCCGGCCCGCCGAGGTGTGGGGGTGCTTCAGCAGCCCGAGCTTCTCGAGCTCGGCCAGCTCGCTTCGCACGGTCGACGGCGAGACCTCGAGCTCGGTTCGCTCGACCAGCGTGCGCGAGCCGACCGGCTGCCTCGTCGCGACGAACTCCTCGACGACCCCGCGCAGGATCGCGCGCTGGCGCTCGTTGAGCTCGACCTTCTCCGTCTTCCCCACCTCCTTTTGCAGGGATTTTAGGCAAGCAGCTCAGCTGTGACGCCGCCGCCGAGTAAGCGGCCGCGATCCGTGAGCGCGAGCTCGGCCCCGGCGGCGCCGCGCGCGACCAGCCCGAGCCCCTCGAGCCGCTCGACCGCCGCTGCGTCGAGCGCGCCCTCGAGCCCGGCGAGCGAGAGCGGTTCGTCGAGGCGAAGGCCGAGGAGTACGCGCTCCGACTGCCGCACCGGCACAGGCAGCTCCTCGAGCTCCCGGGGAGGCCTCTCCCCGGCCGCGAGCGCGGTCAGGTACGTGCCCAGCCGAGGCGTCGTCTTCCACCGCCGACCTTGGATTGTCGAGACCGCTCCGATCCCGAGACCGAGGTAGTCCCGGCCGCGCCAGTAGGCGAGGTTGTGCCGCGAGCGCAGGTCGCGCCCGTCCGCGAGTGTGGGCGTCCGACAGAAGTTCGCCGTCTCGTACCAACGATAGCCGGCGCCCGTCAGCCGCACTACGACGCGCTCGAAGTACGTCTCCATGGCCTCGGCCTGGCCTGCGAGCTCGGCGCCATGGGCATGGGTGAACCGGGTCCCGCGCTTCGCCTCCAGCTCGTAGCAGGAGAGGTGCTCCGGTTCCAGCGCCAGCGCGTCGTTCAGATCTGCCTCGAGGTCGGCGGTGCTCTGGCCGGGAATCCCATAGATGAGATCGAGGGAGACGTTGTCAAAGTTGGCATCACGGAAAGCGTAGACGGCGCGCCGGACGTCGTCGGGTGAACCCCGCCGCTCGAGCACCTCCAGCAGGCGGAGCTGAAAGCTCTGCGCCCCGAGGGAGACCCGGGTTACGCCGCAGTCGCGCAGCAACTCGGCGAGCCCAGGGGTGACAGTTTCCGGATTCGCCTCGACGGTCACCTCGAGCGCCCCCGGCAGCGCCCGCAGCAGGCGCTCCAGCTCCCGCGGCTCGATCAGCGTGGGCGTGCCCCCGCCGAGGAAGACGCTCTCCAGTTGGGGCGCAAGCGTCTCTCGCTCCAGCGCGAGCTCACCGAGGAGCGCATCGACATACGCGCGGTGCTGGCCCTGCCGCCCGACAACGGTGACGAAGTCGCAGTAGCCGCAGCGCGAGGCACAGAATGGCAAGTGGACGTAGAGGTGCCGGGCGCCGGTCATTTCTTCTGCCCGTCCTTCTTCGGGCCGTCCAGGTTGAGCACCGCGAGAAAGGCGTCCTGCGGCACCTCGACGGAGCCCACCTGCTTCATGCGCCGCTTGCCCTTCTTCTGACGCTCGAGCAGCTTGCGCTTGCGCGAGATGTCGCCGCCGTAGCACTTCGCGAGCACATCCTTCCGCTTGGCCTTGATCGTCTCGCGTGCGATCACGCGTGAGCCGATAGCTGCTTGCACGGGGACGTCGAAGAACTGGCGGGGAATCTCCTCGCGGAGCCGGTCGACCAGCGCCCGCCCCCGTGCGTAGGCACCGTCCCGGTGCACGATCAGCGAGAGCGCGTCCACGGGCTCGCCGGCGAGCAGCACGTCGACCCGGGTCAGGTCGCCCACACGGAAGCCGATCAAGTCGTAATCGAAGCTCGCGTACCCGCGCGTCCGCGACTTCAGCTGGTCGTAGTAGTCGAGCACGATCTCCGCGAGCGGCAGCTCGTAGACGAGCAAAACGCGCTGCTCGGAGAGGTACTCCATGTGGTCGAAGCTCCCGCGCCGCTCCGTGTTCAGCTCCATCACGGGGCCGACGTAGTCCTTGGGCACGATGATCGACGCTTTGATGTACGGCTCATCGACGCGCTCGATCTCGCTCGGCATGTCGGACGGGTTGTGCACCTCGACCTCGTCCCCCGCCTTGGTCACGACGCGATAGGCGACGTTCGGCGCGGTGACGAGCAGGTCGAGGTCGAATTCGCGCTCGAGCCGCTCGCGCACGATCTCCATGTGCAGCAGGCCGAGGAAGCCGCAGCGGAAGCCGAAGCCGAGCGCCTGCGAGGTCTCCGGCTCGTAGAAGAGCGCTGCGTCGTTCAGCTTCAGCCTCTCGAGCGCGTCGCGGAGCTCTGGGTAGTCGTCGGAGTCGGTCGGGAAGAGGCCTGCGAAAACCATCGGCTTGACGTCCTCGTAGCCAGGCACCGGCTCGGCGGCGGGACGGCGCTCCGAAGTCAGCGTGTCGCCGACGCGCAGTTTGCTGACGTCCTTCAGGCCGGTGATCACGTAGCCAACCTCGCCTGCGCGGAGCGCGTCAGCGGCGACCATCGTCGGCGAGAAAAAGCCGACTTCCTCGGCTTCGAAGCGGGTTCCCTGCGCCATCGCGCGCACTGGCTCACCCCGGCTGAACGAGCTGTCCACCACGCGGACGAAGGCGACCACCCCGCGGTACTGGTCGTACGAGGAGTCGAACACGAGCGCCCGCGCCGACGCCTCGGGATCGCCGGCAGGTGGAGGGATCCGCTCGACGATCGCGTCGAGAACCGCCTCGATGCCCTCACCCGTCTTGGCCGAGATCCGGACGACCCGGTCCGGGTCCTCACCCACGAGCTCCGCGATCTCGGCGCCGGCGGCGTCAGGATCCGCCTGCGGCAGGTCGATCTTGTTCACGACGGGCAGGATCTCCAGGTTGTTCTCGATCGCCAGATAGGCATTTGCGACGGTCTGCGCCTCGATGCCCTGCGCCGCGTCGACGACGAGCAGAGCGCCCTCGCACGCCTGGAGCGAACGGGAGACCTCGTACGTGAAATCGACGTGCCCGGGAGTGTCGATCAGGTTCAGCTGGTGTCCCTTCCAGGCCACGCGGACCGCCTGCGCCTTGATCGTGATCCCGCGCTCGCGTTCGAGTTCCATCGAGTCGAGCACCTGCGCCCGCATGTCGCGGCCCGTGACCGTGTCGGTGACCTCCAGGATCCGGTCGGCCAGGGTCGATTTCCCATGGTCGATGTGGGCGATGATCGAGAAGTTGCGGATTCGGTTCTGGTCCATGCGAGCTCAGCCCGGTCGGCTGGAGCGCAACCATAGCAACGCCCGGAGCTCGCGAACTCCCAGCAAACGGCAGGAAAATCCGTAGGCGAGCGTTCCCGCGACGAGCGCCGTTCCCACCGAGGCGATCTGTGCCGCGAGCGACCGCCCAAGCTCCTCTTCGAGCCCTCGCCAGACCGCGTAAGCGACCCCGGCGAGCACGGCCGAAGCGAGTACGATCAGGACAAAGGCACGAGCGGTCTCCATCAGCTCGATCCGACCAAGACGGCGACGAAGTAGCTCGAGCAGCGCCGCGGTGCCGGCGACGTTCACGACCGTGGTCGCGAGTGGGATGCCCCACGTGCCGAAGCGATAGAAAGCCCAGTCGAGGGCGCCGTTGAGGACGAGATTGCCGAGCGCCACGGCCGTCGGCACCCACGGCGACTGGAGACTGAAGAAGGCGCGGTTCAGCATCAGCATCATCCCGTTAAAGGTGAGGCCGGCGGCGAAGGCGGCGAGTGCGCCCGCGACCACCGGGGTCTGTTCCGCCCCGAACTCGCCGCGCTGGTAGATCAGGCGGATGATCGGCTCGGCCAGCACCGCTGAAAAGACGCTCGCAGGGACGAGCAGAAACGCGATCTGCCGCAGGCCGAGCCCGACCATGTGACGGAAGCCGTCTGTGTCCCCTCGCGCCGCGAGCCGCGAGAGCGACGGAAAGAGGACAGTCGCGACTGCGACTGAGAACATCCCCTGCGGGAGCATGTAGACGCGGAAGGCCTTGTCGATTGCGCTGGGGGCAAGGTTCGGGTCGATCAGCCGCGAAGCGAAGACCGAGTCGACGACCAGGTTGAAGTTGATGAGGCCGAGTCCGATCGTCACCGGCACCATCAGCGTGAAGACGCGTCTGATCGCCGGGTCGCGCCAGTCGAGAACCATTTGGAGCCGACCGTCCAGCCCGCGAAGCCAGGGCAGGGGCAGGAGGACCTGAATCACCGTGCCGATCAGGATCGAGACTGCATACACGTAGAGCTTCCCGTCGATCGAGTCCGCCCGCGGAACGCCGAGGACGAGGCCTGCGATAATCGCCACGTTCCAGAAGGCCGGTGTCAGCGCGGGGACGGTGAAATGGTCGTAGCTGTTGAGGATTCCGACGATCACGCCGGAGATCCCGAGCAGCACAACGATCGGGAAGAGCACGCGAGAGAGGCCGATTGCCAGATCGACATCGCCGCCGGGATCGCCGAAGGGCGCGATCACGAGCGGCGCGAATACGATCAAGAGCGCCGTAAGCCCACCGAGGCCAAGCAACATCAGCCAAAAGAGGCTGGACGCGACCCGCCAGGCGCGCTTCCGATCGCCTTTTTCGAGCAGCTCGCTGAAGACGGGCACGAACGCCGACGAAAGCGCCGCATCGGCGACGAGCGAGCGGACGAGGTTCGGTACCTGGAAGGCGACCGTGAACGCGTTGATCTTCCCGGCGGCTCCGAAGTAGTAAGCGGCCACGATCTCGCGGACGAGCCCGAGAACCCGGGAGATGCCGGTGGCGAGCGCGAAGATCGCCGTCGACCGCGCCAGCCGTCGGCCGCGGGCCGCGCGCTGCTCGTCCACGCGAGCGAGTATAGGAACGCGCTCCGTCGGCGCCGTCTCTGGCCGTGTCCGTTCCGGCCGGCGTGCTGGGCAGGTAGCCCAACCTTCTCCCCCGCTGAGAGCCTATTCGGAGGCGGCGCGCGGGCCTGTGACGCAGCTGCGCCGAAACCGTGCCGGCCGATCGGCTGCTAGGATCGGGCCGCCCGCAGAGCGGGCATTTTTGACGCTATGCCGAACATCAGACAGCAGAAGAAGCGGGTCAGGATCGCGGCGCAGGAGCGCCTCGAGAACCTGCGCTACGCCTCGACCGTCAAGACGCTGACCCGTCGGCTCCGCCAGGCCGTGGCCGACGGCGACGAGGATCTGGTCGCAGCGACGCACCGCGACCTCGTGCGCTGGGTCGACAAGGCCGCTTCCCGCGGAGCGATGCACCGCAACACGGCTGCGCGCAAGAAGGCGCAGGCCGCAAAGCTCGTTTCCGGCGCTTCCTAGCAGGGCCGGGCGAACCTAGCTCGTTCTCGGGACGAGCACCTCGGCCGGAGGGCACAGACTAGGTTGGGTCAAGCTCTCGCAGCTGGCCGGCCCGCGCCGGCTCGGCCGGGCGCGTGATGTCGACGAGCGCGCGCGTGAACTCGAGCTCGCCGGGAAGCTTGCTGCCGCCCTTCAGCGCGAGGTCGAGCCGGGCAAGCCGGATCACCGCGTCACCGAGCTCCTCCTCGCTGTAGTTGCGCGCCTGCTCGTAGAGCTTCTGGACGTAGAAGCGGTTGCGCTTCAACCGGTCGGCGCCAGCGGCTGGAGGAACCCCTTCGGCGTCCAGTGCCTGACACTCGCGCACGCGCGTAACGTGGTTGGTGACGAGCCCCGCGATCCTCAGGAACACGTCCCTGGGCGCGTCGCCCGACCGCTCGACGATTCGCTCGCTCGCCGCCAGCACTGCGGCGACGTCGCGCCTGCCCCAGGCGTCTGTGAGGTCGAACGGCGGCGCGTCGGCGCGCGCCGGAACGAGCTCGGCGACCTCCCGCTCGCCGATCCGCTCGCCCGCGGCCCAGGTGGAGAGCTTGTCCACCTCGGTCGTGAGCTCGTCGACGTTGTCACCGGCGAGCTCGACGAGGGCGCGGGCCGCGTCGTGATCGATCACGATTCCCCGCTCGCGAAACTGCTGCTCGACCCACTTGGGCAGGTCGGCCTTGCGACCACGGGTCGGAAGGTCGTACACCAGAACCTCGCCTGCCTTTGCGATCGTCTTGGCGAGCGCCGAGTCGCGCTTGACCTCCTCGCCCAGCAACGCGAGGACGCTCGTGGGCGCCGGCCTGCGCAGGTACTCCTGAACCGCCTTGACGTCGGCGGCCTTCCAACGCTCGACCTGCTCGACCACGACGAGGCGTCGCTCGACTGCGAACAGACCGAGGGCGTTGCACGAGGCGGCGGCGTCCTCGCCGCTCGATTCACTCGCGCTGAGCGTCTCCGTTGCATCCTCCCCGACCCGCTCGCGGAGACGGCGCAGCGCGCGCGTCACCTTCGGCCGGTCGGTGCCGGTGATCAGGTACGCGGAGAGGAGCTCTGCCACCGCCGCCAAGCATAGGCCGCAGCGGGGGCGGTCAGGGCGAGGAGTATGACCAGCGAGCGGCCCGAGCGGACCTGCGCGCCCGGAAGTCCGCCGACGACGCGCGCGCAGCCGGCGAGGTAGGCGGCACACCAGCCGTTGACCCCGGCGAGGGCAGTCGCGGCTGGGGCAAACACCAGGCCCACGAGCGCGGTCGCGAACGCAAGCCCGAGCAGCGGTGCTACCACCGGCGCGGCGAGCGCATTGGCAGGCACCGTCAGCAGCGGCACCGCGTGAAAGTGCAGCCAGAGCACGGGCGCAGTCGCGACGCCGCACGCAGTCGACACGGCCAGCACGGCTCCGAGCTTCCCCGGCAGCGGGTAGCCCTCGAGCGCGCGTGCAACCCATGGAGCGAGCACGAAGATCGCCGCCACCGCAGCAAACGAGAGCTGGAAGCCGGGATCGAGCAGGCTGTACGGGTTCCAAACGAGTAGGGCGAGCGCGCCGAGAAGCAGGAAGTACCAGCGGTCGACCGGCCGCGCCGCCAGCCAGGCGAGCGAGACGAGCGCCCCGGCCACTCCGGCGCGCACCACCGACGGCTGCGCGCCGACCGCAAGCACGTAACCGCTGATCGAGGCGATCGCGCCGAGTTGGCCGAGCCAGCGCGGAAGCCCGACCAGCCACGCGAGCGCAAGCGCGCCTCCGGCCACGAGCACGGCGTTCTGGCCGGAGACGGCGAGCAGGTGGTAGAGCCCCGAGGCGCGGAAGCGCTGACGCAGTCCCTCCGAGAGCGCCTGCTCGTCACCGAGCACGACGCCCTCGACGATCCCGCGCCGGTCTCCTTCCAGGCCCGGAGCGATCGACCCGGCCACAGCCGCGCGAAGGCGATCGGCGACGCCGCCGAGCCCGCCGCGATGGCCGACAATCCGCCAACGGTCGGCGCGCAGCACGACGTGAACGCCGTGGCGACGCAGGAACGTCCTCTCGTCGAAGCCGTCCTGCGCAGGCCTGGGCACGCGCACCGTTGTGACTGCCTCGAGGACGGCGCCCTGCGGCGGCGCGCGACCCGGCGGAAGCTCGAGCAGGACCGACTCGCGCAGGCGGAGCCGGCCGAAGCGACGGACCTGCCCGGGAACCCGCAGCTCGAAGCGCGACCGCCGCGCCGGTGCGGTCACGACCACGCGAGCGCGCTCGGACGTTTCGACCCGCGTGAGCAGCACGCTCCGGTCGAGGGCTTGTAGGCGCGCGCTGCCCCACCACCAGGCCATCAGCACGAGGGCCGTGCACAACAACCAGAGCCGTCGTTCTCCCGTCGCCACGATGGCAGCGCAAGCGACGGCGCCGGCGGTCACGGCCACAGCCGGCGACGGACCGCGAATCACATTCGACACCGCGACACCCGCGCACAGCGAGGCCGCGACCAGATGGGGCGAGGTGCGGGTTGCGATCACGGCGCCACCAGATCGCGCAACTGATCCATTCGCGAGGGGCCGATCCCCGGCACGGCGTCGAGCTCGTCGACCGAGCTGAAGGCGCCGTGCTTGGCCCGATAGTCGAGGATCTTCTGGGCCGTCACCGGGCCGATCCCGGGCAACGAATCCAACTGCTCCAGAGTTGCTGTGCTGAGATGCACCGGTCCGGTCACGGCTCCGGCTCCACCGGAGCCCGCCCCAGTCACGACGGCCCCTGCCGCACCGCGCTTCGGCACCACCACCTGCTCGCCGTCCGTGAGCGGCGCAGCCAGGTTCACCTGCGCGAGATCCGCTTTCCCGGTGGCCCCGCCCGCGCGGGCTACGGCGTCTGCGATCCGCGATCCCTGCTCCAGCCGGTACAGGCCCGGCCGGCGCACGGCGCCGACGACGTGCACCACCACCCGCGCGGCCGGGAGCCCGGTCACGCCCGCGTTCTCAACCGGCGGCGAGGGGAGAGGCGCCACCGTGGTCGTGCCTGCACCCAGGGCGAAGCGTCCCGCGAGCAGGATCAGCGCGAGCGAGCCTGCGGCGGCCAAGAGCAGCCGCCGCCGCTGGAGGAGGAACTCCGGCATTCGGCGACCGTGCCGGAGAAAGGGTGACGCGTGGGTGACGCCTTCGTGCCGACTTCGTACCGGCTCAAACCACCAAGTTGACGAGCTTGCCCGGCACGACGATCGCCTGGCGAACCTCTCGCCCGTCCAGCAGGGCCTGAACGCGAGACGAACCCTTCGCCCGCGCGATCAGCTCCCTCTCCGACTCCTCAGCCGAGACCTCGACGCGGTCGCGCACCTTGCCGTTCACCTGGATCACCAGCTCAAAAGTCTCCCGTTTCAGCTGAGACTCGTCGGCGACCGGCCACGGCCGCTCCCAGAGCCGCTCGTGGCCCAGCCGCGACCAAAGCTCTTCTGCGACGTGCGGCGCGTACGGCTGGATCAGCGACACGGCCGTCTCCGCTGCATAGCGCGCTCCGGGCGCCGCCGGATCCTTCCCCAGCTCGTTGACCAGTTCCATTACGGCAGCGATCGGTGTGTTGAAGACGAAGCGACGGCCGATGTCGTCGCTCACCCGATCGATCGTCTCGTGCGCCTTCCGCGAAAGCAGAGACGGCTGGGGGTCTGGTTGTGGATCCGGGGACGCGTAGCGTGCCTCGCCCACGATCCGCCAGAGGCGCCGCAGGAAGCGCGCGATCCCCTCTACGCCCTCCTCCGTCCAGTCCATCGCCTGGTCGGCCGGGCCGACAAAGAGGATGTACAGTCGGACCGCGTCCGCTCCGTACATGTCGGCCAACTCATCCGGCGCGGTCACGTTCCCGCGTGACTTCGACATCTTCGAGCCGCCCTGACGCACCCAGCCCTGGTGGAAGAGCCGCTGGAAGGGCTCGCGGAACCCCACCAGGTCGAGCTCGTTCAGGACCTTGACGAAGAAGCGCGAGTAGAGCAGGTGTCCCGTCGCGTGGTCGATCCCGCCCACGTACTGGTCGACCGGCAGCCAGAAGTCGACGAGCCAGCGCTCGAACGGCGCCTGGTCGTTGTGGGGGTCGACATAGCGCAGGAAGTACCAGGAGGAGTCGACGAAGGTGTCCATCGTGTCGGCCTCGCGCACGGCCGGGCCGCCGCAGCGAGGGCAGGCCACGTGCAGCCATGCCTGGTTGGAGGCCAGGGGCGGCTTGCCCTTCGGCCGAAAGTCCTCGACCTCCGGCAGCAGCACGGGCAGATCCTCCTCGGGCACGGTCACGACCCCGCACTGCTCGCAGTACACGATCGGAATCGGGCAGCCCCAGTAGCGCTGGCGCGAAAAGCCCCAGTCGCGCAGCCGGAAGTTGACCGCCGGGCGGCCACGGCCGCGCTCGCCGAGCCACTCTACGATCGCCCGCTTCGCTTCCTCGCTGGGCAGGCCGATGAACTGCCCGGTGTTCAGGAGCACCCCGTCCTCGTCCACGACCTCCCGAATCGAGAGACCGTAGCGCTCGGCGAACTCGCGGTCGCGCTCGTCGTGGCCGGGGACGGCCATGATCGCGCCGGTGCCGTAATCCATCAGGACGTAGTCGGCGACCCAGATCGGGATCGGCTCCTCCGTGGCCGGGTTGGTGATGTAGAGGCCAGTGAAGACGCCGGTTTTCTCCTCGGAGGCGGCCCGCTCCTCGCCGCGCTTGGCCATCGCCGTGCGCACGTACGCTCGGAGGTCGTCCCCGTCCGGCGCGCGCTCGAACAGCGTGTCGACCAGGGGATGCTCGGGGGCGAGCACGAAGAACGTCGCGCCGAAGACGGTGTCGGGACGCGTCGTGAAGACCGGCACGTTCACGTCGAGGTCGTCGATGCGGAACAGGAGCTCGGCGCCATCGGAGCGGCCGATCCAGTTGCGCTGGATCGTCTTCGTGCGCTCAGGCCAGTCGATCAGCTCGTGATCTTCTAGGAGCGCGTCCGCGTACGCCGTGATCCGGAAGAACCACTGCTCCATCTTGCGAGATTCGACCACGGCGCCGCAGCGCTCGCAGCGGCCGTTGATCACCTGCTCGTTGGCCAGAACGGTCTGGTCGTTCGGGCACCAGTTGACCGGCGCCTCCTTGCGGTAGGCGAGTCCCTTCTCGAAGAACTTCAAGAAGAGCCATTGCGTCCAGCGGTAGTAGCCGGGATCGTGTGCGGCGACCACCCGGTCCCAGTCGATCGCCCAGCCCAGGCGGCGCATCTGGCGCTCGATGTTGGCGATGTTGCGCTCGGTGATCTTACGCGGGTGGCCGCCCTCCTTGATCGCCGCGTTCTCGGCCGGCAGCCCGAAGGAATCCCAACCCATTGGCCTCAGCACCTTCAGCCCCTGGCGGCGCTTGAAGTGCGTGACGACGTCACCCAGCGTGTAGTTGAGGACGTGGCCCATGTGCAGATTGCCCGACGGGTACGGAAGCATTTCGAGCATGTAGAAGTCCTCGCCCGGCTTTTCGCCCGGCTCGGGGTTGTCGACGTAGAAGGCCCGCTCGTCCTCCCAGACGCGCTGCCACTTCGCCTCGATCGCCTTCGGGTCGTACTTCTCCAACCTGCCTCCAGATACGAAAAAGCCTCTCGAACGAGAGGCCTGGGGGAAGCCAGCGCGGCGCCGCCGCGTTTGCCTCCTGCGCTACTCGAGAAGCTGCATCATCGCTTGGACTTTACCATCGCTTTCCCGAAACAGGAGGCACGATGGCCGGCTACACCAAGGTGAACCTGAAGGAAGACGTCGACGACCAGGCCCCGAACTTCGGCCTCGCTCCGGATTTGGAGGCGCGGATGGCGCGGGTGCCGCTCGAGCTCGAGGAGTCCGGACTCAGCTATCAGCGGCTGGCGCCGAACTTTCGGGTCCCGTTCGGGCACAGGCACAAGACGCAGGAGGAGGTCTACCTCGTCGTCAGTGGGAGCGTTCGTATGAAGCTCGAGGACGAGATCGTCGAGCTGAAGCAGTGGGACGCGGTCCGCGTTCCCAAGGAGACCATGCGCGGATTCGAGTCCGGCGCCGAGGGCGCGGAGATCGTCGCGATCGGCGCCCCGCACACCGGCCCCGGCGACGCGGTGACGGAACAGGGCTGGTGGAGTGACGAGCCTGAGTGACTCCCAGGCAAATGGCTAGGCTCAGCACGATGCCGGCGCGCCGCCTCGACACGGTCCCAGGAGTAGTTCTGGTCAGCCTCGCCGCGGCGATGTGGGGCCTCGACGGGTTGATCCGAAAGCCGCTCTCGGATTCGACCTCCGCGTTCACGATCGTGTTCGGCGAGCATGTCGTGCTCGTAGCCCTGACGCTGCCGCTGCTCGTCCCTGCGCTTCGCGCGCTCTACCGGGCCGGGCCGGCCTACATCGCAGCCGGGATCGCGGTCGGCGCCGGTGCCTCTGCGATCGCGACGATCCTCTTCACGAAGGCGCTCTTCCACGGTGACTTCATCACCGTCGTCGTCCTGCAGAAGGCGCAACCGCTGATCGCCGTGCTCGGAGCTTGGCTCGTGCTCAAGGAGCTGCCGCGGCCCGGCTTTGCGTGGTTCCTGCTGCCGGGCCTCGGCGGAGTCTGGCTGATCGCGCTCCCCCACCCGCTCGATCCGCACCTGCACGGGATGACCCCGATCGCCGAGACACTCGGCGCCGCGAGCTTGTGGGCGATGGGCACCGTGTTCGGGCGCTTCCTCAGCAGGCGGCTCGCCTTCGAGCACGTGACCACCGTCCGCTTCGCTTTCGGCCTGATCGCGAGCGCCTGCGCCCTGCCGATCGTCGGGGCCTCAGCCTTCTCGAGCGCTCATGACAGCTTCTGGATCGCGGTGCTCGCACTCGTCACGGGGCTGCTGGCGCTCGGGCTCTACTACTACGGCCTGCAGAAGACGCCCGCGCTGCTCGCAACGCTCGGCGAGCTCGCGTTCCCGGTCACCGCCACGCTGGTCGGCATCTACGTCTTCGACAGCACGCTGCGCTGGACGCAGTGGCTCGGCGTCGCACTCACTGTCGGAGTGATCAGCCTGCTCCCGGCCCACCGTCGCGAGATTGTCAGCGTGCCGCCCGGCGAGCCCGCGCTCGCCACCTGAGCCCGTCAGCGAACCCGGAAGAGGCCGCCGAAGACGACCCAGTGGCCGTTCACGTAGCGCTCGAGCTTCGCCTGGTCGAGCGGGAAGTGGTCGCCGGCGCCGGTCTTGACGGTCATCCCCGGCAAGAGGAACGGGTCGTTCTTGATGCTCAGGTTGTTGGCCGCCTTCATGATCCCGGCGCGGGTCGGGTTCTTGCCCGCCTTCTTCAGCGCCTGGACGAACGTGTGCGCGGCCGACATGCCGTAGACCGCGTAGACGTCGTTCGGGTTCCCGCCCTTGTAGCGCTTCATGATCGAGCGGTAGAGCTTGACGCCGGGGTCCTTCGTCCAGTGCGGGTCGGTCGGGTCCTTGAGAAAGACGATGCTGAGCGAGCCGTTGGTCTGTTTCTTGCTCGTTCCCACCGTCGAGAGCCCCATGATGTTGGCCGCGCTCGAGACCGCGTTCACGTACACCGTCGGCTTCCACCCGAGCTTGTGCGCATAGACGTAGGACTGGATCGCGAACTTGGGCGTTGCAAAGAGCATCAGCGTGTTCACCCGCGCGGCCTTCAGGCGCGCGATCTGTGACTGGACGTCCGCGTCGTTGACGTCGTAGTTCTGCTTCGAGACGATCAGCTTCGCCTTGGAGCGCAGGCCATTGACCAGGCCTTTGAGCAGGTCCTTGCCGTAGTCGTCGTTCTGGTAGAGCACGCCGATCCGGGCCTTCGGGCTCGTCTTGGCGACGTAGCGCCCATAGATCGTGCCCTCCGCCTGGTAGTTCGGCTGGTAGCCAATCGTCCATGGATAGGTCTTGGAGTCCTTGCCCCAGGTTGTCGCGCCGCTCGCGACGAAGAGCTGGGGCACCTTGATCGCGTTCAGGTAGGCGCGGGTCGCCTGGTTCTGCTCGGTGCCGAGGCTGTTGAAGATCGCGAAGACCTTGTCCTGCTGGACGAGCTCGCGCGTCTTCTCACTCGTCTTGGCCGGGTCGTAGGCGTCGTCCTTGTACAGGTACTTGATCTTGCGCTTGTTCACGCCGCCCTTCGCGTTGACGTACTTGAAGTAGGCCGCGGCCCCGCGGGCGACCGACTGGTATGCCGAAGCCGGCCCGCTGAGCGGCGTCGTGCCCCCGATCAGCACCTCGCTCGAGGTGACCCCGGGAGTGCCTGCTCCCGACGCAACCGCCGCGAGCCCGAGCGCGACAACCGCGCCCAGAAATACGTGAAGCTTCCTGGCCATCGCCTTAGGGACGAGTGTACAACCGGGTTGTTAGTGGTCTGGCAAGGCGGCGCAGAAGCCCGCCCGCTCCGCTCGGGAGCAGGATCATCACGACGATGATCGCAGCGCCGTAGACGAAGTCGGGCACGCCCGGCGCGCTCGAGAGTCGCGTCGAGAGGTCCGGCAGGTACTGGACGAAGAACGCGCCGAGCACCATTCCCGGCAGGGAGCCGAGGCCGCCGACGACGGTGCCGACGAGGATCAGGATCGAGAGCAGGAACGTGAACGTGAGCGGGTTGACGATCTCGTCCTGGATCGCGAGCAGCGCGCCCGCGACTCCGGCGTAGACGCCGCTCAACGCGAAGGCGAGCGTCTTGTAGCCGGCCAGGTTGATCCCGGCCGAGGCTGCCGCGATCTCGCTGTCGCGCACGGCTCGGAAGACACGGCCGAGCGGGCCGCGCACGATCAACCACGCGATCAGGAAGCCGACGAGGCCGATCGCCCAGGTCAGGTAGTAGAGGAAATGGTTCTGGGTCATCGAGTGGCCGAGGATCGTGACCGTGCCGCTGATCCCGGTCACCTGCTCGGGGGCGGACTCGAGCAGGCGCAGTCCCTGACCACCGCCCGTGAGGCCCGAGAACTTCTTCAGTAGCGACGGCATCGCCACCGCCAAGGCGAAGGTGGCGAGGGCCAGGTAGAGCCCGGAGAGCCGCAGCGCGGGGATCCCGATCAGGAAGCCGACGATGCCCGCGGCCAGGCCCGCGAGCGGAATCGTCCAGACGTCGCGCCAGTGCTCGTGGACGACCAGCGCGGCGGTTGTGTAGCCGCCGATCGCCATCAGGGCGCCGTGACCGAGCGAGATCTGGCCCGTGTAGCCGGTGAGCAGGTTCAGACCGATGATCGCGATGAAGAAGACGCCCGCGTGCGCGAGGTCGCGCGAGTGGAAGTCGCTGACGAGCCTCGGCGCGAAGGCGTATGCGACCAGCGCCAGCCCGGCGATGAACAGCCAGAGGACGCTGCCGAGCGCGCGCTGCCGCATCACACCCTCCTCACGGACACTCGCCCAAAGAGGCCGGCCGGGCGCACGAGCAGGACGCCGAGGATCACGGCCAGGGCGACGGGAAGCCGCAGCTCGGTGCCCACCCAGTCGACGTAGGTGCCGACGAGGTTGACGAGCACGCCGAGCAGCATCGTCCCGACAACGGCGCCGAGCGGGCTGTCGATGCCGCCGAGCACGGCGCCCGCGAAGGCGTACAGCAGCACTGGCTGCATCAGGTTCTGGTCGAAGCTCGCCAGGGCAGGCGCAGTCAGCATCCCCGAGACCCCCCCCATCCCCGCCGCCAGGCCCCAACCGAGCGCGAGCATCCAGCTCACGCGCACGCCGAGCAGGCGACTCGCTTCCGGGTTGACCGCCGCGGCACGAGAGGCGAGGCCGAGCTTCGTGAACCGGAAAAAGACCCAGAGCAGGCCCACAGCCGCGAGCGAGACGCCGATGTTGCCCAGGTCCTGGATCGAGAAGGCCACCCCGGCGACATCGATCGGCCTCGTCGAGAAGGCGTTCGGCAGGCTGCGCACCTCCGGCGTCCAGATCCAACGGGCCGCGCCGTTGACGAGGAAGAAGAGGCCGAGGGTGACGATCACCACCGTCAGCACGGGCGCGCTCTCGACCGGCCGGATGACGACTCGCTCGACGGCCACGCCGCCGACGAACGAGATCGCGACCGTGAGGAAGAACGCGGCCCAGTAGGAGAGCCCGTGGTGGACGAGCGACCAGGCGATGAAGGTCGAGAACATCGCCATCTCGCCCTGGGCGAAGTTGACGACGCCGGTCGAGCGGTAGATCAGCACGAGCGCGACGGCCAGCGTCGCCCAGACGCCGCCCGAGGCCAGTCCGATCACGATCTGCTGGGCGAGCTGGGTCCAGTCGAAGGCGAGCAACATCAGTAGCCGCGCAAACCGCCGCTCGCGGTGGCGTCGTCAGGGCGCGCACGCTTTGCCTGGGCTTCCGTCGGAGATGACCCGTCAATAGTCAGCATGGCTCAGTAGCCGAGGTATGACCTGCGCACGGATTCGTTGCGGCGCAGCTCGTCACTCGAGCCTGCGACCGCAACCTCCCCCACCTCGAGCACGTAGGCACGTGCGGACGCCTCGAAGGCGAATGCGGCGTTCTGCTCGACCACGAGCACGGCGAGACCCTCCTTCTCGTTCAGCTCGCCGACGATGCGAAAGATCTCGGCGGTGACGATCGGCGCCAGACCCAGCGACGGCTCGTCGAGGAGCACGAGCCTCGGGCGCAGCATCAGTGCCCGCGCGAGCGCGAGCATCTGCTGCTCGCCGCCACTGAGCGTCCCGGCGCGCTGGCCCGCGCGGTGCTCGAGCCACGGGAAGTAGGAGAGAACGCGCTGCTCGTCCTCCCGCACCCCGGCGCGGTCTCGCCGCACGTAGGCGCCGAGGCGCAGGTTCTCGCGCACGCTCAGCTCGGTCAATGTACCCCGGCCTTCCGGCACATGAGCAACGCCGAGCCGGGCGACGGCCTCCGGCGAGCGGCGCGAGATGCGCTTGCCTGCGAAGACGATCTCGCCGCCGCGCCTCACCGTCCCGGAGACCGCGCGCAGAGTCGTGGTCTTGCCCGCCCCGTTCGCGCCGAGGACCGCGACGACCTCGCCTTCTTTCACCTCGAGCGAGATTCCGTGCAGAGCCTGCACCGGGCCGTAGCGCGCCTCGACACCCTCGAGCTCCAGCAGGGCCTCAGGCATCGACGGCCCCCAGGTAGGCCTCGATCACGGCCTCGTCGCCCTGCACCTCGATAGGCGTCCCGCTGGCGATCAGGCGGCCGAAATCGAGCACGTGCACGCGGTCGGCGATGCTCATCACGAGGCCCATGTGATGCTCGACCAGCAGCAGCGTCAGGTCGAAGTCCTCGCGCAGGCTGCGGATCAGCGACCCGAGCTCCTCGACCTCTTCGTGGTTGAGCCCGCCCGCCGGCTCGTCGAGCAGGAGCAGTCTCGGCCCGGAGGCGAGCGCGCGTGCCAGCTCGACCCGCTTTTGCGTGCCGTAGGGGAGCTCGGCGGCCTGCTGGTGCGCGAGGCCGGCGAGACCAACGTACTCGACGAGCTCGCGGGCGCCACGGCCGCGGCGTGCGTGCCTGCCAACGAGCACGTGCTCGAGCACGGTCATCGAGCGGAACAGCTCGACGTTCTGGAAGGTGCGCGCGATCCCGCGCTTCACGATCCCGTGCGGCGGCGTCCTCAGAAGCGACTCCCCCTCGAACACAATCTCGCCGTTGTCCGGTTTGTAGAGCCGCGTGATCAGGTTGAACATCGTTGTCTTGCCGGCGCCGTTTGGCCCGATCATCCCGACGATTTCGCCCTCGTTCACGTCGAACGACACGTCGTCGACCGCGAAGATCCCACCGAACCTCCGCGTCACGCGCTCGACCGAGAGCATCGCCATCGGCGGAAGACTCTATGGCTGCGGAGCCGACCTGGTCTAGGCTCCGAAGCACGATGCTCTGCGCAAGCTGCGGTCATGAGAACCGGGAGTCCGCGAAGTTCTGCGCCAAATGCGGCTCCAGCTTGGGTCTCGTCTGCCCTTCGTGCTCCAGCCCATACCAGGCAGGCGACCGCTTTTGCGCTGAATGCGGAGCAGAGCTCCCAGCCCAGATTTCTGCGGGCGGCGACCCCCTGCCAGCCGTCCCGCGCGAGGCCCCGGCCGCCGAGCGCCGCCTCGTCTGTGTGCTCTTCGCCGACCTGGTCGGCTTCACACCGCTCTCGGAGTCGCGCGACGCTGAAGAGACGCGGGAGCTTCTCTCCCGCTACTTCGACACCTCACGCACGCTGATCGAGCGCTACGGCGGTACGGTCGAGAAGTTCATCGGCGACGCGGTGATGGCGGTCTGGGGCACGCCGGTCGCAACCGAGGATGACGCCGAGCGCGCGGTGCGGGCGGCGCTCGAGCTGACAGAGGCTGTCGCGGCGCTCGGGGAGGAACTCTCCGCGCCCGAGCTCCAAGCCCGTATCGGCGTCCTCACCGGAGAGGCGGCGGTGACGATCGGCGCCGAGGGACAGGGCATGGTCGCTGGTGATCTCGTCAACACCGCCTCGCGGATTCAGGCGGCCGCGGCACCTGGAGAGGTGTACGTGGGCGACTCGACGCGGCGCTTGACCGAGCAGACGATCGCCTACGAGGACGCGGGCGCTCACGAGCTGAAGGGCAAGACCGGGCTCGTGCCCCTCTGGCGCGCGCTGCGCGTCGTCTCCGGTGCGCGCGGGTCGTTGAAGTCGTCGGGGCTCGAGGCGCCGTTCACGGGCCGCGCCCGCGAGCTGCGACTGATCAAGGAGCTCTTCCACGCCACCGCCGCCGAGAACAGGGCGCATCTCTTCTCGATCACGGGAATCGCCGGAATCGGCAAGTCGCGCCTGGCCTGGGAGTTCTACAAGTACTTCGACGGCCTCGTCGAGACCACGTACTGGCATCGCGGTCGCTGTCTTGCCTACGGCGAGGGCGTCACGTACTGGGCGCTCGCGGACATGGTGCGGATGCGCGCGCGCATCGCCGAGGACGAGGAGACGGCGTCGGCGCTCGCGAAGCTGCGCGTGATCCTCGACGAACACGTCGTCGATGCCGAGGAGCGGCGCTTCGTCGAGCCTCGGCTCGCGCACCTGCTCGGGCTCCAGGAGCACGAGGCGCGCGACAAGCAGGATCTCTTCGCGGCCTGGCGGATCTTCTTCGAACGGCTCTCCGAGACCTACCCCACGGTGCTGGTGTTCGAGGACCTCCAGTGGGCCGAGAGCTCGCTGCTCGACTTCATCGAGTACCTGCTCGAATGGTCGCGCGACCACCCGCTCTACGTCGTCACGCATGCCCGGCCGGAGCTGCTGGACCGGCGACCGCTGTGGGGAGCAGGCCGCCGCAACTTCACCTCGCTCTATCTCGAGCCGCTCTCGACGCAGGCGATGGAGGAGTTGCTCAACGGCCTCGTCCCCGGCCTGCCCCAGGAGCTTCGGGCGCAGATCCTCGAGCGGGCAGAAGGGATACCGCTCTACGCGGTCGAGACGGTGCGGATGCTGCTCGATCGCGGGCTGCTCGTCCAGGAGGGGTCCTTCTACAGGCCCGTCGGGCCGATCGAGACGCTCGAGGTGCCGCAGACCCTGCACGCGTTGATCGCCGCCCGACTCGACGGCCTCACCCCCGAGGAACGGCGGCTTCTCCAGGACGGCGCGATCCTCGGCAAGACGTTCACGCGGGCCGCGCTGGCGGCGCTCGGCGGCCGACCCGAAGAGGAGCTCGAGCCGCTGCTCGCGTCGCTCACCCGGAAGGAGGTTCTCTCCGTCCAGGCCGACCCGCGCTCGCCCGAGCACGGCCAGTACGGCTTCCTCCAGGATCTGGTCAAGCGGGTCGCCTACGAGACGCTGTCGAAGCGCGAGCGCCGCTCGCGTCACCTCGACGCAGCCGAATACCTGGCGAAGGCCTTTGTCGACGACGACGAGATCGTCGAGGTGCTCGCCTCGCACTACCTCGACGCCTACGAGGCCGCGCCAGATGCCGACGACGCGGCGGACGTCAGAGCCAAGGCCTGCGCGACGCTCGCCCGAGCGGGCGAGCGCGCCGCCTCGCTGGCTGCCTCGGGCGAGGCTCAACGCTACTTCGAGCAGGCGGCCGGGCTGGCGGAAGAAGCGTCCGAGAAGGCAGGACTGCTCTCCCAGGCGGGGCAGATGGCCTGGCGAAACGGAGAGGTCGAGCCAGCTGAGCGCCTTTTCATCGAGGCGACGGAGCTCTACGACCAAGCGGGCGATACCCATGCCGCCGCGCGAGTCTCCGGCCGCCTGGCGGAGGTCGAGGCCGGATCGGGACGCCTCGACCGGGCAGTCGAGCGCATGGAGCAGGCGTTAGAGGTCATCTCGGGCGACGAGCCGGACGAGGATCTGGCCGAGCTCGCCGGCCGCGTCGGCGCCCACCACTGGTTCGCGGGCCGAGCGGAGCTTGCTGCCGAGCGCACCGAGCTCGCACTCGATCTCGCCGAGTCCCTCTGGCTGCCCGAGATCCTGGCACGGACGTTGCACACGAAGGCACTGATCGCAACGACCCGGGGGCACATCGAGGAGACGATCGCCCTCCTCAACCACTCACTGAAGATCTCGCTGGAGCACGACCTCCACGAAAAGGCCGGCGGTGCCTACTTCACGCTTTCCGATGCCTGCTTCAGACGAGACCGGTATCGCGACGCCGCCGAGTATCTGGAAGAGGCTCTGGCGCTTGCCCGGAAGACGGGCGACCGCCTGAGAGAGTGGGAGGTGCTGAGCGAGACGACCTACCCGCTCTACATGACGGGTCGCTGGGCGGAGAGCATGGCGGCCTACCAGGAGATCCCCGAGGAGCAGATCGCCAGCGCCGGGGTTCTATTGAGCCCGCTCACGTCCATCCTCGAGATCCACATCCATCGTGGCGCGATCGAGCAGGCACGCCACCTCTTCTCCCTCTACGGCCGGCTGGAAGCGTCGGCCGACGTACAGGAGCAGGGCTGCTACGCCGGCGCGGGTGCCGCCCTCAGGCGGGCGGAGGGGGATCTACCAGGCGCAATCGAAGCGGGTAGGGAAGCGGTCGCCAAGGCAGAGTTTCTCACCTACGGCAGCCAACCTGTCAAGCAGGGGTTCGTCGAAGCAGTCGAGGCGTCGCTCGTCCTCGGCGACCGCGGCACCGCCGAGGAGCTGCTCGGCCTCGTCGCGGCCCTTCCCCCCGGCCAGCGACCTCCCTACCTCGAAGCCCAGGCGAAGCGTTTCGAGGCGCGGCTCCAGGGCTCGAACGAGAGCGCCGCGCCGCTGTTCGGGCGTGCCGGTGCGCTCTTGCGCGAGCTGGCGATGCCGTTCTGGCTAGCCGTCACGCTGCTCGAACACGGCGAGTGGCTCCGCGACGCCGGCGAGGCGGACGAGGCAGACGTCCTGATCACCGAGGCACGGGAGATCTTCGAGCGGCTCGGAGCGACGCCCTGGCTCGAACGGATCGCTCCGACAGCACCCGCCGGACGTGAGGCCGAGACCGTTCCCGGAAAGTCGGCCTAACCCGCTAGCGCGCTGCCGAGGGCGGCCGCGTCGGTGACGGGAGCCTTGCAGGCGAACCGCTCGCAAATGTAGACGGCCGGCAGCCCCTCGACGAGCTCCTTGCCCTCGAGCAGCGGTACGCCCTGGGCCGGGCCGAAGGCGACGACCGCGTTCGGGTCGAACGGCTCGAGTGCCGCCCGCGCGACCTCGCTCTCCGGCGGTCCGACGATCGCGATCTCCTTGGGCGTCGCGAGGTAGAGGTCGAGGGCGTTTAGGGCATGGGCGAGCTCCGTGGGCGCTCGGCCGAGGCTCGCGCCGAACAGGCGCAGCACGCCGACGGCCTGCCGCTCCAGCTCGCCGTCGCCGTAGATGCGGGCCAGGCGGAGCAGGACGAACGCGAGCATCGAGTTGCCCGAGGGGATCGGGTGGTCGAAGAGGTCCTTCTTGCGCGCGACCAGGCGCTCGCCCTCCGCCGCAGCGAGATAGAAGCCGCCGCGCTCCTCGTCCGCGAAGAGCTCGACGGCGAGCAGGGCCAGCCGGCGCGCCTCCTCGAGCCAGCGCAGCTCGCCGGTGGCGACGTGCAGTTCGTAAAGGCCGCTGGCCACGTTGGCGTAGTCGTCGAGGAACCCGGCGCCGGAAGTGCGGCCCGCGCGGCGGCTGCGCTGCAAGCGACCCTCGTCGTTGGAGAGTGGGCCGAGCAGGAACTCCCCGAGTGCCCGCGCCTCGGCGACGAGGTCGTCCCGCTCGAGGCGCCGGCCGGCCTCGGCCAGGGCCGCCAGCGCGAGCCCGTTCCAGGAGGCGATCGCCTTGTCGTCGCGTCCGGGTTGCGGCCGCCCGGCCCGAAGCTCGAGCAACCCGATCCGTGTTTGCTCGTCCAGCTCTCCTCGCAGGACGAAGCGCCCGTCCTCGAACGGCTCGAACAGCTCCTCCGGGGCGCCCTCGCCGGGGGCCCAAGAGTACGTCAACCCCTCGACGCCGTCCGTATCCGCATCCTGAGACGAGGCGAACCCGCCCTCGTCGATCCGTAGCTCGCGCACCATGTAGTCGAGCGTCTGCTCGGCCACCTCGCGGTAGCGCTCGTTCCCGGTCACGAGCCAGCCGTGCAGATAGGCCGGCACGAGGAGCGCGTTGTCGTAGAGCATCTTCTCGAAGTGCGGCACGAGCCAGCGTTCGTCCACCGAGTAACGGTGGAAGCCGCCGCCGACGACGTCGTACATGCCGCCCGCTGCCATCCCGTCCAGCGTCTTCGCCGCAAGCTCGGTCTCGCCCCGCCGCAACAAAAGCTCGATCGCCGAGGCCGGCGGGAACTTCGGCGCGCCGCCGAACCCACCCCATTCCGGGTCGGCCAGCTCGCCGAGCCGTCGCGTCGCCTGGAAGAGGAGGGACTCGGTGAGCGGCTCCGACGAGGGCGCGGCCGCCGCCGCCTGCTCGAGCGCCTCGATCAGCACAGTCGCGCGCTGGGCGACCTCGTCCCGCCGCTCGCGGTAGAGGTCAGAGATGGCGACGAGCACCTGCCGGAACGCCGGCATCCCGTGCCGCGGCTCGGGCGGAAAGTAGGTGCCGCCGAGAAACGGCTCGCCCTCGGGCGTGAGGAAAACGGTCAGGGGCCACCCACCGTGCCCCGTCATCGCGACGACAGCCTCCATGTAGATCCCGTCCACATCAGGCCGCTCCTCGCGGTCGACCTTGACGTTGATAAAGCGCTCGTTCATCAGCGCCGCGGTCTCCGCGTCCTCGAAGGACTCGTGCGCCATCACGTGGCACCAGTGGCAGGCCGCGTAGCCGACCGAGAGCAGGATCGGCTTGTCTGCTTCACGCGCACGCGCGAGAGCCTCCTCGCCCCAGGGATACCAGTCGACCGGGTTGTCGGCGTGCTGGAGAAGGTACGGGCTCGTTTCGTCAGCCAGGCGGTTCATTGCCCGACTAGGCTAGCTCCGGATGCTGGAGCTGCAGACCGAGCGGCTGATCCTGCGCGTGCCCGTACCCGAGGACGCGGGGGCGCTCGCGCCGATGTACGCCGACCCCGAGGTGATGCGCTACGTGGGCGACGGACGCACCCTCACGCGGGCCGACACCGAGCTCTCGGTGCGCCGCATGATCGAGCGCTGGAACGAGGATGGCTTCGGGCTCTACACCACGCTCCGCAAGGAGGACGGCGCCGTGATCGGGCGGGTCGGGATCCTGATCTGGAACAGCGAGACCTGGGAGCCGACGACTCGGGCGCAGGCTTCCGGGCCGACGGAGGTCGAGGTCGGCTACACGCTTGGCCGCGACTTCTGGGGCCAAGGGTACGCCACCGAGGCGGCCGGAGCCGTACGCGACTACGCGCTGAACGGCCTCGGCGCCGAGCGCGTGATCGCGCTGATCATCCACGGCAACACCGCATCCGAGAACGTGGCACGCAAGCTCGGGCTCGAGTACGAGCGCGACATCAAGCTCGGCCGGCGAGACGCGCAACTGTTCGCGCTGGACGCATGAGCGACGCTCGCGACCTGCTGCGGCGAACCGCCGAGATCGCTGCCGACTACCTCGATAGTCTCGGCGAGCGCCCCGTCTTCCCGCGGGTGACGCCGGAGGAGCTGCGCGAGACACTCGGCGGACCCTTGCCCGACGAGCCGGTGGACGCCGAGCGCGTGGTCGATGAGCTCGTCGCCGGAGCCCAGCCGGGTGTCGTGGCGCTCGGGAGCGGCCGCTACTTCGGTTTCGTGATCGGCGGAGCCCTACCCGCCGCGCTCGCGGCGGATTGGCTCACCTCGACCTGGGACCAGAACGCGGGCATCTACCCGATCGGTCCCTCGGCCTCCGTCGTCGAGCAGGTCGCGCGGGAATGGCTCGTCGAGCTGCTCGGCCTCCCGGGCGAAGCGTCGGTGGGATTCGTCACAGGAACACAGCTCGCGCATGTGACCGGCCTCGCGGCCGCACGCTGGCACGTTCTCGACCAGGTCGGCTGGGATGTCGGCCGCGAGGGGCTCTCGGGCTCGCCACCGATTCGTGTCCTCGTCGGAGAGCAGCGTCACGTCACCGTCGACCGAGCGCTGCGGCTGCTCGGGCTCGGCGCACCCACCACCGTGGCCGCCGACGACCAGGGCCGCATGCGCCCGGACGCGCTGGCTGAGGCCCTCGCGGATGGTACGGGGCCGACGATTGTCTGTGCCCAGGTAGGTGACGTGAACACAGGCTCGTTCGACCCGCTCGGGCAGATTGCGGACGCCTGCGACAACGCGAGAGCCTGGCTCCACGTGGACGGCGCATTCGGCATCTGGGCTGCGGTCTCGCCGCGCTTCCGCCACCTCGTCGCTGGCCTGGAGCGGGCCGATTCGTGGACGACGGACGCCCACAAGTGGCTCCAGGTGCCGTACGACTCGGGGCTCGTCTTCTGTGCTCATCCGGAGTCCCACCGGGCGGCGATGACGGTGACCGCCTCGTACCTGATCCAGGACGAGGGCGCCCGGCGGGTGCGCGACGCGGTCGACTGGGTGCCGGAGTTCTCGCGCCGGGCTCGAGGCTTCGCCGTCTACGCGGCTCTGCGCTCGCTCGGCCGCAGCGGGCTCGTCGACCTCGTCGAGCGCTGCTGCGATGCCGCCGCGCGTTTCGCGGAGAGGATCGTCGAGGTCGAGGGCGCGGAGGTCTTGAACGACGTCGTGCTGAACCAGGTGCTCGTCCGCTTCGACTCGGACGAGCGGACGGACGAGGTGCTGGCGCGCGTCCAGGCGGGCGGCCGCATCTGGGTCGGCGGGACGACGTGGGCCGGTGGCAAGGCGATCAGGGTCTCGGTCTCGAACTGGCAGACTGGCGACGAGGAGATCGAGCTTGCGGTCGAGGCCTTCAGAGCGGCCTACGCCGGCCAGGCCCCGGCGCGGTAGACCTGGCCCTCGAGCTTCCGTCCCAAGATCTCTTCCAGCCAAGCAGAGATCCCGATCAACGCCTCGAGGTCGACCCCGGTCGGAATTCCCTCCCGCTCGAGCAGGTAGACCAAATCCTCGGTCGCGACATTACCGCTGGCGCGCGGCGCGTACGGGCAGCCGCCAAGACCGCCGATCGACGAGTCGAGGACCTCGGCGCCGGCCTCCAGCGCCGCGAGCGCGTTCGCATAGCCTGTGTTGCGCGTGTTGTGCCCGTGAAAACCGGTGCGCTTGCCGAGCCCGCCGATGCGCTCGACGAGACGCCCCACGTGGGCCGGAGCCGCCACGCCGATCGTGTCGGCCAGGACGACCTCGTCTGCCCCCACCTGCTCCGCGAGCGCGACCACCTCGCCCTCGTCCACCTCGCCCTCGAAGGGGCAGCCGAACGCGACCGAGATCGTCACCGTCGCGGGTTCGGTCGCGGCCGCGAGGATCGCCTCCACCTGCGCGACGGCCTCGTCGCGCGACATCTCGCCGTTGCGTCGGTTGAAGCTATCGGTCGCGCCGAGCGTGACGTTGACGCGGTCGAGCCCGGAGGCCGCGAACCGCTCGTAGCCCCTCTCGTTCAGCACGAGACCCGAGTACTCGGTGCCGTTCCGGAACTCGATCGCCGCGGCCACCTCCTCGGCGCCGGCCATCTGCGGCACACGCTCGGCTCGCACGAAGCTGGCCGCCTCGACGCGGGGCAGGCCCGCGCCGGCGAGCCGGTTCACGAGCTCGGCCCGCTCCCGCGGCTCCAGCGTCTCGGCTTCGTTCTGAAGACCGTCGCGCGGGCCGACGTCGCACAGCGTGACGCTACTCGTCGAAGCCGTACCCTTCAACGCGCTCGGGCCGGATCCGCACCATCACCCGCTGCTCCTCCGGATTGCGCCAGGGGTATTCGTCCTGGCCGAGGTACTTCTTCGCCAGTTTGTCGATCTGTGCGTCCGCGCCTTCGGTGGTCAGTTCGGCGTTCCCGTTGATCGCGAGCCAGCGGTAGGTGTCCTCGGGATCGACCACCAGCAGGGACACTCGCGGATCCTTGCGCAGATGACGCTCCTTCGCGCGCCCCACCGCGGTGTTGAAGAGCACCTCGTCGGTACCCGTGTCGACCCAGACGATCGTCGAGTGCGGCGAGCCGTCGTTGCGCAGTGTCGTCACGGTTCCCACGAAGGGCTGCTCGAGGAACTCGCGCTGCTTGTCGTCAAGGGTTGCCATGTCACTCCTTTCGGTCACGACGCTAGGCTAATTACTCGATGGGAGTAGCCGTCCTGGTCGGTACCCGCAAAGGGCTGTTCGTGCTCACCGGCGACGAAACCCGCCGGGAGTGGTCGGTCGAGGGACCGCACCTCACCGGCTGGGATGTATTCCACGCCATACGCGATCCGCGCGACGGCGCTCTGCACGCGGCCACGAACAACTGGGTTTACGGCGCGACCGCCCACCGCTCGCGCGACCTCGGTAAGACCTGGGAGCGCGCGGAAGGGATCGGGCTGCCCGAGGACAGCGAGCTGACCTGGGAAAAGTCGTGGCACGTCGAGCCGGGGCACGCGGACGAGCCCGAGACGCTCTGGCTCGGCGGCACGCCGGGCGCGCTCTTCCGCAGCGGCGACGGCGGCTCGACCTGGGAGCCGGTGCAGTCGCTGCTCGAGCACTCCACGCGTGAGAAGTGGAACCCCGGCGCGGGGGGTCTCTGCTGCCACTCGATCCAGATGGACCCCTCAGACCCGCAGCGGCTCTACATCGCGATCTCGGCCGCCGGCACCTTCCGAAGCGACGACGGAGGCGAATCGTGGGCACCGAAGAACACCGGCGTCGCTGCCGACTTCTTCCCCGACGACAACTTTCCCGAGGTCGGCCAGTGCGTGCACAAGCTGCTCGTGCACCCGGCGCGGCCGGAGCGGCTCTGGCAGCAGAACCATTGCGGCGTCTACCGCTCGGACGATCGCGGGGACACCTGGGAGCGGCTCGAGGGCAACGGCCTGCCGAGCGGCTTCGGCTTTCCGCTGGCGCTGGATCCGTCAGACCCCGATGCGGCCTTCGTCGTCCCGGAGGAGGGCGCGGAGAACCGTGTCACCCCGAACGGGCGGCTGGGCGTCTACCGCACCCGCGACGGCGGCGCCTCCTGGGAGCTCCTCGAAGAGGGGCTGCCGCAGCAGGCCTGGCAATCGGTCATGCGCGAGGGCATGAGCTTCGACCGGCTCGACCCAGTCGGGATCTACGTGGGCACGCAGAGCGGCTCGGTCTGGGTGTCGCCAGACGGCGGCGGCGAGTGGCTCGAGGCGGTTCGCTACCTGCCGACGATCCTCTCGGTCGAGGCAGCCGAGTGGTCGTAGTGCTGCTGCCCTCGCTGCTCGCGCGCGAGGCCGGCGGCGAGGGGCGCTTCGAGCTCGAGGCGGCCACGGTACGCGAGGCGCTACGTGGCGTCCCGGTGCGAGATCTGCTCTTCGACGAGCGCGGCGAGTTGCGCCCGCTCGTGAACGTCTACCTGGACAAGACCCAGGTGGACGAACTGGACGCTGAGATCACGGTGGACGCGGAGATCCGCGTAGTCGCCGCGATCGCCGGCGGCTCAAGGTAGGGGACGCTGGCCCAGGCGACCAGGCTGTCAGTTCGCGCAGACGCACCTTGACAAGGCGCAGCGCTGGGTCAGCGCAGGAGGCGGACCCGATCGATCAGTCCATCCTCGTCGAGCCGGTAGATCGCGATCACGTGCAGATCACCATCCGGCCTCCCCGTCACATGCTCCTCGTCAACAATGTACGAACCCACGCGCAGACGGGACACGATGTCGGCCCGAAGGCTGGGCGTGGCGGCGAAGAGACTTCCGTATCGTTCCCGCATCTCCTTGCGTCCGTTCATGATGACACGGCCGTCTGCGTCTTCGACCACGACCGTCTGGGCATAGCAGGAGATGAACCCGTCCAAGTCGTGCGCGTTGTAAGCACGCACCTGGCGCTCGACCGCATCTTCCGTGCTGTGCGACATCCGTAGATCGTCCCACCTCTCCGCCTCACGGCTCAAGTGACATTCCGGGACCCTGGCCAGGCGGGCGCTCTGCCACCCCAGGCGCCTGGAGCGGCGAGGGAGGATGAGCCTATTTAGCGCGGTTCGCTGCGTAGACCTGCCAGATTCCCGGGATGCCCTTGAGTTCTCGCTGGCCTCGGTCCTCGAACGTGAGACCGGAGCCTGCCACCAAATCCCGCACTGTGTTGGAGACGAGGACCTCGCCCGCGCCAGCGACAGCCGCAACGCGGGCGCCGACGTTTACCGCGATTCCCTAGAGCTTGCCCTCGTGGAGCTCGCACTCGCCCACGTGGATGCCGATGCGGGCTTCGAGGCCGAGCCGGTGGATGTCG